>Ga0163217_1115031_pt1 | contig 11115 bp, 13 predicted proteins | sample SynspAceP_FD_185933 | JGI IMG/M metagenome (GOLD analysis project Ga0163217, IMG submission 185933) | Saline lake microbial communities from Ace Lake in Antarctica - Synechococcus sp. Ace-P (PacBio error correction) | ecosystem: Environmental > Aquatic > Non-marine Saline and Alkaline > Saline ... | reverse complement strand
CCCGTGGTGCCATTGGTGTGGCTTCTTGGCCCAATCGTTTTCCGCCCTGCCCCGCAATCCCGACGACCGCGTCCTTGATGCGCTGCTGCCGGCCGTCACCGAACCTGCCAAAGATCAGGCCGTCGACAGAGCGCCGCCTCGAAGCCACTCGAGGGCCCGCCGCGCCGAGCACGGCTCCTTCTGCTCCCGGCCCTGCCAGATGGTTTGCAGCAACCCTGGTGGAAGCCGGCCCCGGTCAGTCCGTTGCCCTGGAGATCCGCGTGCGCGCTGTTGCGGCAGTCGGCCAGCCCAGTTCTCACGGCCACCGGTCCTTGGACGCTGCGCTAGCAGTGACGGAGACGTTCTGCTCCAGGGAGCCGCACCAGACACCGCTGGCACCGCGGCCCTGCCAGCGGGGCCAACGGCCTCTGGCTCTCCACCACTGCTGGCCTGCCCTGCTGGTCACGGCCAGGCCTTACGAGGGCCCGGATTCGCTTGCTTCGCACGCGGGAGGGCCTGACTCCGGTGAACCATCGCCTCTGGAGCGCTATTGGATGTCGGTGGTGGAGCGGAAATTGGCCTAGCTCCTGGTCGTATCCAGGCCCTCAAGGCCCAGGGCGCGTTGGCGGGCCGCTCCTACGCCCTGCGATATGGCCAGGACCTGCCGGGGGGGGGACCCCACTGGATCGGGGACACCACCCGCTGCTAGCCTACCGTGGCTTGGCTTCGGTCACGAACCGCACGGACCGAACGGTTCGGCGCCACCGGTGGGCTTCATCCTCAGCTACCCAGGGGCGGAATTGTGAAAAAGCCTCTTTACGCGGCCAACAGCCAGATTCAACCGTGGAGGCCATGGTCATCTGGGCGCCAGCATGAGCCAGGAAGGCGCGCAAGAACTGGCCCCGTCAGTGCCTGACCTACAAACCAAGATTCTCGGGGCCGTTAACTACAGGGAGGCCTCCCTGCCAGGCTCCAGATTCGGTTGCCAAGAACTGAGCGCTCTGGGCAGGCGGGCCCTGGGAGCGCAGCGACCAGGCTTGCCGCCAGGGCAGTTTTAGTTCCCTGATCACCGCCTCGTTCAGCCCAGAAGGGCTGGGCTCCCGTTTCAGTTGGCGTCGCCTCTGCTCCGCCCACGCCGAAACATCTCAGGGCAGCAGGTCCCCGCGCCAATCCCTTTCCTGCCCTGGGAACCCCGCTGGAAAGTGAGCGCCTGGGCGAAGCCATGTGCTTCTGCTGAACAAGTATCCGGTCCAGGCGGGAACGTGTGCTGATCACCCCGAGTGTGGGCTGCGCAGAACGATCTGGCTGGAGGCGGCCGACTGGCGGTCTGTGCTGGCGTGGATCAAGACACCACCGGGCTGTGGTCTTCAACAGTTCTGCCCAGGCTGGGAGCTCAGCCAACCCCACCGCCCTTCAGCTCTTGCCCCGCCACAGGGGGGGAGGCCTTCCTGCCCGCTGGAGCCTGCCCTTCGCCGCCAGCTCGCGGTGATGCGGCGCCCTGGCCCTGGCTGTATCAGCTCTAGGGCCAGGGCACGGGGGGACCGCTCTGACCTGGCGACCACTAACCGCGAAGGGGCGATCGCCCCTGGCGCCTGGGGGATCCCGCCGCCGCCGGAACCCCTCCGCCCCCTACAACCTGCTGTTTCTGCCGTGAGTGGTTCCTTGATGATCGGCGGCGCAGGAGCATGTGGCCGCTTTCAGCAATCAATGCGCTCGCTTTGCCGTTATCTGTGTTGACCGAGCACCCAATCTGGGACTGCGGTTGAAAGGGCCCATGGACCCCTGGCCCTGCTTGAAGCGGTGGCCACCAAGGTTCCGTGATTTCCACGGTTGCCAGATTCGAAAGCGACGGGGATCTTTGTGGCAAAAGAAGCGGGTCAGCGCCCTCCCCAGTTCCCATCCACTTGATCGATTTGCTCCGCTCCCTTATGTCCCACCCATCGCTGTTGGATTTCGGGACAAGACCGACTCCGGTCGCTGCGAGAAGCTCAACCAACGCAATCGCCGCGTGGCCGCTATCGCAGAGTTTGGTCCGGCCCATTGCCCTTCAACTACAGCGCTCTGAGCCCCGAGTCGCCGTACGACCTTTTATCCAGTTGGCCTGCTGGTTTGAATTTCCGGGCCGCTGAGCTTTTTCTACCCAAGATGCCTGGGACGCCGGTTTCAGGCCTTTGCCCGGCCAGCACATCCGCGTGCCATCCCTTCATACTTTGCGAGGGATCAGGCGGCGCCGATCCGGTTGATCCAGGCGCCAGCAGGAACTCCGAAGACCGCTTGCGCCAACTTGAAGCGGACCTGGCCCATGCAGGCGGCCGCGAACCCAAACGCCCGGAATCTGCGCCGCCTTGGGCTTGGGGCCTGACCCAGTGGCAACGGTTTGAGGCAGCTTCGCGCCTGGCCAGGACCGTGTCTCTGATCTCCACGGGATTTAGTTGCGCCGCTCCAAGACCAGCCCGCAAGCGCTGGCTTAAGGGCTGAGGAAGGAAGGGGCCAGGCGGTTCTTCGAGGGGCCTTCGATCCCGGCCTGCAAGCGGTCGGTCAGGCGGGTCGTCCTGGAGGGCTGCAGTCTCCGGCAGGCCGCCAAGAGCGATGATGTCAGTCCGATGACCGTTCACCGCGCCTCTGCGCACGCTCTCGTCAGCTTCAGGAGGCCGACTGAAGGAATCAAGCCAGGATCTTTAGTTCTGAGTGGAGGGTCCATCCCGGTGCATCTGTTGCTCAGCGTTGTTGAATTGGCCGCGCTGACAGCCCGCCAACTGCCGTTCCACACCGTCCGCGCCAGAAAAGGTGAGCATGCGCAGGCTTGCGCTCCTGGGTAGGGCACGGCGACTGGCCTCGGGTCAACTGTGGGCTGCCGGAGCAACAGCGAAGGAGGGGAACATGGAAAAAGGGTTCAGGACCAGGACGGTTCGAGCGACCGTTCAGCGGTTGCGTGAAGGCTTGAATCGAAACCTGCTGCCATTATCAACTAGTGAGATCCCCTGTCTGCGCGCAAGGCCAGATCAGTAACAAAGCCGGGGATCGATCAGCACAGAACCAGTCTTTTCGGTTGGGTGGATCGCTTGAATTTCAGGAAACGACTTTGCCGTCTCCAGGGAAAAAATGCGTTCTTTCCCTCACCGTGGCCTCTCCGGGCGCCCGCGTTCTTCAGGTCGCTCCGGCCCAGGCCTATGTCTCGCTGGATGGCGGGCCAGTTCTGCCCGCCCCCTCAATGGCACCTTCAACAAGGTGCCCGTGCTTCCACTCCAATCAGCCGGAAGGAGTGTTTCGGACCCGGCATCTGATCAACCCGCACCGGGTTCCGCCTGGGCCCGAGAACCGGCCAACGGCTCACAATTGCCCCACCTTCACCTTCAACGTGAATTTGGCCTGCGATGCCCATCACAAGTTATTTCCCGAAGATGCCAAAGCCGCCTGGGCGGGACGCTATAGTGCCGGCAAGCTGACGATTGCCCACCATCGTGATCAATCCGGGGCGGAAGCCTGTCGCCCTGGAGTTGACCGTGGTGCTGGTTCGCAACAGTTTCGAGGCTCCCTATTTAGGCAACTCACCTGATGGAGTGAAAGCCCGTTGGGCCGCGGCCCTGGAACACCGGACCGGTGATGCCACAGCGTGATCATGCTTGCGCAATCAACTGGATTCGAAGATGCCTGCAAGCTTTCGTGTCCCCCCAAGAGCCGGGCCTTCTCTCCACACCCGGCTGCGGCCGTGGCATTGCCAACGGCCTTGTTGCGTGGGCGCAGCGACGGACCGTTTCCAGATGGCGGTCATCGCTGCGGAGGGAATCCAAGGACCGATTGCCGACCTGATGCCGTCCTCTGATCAGGCGTGGTGCTTGCTCCAGGCCGCACCTATCTAGATATGTTGCCCAAAAAATCAATGATGGCAAGGGTGTCTCCCGGGGCGGTGGATTTGTGGCCCTCGGTGATGCCTGATGAGGGCCCGGTCTCAGCCACGATTCTCAGCAGCGGTCCATGCATGGTGCCGCTCACAAGCACCCCTCGCCACAATTTCGGAACCCGATCGGACGTTCCAGGTGAATCAGCTGGCCAGCGCATGCGTGGATTCGGCTCTCGACAACATCGGCACCTACGGGTGCGTTTTGATGTCCAATCTCGATCTCAAGCAGCGGGCCCTACGAGTTGGTTCTCAGCCATCGACAGCTCCTGCAAGCAATTCACCGCCTTTCGCGTTTCGATCGGCATCGAAACCAGCGAGGCTTACGCGAAGTTCACGTGGGCATGCAATCGGGGGAAAGCCTTTCCCTGGGTTCACCTCAACATCTCCCCGCGGGTTGAACAATCCGCGTGAGGGTGGAAGCCTTTGGTTTATCCGGCTGATGCCACGCCTGGCCACTTAACTCAGTGTTGTTTCCGGCCTCTCAGCTCGCCAGCTGCGTCAGCGTTCGAGCGCCAGGTGGAGGTTGCCCGCGCCGAAGCGCAGCAAGCAGCAGCGAGAAAAAGGACAGGGTGCTCCTCCAGTCCCCGGCCGTGGCCGGCACCGCCCCGACCGCCTGTGTTGGGCCCCTGCCCCCGCACCCGCGCCCGGGCGGCCAACAGGCCAGTCAGCCAGCCACACCAGGGGCAATCCCCTCCCCGGCAACTCCCAGGCCTCCCCTCCTGCCTCTGGCCGTCCGCCGTGATCCCCGCCTGGATTTGCAGGCCCTTAACCACCCTTTACCCTTTGCCCCGGCTTGAACCGTGCTGCCTCAAACAACTCCAGGCCTCCCAGGCAACCGGGACACTCCCAGTCACCCAGTCGTTGCTGATCGCTATTCAGGCAGGCCGGCCACTGCCCAGCAGGATTTCTCAACCAGATGATGGAAGCGCTAGATCTGCGCCGCCGCGTGAAGCAGAGGTAGGAGCAGTCGTGGCTTGAAGTCTGAAACGACCGATCGAAAGCGCGTTCAGCCTCCGATCTTGCCATTGGATCGTCATATGCGTCAGTTTGAATCAGCTCTGCCAGCGAGTGGGGGTATCGCAAACCGGGGCGATGCACTGGAGCGATTCTCAACCATCTGTTCAGCAGTGAGGAAGATCTCGAGACTGAAGACGACAACAAGAAGCGCTCGTCTTGCATGAGAATGGTTCTCTCGTGCTCCTGGCCAACAGGCACCCAAAAGCCGAACTGGTGTTCGACTTCGAAGCGGCTAGCACTCCCGCTAGGTGCTGAGGGCTTGCTACCTCCGGAGACCACGCGAGCCGGCTGATCCGCCAGGCCTCCTTCAGGATCACGGGGCAGAGCTCAGGAATCGATCTTGCCCGGATTTGCAAGCAGAAATTCCGACCGCTTTGCGGCAGAGCCTGCATCCCCGAGCGACAGGTCGGTGCGGAGACCAGAACCGCTGCCGCCGTTGGCCCCGACGATTCTGGATCAAGCCTTGCTGGCTACAAGGGAGCATTGGCTCAGGTCTTTATGCACCGAGGGCCAATGCGGCGGTGCTGGAGGCCTCCATGATCTGGCTGGCCCAGGCAGATCTGCCCAGTCCGACCAATCCGATGGCCCGCCCGTTCACCCTGGTCGTTGGCATGAGCAGTGGATTCTCGGTGTCATTCCCGCCTGGCCTGGCAGGGCGGCCAGTTTCGATCGAGGGATGGTGGGCTGCCGGATTGCTGGAGGAATTCCCTTCAGCACCGAACCCTGACGCGGCGGATCCCCAACCCTTGATCCGTCGTTTTGTGCACCGCTTTCCGCCGCCGGCATCGCGGCACCTTCCTCCAGACCTGGAGCACACCATGACCTTGAGGGGCCCCTGCGTCAGTGAAACCTGCCCACCCAGACCGGGCATCGCCTCAGTCTCAATCAGATCAGAGAGGCTTACCGCGAGCAGGCCTTGAATCACCATCCCGACGCCGGCGGCAGCGGCCGATGCGATTTGCGCCGCCCTTAACGGCCTACCAGTTGCTGAAGGAGCTTCTTATCGCCTAAGGCCTGAGTGCCTCCATGGTTCGGCAACTCTTGTCTTATGTCTAGTTTGGACCTGAGTCTGTTGAGTTCGGTATCTAGCGATTGGGCCCTTGCGTTTCATATTCGGCTTCTCGCCCTGGGCCTTGCAGCCTTCAACTAGCTGGTTTCAGGTTGCAGGCCTTTCGCCAATTTCGGGTTTGGTCATTGGGTTGAGCGTGGATGGCTTTTGGTTGCTGGTCCCTGGTTTCTGCCCAGCGATTTGCTGTCCAATTCCGGTCGTTGGCCACTGTCCAGTACTAACGAGCCCTCCCTAAAAACCTTTTGGCCAGGACTGATTGCCTGTTCTTGCGTACCGCTTAAAAAGCGTACGCAAGCTGATGAGCGCCTTCCGCCGTGCTCTCTATATGGTCCACACGCGATCAGTCGAGGGAAACAGGGAAGTTTGTTGAAACTCAATGTTTGCGATCGAGGGCTTTGGCCAGCAACCTTGGCGATCGCCCGGCGGCCCAAAGTTCCAGATCAAGGTTGCCAGTTGGCCCTAAGACTCCGGATCTTCATCGTGTTTTCTGATAGCTGACAAGACAAGGACTGAACGCGCCCGGTCTGGTTTTGTCCAGACTGATGCGACTCGAAAGTAGACCTGAGAGGAAACTCGAATATCTGGCGATGTGCTTTGACAACTTTCTTTGAACGTTTTTATGCCGTTTGGTTGGAGCCTCTTGCATGGTAACGCAGTTCAAATGGCGATCAATGACGTTTTCTTTCATCGGTAAAAGCCCCGGTTGGAATTGTCCGCTTAATATTATCTCGCGAGTTTTTGTGGTGTTTCCGGAAAGATATGTACTGCGATATCATTGAAGTAGGGCGGAAATCGCAGCAATTTGGCGCTCGGAATAGGTGTGTAGGAATGAAGCTTTTGGTTTGTCGAAAAAGCTGTAATTGCCAAGCTGGGAAACGTGTTTCATATTCTTCTGCCAAATCGGAATCATTAATTTCAGGGCCAGTTGAGCACCTTCCCGATCGCTAGATTCGTATTAAGCCGGAAAGGATTGGACCCATCATGTGCGTGTGTTGCTCAAATAGTTTTAAAAATCATTCCCTCACGCAGAGACGCATTCGCAAAAGGGTGATTTCTTGGGCGCCAACCATGTTCAAACAACTGCATGAGCTAAGACGCCGCCCAGTTGGAATAGCATCGGCTCGTTTCTCGCTAATTCCATCGAACTGGCGCCATCTGCTGCTTTGATTTTTCAGAATTCATGCGTCAAGGCGTTCATGTCTTGAGTTGAAAACTGTTTCGGCATTTCACCGATTGCCAAGAATCCCGCCGGCCAGAAGATTGGCTTGCCTCCCTAGCGTACGAATGGAGCCCGAGGTACAATCACCCGGTCGAAACCGATGACTTCGAATCTGGTCGAATTGTCTGCTGGGCCAAAAGCCTGGATTGTGTGCTTCAAGAAGGTGGAAGCTCACTACCTACGGCGACCTTGATCTTTCAAAACATATCGAGTAGGCGTAAGCACTCCCAACTGCAGGGCCTTGCTGAAAGCAGGTTGGCCGATCACCAATCACAGCTGCCGTGCTGCGCCACCGATATCAAAGATGAGGGCTATCCACGCCAAAGTTGCGATTGAATACAACGGCCAGAGAATCAGACGGGCTTCCTTCTTTGCCGAAATCATCCGGGAGTCAGGCCCACTGCGGCTCTCCACATCGCTTAAAAAAGGCTTCACCATTCGGGCGCTTCGCGTTATGGCGCTGCGTTGCGCGGTTATTCACCTGATCAACGCCAACCTGTTTCAGCGAAACCGCACATAGCGCTTGATCACGTCTAAGCCAGTTTCAAAGGCGCGAATCGCCGATTTGACCTGGTGCGAAAAACCCCATCCCCAGCTTGACCATCTCTTTTCGCGCTTCAATCACTTTGAAAATTCCGCTCGGCGCATCGCCTCCACGATGATCATGTGAATGGAGTTCGTCCCAATATGATCGCGGCGAGTTTCATCGATCAGCCAGACGTCAGTTTCGAATCATCATTGACGTCATTTTTCGTTTTGATTGGAGCTGACGTGGACCCGGAAATAACTGAAAACAGTCCTTATGAGAGCTTCCCTATGGCCAGACTTGCCAGAGGAAGCCCCAATGAAAACGCAAGCGCCACAACCAGAGCAGATCAGCGCGCAAGGGCTTCTGGCAGGGCCGAGCAGCTGCCCTCCAACCCAAGGTCAGACTGTACGCCGAATGTCTGTGGGCCTGGAGGTCTCGGCTCCACGTTACCACCGCTGGCAGGGCAGCTCTACGGGAGGAATGAATCCAGCGAGGCCAAGAGACTCAAGGAGCTGCAGAAGCACGGAGAATACTCAGCTCAAACGATTGATTGGCAACGCAGAGCTCGACAAAGGCCATGTTCAAGGAGCTTGCCGAGGAAAACTTCTAAGCCTCCGGAACGACGCCGCAGAGCCGTTGTGGTTTCTGCAGGATCGATTTCCGGGTTTCGCAGCGGCGGCGCCTGCCGTCTGGACAGACAGAACCGCACCACCACGCCGACCAGCACGCGTTGTGATTTCTTTGAGAGACAAAGCTTCGCAGAGCATCCTGGCGTTGGCCACGTCGCCATGTGCGCTGGGGGACGGCGCTTTGGTCTATCGCGCCTGCTCCTGGAGGCTGGAGCGTAACCACAAGCGGGTGCAACGGAATCTGGCGGGAGGAAGAGGTTACAGCGGCCTCTGCCCCGCAAGAGGAAGCGCTTCGAGAGCGGAAAAACATCCGAGAGAGCTCTGAGGGCGAGTACCCAACATCACGTATGGGCGATTTGATTTCCGTTTGATCCCGACTATGAATGCAGAAATCTCAAGTTCTTTGAATGTCGTGGAAGAATTCAGTCGCGTCTGTCTGGCCATCGGGTGCCGGGCGCTGCAAGGCTGTGGATTGATCGACACCGATTGAGGAGCTACTCAAACAGCATCCAGCACCCACCACTTGAGGCATGACAATGGACCAGAGTTATTTGCCCATGCCCTGCAGGGAATTGGTTGCACAGGAAGTGCCACTTGGCGTCGCCTATATTCCCACCAGGATCACCCTGGAGAATCCATTCGTTGAATCCTTCAATGGCAGGCTCAGCGGATGAATTCCCTAAAATATTGAACTCTTTTCATCGCGTCAATGAAGCCAAGGATCTTGGCGAAAGGCACAGATGGAGTACAACACATACAGACCGCATTCGGTCTCCAAGGGCTACGCCCTTGGAAGTCCTCCAGCCAATGCAGAGAGCGGGCAGTGACCAACCCCACAGCTCTCACTGAAACTGGACCACTGATGGGCGTCACGTCAGAGCCGCCTCGGTGATGACCGCAGGGTCATCGCCCAACCGTCGGCTTGCAGCGGATTGCAGCTTGGACTTGGTGCACCCCTATTGCTGTCGATTTGCCAAAGGTTGGGCTCTCCGCGCCCGCTCTTGTCTGGCGGCATCGCGCCGGGATTCACCTTTGGCGCGAAAATTCGGGGCGTACTGCTGGTGCTTGATTGGGAACTGTCTGCTTCAGGCTCCTGTGGAAGTCTCATCCAAGTCCTGTTTGGTCTTGAAATGAGTCTTAAGCTACTCTAAGGTGGTCCATTACAATTCTCTTGAAGAGTTTTTGCTTGGACTCCATCTACGTCAGTTGAGTCATCGCGCTGCATGGTTTTGCTGTGTTCACGTGATCTCAGCGCGTGTGTTCATTGGGCTGCGTTCTTCCGGTCGCAAGCCCGCTGAAGTGAATGTATCAGCACATCCCAATCAGGACTTATGGCTCAGTCCCATTCAAAGACCATTTCTAGAAGTGACGGCTTTGACGCGACTGTTCGGCGCTATCGCTGTCTCGCAGAAGAGTTGCGCTTAGTCTCGAAATGAGAATGGAAATGGGTCCATCATACTGAAATCCAGAGCTGGATTTCGCGAGTAAGTTCGTCCCCAGTCCGCAGCAGCCTTGGGGCCCTGTTCGCTCCCCTATTGGGCAAAAAGACCCTCTTGAGGGCAGACCCTTTTGGCGCCACAAAAACGCTGCCTGCGCGAAAGACCTCGGCAGGTAGCCGTCACCCCTGAGCAAAGGGTGCTGACGGGCGGAGTTCCAGCTGGAGTTTTAGGACCGAGTCTGCATTCCCTGATTCAGAAGTCGAAAATAGGGCGCGGCAAACGGCGCGTCTTCAGTGCCGAGCAGCACCAGGGGAAGCGGCTTTCAGGCTGCGCCATCCCCTGCACCATGCCCGCCATCGGAACGCCCAGCGTTGTACATCTCCCTTGGCACCGACCAGACCGATCTCCTTGGATTTTTTCCAGTGCTGCCGGCCATCACGCCATAGGTGACCAGGCGGGTCCACTGAAATCACGCAGCATCGGGCCCCGCTGCCGCTGGACCCGTAGGCATTGCCACCTTGGGCGACGTAGTCGGGCTTGAGTTCGAACAGGCTGTCTGGCCCGATTTCACTGACAATTTTTTTTCTCGTTTTCGCTCAGCACCCGGGCAATCCTTGATGCCGCTGTTACGCCCGAGAGAGGAATGCGCCATCGACGCAACTCACCGCCGCTTTGGAAGCGGAGCTGACATCGGCTTGCAGGAGCAGATCCCGGACAACGTCATTCCACTCGACTCACCGCCCAGGCATCCTTATCGACCCTTTTGGCCCAGGGGAGCCCAAGGGAAGCCATGTGTTAATGCCCCTTTGCATCTAGGGTCAAAAGTTCGTTTCTATGGCTGGGCCGACCCGCGTGCTGGGGTCTTGCTGATGGGGTGCTGTTTTTAATGTTCTTAGCTTGCCGGCAACAGCATCGAACATGGAAGCTGTGCATCCACGGCCTCAACCACGAGGGACAGGTTGGCCCGTACGGCTGTTTCCGCAGAAGGTGAGTCTGGTCTGGTGCGTTTTCGTGGCCAATGCCTCCCCTGGCGAGAACGGCGCGTGCGTTGCTTCAGCACCGGGCCAGCGGCACAGTTCTGGTGGCCGAGCTGACACACGCCACAACGATCTGCCGATCGCCGCAAACGCCCTGACATCTCCGCTAACGACTGTGGTGGCTTGCAGTGTTTCAGCACCTTGAAGACCAGGCCCAGGGCGCTCTGGAAGCAGACGTTGGGTCCAGGAAACCCTGCGCCGCATTTGGCGGGCTGAGCATCGAAAGCGAGCCGATCATTCCGGCCCAGGCTTCCCACCGATTACAGAACCGGGCGGTTGATTCCCCTCGAGCGCAC
>Ga0163217_1055396_pt1 | contig 11115 bp, 7 predicted proteins | sample SynspAceP_FD_185933 | JGI IMG/M metagenome (GOLD analysis project Ga0163217, IMG submission 185933) | Saline lake microbial communities from Ace Lake in Antarctica - Synechococcus sp. Ace-P (PacBio error correction) | ecosystem: Environmental > Aquatic > Non-marine Saline and Alkaline > Saline ... | reverse complement strand
TGTATCTGTCTTAGGAATCGGAGCTTTTTCGGAAGGTTTTAAAGTTGTATCATTTGGCCAATACCGCTGAGCGGCAATTCCCTCGCTAAGGTCAAGATCGGGGCGTCTTTACTTCAAGGTCAGCAATTCAATAAATCTGTAATTTCCACTTGTTGGGTTCCCACATGATTCTCCTGTCCCCCGCATCTTCAAATCCACATCCGCGATCTCAAAAGCCGTTCATTGGTTCGCCACCATTCGTATCGAGCCCGGTACTCATCGAATCTTTGGACAATTCATACTTGTCTCATCGAGCACGCGCTGAGTAGCTTTCTCAGCGAGCGTCTCCCTACTCTTCCTCTAAGCTTGATGTAGCTTGTGACAGCCGAAGCGCTCCTGGCATTCTCAGATATCATCCACAGAAAGGCATTTTGCCACGTTTACTCCCACTTCAATCACAGTGGTGGCCACCATGATTTTTGGTTTCGCTGTTGACAAACCGCTTCATCTCACTAATCTTTGCATCTGCTTTCATACTCCCACACTGCTGATAGTGGTAATTCGGAAAAGCTCTCGAATTTACTCTCAAAGGCCATCATAACATTTTTAAATCCAAAAGGGCGCCGACTTCTTCGATCAATGAAAACTGATGTAAACTGCCTTTCCCTTGTTGACTTCTATCATTAATAAGCCAAAGACCTTTCAACGGTCCTTATCATAGCGATGAACTGTCTGAATGGGTTTCGACCTGCGGGCATCTCATCTGATACGAGACATCTAGATCACCAGTTAGAGTGTTCATCGCCAAAATTCGTGGAATATAGGAGTAAGGGCCGTTCATGACAAAGACATGCGGATAAGGACCTCCATTTTTTTGGCCCAAAGCTTCGGCCCGTTTGGCGGCCACTCCAAATCGGTGCTTGCTCATCTTACAAGCGCTAATCCTCAAGTTTTTAAATTGCGATCGATATCTTCTAACAGCGCAGTGTTCCGATCAAGATTGAGCTCTCCGAGCAACTCCCATGAATTCACCCTTCGCTGTGCCTTCTTTGATGTCTGTAAGCAAAGCGATCTTGATTGCCATCATATCGGCAAACTCTTTCAACCCCTTCGTAAATTGGCTGGTTAAGCCAAGATTTTCGTTGGGCGCCTCAGGCAGGCTGAGCACCTGAGCTGATCGCCAATCAAAGCACAGAAAAAAAGCCCACCAGTCGTCTTGCCACTTCCCAACATCACTGAATCAAAGCGATTCATTTTGCTTTCCAGACTTTTCCATAATCCTGAAAAAGATTCGCGATTACCCGCTTTTGTCTCCCGTCAGTTCGAATGGAATTATGATTATTATAGAACTCAGTGAGGCAGCTCGTATTTCCCAATACTGTCCCTTTACTTTTCAGTACGCGTGACTTTCATTTTTGAGCAGGCGAAGCGTAGGTAGAATAAAACTCTTCAAAAATTTTAATCGCTTTCGAGCCCGCTGAGCAGGTTGGCTCGGAAGGGGAAATGGTTTGGTTTGATCGGCTTCTTGACGATTCTGATTTTCATATTGATATTGGTTTCGAAATGGCATCGCGGAATCGTCTCTTGGGATATGTAGGCAAGGACTTCCCCTGCACCAAACCTTCGCATGATTCTTGACATACCACGAGAATCCAAAAATCGAGTTTCGGAGCTTTTCCGTCGTGGGTAGACCGCTGAAAATATTTCGTTTGCTCATTTTGCAAACGGTTACAGGCTCCATTTCTGACGGGTGTGCGATACTCCATTTCCGTCAAAAAGAGCAGGGTTTCTGCCCAGAAAAAATACATCAATACTGGGCCATGCCGCATTGCAATTTCTTTGAACCCACTGAATACCTTCTATAACCAAGTGAAGCTTCCATCCTCAACCAGGTTTCGGTATACTATGCAACATGAGCTAACCAATCGATTTTTATTCCCCATTGAACCAGCTCAATTTCTGATTTTTGCAATTGATTTGCACGTTTTCCAGCTCTTGCTGAAAGTTTCTCTTATTTTGAAAAAATTTCGTCCGATCCCTCATAGCGAAATGTTGAATGCGTGCAGTAATCAACCGTACGTAAAATATGTCAACTCTTTAATTCAGCAGTAGCCGCTGTTCTGCGGTCCTAGCCTTTTAGAAATCAATTTTGGTGTCGGAAAAAGCCTGCCAGAATCTGATTTTTTTACGGAATGAAAGCAAAATAGCCCGAGTCTTCTCAATAGACAATAGAAATGTCTGAAATTTGTCAAGATTCAAGTCGAAATTCGTGTTGATTTGAGAAGAATATTAAGTTCCAGATCAGTTTTGTGGACTGCAAGCTTTGGAGCAAAATCATTTGGTTTTTCGCGTCTGTATGGAAAATTTTTGTCGGAGTATGCAACTGATAATACACATTGCCCTCCCAAGTGATCTGTAGAAAAACCGAACCTCCATCAAGCAGGTCATCACTTCGCCGCCAATCAGCAAAATTTGCCTCTTCTATGACTCATTTCCTAGTTCGCCTGCTCCCTTCCCCAATATCAAGCGATAATTTTCAAAAAGTTGGAACCAATAACTTTTGACTAGTTCCAGTCCTGACTGATTTCTTCGGCCTGCACTGGCCAACAGTTCGCACTAAATTCTCCAAAGTACGTAAAGACAAATACGCATTATCGTTATCCATCGCATTACTGACAGCACTTGAAGAATCTGTGCGAAAAAATCAGGTTATTTATTTTGTGTCGTTATGCAGTTAAAGCGTTGCGGGAATCTTATGAATAAATCTTGAGGTAAGTTTGCCACGAGTAGCTCTGCGCTAGATAAAAGTCCAAGAAATTTCGGTTTCCAGCAGCGCTTAAATTTTGCGCTGATTTTCGCCACTTCTTCCAATCGATCAAATCGTAGGTCTAGTCGGATTGAAAATCAGAATAGTTTGGCAAACCCGATCTGAACGGAAAGCTTATCTTGCCCATCTGGCAAAAGAGTGCCATAGCCCTCGCGGCTTTTACGGGCTTGATTTGGATCAGTTAATCTGTTGTAACGTTTCTCCTTCTACAAAGTCAAATAACTTGTAATAAAAAACTCCTTAAAAGCTTACTATTCCAGATCCATCTCGATTTGAATTCGGAAGCGGACAGTGAAAAAGGCAAAATCTTCAACTACACCCAGTTCGCTAAGAGACCAGATTTTGTTGCGATTCGAATCAGGAAATTTAAAAAACCTGTTTGAGTTGAAGCATTGAAGGATATATTTATTTTGATTCAACTCAATAGAAGGTTTTGATAATCAATCCTTGAGCCAAACTTTTCAAATCTAGATTCTTCTGTCCCTTCTATTTGAAAAACTGTTTGATCAAGCTCAAGGATACGTTCGATAACATTTCCAAAATTACTCAGTTTTTTAATTTCATTAAAACCAAAAAAACCAAGCTCTTGCGATCTTTTAAACGGATATGATTACTAAAAATCAATTTGAGTAGGTTTTAAAATTTATTAAATTAAGCTTAGCGATAGTCAGCATTAGTAATTTTTTTGTTAATTAGCCCGAATAAAATAAACCCAAGCCCCCTATGAATGTTACCGGAAATTGATTGGCAATCAATGCTGCATTCTTTATCGTCTCTTTACTAATCGGTTGTATTTACTCAAGAAGCAGGAAACATCCTGACAAAAGAATTTTTTCTTTCTGGAAGAAATATGCCTGGTGGCTATTAGGAGTTTCAATTGTAGCAACTACTTTCTCCGCCGGATACTCCACTAGTAACTGACATTGTTCGAAAAAATGGTTGTAAGCAGAAGACTGGGCTTGGTGGGCTTTCTTATTAACTGTATGCTTACGTTTTCGTATATGCCAAACTTTGGCGTAGATCAGGAAGTCACCCACGGATTTAGAATTTTTATGAACTTCGGATACTCAGGAGGGATGGCCGCATTTCTTAGGGCATTCGAGCGATTTTATTTAGGAGTTTCTTCAATTGGTAATATATGGCTACAGTATCACTGGCTGCCTATCAAAATCCTGGTGGTAATGTAGGTCTGAGTCCGGGTCCACGGGACATTACTTATTTGCCTCGTCGTGACAGTGATATTTACAGTTCACTCGGCGGTATTGAAAAAAGGTTGTCATTATGACTGATTTTTTTCAAGTTTTTCATCGCAATGATGGTGGCTGCTTGCTGCAGCAGTATAATTACATCCTTAGACCTACCAGATTGGGTCTTTAAAATAATTTATTGACTCACGAAAACGTGGCTGTTAAACTTGAGGCTTCCTTCCGATTTCTCTGACCCAAATTGCTTATATTCCTTTATTCTTGATGCAATATGCTATTCAGTGGTGGGCGGAACCTTGTTATCCAGGAGCAGAGCCAGGCGCGAGGTACATTGCGCAACGTATGCTTGCTGCCAAGCGCGATGAAAAGAATGCCATCGGCTGCGCGACATTTTCTTCCCAATATTTGTCACTTATGCTATTCGCCCTTTGGCCGAATGGGATTTTGAATTGCTTTGGACTTCCTTACGATTGTCGTTTCCAAAGTCTTTGATATCTCAAGCTTGCTGTCTCCCAAATATTCCTAGCCGATAAGCTCACGGTGATGACTTGTGTGCGTATTCAGCGATGCTGACCGCCCTGCCAACTGGCTTTCGGTCACTCTCAGTTGCCTTGATCGCAAGCCAGTGATCTGATCGAACACTTCTACCTTTGAATTGGATCTTCCTACATTATTTGTAAATGATTTTACTTAAGATTTTTGAAGCCAGAAAGCTACAGAACAAACAACTCGTAGCCGTGGAAGAATCTCGGACTGTAGGTGCATGGCTTATCAGCCTATTAGCTTTGTCACTTTCATAGTGATTGGACGCATTAAATCATTCTGCTACAAGTAGGCGCAGTCGGAACCGGTCTTGATCTTGATCACTCAGATGTTTTGGTGGAGAATCACGCAGTATTACTGAGATTGCTCGTGCAATGGCCGATTTCTTTGTGTTGGTAGCCACTTAGTGAAACTGGGATTTGATTCCCCGAAAAAACCAGGCTTATCTTCACTGGTAATACAGTGTATCTATCACTACTGTGGTTGGCTATTAGTACATTCTTAACGAAGCCAGAGAAAGATGAAGTGCGTTTTAAAGCTTTTATCGTAAAGTAACTCCTGCGGCATTTGGATAGGAAAAAAAGTCTTGATCGCTATTTCCTAATGAAAGACAATTATTTAGTGGGCAACACCAAAAGAAATTGCGACTGATGATTGATCGCTCAGCAATGGTATATGCTGCACTAATTCTCCTCGGGATTTCATTCTATGGACAATATTGGCTTGAGAGGAGGTCTATCGCAGGATGCGATTGCTTCTCATTAGGAGTTGTGATGTATTATCCGTTCTTGAAAAACTCTTGACATTCTAATTCTTTAAAATTTAACTGAAGTTCAGTCACGTGGGGGCCATGTCCACCTTGATGTATTCAATTACTGGAGGCAAGGAATCAGTTTTTCATTGACGTTATTGAAAAAGTGCTGCCCCTCAAAAATGTGCGTAGATGTCCTGTAAACAAAAAAAACTGGAACTGGGTAGGCACCTGCACCTCTAATTCTGCACACCACTGTGCAAACATAGCCTTCCGTGTGACCAAAATTCCCTTCTTCATTCCATAAGCCATGTTTTTGATGCTTGGTGTAAGCCTTAGAGAAAGATTTTTCCGAAAGGGTTGATTTGAAATCGATATTTTTTTTGCCCATTCTAATTGTTTTATAAGTCAATATGAACTTTGCCCCAAAGAATTCAGCGATAGTTCATTTTAATCCAAGTATCTCAGCTAGTTAAGATCGTCTTTTTCCACTTCGCGCGGATCAGAATAATCAAGACGTATAAGGGTACTCTCAAGGTGCGTCAAAAAATTAGTGCGGCGGTTACAATCTCATCGATCTGATTGACACCTTGTGGTTTTTGCTAGAAAAACATTTTGCTCGCCACTGAAGCAAAATAGAATTTAGACCACCGGGCGCTGGAAAAAGGGAAAGAGTAACTTTCTTCATAATTAAAAATTATGCAATTCCCGATTGATTTCAACAGATATTAATTAAAATTGGGCAGCTTAATCTAGATTCTTAATTCCACTATGCAAAAAAGCTTAGATTTAAATTGATTCTGGAGCATTTCTATTGGATTTACTTCATTACAAGTGCTCAAGTAATGGCTTCAAACTTCTAAGGAGAATTCATGAGCAAAATGGGAAAAACAGCAGCAGTTTTACCCTTGACGTTTTAGATTAAAAGCCCGATTTCAGGATGGAATATAAGACGGATCCAGCCGCTATGTCATTTAAGGAACAAATCCACTCACATAGGTTCTGCAATCTTAGGTTTCACAAGGCTACTTTAATGGGAGGGGAACCAGGACTTTAGTATAGATTAAAAACTGTTTACTAAAGGTCCAATTGCAGATTTGTAAGGCAATCATTACTGATTTATGGTGCAGCGATTGGCTTCACGTCACTTGTAGAGCAAGGCAAAGAATTCAGATGTATTTTGGAAATCCAAGCGTCTCGAATCAAGTATGGCACTTTTGCATGGATCACGAGATTACCCATCATAGAGGAGCAGCTATTGCTTACCTGAGATTCTAAGGGTGTGGATGCCCCACGCATTCGTAGGTACCACAAAAACGACATCGATAACTGCCGCCTTTTTTGATGTGATTATTCTCTGAGCCAAGCTACTTTCTTCATCCTGGGATTCGTCGGTTTTGACCCTTTCTGGCGCGAATTGTCTGTTGGTCTGTTGGTGTCTATTCATAGAAGAATCCCAATCATGGATATCTTCCCCCTCTAGGCCAAAATCTTGGTCCCTTGCTTCAGGCCAGAGGTTGGTCCGGCCAGTTCCCCATATAGCGCTTAAGCCCATGTAGCGTGGTAAGCAGTCAAATACATATTTTGAAACTGCCATATAGCAGTGGCGTGAAATCTCTCCGATTAGAGGAATCCCCCTCTGATACTTATCATCAAAGATTGCTAATCACGTGTGTATGCTTTCTGAGGCTATCAATAAATTTCGTGATAGGTAGTTCCAAATAAGTGGTCCTTTTGCTCAGCACGCAATCTTCTATACATGGTCAGTGGGCCTGGTATGACCAAAAGTTTTCAACCATCACCCGTAACAGATAAATGTCCAAGCTGAGTCGCTCTGGTCTTGACCCAAACGTGTGCATTTCAAGGCATTCATCAATGTAGAATCATCAATAGGATCATTTTCTTTGGAATTGAGCGACAAACAATGGAACGACGTCCAGCGGATTAATTTTAGTTACTTCTTCGACATAGAAATCGGGTCTTTTTGCAGTAGCTTATTGATAGTTTCTAAAAAGGAAGTCAAATCCTTACTTTTCGGCCACAATGAAAATATGTATGGAATCTTTGTGTTTACTTTAAATTATTGTTCAAAAAAGGCTCTTATACTCTTGCCAATTGGCATCAAAATCTTCTTGTCATTATACATTCATGGAGGACTCAGCCTCATAATATAATAATTCCTCTTGCGAAAGATCATGTCTTGCAAAAGTCATACTCAGAATCGAATGAATGGCGTATCAAATCGTAATAGCATTAGCCCACCATGACTTCAATAGCTGCGTATTTGCGGTGCATCACCGCACTCAATGATCGGCGCTGGTTCTCACTTAAACTTGGCTCCCAATATGCTCCATGCGGGCCACTGGTTTCCAATTTCCCAAGAAGACCTCCCGATCGCTGTGGCAGAGCCAAGAGGCCGGTCCATTTTAGAACGTTCAAAGTCCAGTAGTATAAATAGTTGCTTGAAACAACCTGCCGTTATACGCACTCTCAGTCATGTAGCTACTGGCTCACCAAAGTACGGGCCTTTCTGCTACAGAGGTCAGTTTCTTTGCTAGAAAGCTCACCATCTAAGGTTCCAATAGCTTTCCTTCTTCTCCGAAGTAATTCTTTTTTGAAACGATGCATCAGAATTGATTTTTGGATCGAGTATATATGCGTAATCCGAAAACCCATGAAAATTAGGCAATTTTGTGGCTTATGCTTCTTTTTCAACTGACTTTGTTTTTCACCTTGAAAATAAAGTTCCAAATATCCCCATACGCGAAGCTCTCGAGCTTCTTGAGTAAAATCTTCCAAAGTTTTCTTTTCCAGCTTGCCATGGTACCAAGCAGGTTAGCGCTGTTGCGAAGCCAAATAGGTGAAGAATGAGTTAAATTATGCAGCCAAGAAAGATGATCCTGCATAGTCCAAAGCCTGACGATATCAAGACCAATCCATTCAAAGCCATCGGTAATTACCGCGCCTTCGGAGTACCTCAGCTACTTTTGCCGCTCGGAGTAGTCCATAGCTTTCTCCTGCCTATAAATTTCTCGGTGCTTGCCACCTTCCCATTTCAGTCACCCGAGTAAGTTATTCATCAAAACTGAGGCAATCGATATCTAGCATCTTCAGTCAATCCCCAATAATCCTATTTTCCCCTTTTCCTAAGACCTGGCTATAACCTGTTCAATCGGACCACAAAAACCAAACAGTCAAGTCAGAAGCGCCTGATGATATTTTCCGACAACTGACTTAAGAGCCAGCCCTCATCGACCGTTCCCTTCCGAATCCACTCTTGGACCAACCTTGGTCCAAAAAAACCGAATATGTAGCCAGATCGATGCAGATCCCGGCCCACATTGGAGAATACAAACAAACGACAGGCCGACCTCAGAATTTATTTCCCTCCTCCCTTCACAACCAAAGGCTCTGACCAAAGCGCAGCCGTCAGCCTACCACCACTGGAATTTTTCAAAAATAGTCTCTTGATAAAACCGCTTTGTATGCGGACTTTTTGCCCTCCAAAAGTTCCAGAGTGAGTTACTGTCAAAGCGTATGGGTTCTCTTGCTTCGAAGCTTTTTCTTTTCCTCCGTATCCTGACGTATCAGGTGGAAAGTCAAGAACAAGAATAGAAAGGCAAGGACTGCTGATTGTTTTCATAGTATTTTTTTTGCTTTTAGCCGATTAACCGGTCTCCAAGTTAGCCATTTAGTTTATTAGCCCTTTAGGGTTACCTACTGCTTTAAACAAATCTTTTCACTGTATCTCTTTTTTACCGTACACTCTGAAATCAAGACTTATCAAAACGCATTAGGCGCCAAAGCAGTTCTTGCATTTGTTCGGAAATAAACCGCTCAAAAATAGGCTTCAACTCCTGATTCTTAAATTTCAGACGCATCCACCCAACCATTTTTTGGATTCTTGGTCTATGAGAATGTAGCCAAAAGTCGCTGGCTATTTGCACAAAGCGCACTTCAAATTCTCCGCACTTAATCCAACGTTAAGTACTAACCGCTAATAGTTAAAAGGCTCAATGTTCTCGAGGAAAGAGAAACGCATATTAAATTTCAAAAGAAGATTCCTATCAAAAAAATTTAACTTACTGCAAATTAAAAAGGTCAATACCTTTGCTTAAAACCAATAAGACTTTCATCCATAAAAGACTTTTTTGAACTGACAGCAGAATTCCTGCAGGAATTAAAATAGTGAGTGAAGACCAAATGGTTCTTTCCTTAGCGGATATTTTCTTTTGGCGAGTCAAAAAGATAAGATTAGCATTGGTCGAAAAATTCATCAGATTTTGAAAAAAAGTAGTTACTGCCCTTCTTTTTGGCTAGGTATTATTAATACATCATTCGGTTTTGGATAAATTAAATACTGATTCTCAAAATCCTTTCACCACTTATTTACCAACTCTGCTAAAAACGACAGCCAGCACTGGTATCGTGCTTTAGGCAATTACTGAAGCTTACGGCCCTAGTCAGAAAATTCAATATGATTCGCTGGCTTAAGTTACTCGAATTCTATTTCTTCAAATCATCCTAGCTCCCAGGGATGAATAATTAATGACGAAAGAAAGCAGAAGTCCTTCGTAAGCAGCCAGGTTTTGCGCTCAGATCAAGATAGTAAACTCCGAGGACATACTTTCAACAGCTTGCTGAGCCACTACTGTTGTACTTAATCCGCTTGAAGCAGCTATACCTGAATACTCCACGCGTCGAGACTAGAAACTTTTGAATCTAAAGATCGGTCTTGATCGCTGATTCCTACTTTTTCAGAGGGTTTCAGGCCTATGACACCATGGGCAGCTTGATTCTGGCGGATGAAAGGACGTATCAAACCGCAAATGAAGATCTATGAAAAGCTGGGTTAAAAAAGATTATCAAATTTTACTTTGGGGGCATTGCGATATTGTACAGCAAATTTCAGCCTCTACGAGGAAGCTACGGAAATTCGAAACAACTTCAGGAATATTATCGAAGGATCTGGAATCTCTTATGGAACTTGCGGATCCAGCATATAATTCGGCTGAAGACTATCGGATAAAATGGACGATTTGATCTCGAAAAAGGAAAGCACTTTCTTGCGTATCGAATCAACATTCCCCTTGAGGAGCGATTACTATATTTGAAGCGATCGTAGCCCACTAGAAGCTTAGCCATCATTTTGCTCAGAGGGGAACGAGCTAAGTTGGATTTTTATTCTCCAAAAGGCCGAAAAATAAATCGCTTTTAAGCCTGACATTACGAGTGAAAAATGTATGGTTTACCTTTGCTGTCCAGATATTGGGATAAAATCTTTCTGAAAGCTGATTTTCCAATGAAGCGAAATTCGGGATGCGGAAGGGCAAAATTACCCTTAGTCAGCGGCCAAAAAGCCTCAATTGAGATGGACTTTCCCACTTCATAGATTTGCCTATAAAAAAAAATCTTATTTTTTCATTTCTTTTTTGAGAAAAACTTGTGGGATCTATCAAAAATGCATTTAAACCAGTCTCAATGCATACCAAAAAACATACCAGGATCAATAATTGTAGCTAAGTAGGGCGAGTACTTTTTCTTTACTATCAGGACTCGCTTTGAAACAGAGAGAAAAAAAAGAAAAAGAAAAAGCACTTGCTTTAACAAGCGTTGAAGAATCGAACGAAAATCTCTATAATCCGGAAAAAGCCCAGCTCGGGGTTTCCGCTTATTGGCTTTTTTCTCCTTCCTTATAGCCTTTTTTTTGGAAATTTGTTTCCATCCGGGGGGGGCAGGGGGAAAATGGGCAAAAAAATTTCTTTCGTTTATTTTTCCCTTCCCCTTTTCTCTTTTTTTTTTTTGTTTTG
>Ga0163217_1050372_pt1 | contig 11115 bp, 7 predicted proteins | sample SynspAceP_FD_185933 | JGI IMG/M metagenome (GOLD analysis project Ga0163217, IMG submission 185933) | Saline lake microbial communities from Ace Lake in Antarctica - Synechococcus sp. Ace-P (PacBio error correction) | ecosystem: Environmental > Aquatic > Non-marine Saline and Alkaline > Saline ... | reverse complement strand
AATAGAATTATCCTTTGAGATAGGCACTCCTTTTGGAATTTTAAGTTGAATAGGATGATTTCAAACATTAGCTGTGTAATGAAAGTAAGGTTTATTTCACCATATTCGATTTTAGTAATGCCTGTCAGTAAGTTTGTTCTTCATTTCAATAAATGAAGTATTTATATCCAATATGGGGAAGACTCTTTTACATGATTCGAATTGCTTTCGCGATAGCTGCACAGAATTTAAGTAAGCCGAATAAAAGAACAGGATATGTTCTAAAAAAGAAGTCACCTTTGTAAGGTTTTAGCTGGATTTTGCAATAACAAGGCACAAAATTATTTATAATTCCATTTCTCGAATAAGCACTAACTTTCTTTTAATGCCTCCGTTCATTATTAACTCTCCTTGCATTTTTTATTTAGTTATATTGTATGTATTTTTTCAGAGTGCTAAGTCGTAATTATTAGGTATGCTTTTTTTACGTGTGGTTGTTTTTAAACGGTGTTATAACTTCTTTTCTCCCTCTATATAATTTGGCATTTTTCGTCCTTGCCTATATATTGGTTCCTTTCCTTTTTAGTGCTAACATGCTGCATTTGCTATATTATTCTTCTTTTTGCTAGATTTTAATTTCATCCATATATATGTTTCTCAACACCTAGCTTGATCACTATCACAAAAGCATTAAAAATGTCTTCTCTAACTGTTCTCGTCAACCCAGTCCACGACATGTAATTATTATTGATTGGCAAATTTTAGAGACATACCGTATTCGTATTTAGTGCGAGTGTGGAGGTGTGCGTGCGGTAGGTGTGGTGGTGATACATTTCGAGTTTTAGATTGTGAATAATGGTCTAAAATGTGTTCGCTGAGAAATATTTATTTCCTTTCCTTGGTGCTAAGCTATAGATGAGAGAGTCTATTTTAAAGTATTCTCCCAATATCTTTTCTAAGACTTTTTGCATTAATATAGCACGGATTTTTTTTTTTCCATTGTGCATTCTTTTTCCGGTAGCAGATCATTATAGGGCTACAGAACAGTGTATAGTTTGCTCACTTTAATTATTGCTCGATTATTTGGTTTCCTGTTATATAATAGTGGACTGTTCATGCACACACATTCTAACAATCCTCCGCCAACTATAAGGTGACCACTACGCGGGATATATATATTCACTCCGTTAGGCTGCAAGAGTGCCACAGCAGCAGTTGATTAAACCTCGAATTACATGCTATCTCACAAATTGCTTTTTAAATATATTGATATTTTAATTTCCTTTAATCTATATTCATAAAAGGCCAATGCTCCTTCATTAGTCTTGAGGGTGGGGGGGGATGTGAACTCGAAATGCATCCTGCTTGTCGCCGCTCTGCTCGCTGCGGAGAAATTAACCAACTTTTTTTGGTTGAAATGTTGCTCAACTTATTACTGTGTGTGTATAAACGTCTCTTTTTTCATAGGACGTAGGGTTTGGTTTAGCTCTCTCTTTATATAATTGTGTGCAATATATAAATAGGCTCTCTGATAATTCTTCTCCTTATTTTTCGCTACTAAGCTAAGGTAATATTGAATTGGCAATGGTTTGACATTACATTCGCAATCAGCCGCAAGAATCCTCTATGTTGAGTTGAGTTTAATGCACTCTTAGGTCTTTCAGATCCCACCGCTCTTTTTGTTGTGTAGACATTCTAGTCTTTATCTAACAACCTGCTTTACTACTTAACCCCTTGCCAATTCTCGAATTGAAGCCGTTTTGTTGTTGTTTGTTTCCACTCTTCCTGTCTCTAAGTATTAAACATAACCACTGGCTATCTTTATCTTTGACCTTAAAGACAAATAATCTAATTGATTCTTCTGGCATACACACAATCCTCCCTGCCACATAAGTTCAGTCATAATATCTTATTCTCAATTCCTTAATTGCAATGACAAGCTCGCTTTTTTTAACTCACATCCTACCGTTTTTTTGACCCTTCCCCATTTCAAACAGCTCTAGATGGCCACTAAGCATCCCCTACTTCGGCACGTTCCACGCCAATATTGTAAATTCCGATTGATCTTTTTCCATCATTTATTTCTTCATTCAAAAGATCAACAGAAAGTCAGGTGAACCATATGACTGTGAAGGCTACAAGCTGAGGCGGCAAGTGAGGTTCTTGAAGCTTTTCCAACAATTTTGGCCCACGCTTCAACTTTCAGTCTCCCTACACACCCTAATGCATTGACAAAATCGAACTACCATTCTTTGGTCACAAAGCAAACCCTCTCTTGTCCTGTTTCATCCCCAACCCTTCTTGTATTTATTCTTCAATCATCTACCTGATTCTGTTTCACACTGAGGGACGCAAAGCGTTCCTTACATTCCTCCCTCGGGATGTCTGCATTGCGGCTCTCGGACACTTCCCCCAATTTCTTTGCCCACAATCCAGGCGACCAAGCTGTTTCTTCTAGGCTATAATCTTCAGTCGTTTACGCTTTTCCCAATGCCTAACCATGATCTAGGCTAACTAGAACTGCATTGGTAGTGAGGCGCGGCAGAGGTATGCTGGAGGTCTGCTATTTCATAGCCCACCCACGCCCTCCTGCCCACATTCGCCGGCAGTTTGTTTAGAAAGGGAGACATTTTAGTGACACGTTGTTTGTTCTATGAGTATATAACGCCATCTTCATCTCTTGAAAAGCTGAAAACTATATTAGATAAATTACCTTAGAAGGTAGTATTCCAAAAGGAGTTAAACCCCTAATTTTTTAGTGAAATTCTATCTTAGAACACAATTGGCTGACCAGTAGTTTGCTAAATCGCCACTGAAATCACTATAAATAAACTACCTGTTATAAAGTTTGAGCCAAGCATAGAAGTAAAGGTAATCACAGGCAAATTTTAGTTATTGGGAAATTCGTAAATTAATGAAACTGAGTGGCTGCATTAAGAAGCAATATTCTACAATACACAAAACATCTATCAGAATTTGGAGTATATACTCTAAATTCAGGCCAACCTCTTCAGAATAATTCTAGAAAATAAAATACAAATAGAAAAAACATTCTCTTTAAAATACAAATAATGAAAAATATAGAAACATTAAAGGAATTATAACTACGTGATCCGCCAAAATTCAACCAGTTAGAGCGATGTGCAACATATTTTAATAAATAGCTCCACCACTCCCCTTTCACCCCCTCTCGATAACTCTCGCTCCACGTGCCTTCCTCTCCTAACTCAGCCGTCTCCTCCCACTTCTCTCATCCCGTCATAACTATGGCTTAACTAGTGGTGCTTTTCGATAAGTTTTAATATGCTGTAGGTTTTTTTTATTATATGCTCTCTTTGCTAAATCATTATTCGTTTGATCGTTCTCCGTGCTTTCCTCTCCCCTTAGTATAATATTATCTGGTTTTCTTCTCCCATTTCTCCCTATACTTTAAAAGTATTTTAAATGTCCGCTTTTTTGTGCAATAATTTGCTTTGTACAATTATATTCTGGTATATGGCGTCTCTTGCCTGTCTCTCCTCCCACTTTGCCCCCTCCTCAATTTCTCTCCAGTCCCCTGCTTAGCCACTGTTGGGCTTTGGCCCAGACAGAGGTGTGGGGGGGTCGGGAGGTAGCGTGGTGGCGTTGGAGATTAGGAGATGGGCGCGATCTTGGGAGGGGAAGCGAGGAGGGAGGGCGAAATCTGGGACTTTCGGATGCCGCGAGTTGGGGGGTGTGTTGGGTCGGAGGTGCTCCTTGTCTCCCGAAAATGGAAATTACCAGTCAATATGTATTGTGCCTTCTTTTTGGTCTGCATGATAAAGAAGCTATATATTAAATTCTCTATAAAGTGCTTTTCCCAACTCCCCCGAACCGCGCTCCCAAACAGAATAGGCGGATTGGTTAATTATTTGCAAGAATAGAAAAGCTTGAGCTGATTAATACAAGTTGATTCTCTCGCATTAACGAAGAAACGATACCGGATGTGTACGTTCTTGACTCGTTTTGTAGAGGTTGATGGAAATGCTTGGGCCGTGGTTTCGGTTTGTTTGTTGCGTTTGTCTAACTGATCAGATTGGTATCCAACGGTTGGTGTTCAAAAGTGAAGAGGTAGGGTTGTTGGTAGGATTTGTTGAAAATATTTTACCATACTACTCACTTAGGCAGGAGTCGTGCAAAAATTAAAAATGGAAGCATAAAGACTTGCTGTAATTCGGAATTTTCAAAGGCTTGTAATGGCGACATAGATTGGTAAGCCCACGAAGGCGGATGTACCGTGCAGCAAGCAATTCAAAGAGTGGTTTTGTTTTTCACGTCGGTTTCAGCAAGTAGATGGTGTCTGCTTTTCTGAAGTCTCGACTTTTGGCTGCAAAATCTGATTAAAATGAGCAGCTCTTTTTGGATAGCTTTTTTTACCAACTTCAATGCGCACTAGAGGTGCTCTAAGATTATGAATGTCATGGCTATGTTAATGCTTTTACAGCAGTACCCTCCAAAAAGTTTGTATTGTTTTCTTTTATGATGGTTTATTAAGAGCAGTAGCAACCCAATATGGAAATAATGCGACAGGATAAGTGAGTTGGAAAAAGAAAGCAATAAAGGAAAAGCGTCAAATACACCACAATGAGGGATTTAGGGCTTCCACCAAATTAGCACGCATTGATTCTTATCGAATTGAAAATTTCCGAATTTCTCATGGTTAGAAAATTCTTGGGAGGTTCACGCGCTTTGCTTTGCTTTCGTTGTGGATCGAACTCGCCAGGATGAAAGAGATGTAATTTGTCCTGAGAGAAGGGTTGAGTCCTGCCGAGTTTTAACGTACAGGATACGTCTTGATTTGATGAGTTGGTTATGAGTTAGACGTTGGAGAGGCATTAGGTTCCAATAGGTCCAAAAAAGGGGCTCGGTCGAGTAAGGGAGGGTAGAAGATAAATCAAAACTTAACCTCCGAAACTTCTGACACCACTTGCCCCCGTCAGCTCCTCCTCCACCCCACCCGTCTTCGCGGCCCTCTCGCCCTCCACCCCTTCGCACACCACCCAACACCTTGCACCCTGTTGCGCCTCCCTCTCCCTCCCCACTCTTCGCAGCACCACCTGCGCCCCTGCCTCCGCGCCTCAATCGCGACATCCATACCACACCCGCCACCCCAACCACCTGTCCAGTCCCCAGTCCTCTTTGAAGAGGGGTAGAGTGGAATTCACCAAAGCATAGATTTGCATTTCCTTTTTACGTGATTTTATGTTAAAGTAACCCAGATTTCCAAATTGCTAATTACTCTGAGGGTCGAGTTCGAGTGTTTTTTTGGTTTGGGCCCCCCCCCGTCGCGACCATGCCCCCGCTCATCTCCACCCCCCACACCCACCAGACCCCTTGGCCCGCCTCAGCCCAACCCGCTAGCCCCCCCGAAAAAGACGTCCGCAATACTAAAGGTAAATTTTACACAGAGACTCAAAAAATCATTAAATAGAAATTCAGAAATTGAAATAAAAAGCTAAACTATATATTAGGAAGTCTACTGCTGATTTGGTTATCGTTTTGTGGTAGTGTCAGGGGAAAGGTCTTTAGGTGATTAGTGGTTGTGAGACAGATGTGTGTTATTGAGGAGGAAGAGGCACGCACTATCATTCCAAATATATAATTTGTTGAGACAGCTAAAAAAACTTAATTTTTTTGAATGAATTATCTTCTCACTAATAATGTTATTTGAAAAATTTAATCAACGGAAGCAGGGAGGTTAATAGTTTTTTCTATCACAAATAAGTCCTTGGAACTTTAAAGGCGCACGCATTCGACTCTAAGCCTTGAGATTCTTTAGTATTTTCTCCCAGTCATATTCTTACTTTTTGGAGTTAATGTAGCTACTTCTATCAGCCATACATAACAGACCACTGATGTTTTGAACCATGAGCGCATAAAGTACAATACAGATTGTGTCTTCAGAAAGCAGTTGACGGTAGTTTTTCCTACGGCACCAATGATGAACTGTCTTTTTTAATTACTTCATTCGAAGTGAGGGTAGGTTATAGACGGTTGGCAATAAAACGCGGCCGGAATGGATTGTAGCTTTGTATTTTCTTTCTTTAGTGTGCTGAAAGACCCCGCCGCCCACCATCTGCATCTGCTTGCCGCCCATCCGCTCTGCACCACCAGCATATATTTTATCTGTTTTAATTGCATAGTGAATGGAAATGGATAAGAATTGAAAATGTAGACCTTGATTTTTCTAAAATTTCATAGGCAAGTGGACAAATAAATATCTAATATGCTCCTCCTATTATTAGAAAAGATCAATTCCGCCCTCACTCTCAGCAGCTCTTTTTTGCCTGCCCAAACCATCATTGCTAGATCCCTTGTTTGGACGCCTATTAGGCCACTATTTAGCTCAGGAAAATAAACCAGCTCGCGCCCCACTCTGTTCTGCTCTAGCAATCCCTCGCAGGGTTAAGCAGCTGTAGTTTTGGGCGGGTAAGGGAGGGAGGAGTGGATGTGCCTCTAACAGTTGCTTTTTTTATTTTGGGAGACTTAACTTCATTACTTTTGTTACTGAAGTTGTTGCAATATTTGTTCATTTCAATGCTTTTCAATGACTTTTGTTATCGGCTTTTTCTTCGCTAAATCATTACATTCGTCCAATTGAATTGATCAATCTCGTTAAACCCTTCAGATTTACGACGAACTTACATATTTCTGAGCAATACCTCGAGTTTGATGAAAAGCGAACTGTATCAATTTTTTTTCTAGTAGTATTTCAAATCACATTTTATGGCTCATTACTTACGTTTAAAACTGGAATCCCAAAATTAATCACATGAGCAACTTACAGTTCTGCAGTTTCTACATTATTTAAATCGACATAACGTTTCGGTAGGCTCTAGACTTGAATAGTTCACCCACTTGTTCTCTACATGGAATATTGCACGCCGCATCCAAATTACCTCTTAGGGATGTTTAAGCCAAATCTTCCATCCGATAAAAATGGTTGGTTGTGTTATCCATGATACCGACTCCTACAAACCAATGTCGATAGTGATTCTTCTGTTCGTGGTAAGAGGTGGGATGGGGGGGGGTGGATGGTGAGAAGGAGAGTCTCTGAATTTGCGATGCTTTTTTGGGGGTCTGGAAGGTGTTTATTTCATCAAAAATTAATAATATACATATATCTGGATCGCTTTTAAAGAGATTTTTTCTCGTTCTTATAGTTGATGTGTAGTGCCAGGTAGTCTGTTGCAAATTCAGCGCTTTTGAGCCATTGTGAGTTGGTGGAAGATAGTAAACGGTCAATACAGAACCTTATTTTTATATATAGATATCATGGTGATCCGGATGGCTGGGTTCATTTCCGCTTTGAACGCGAGAGAAGGAGTTTGAGTGCCCGAAGAGTGTGAGAAGTTGGGGTTGGTAATTTGCCAGTCAGTGATGAAGAATAAATCATCCAAAACGACAATAATAATAATCACATAATATTAAACTTTTTAATCAGTAGAAGAATTATGAATTATGAATAGTAAGTAGCAAAAATCATCATTTAAAAAAGAATTACATTTCAAATATTATCTCAACTGATCAACTAGAATAGAGCATGGATGTAAATCACTGCACTCCAAACATCCTCTCTGTTCTTCGCTCTCCTCTTGGCCCACACCCTCAACACCTCTCTTCGCTTCTTCCAACATGACCCGCAGTCAATAGGCCCTTCTACCCTCAACGCACATGTCTCTACTTATTAATGAGGAGACTTTTTCACAAGTTCAAAAATGACCACGTTTTCTACAGGCCCTGTGGCAATAACGATAATTTCCACGGGAAAGCGGCCTCCATTGATTTTAATTCTTCAGACACTCTGTTTGTTCGTCCTTGCCCGACCTACTTGGATCCAGGTCCACGGTCATTAATTTCTTAATCTCTAGAGCGGTTGCGTCGTCCAGCCGAGCACCGACCTTCTAAAAGATTGCGCGAGGGAGGTCGCTTTTGAGAGTTTGAGAGGAGAAAAGAGAAGATTAAGTGTTTCTATCTCTCTTGATATTTTTTTCCTTTTCCAATATTCCTCCCATATACACAAATTAATGGCCAAGCTTCATATTGAAGTACATTAATTCCTTTAAGTCCTGCGAAATACAAGTATTTTAGTTGTAGAATTTGATAGTGATTATTAATCACAGTTATAATGCGTATGGTCTGATTTTTGATGGTCTGATCGAGTCACTTGTGAACGCCACAACAAGACAAAATCAATTTTGGAGTTTCAAGTAAGGCTTGTTTAATTATTTTGTATGATTGCACCTTGACTGTTTCCATTATCGAGGATGATAGGTGATTGAAATCTCAATAGGAAGATTACAAAATATTAAACGAGTTGCTGGCAGATTTCTGATTTCTTAAATGAGCTTTTCAATTTTTTAATTTAAATTCTTTAGCGATTCGTTTTTGTATGGCTGTTACCCAGGTTGACATTCTTTCGAGTCTCCGTCCGTATTGTAAAGCGATTTAAGAATGATTTAAAAGCCGTAGCCACTTTTCTAGATTTGCCTATATAAGCCTTGATTATCTACTCGGATAAAAGAAAGAACGAAATTTTTTTGAAGTTTTTGATAGGGTATAAGTTCCCTCGCCAAATTTAAAGGTTGATCATCTTCCAGGAATCATGATTACCATTTTCCTCCACTGGCATTTGATAGCCAGCATGTAAGGATTTGCCAATTCCGTTTTATTATTAAGGGTTGAGTTTATAAGGTGGATGTTGCCTCCTTTTCCCTTACGTCCTATTTCCCCACCACCATTGCTCTTTCCCCTGCGCACCACTTTGTTCATTACTTCCCATCTGTTACAGACAACGATTCTGGCCTCCGTTAATGGAGGGATAAACTTTAAGTGTACTTTAATGCATCGCTCAATCACTTTTTTTTATACTACCCTCTTCGTTGTAAAGAGTATTATGATGGACCAACTTTGGAGTTGGGGCTGTGACATAGCGTTGTGTTAATGAAAGGAAGAATGAAATTGGTTTTCTTTGTCCTGTTCAAAGATTAGAGCAATTGTCTTCGAATTGCCTCTAATAAATTAATTAATATGTACGAAAAGAATGGATTTCGCTAACATCAAATACCTGATTATGTAGGTTTCGTTAATAAATTATTAATTTTTAAGATTAAATAATGTGGTCTAGTTTTGAGTCATTTATAAGGGAAGAGAAGCAAGAACGAATAAAAAATTTCTTATCTCCTCCAAGCTTGTGATAAAGATTTGGATACTTGATTCAGAATAGCAGTAAAAATGGAACAGTTGTGTATTTTGAGGTACAAACAGATGATTTTAGCAGGACTTTGGTATCGATGCTTCCAGGCGTCAAGCAGAATATCACGAACTCATTTATCAAAACGTTTATTTCATTGCCATATTCAAGAAGGCATGAGTTTTTGATATTGGAAGTCGTGATTGGCTATTTCGTTTGTAGCAAGTGAGTGGTGGGAAAGTCGGAGGGTTCATGCATTTTGAATGATTATAATAAAAACTGTCTACCATTGATAGAGAGAGATTGTTTTAAAATAAATTACAGAATGTCAAAAAATTACACATACTTGTTGCCAGTTGCCGCCTCGCTATTCGCCCGATGGAAAAGGGGAGTGTCGCGGAGACTTATTGATAATATAAAGTTCGGTGAAATTGCTTCTTGTGGAAGTTCAGAAAATTTCAATTGAATATAGGAATGTCAAATCTAATTGATAAATATATTCTGAATTTGAGTTGGTGTTTTTTTCTGTATTCTTAATTAAATTTTGTTGTTGAATGGTTTGAATTTGTGAGAGTTCTAAAATCGAATGCCAACAGTTACTCTTAAAGGGTCAAAGTGAAACTTTTCTTATTGAAATATATGTAAAAAAACTAAGCAATTTTATATGTACTATTACAAGGAATTAATTCAATTTTATGATTTGGGATGTTACTATGGAATTGAATCCCTGCAAGGAATAAGATAGGTTAAAGGTTCATTTGTGGATCAAAATTACTTTATTGGAGGACCATTCTTTAATTTATGCTTTTCGAGTCAGAAAAAAATTGGGTATTGGTGACATTAAACTTTATGAATATAATATACCAACTCTACAATTCAACATTCAAGCTTTAGTTATATTGCTTCGCAATACTTGGAATTGCTTGGAATTATGGGTGATGGGTTTCGCTGCGTTGTAGGTGCACGCTGTGGTGGTGTTGTGTACTTGGGGGTGGGTTATCGGTTTTTATTATTTGGTGTGGATTAGCTAATTAGGTTGGTTTCTAATATTGGTTGTGGAAAGATATACGGAATTATAGCACTATTTTTTTTTCTAGTTTGATGTCGTGGATTTATTTATTTTGTGAGAAGTGAGTGTTCATGCTATATGACCCATAGTTATGCTTCTGGATTCAATAAAAGTCTACAATTTGACCCTTATAAGAGGCTAACCGTTGGTTTAGGAGATAGTATACCGAGGGTTTAGGACGAGAATGGGAGTTGTAGATCTATGACAATTCATTTCTATACCCAATAATGAAGGGTGGATTGATGAATCAGGATAACTTACAAACAAGTAAGGATTCTACAAGTATTCGATGGAATTTTTATGGTGATTCTTTTGTAGCTCCGGGGTATTTATTGTAGTATCTAATATTTGGTGCCAATCTCGATCCTCATATATAGCATATTGTTTTAATATGATTCATGGGAGTAGGAAAGAATTGAGATTTTCTTTTTGGAGTTGATGAGGGGGAATTATGAATTGTTTACATGGTTTCCCTTTATTTTAAGAGATATTACACCAAATTATGAAGTTTTCGATGGAAATTATCTCGCTTCCTTATGAGATAAATTTGTTACCGTGATTTTATATGGTTAATGAATGATCCGGATACAATGGTTTTATGGGAAGAATAGATTCAGTCGAATGGTCGGAAGGCGATTCGCCCCAAAATGACAGCGATTTCCAAGAATTAAGCCTATCCAATGATAATATTCTGAATGAAGATAGAACATTTTTTTAAGTCATCGTTAAAAGCGATTATGATATGGCCACTACAGGAAAAAACAATTGAAAAGTCAAATAAATAATATGGGATAGAAGAGGAAAAAAAACCAAACTGTGAGAATATTTAAAACCATCCGGACCAATTGCAAGATAA
>Ga0163217_1081492_pt1 | contig 11116 bp, 5 predicted proteins | sample SynspAceP_FD_185933 | JGI IMG/M metagenome (GOLD analysis project Ga0163217, IMG submission 185933) | Saline lake microbial communities from Ace Lake in Antarctica - Synechococcus sp. Ace-P (PacBio error correction) | ecosystem: Environmental > Aquatic > Non-marine Saline and Alkaline > Saline ... | reverse complement strand
TTTTTTTTCTGTTTTCTTTTTTTGTTTTTCTTATTTTCGTTTTTCAATTTGTAGAATTTTTTACGAGTCATGTTGTACAGATTTTCTTTTTTTTCTTTTAAACCTTTATAATCTTATCTTTTAAGAGTCAATATCAAAAGTTAGGTTTGAAGGTATTGATATTTCCCGGGAATAAATACTTTGCTTATTTTTTTACTTACTTTTTTATTCAATTTATTACATGTTTATATTATTTTTTTGAATTTTTTCACCTCACTTTGCTGTGGTTTGTTTTATTTTGTTTGGTTTAATTATAGATCTCTTTTATTCCGATTCATCTTTGTAACATAAAGAATTCTATAGTAATGTGGATACAACCATGATCTATTTTTTTAGTCGTTAAAAAATGTTTATAGTGTATAAAAACTCTGTTTAATTTTCAAGATTTTTTATTAAGCACATTTTTTTATTTCTTTGCAATCATAGTTTATTTTATCGCCCATTCTTATTTTCTGTTTCATTTTAAATTTAAGTATAGATAATTTTTTTTTAACAACTTATTTTTACTCGATATATAAAAATTGATAATAACAAGTGAAAGATTATTTTTTCTTCTTTTTGATATCGCTAAAATCAATATATATATTTGATTTGTACATTTTCATTTTTTTTTGATATTAAGTCTTATTTATTAATTTTTAGTTTAAGGAGGATTTTTTATTGGTGCTCGCCAGAATAAGATTATCTTAGTTATCTAGTATGGTGTAAAAATTAAATTCTATTATTTTTTGTGGATTATTTTTCGTTTTTGTTCCTTTTTTTTTTAATATTTTTTATTATTGGCCTTTGAAACTCGCAAAAGTTCTTCTTTTATGTGCAAAGTTTTCTAGCCTACCTTTTAAAACACTTTTTATACTCATATTTTGTTGCTTCATTTGCTGGTTTTACGTGATGTTCCTTTTTTTTATACTGTCTCTTTTTTAGTGTTGGTCTTTAATTATTTTTTTGTTCAGATATTTTCTTTGATCTCAATGCTTTTTACTCGCTTAATAAAATGTCAGATACGATTTAGAAGATAATATAAGGTGTTTTTATCAATGTACTTGTAAATGGTATTTTTATTATTCTAGTTGCCACTTGTTTTTATTTAAATTTGAAAATCTTTTATTCCTATCTAATTTTTAGTTTTAAAATCATCTTTGAGTCATTAATTTTTTATTTTTTACTCAGTAATTTATTTCTGTTATTCACTTTCTATGTCTTTTTCTCATTTATGTTGTATTGCTAGTGAAATAATACAAAGATAACGATATCTTAACGATTTTTGAGGTGTGTTTAAATGTTATTGGCCTATCATTAGTAATATGTGTTTATATGGTAATGTTAGCTAAGAAAATATGGTTTGTGACAGTTATTTTTTTATGGCTGAGAAGAAAGTTGTGAATTTACATAATACTGGCTTATGAATCATTTCTCTATTTTTTTAAAAAATGCGAAAAAGTCTCTATTCTTTGTCTAAGTTTTTTCAGTACTTTATATAAAAATATGTTTGATAGTTTTTAGTATCTGTTAACCGTTGGTTTCGATCTATTTTTGGTTTTTTAATATAATAATAAACTCGATTTTAGCTATCTTTACTAAATGAGACCCTGTTATAATTGATAAAAAATAAAATTTGTTTAGTTCCATTTAAGATTTCTTTTTTTTTATTTTTTTTGGTTTTCGTGTTTTTTGTTTTTAATATTTTTTTATACTTGCTTTTTCATTCTTGTACTCTGATCATTTCATACTACCTATACGAATTTCTGTCTTTTAGTTTAATAAGAAGTAATTTACCTAAATCAGGAAGAAAATACTAAAAATTAAGATTATGCAATAAACTATTTTTTAAAGAAAATTTAAATGATTCGATGTATATTTTTTTATTATTTATATGATTAGAGTGAATTATTGGAGATTTATTAGGACCTAAAAGAATGTTGTCTAGTATTGTTGGCATATTTGCTCTTTATATTAATGAAGTTTATAACTAAGATTTTTAGTATTGTTACTGTGTTGAAGAACAAAAATTGTTTTTTGTCAAATATTCCGAATCATTAGTTCTCTCACGTAGGAAAGTTGATAGTCAACTCATCTATAATTTTCATGTGATTTATTATTCTAACTTCTTTTATTTTTACTTCATTTTTACGTTTTGAGTTCCAAGTTTTTCTTTTAACATGTATTGAAAATTGGAATAAGTTAATTAATTATTGACTAATTCTTTATCTTTAGTTAGTATTATGTTTATTTGTGTATAATTACATTAACTTTTCGTTATCTTTGCTTGTTTTTATTTTTAAGATTATACTTTAAGATAACTATCAGAATGTAGATTCTTTTGGTATTGTGTTTTGTACTTAAGTAAAGTTCTGTTCTTCTTTTAAATTTTTTTTCTGTCTTCTTACTTTTTAGTGGAGCTCTATAGTTGAATTTAGATCATCTTAAGATAATTAGTTATAGGCTGTTATATTCTTTTATTAATCTTAGGTTTCTGTATTATTTTTCTTAGAAAATTCAGATCATTTTGGAAAAATTAGTTTTTTTAGGACCATCGATGCTTTAATCTTTCCTTTTTTATTGTGCGTTTTGTAATATATATAAATTCTTCTTGAAATATTATTATTTCCCCATATTTTGTTGTTTTTTCACGGCTTATAATTGTTTTTTAAGTACGGATATTTATTTATTAACCTCTCTTAAGTACAATATTAATATTTTAGGAAAGTATATTTTTTTACAGTCATGTTTTTACTTTTTATTCTCTTTTATTCTTTTATGGCTTTCTTTATTAATAATCACTTATTTTTTAACTGAAAAGTGTAGTATTTGGGATTTTTTAAGTGATTATAAATAAAGAACATTCGAACAGGCATTTCTAATCATATTTAATACAGAACTCCGTTTGTTTTCCTCAAAATATTTATACTGTTTTCTCGACTAAACTATTTTCTTAGTTGGAAAAAAGTTTCGGAAAATTTTTTTTTTTTTTAGAAATGGCCTGTTTTACGGTTTTGCTAAACTTCTATTTTTCTTTTTGATGCCTTGCTAATTTAACTATTTTATGGAGATTGAACATTTATTTGACATACATATGTTTAGTTAAAGATGTGGAAACTTTGATTTAGTAAAATGAAAAATCGAATGTTTTTTTTAATATGTCTGTTTTTTTATTTAATGCTTTATTTTAGGTTGATTTATTTATTTTGTGTAGTGAAAGGGTTTTTTTCTTCAAAATCAGAAATTGATGTAACGGTTTTTATCATGAACTCCTCTTTTTTTTCTATTCCCTTAGTGCCTATTTTATTTTATATTTAGCGTGATTGATTTAGTTATTTTCTTTTTTAATGCTTTGTTTAAGAGACAATAGTTGAAATATTTTAATAAAATAGTTAGTTAGCCTATCTTTAACACCAAAAAAATGGCTTCTACTATAAAAATAAATCTTGTGTGTAGGTAATAATATAACTCATTCCTCACACACAGCTCTTTTTTAATGTTTTTATTTTATTAAAGTATTTTAACACTCTATGTAAGACTATTCTACATTTATTTTTTAGCCTCCAAGGTAAAATCATTTGTAACTTTTTTTGTATATTCTTCCCCATGTTATTTTTTCGTCCATTTTATTTTTTCTCTGTTAATGGATGCTTGATTTTACTATTTTTTTTTAAATTTGGTTAGTCATTCCAAAAATATGTGGAGATAATTTTAAATACAGATTAATATATATTGGTTCTTACAGAAACTTTTCAGCATAATGGAACTACGTAATACCTCTGGCAGTTTATAATTCCAATCCTAATTATTTAATAATTCTCTCCAAAATTAGTGTTTGTGTGCTATGACGTGTGTTATTTGACCTATAATCCTTTGAGTTTTTTAGCGTTTTTTCTCAGTTGTATATGTTGATCCTCTTTGATTTAATCTTTTTCTTTTTGTGTTGTGGTTTTAATTGTTTTCATCACCAACTACTTTCATAAGAATAGTTCCTTCTTTTTACTGCGAATATAATTAATTGCCACGTATATAACGATATTACTTTGGTTTTAGCCTTGAGATTAATAATTAAAGTTCATTGTTATTTTTATTTATTTTGAATTAGTGCTCTTTGCTCTTTTTCCCATACGATTAAATTAATAATTACCTTGATACCATATATACACTCTAATAAATGGCAATGATTACATTTACTACTTATCCCTTTCCTACTCTTTTTACGCCCTGATGGCATATTCTGAAATTTTTCTTCGGGTTTTTTCCCATAATTTTTTTTTTACGTATAACGTAGATGTACTTTAAGTCCTTAAGACCCCCCTATTTTTTTTTTTGTTTCACTACTTAAAAGCTCCAACATTTATAACATATGATTAAAACCGTTGGGATTTTTTCGTTCTCCTATCATCTATTGTTAGCCATTAGTTCCTCAACAACAAACCATTGCTCTCTCCCTATTCCATATATCGTACGATTTGAATTGTTCTTTATCCACTGTTGCTTTAATATAATTATTATTCGTAAAATAATAATAACAAATGTAGTAAAAATTATGGTAACAATTTGTTCTCTGATCTAATAAACCGATTTTTTATTTGAGTAAATCTCTTTGTGTTGTTTATTTGCTTTAATGTTTTTGCTAAATAATAATATTAGTATATGAATTATACAATTGCTTTTTCTTTTCTTTTATCCATAATACCCCTTGCATTTTGCAATTTTTTTTACATGTAACATATCTCCCGTAAAATTTTATGTACATATAGAGTCTTCTTTTATCAGCTTTGCATTTTTATTTAAAAAATGTCTGCAGTTGAATATATGATGATTATTATATATTAATCATTCTCTTTTTTTTAACTTATTTGATTTTGGTGTCTCGAATAAACCTGTTTTTTTTCGTTATCTTTTAAACATAATTTATTCTAGTCATTTTTGACGAAATCATCATTTTCTTAGTTATTCTATTATTTTGCTGTGTTATATATTATCTTAAAGAGCCATGATCTTCACTCTTTAGTTTTATACTTAGTAACTATATTTCAGGTAGCTGCAATTCTAGTTCTTTTGTAAATTATTCTTGATATTTATAGATTTTGCTTATCTTTTTCAAATCTTTATTTTAGTTCGTCTTGCTTTGTATTTTATTTCGCAGAAATTAATTTTCTTTTCTACTTAAGGATACTTTTATTATTAAATGCTTTTCTAACTATTATTTATCTTATCTTTTTGATGTTTTTCTTCTTTTCTCTTCTTTTATTTCTTCTCCCTAATTTCTGTATAATGAAATTTATCGTTGTTTTGGATATGGCCTTCATTTTGTTTGGGAGAATATTAGATTGTGTTGGTATTTTTTGGTAGCTTATACTTAAGTTGCGACATGTATGGTTTTAAGGATGAAATATTGGATTGGTCCTTGTTGTGATAGCGACAATGCCTTTTTTTATAGTTGAAAAATTTCAATAAGACAAGCTGTCTGATTTTCGTTTAAATTTTGTTTTCTAATTTTGATACAACCATTCGTTCTTTATATTCTATGCACCACTTGGTTATTCATGATAATACTTTGTATCTCTGGCGTTGTTCTGATTTGAGAATAATTTGGAGATATCCAAGGCTTGTTTTTTTTTCCAGGTAAAGGATAGCATGTCGAATTTTTATTTCTTTAAAATCTAAAAATTTAAAAATAACTTGTAAAAAGAAAATTGCGGGGTCTTGGTCAACATTTTTTACTGGGTTTCAATATTTAGTTAAATGTAACCCTGATGTATGCATATTCAAAGAAGACTTATGGTAGGAATCGCGCGCGCAAGAATACAAAATTTATAACATCCTATGTTCTAGAAGGGAGTGAGAGTCTATTGTTCTGAAGTAACCGCTATGGTCATGTTTATATTATGAAACGGTTTTTTTTACAGGGTTGGATTTTTTTATGCTGATTGTGTCTTTCGATTGGTTAGAGAGATTTTCGAAAGGATGATTTTATGATTTGATATATTTACTGTTTTTTTTCTTTTCAGATTGTTTATGTTGCTTTAATTTTGACTCTCATACCGATTACGATAAAACTTCAAAGGAAGGTTATGGCAGTTTAGATAATTTAGATAATAAAAAATATTGATCTAATGATTTTCCTCAATTTGTAATCATGTGAATTCTCTATAGAATCTTGTATTTAACCTTATGGACTAAGGTTTCTTTTTTGTTTTTCTTTTATTTGTAGTATTAAATATAATTGTAGAATTTCTCACCTTTTTTCTAAATGTAATTTTATCTCATGTTTTTTTTTTCGTTTTTTTTTTTTTTTTTTGTTGTTCCCAAGCTTGACCTCCAGATTAGATGTTTTTTTTATTTGATTCTTCTTAGATTTAATTCTAGCCAATCTCGAGAATTTTTTTGCGAATACTCATAACCAAGAGAGCATAGTAAACATAATGTTGCGAATGTTTGTAACGCATAGCTTTATATGAATATATAAAGAGCCATGGTGCATACAGAGTTACTATCTGGATCTTTTAAAAGTTTTCTTCTACTCACAGTAAAGGCGAACGGCATTGTTATGATATTAAATATAAAAGGATTGAGCACACGCTATTTCTAATTTTATGTGAAGGAACAACAAACATAGTACTCCTTAATTAGATTTTACTACTGCATTTGTTGTGTTGTACTACATTAAGGTTCACATGTCTATTATTTCCTAAACAGGTATGAACGAATAAAATTAGAATTCTTGTTCTTAGTATGTTTACAATCTCTACTCGGTGTTAGAATAGATAGGATCTATTGGGTGTTTTAAAGGTAATATATATAGGCATCGAAATATAGAGGAGTATCAGCCAACTATTACGAACTACTCTCCCGTTAATCCACGTCTCACATAATTTAGAGAGGTATACATAACTACCTAGTATGCTCTTTGTTACTCCCTGACTTGTTTCTGTGAATTGCTACGATTTCTGTTACTCAGTTTATAACAAGTGAAGAGATTATGACTTAATAATCTTAGTCAGCAATAATGTTACCGAGGTTAAGCTCAAGTAATCTTTTTTGGGTGTAGCAATGACCAGAATTTAGGTTCTCATCTCGCACTTCGGGTTGTTTCTCCAACGTGGATTTTTCCTTTTTTTTCTGATCTGGTCCAGACCTAGCTCATAACAGACACAGTATCAACAGAGATACGCCCTTGCGTACGCTCTCGCCAATATCTTTTCTAATTTATTTTGCAGTTCAAACGATACTGGCCATACTTAATTTTATTTCTCTCTAGTGACGTGGAATTAGTCCTACTGTCTGTTCTATGAGAATAACCTCAGAAATTGAAGTGCGATCATTCATATCGTATTTGGTAGATTTGGTTAGGTATTGAATTAAATTGTGACAACGGGAATTCTAGTTATGATATTACTCATTTTGTATTATAATAAAGTAATTTAAACCTCTGTTTAGTTCTCTCGGCGCCGCATTTAAGTATAGGTAGTTCAGTGGATAGTCTATCGGTACTCAAATATCATTCAACTATATAGAGCTAACTGATACCTCTCATGGTTTTTAATTTTTACTTGACAATAGTTTAATTAATTGTTATGAAGCAAGATCTCGGAGACAAGAAAGCCGTTCTAAGCAGTAGATGTAAGATATATAATTGGGTGATATCCTAGAATTTTAATACACAATGACAAGCCTTTGCGCGGAGACTATTTTAATTTAGTATAGTACTTTTTCATTCTTACTTCTGGAAATGCTCTAGAACGAGTATTTTTGGATATAGCTTTGTTCGGGTATTCAAGATGGCGAAGGGAAATGGCACTAACCCCAATTTATTTATAGTATTAACAAAATTTTGAAAGGTTAAAATTTAAATAAAGAAACTAAAGTTACCAAAAGTAATATATTTTGATATAAATTATTATGTTAGCGAAACGTACTAAAAAATGGCTATTTAAACAAGGATTTTTTATAGGCTCTGGAGCCGGTCAGGTAGAGGTCATCTGTGAGCGTACCATTGTTGCCGGAGAGCTGTTGGATGAAGCTGAGACTTTTTTGTGATTTTAGCAGATGTAGATGGTTTACGTATGGAGTTGATCACGGTTTCCGAATTCACATATGCACTAAGATTAGTTTAAGCTGGGGTAGATATCACAATTCGATTTTGAGATCTAAACATTTCTATTCTCATTGCTTGCAATAGATTATAAGGTGCAATACTTATATGATTGAGCTAAGGGTTGGTTATGACAAGTCTATGATATAGGCAAGGACCGTATCGCATTATTTGCTGTTTCCATGGGTTTTACAAGCCTAATCGTTTATCTATTGCGATGGGAGTCGTATTTTTTCCAATGGGAGACGAGAAAGAACCAAAATGTTGATAAGAAGTTACCAAATGTTTATGAAAGACTTATTACAAGTGCCGCAAAAGAAAGTGTCATTAATAAATTGTGTGATTATTGAACCTCTTTCTACCAGTTTAACACGAAGTATGACCACATTTTTTGACTGTCCAATGTACTAGTTGGAAATATGGGGCATGTGTGACCTCGCTCTGCCGTAATTATTGGTAGCGCTAAGCGACCATCTTTCAAGACAGTCTGTCAACTTGCTGGTTTAAGTCTCATATCGGCCTAATTCGATGTAAAGTAAACCTCTATACTTTACGTCATAAAGTGTGGTCTTCTGCGAGGCTAAAAACCGTCTGTCCTCTCTGATCCTTTTTTCGCCTTTAGTCTTGAAAAGGTTCGTTCGTGAACATAGAAACAAAAGACAGGCCAAAAAAAAACACCTTTAAAAGTGCCTACAAAACGTTGATTAGGGAAACCTTTTTGAAGAAAGTTAAGAAACGCCCTTTTCGACCTCTAGGGCGCCTGAAATCTCTTTATGCTTTTTCCTAAAACATAGTCTTTTAAAAATTAAGAATATCAATTTTCATAACGAGATGTTTTTTACCAAAAATACAAAATCTTTTTTTATTGAATTTATTTCTTATAGCCACTTAGCCAGTATTCTTATGTTTAACAAATTAGATTGCTTTACAATCGCTTTTGTCCATGTTTTATAATCCATTTAAGTAGCAGCTTCTAAGTCTCTTCTGTCCAAGAATTAATCATTTCATCTGCAAGTGATTGATTTTCCTTGTATAGATCATTTAAATTGTTTTCCTACACTTTTTTTGTATGAATTTTGAAGTATCAATTTGAGGTTAAGTTAGTATAGTTTGATATATCAAAATAGTGCGAGTGCTGCTACTGTCTTTTTGGCGCCCATGCGTAAATGAAATTCTTATCCCTTCACTCGCTAATCTTCTTACATGGAACGTTTTGATTCAGTACTCCATGTTTAACATGGTTTTCATAGTAATTCAGTATGTTGTATCAGCAGTGGTCTTATAGCATATTCACCCGTTCTGTCTTCCTTTGAAACTCTTTAATAAAAATATATGAAGCGATTGGGTCTTCGATTTGCATGTCGCTTCCAACAATAGCGACCTATTGGCCAAGCCACCAACCCCTGTAAACATACCTAGTTTTCTTTCTTAAGATTCCTACCCCAATGGATTTAACAATTCAGATTGAATTCTTTGTACTCAATATTAAGTGCCTAGTTCAAAAGCATTTACATACAAATCTTGTCTTGCAAGAAAGGTTTCACTTCCAAGATTTGTATTTTACAGAGTCTTAAAAAAAATTTTCTTGATTTTCAAATTTATATCTGAACATTTAAGTTTTATTTTGCCAATATACAAGTCGCATAACTTAAATATAATAGCTTACTAATTTTTCCCACATGAAATCTCTACCTCCCTTTTAAACGCTAGTATCATATTGTTCGATAATTTCGCCAACTTCAGTTATTGTGTTATTCTTTTTTATCCGTTTTCCAACCCACCATAACAACTCATTCCATTGCACAGAGAGCAGGACGTCAGCGCCTCAACAGAAAGATTAGTTAGTTTTACCCATAAGCAGACATACTTTTTTAAATGATCATGATAATTAGTGAATCCGGAATAAGTGTCATCTCTATTTCTTCCCAAAGTCTTTTTTTTTTTTTTTTTTTTTTCCCCCAAAAAGGACCTTATTGCGGGTTTTGGTTGGCAAAAAAATTTTTTTTTCCCCCCGGACTTTAATTTTTTTTTTTTTTTTTTTTCCAAAAATTCTTGATTTCGTCACTCAACATTACTTCTGATAAATGCCTTAGACCCTGATACAGCGATTTCCAAGGATTAGACTCTGCATGGCTGCTTTTTTACTTTCTTCTTGCTACACTTTCTTTGCACCGTTTTCTACTACTGCCTGAAATAGACCTTTTATTTCCTTTGAAATGGTAGTACAACGACCCTCTAGTTCAACGTTTCAATTGCTTTACAATTTTTTTCTAAGGAAATTGTGCGTATCCCTTTTTCGAGTAACTTCTTTAAAGGCGGTAGCTAGATGTTTAGATGGTTAATTTCTGACTGTTCATTATTTTTACATTTAAACCTTCTCTTATACATATTGCAGCAAAGGCTTTTGAATGGTGGGATATTTTCGATTTACGTCATAAGAAGTCCAATGGGATCACTCATTTTATAAAGTGTCTTTGCCCAAAATCCTCATCTCTTAATGTCGTCACAAATTTTTATGTTATAATCTTAAATCGTATCTTATTATATTAATTCTGGTGGCATTCTTCAACTTTAAAAATTAATAATTAGCCTGTAGTTTTGTTCTAAAATCCTTAGGAACCGTTTTTGTTGTTGGTATAGCTAATACTGCAAGGTTCAAAAGTATGTTCACCGTTGTTTATTTTATTAAGCTGATATTCCCATCTTCTTCCTTAAATGATTTCAAAATTTAAAATAGTTGTTTTATAGAAAAAAGAGAATTTTTTACTTTCCTCTGTTCATAATAACCGCATATTAAACTTTCAAGTTTCTAAATAATAACCTCTTTTCTAGAAGTGTGAATACCTACTGTTTGTATGTTGGGTTTTGAAGCTTTTATTTTATTCCTTTGATTGTTGTTAGTTTTCTTTATTAATCCTTAATTTCATAATCAATACTACATCTTATATTTATTTTAAAACTTGAAAAAAGGTCATTATGACTCATGAAACACCATGA
>Ga0163217_1119272_pt1 | contig 11118 bp, 15 predicted proteins | sample SynspAceP_FD_185933 | JGI IMG/M metagenome (GOLD analysis project Ga0163217, IMG submission 185933) | Saline lake microbial communities from Ace Lake in Antarctica - Synechococcus sp. Ace-P (PacBio error correction) | ecosystem: Environmental > Aquatic > Non-marine Saline and Alkaline > Saline ... | reverse complement strand
GCCGGTGGTGGAGTTTCCGCCGATTGCAGATCAAAAGGCTTGGCCCTCCACAGGCTCGGGCCATGCCGATAAGCAGAGTGCTCGAAGCGGTGATGCGGGAGCTTGGCGCTTGGAGCTGCCCGCCGCGGCCGGATTGATGCCGCCGATGCCCTGCCGTGGCCTTAACAAACACGGTTGGTTCAGCGGTTGAGCGACAGGCTGCTCGCCATTCCCGGAGCTGCCGCCCACCCCCGCCGCTCTCGGCGCGGAAAAAACCGGCCTGGCGCCGCCACTGGCGGGCAGGCGCGCCTTCGCTTCTTCCATGGGGGCCGCCCAGGGGCCGTTCTGCTGGCCGCGGCGATTCGGCCAGCTGCCGCGCTGCTGCCCCCACATACCCGGCTGGGCTCTACAGCCCCTCGCCGGTGTGAGCGATCTGCGCGGCCTGGCGGAGCCCCTGCCCGCCCGCCTCGCCCTTGCCTGGGCTATCCGGGGCTGGAGCGGCGCGGCGGGTGTTTGCGCTACGAGGGCCTGGGACCCCAAGCAGCCCCTGGTGGGCAGACGCCTGGCGGCCTTCGGGCCCCGCCGGATGTCCGGGGGCGGAGCTCTCTCCAGCGATCTGGCCCTGCTGACTGGTTGCCGGCCCCTGGCCTTCGATGGCTGTGGCTTCCGGCTCGGTCGGGCGGCGGCTGGACGACCGTTCTGCCGCAGCGACCGGGCCTGGCCGCGCCGTTCCAGCGGTTTATCTGGCCCCAGCGGTTGCCAGGTGGAGGACCCTGCGCGCGATCCCGGGACCTGCCTCGATGGCTGGGCTGAGCGAGCTGGGCCTGGAATTGGGTTTCAACCTGTGAGCTTGTGCCGACGGGTCGCCAGGCCGGGGGCCTGATTTGCCAGGGTTCAACGGGTCTGCGACCTTCTCCGCTTTGGACCGTTTCCGCGAAAATTCGTCGTTCAGCACCCAAGGCGTTTCATTCCGCATCCCAGCGGGCCAACGGCCCTCCCCAGCGTTCGGGCTGGGGTCGCGGCCCGCGAGCCAATGTTTCGATGCCGGGAAACGGGTGGATGATGGCCTCGGAGCTGGGGCCAAGCGCTCCAGCCGAGCGAAGGCGCTATTCGATGATGGTGAGCTCGGCATGGTGCGCATGGTGCCAGGCTGCAAAGGGTCAATCGGCCGGGCAGCCGCTGGTCTGCATCTTGAACACAGCGTTTAGCTTTGAGGCCTCCAGGACCCAGGACACTGCTGAACCCGGTTTCCGGGCGTTTTTGGTGTCAGGTCACCCCTTTGACGTGGGCGCCAAACAACCATGACTTTATCTCCACCCATCCCTGGCGGCGCTGGCCTTCCCTGGCCGCAGCAACGGCGTTGTTGCTGAAGCGTGGGCCTGCGCACGCGGCCCACCAGCCCATGCTTCGCAGAGCAGCCTTGGGAGCGGTCTGAAATCCCTGCGCGAAGACCTGGTGCTGGAGAGTCGCTCTCCAATGGCGAAGCCTGATTGTTGGCGCCGGCGCTTGCGCCTGTGGCTTTCCCGGTGGTGGCAACCGTCTGTTGTGCTGGCCAGATCGATGCTGAGGGCCGGCTGGTCCTTCAAGCTCCCTGACCAGTGCCTATGGGCACCGGGAGCTGAAGTGGATGGGCCCCGGCCACCGCGATTTCTGGACCTGCCGTGCAGGAGGCCGGATCCAGCTCGAATCAGGGTCAGTGAAACCCCCTTGCCGGCCCGCTCCCCCTTTGACCTCGCCGGCCCTTGGCTCCGTGCTGCTGGCTTCGGTTTGGCATCGGCAGGCCTCGGCTGGCTGCTCGCCGGTTTGGGCCGGGCTGCGTTTCTCGCTCACGGCGGCTTGATGGCCACCGGCAGCGAAAGCTCTCGGATCAGATTCGTTGATCGCCTGCGTGACACCAAGGATCCGAAGCGGCGGTACGAATACGTGCCTCTTGGCTGGCCCGCAAGCTCGAATCCCTTTGCCCGAGGAGTTCCGTCAGGACTTGCGTTCAAGGTGCGCGGTTGGCGTCTCCCAGGTGTTTGTGGTGGGGCAGCTGCAGGAGGGCCGGCTCCACTGGCAGGGGGATTTCCGACGCCCTGATCACCAAGGGGATTGCTGGCGTTTGTGCTTGATGGACCGGGCTCGAGGGCCTTCACGGCCCGCGCAGGTCATCGGCCTGGATCCCTCCTTCTCAACCGACCACCGGGCCTGCAAGGCCAGCCTCACCCCTCGCGGGCAACGGCTTCCTCAAACACCTCAAGATGATGCAATCCCAGGCCAGCGGCCGCTCCAAACCGGCTGATTTTCTAGGATCAGCGGTTTCGTGGCGATCCCAGGCTATGACCATCTGGCATTCGGATTTGCTTGGTCTTTGGCCAACCGTGGGTGCCGGCGTTTTGCCGAGATCCTCCTCCACCCCAGCTGGTCGCCCATCCGCTGAGTGGCTGAACTCCGGCTGCAGCGGGTGGCGGTGCGCGGATTTTTGGGCGCTCCAGGCCGATCGCCCTGGCTTGCCGAGCTGTTCACACCGACCCGGCCCTGGTGGTCAACGATCCCGCCGTCGACTATTGCGTGGAGGTGATCGGCGGCCTCGAGCCCTGCCCGCCAGCCTGATCTGATGGCGATCGCCGCCGGTAAACCGTTGGTCACCGCCAACAGGCGGTGATCGCCCCGCCACCGCGAGGAGATTCGCCCGCGGCCGCAGCGGCGCGGGCGTCTATGTGTTGATCGAGGCGGCGGTGGGTGGGGCATCCCGATCATCCGAACCCCTGAAGCAGTCGTTTGGGGGGGGAACCGGCTGCGCCGGCTGTGAGCGGCATTCATCAACGGCACCACCAACTACATCCTCAGCCGGATTGGGAAAAGCGAAGGGGCGGGCTACGCCACGGTGCTGGCCGATGCCCAGGCGCTGGGGTAATTGGCGAAGCCGACCCGCCGCCGATTTGTGGAGGGGGCGATGCGGCCGACAAAAATCGCCATCCTTCGCCAGCCTTGCCTACGGGCGTGCTGTGAGGATCGCGCCGCCATCCCTGCCGATGGGATCAGGCGGCCTGGAGGATTCGCGATGTGCGCTACGCCGCCCAGCTCGGCTTACTGCAGTGAAGCTTGGCTGGCGGTGGCCGAAAAGGCCTCGGCCACCGATCCCGAGCAGCGAGCAACTGGATTGTGCGTGTCCACCCCACCTTTGAATCCCAAGTACCACCCCCTGGCCGGGTGCATGGGTCAATACGCGATCCTGGTGTGGAAGGCGAACCGATTCGGCCGGGTGATGTTTACGGGACCCGGTGCCGGCGCTGCCCCACGGCTTCCGCCGTGGTCGGGGCCCGACATCCTCAACATGTCGCCGGCATCCAGGGAAGGTGTGGCGTCGGGGGAGGGCTCGATCCTTGCTGGCGGCTGCCGTTGGCGGCGCTGCCGTCTTGGGTCGATCCCAGCCACCAACCCGCCCCGCAACTATTTGGCGGCTGCAGGACCGCGATCAGGCGGGGGTGCATCGGCCTGATCGGGCGGCTGGCTTCGGTGCTGAGGATGTCTCGATCAATCGATCGTTGCAGCTCGAGGCGGCGGCGGGGCAGGGCACGAAATTCGTGGGATCACCCATTGAGGTGCCCGAAGCCCCGTTTCCGGACTGCCCTCGCCGCCATTGCCGCCCCTTCCCGATTGTACGGCAGCTTGGCCGCCTGCCCTGCCACGCTCTGAGCTCAGCTTCGGCGGCAAGCCTGGCCGCTCCAGGCGTTCCAATCGTCGGCATCCCCTGACCGCCCCGCAAGGCCTGTTCATGCCGAACGCAGAACCTGTTTTCGGCGCGCGACCCTTGGCCCAGTTTCATTCGTTTCTTCTGCCTCCCCGATCCTTTCCGGTCTCCGCTTCCGTTCCCATGACTCTTTAGCAGGGTGACCGCATTCACCTGGCCCCAGGCCAGGCCAGCCATTCAAGCCAGCAGCCTCTTCTGCGTTCAGGGAGCGATTGAACCCGTGTACCAGGTGATCTCCGCTGGGATCTGACCCTCAGCGCTGCTGGGGTTCGCCATTGGCCCCTTGGCACGGCATGGCTTCTCCGTTCTTTGAGGTCTCACTCAGCCAGGTGCTTGACCTCCACCAGCTTCCACCCCCAGGACGTGTCAGTCCGGTCTGAATGGCCTGCCACTGATTCCGGGGGTTTCGTCGTCGCGGCTTTGGCCTGTTTCTGAGCGCCTGATCGGGGTTATTGCCTGGTCAGTGCCCTCCTCCCTGTCCTGATTGGCCTGTCAGCCCCAGCCGCCGGAGGCCGGCTTGTTGGTGGCGGGTCGCAGCCGGGATTGTCGGTCGATCCTTGCGGCGCCTTCAGTTTTGGGGCGATGCAATTTGTGAGCGCCTCGGCGATCCCCGCTCTACGCCATCGCTGCTGATGGCCGCTTGGAGCCGCGTCTGGGCCACGGGCCTGCCCCGGAATTGAGCACCCGACCGGCTGACGCCCTGGTCCCCGCGCCAGGGGGTTCTGTTTCCACGACGGCACCCCGCTTCGGCGATGCCGATGCGATTGGTCTTCAGCCCTTGAGCGCTTCCTGGCGATCGGCAAGCTCAGTTATCTGCTCGGCGATTCGGATTGCCTCGGTGCGCGCCAGCGGTTCCCTATTGAAACTGGAACTTGCGGCTTGCGCCGTCCATTCACGGCCTGCCCGAGCTGCTCAGTGCCGTCAGCCTCCACACCGTTGTCGCCCAAACGGCTATCGCGACCACAGCAGGAGGCTTCCTCCAATGGGGCGCTTCGTGGGGCACGGCCCTACCAGCTCACCTTCTTCAACGACCAGCCAGCAGCGCTCAAGCCCTTCGACAACTACTGGGGGCCAGCTCCCGCATTGGCGCATCGACATGGTTCAACCTCAGCAACTCGACGGCCCTGTTATGGCGCCATGCGCGCGGGCGAAGTGGAGTGCTGTCTCCACCCAGCCTTGAGGGGCGACAGCAGCGCTCCCTGCATCGCTTTCGGCCGCCGAGGCCGCCTGCTGAGGGGGTGGTCCGGCCTGGCAGATCCAGCTATCTCAACCTTGCTCAGCGACAGCCGCCCCTGGATTATCCGCTGGTGCGCGCGCCCTGGCCCTCAGCGTCGATCGCCGCTTGATCAGCGAGCGCGTCAGCACGGCCTTGCAGGCGCCGCGTGCGGCAGTTGATCCCGCCAGCCTGCCGGGTTTCGATCCGAGACCTTGGCCCAAGCTTGGATCCGGCGCAGGCCGGCCTTGTTTCGCCAGGCGGGGGTTTTGTGTGGCAAGCGCCTAACCTGCTCTCACCTTTCCGCTCCAACATCCCCTCAGACAGGCTCTTCGCCCTCACCTGGCAGGGCCAGCTGCAGGCGTTGACCTGGGCGACTGCGTGACCCTTGTAGATCGAGAGCATGGAGTTCGACCACCGCCTACCGCCAGCTCGGTGAAGGGCCTTTGCCTCGATCCTGCTGGAATGGATGGGGCGAATTTCCCCGACGCCGACAACTATCTGATCCCTGCTGGCTGCGAGGAGAGCGAAGGCAGCGCTGCCTCAAGGGGGGCCAGTGGCCGCCAGCGGCAGCTTTCTGACCCGCCCCGGGATGGCCCGGCCGACCTGCGCCGCAGCGAAAGCTTGCAGGGGGCCGAGGCGGATCCCCTGCTGCCCAGATTTTTCAGCGTGAAACTGCGGCAAGGGCCTGCCCTAACATCCCGGTTGGCTGGTGTACCCGGGCCTGGGCCCAGACCCGCCTGAGCACGCGGGTGTTCGAATGGATCCGGGCGGGTGGTCTTCAGCCTCCTGCAGATCGCAGCCGGAACATGAGCCGGTTCGTCGCCATCTGTGCGTTAATATGGCCAGCGGTGCTGCTGGCGCGGTTGATGCTCTGGCTGGATTGCCACCCTGGTGTTTCTGTTTGCTGCGGCTGGCGGCCTGGTTGATCCGATCGATGCCCTTGCTGGGGATGCGGGCCCGGTAGCGGCCCGGGAGGCCCTGCTCGAGCAGCGGCCTCAAACCGCCCCTGGATCCGCCCAGTTACGGCCATTTTCTGCTTGGCCTGCTCCGGGGCGATCTGGGTGCCTCGCTCACCAAATCAGGACGCCCGTTGGTTGAAGTGAATCGCCAAGAGCTGCGGCCAGCCTGGGAACTGGGTGTTCTGTTTGGCCCCTGCTTGCTGGCGGCTGGGTACTGGGCATGCGGTGGGCTTCAGCGGCATTGCCCGGGCCGGAGGGAAAGCTGGATCTGGCCGGCCGCCTCTATTGGAATCGGCACCTATGCCCTGCCGGCCGTTCTGGGGCGATGTGGTGCAATTGGTGTTTTGCCGTCTGGCTGGGCGGTTTGCCCGTGGGAGGCCGCTTCCGGCCAGCCTGGTTGAGTGCCCCCGGCTCGGGTTTTCTACCTCCTCGACAGCCTGCGGGCGGGCAATTGGCAGCAGTTCAGCGGCAGCGTCCGCCATATTTTGGGTTGCTGGCCGCAGCCACGCTCGGGGGTGTTGGCTCAGGCGGCATCCTTCGGGACAACGCCCTGCGCCTCAACTGCGCGGGCGTGCGTTCCGGATTACGGTCGATAGCGGCCCGCAGCCGCGGCCTCAGTTGAAACGCGTTGTGCTGCGCCACGCCCGGCCCAATTGGCCCTGTTGCCGGTGCTTCACGATCACCGGCATCACCGTTGGACTCCCTGATCGGGCGGGGCGCTTGTTGATTGAGGTCACCTACTCCTGGCCAGGCATCGCTTTCCGCCTAACAGGATGGCGATCGGCCAGCGGGATTACCCCTTGGTTCAGGGGATCGTCGTGGCGGCTGTGTGGTGCTGCGTGAGCGTCACGTGGATTGCTGGTGGCCGTGCTCGACCCGCATCAGTTTCTGACGCCCGCCCAGAGCTCGGCGCTGCGTGGTTCGAGAAACGTTAGGAGCCGATTGCCCTTCCTGCAAACCGGCGCTGCAACCGGCACGCTGTTGTCGGTTCCAGGGGCGAACAGAAAGTCGGCGCTGAGGCTGAGCAACAGCTCCTGAACCTTTGAAGGGTTCCTCACCCACCAGGCGATCACCGAGGCGGAGCAAGGCGTCGTCGGTTGTTTCGATCCGCACCGGTGAGAGTGCTGGCCCTTCCACCACAGGCGGCTGCGGGGATCGCTCTGCTGCAGGAACGGGCCCGAGCTTGTTTCGCTCACCGGCCCGGCGTCACCAGATCGTGGCTGCCGCCGACCTCAACACCGGCACCTTCAATGGACTCCAGCTCCGGTCGGCCAGAGGCAGGCTGCCGAATCCGAATGCTTCACCACCGCCGCAGGTTGGCGGAACGCGGGGGGCCGGCAGGGGGACCTGGGCCATGCTGGCATTGCAAGCCTGGAGGTAGATAGGAACCCGGAGGGCCCGTTCGCAGCCGCTGCTCCAGGGCCCGCCGGCTGGGCCGTTGTCGTGCCCCCAGCCCCCCCCCGCGGCACGAGGGAATGGCCCATCAGCACGACCGATTCGCCCAGGCTCCGGGACGTCCCCTTGGCTTCGGCGGCCAGCAACCGCCTGAACATCCGCGAGTCGATCGGATGGTTTCGCTCCCTGGGGGCGGCCGCAGGCCATCGAGAGTTAGCTCCCGCACCTGTTCATCACTGCGGGGTGCTCCATCAGCAGCACCGGCCCAAAGCCGCGCTGTTGACAACCCTTTCGGCCATCCAGCGCAATTGGGCGGCGGCTGCCGCACAGACCATGCATCAACAGCACCCTAGGGGGGGGGGGGGGGGGGGGGGGGGGGGGGGGGAACGCTGGATTGATGGGCTGGCCCCCAGATCTCAGCGGGGCAACGTTCACGGCGGTGGCGCCACGGCCAGGTTTTGATGGCCCGGGGCGTGTTTGGGCGCTTGCAGGGCCGATAACCCGCATCGGTGCCGTGGGCCCCTTGAAAACCGGCAACGGCCAGCTGCCGCAGCTGCGACAGGGCCTTTCGTCTCCTGCTTCCAGTTGCCTGCGCCAGCCGGCGCCCAAGCCGGACGCCTCCGAGCCATGGTCAGCTGGTTGGTCGGTTACCGCCTGAAGGGCACATCCACCCCGTGACCGCTCGGGCTTCTGCAGCAGGTCGCGCAGGGGGTTCTTCAGCAGCAGGTGGCGGCCGCTTTGCCGGGCTGATCGGTCTGCAGCAGTTCGCGAGTCATCGGCACTTGGCCGCCGGCCCAAGCTCTGCAGAAGCTGCAGGGCGAGGCCCACGGTTCTGGCAGCAGGGGGGTGCGCAGCAGGGGTGACGAGGGTCGCGGCGACTGCGGTCATCGAGCAGTTCGAGCCACACCCCCAGTTTCGGTGCGGATTGCGGCGGGATCCTGACTCCAGGCTGCAGCTGGCGCAGGTCGATCGGGCAGGGTGGAAGCCATCGAATCCGCACGTTGAGCTGGGCGCTGGCCATCGCCGGGCTGCCCACCCCACGAGCACACTGGGTAAGAGGACGGCAAGCCATCGCAGCGGTTTGACACAACTCGAACAGGAGCAAGCCGGCCCAGCTGGTTTCTCCAGTTTCCCGCGCCCGTTTTGCGCGAACTGGTGTGATTCGCCTGGTGGCAGCTTCGGGGGCGGATCGGGCGTGCTCTATCTCACCCCCGTGGTGTTTCACCAGGAGGGCTTCACGCCACGGCCGTGGGCCTGGGTCTGGCGGCGCGGTCCGGCGGAATCCTGTGTGGGCCGGCTGCTGAGTGTCTGGTTGATCGGACCGGGGTCTGAACACCACCAAGCCGGTGCTGCTGGCTGGCGGTTGTTGTCCTTGTGGCCGACGGCCCGTCTGTTGACCGCCACCGGGCTCGGCTGCTTCGTGGTCGGCCAGATGCTTTTGCTGGGATGTCTTTGGCCATCTCTGGCCCGCCATTCGAGCTGGCCCGTGCCCCTGAGCTGCCCGCCCCTGCCATCGAGCCGCGCTTTATGCCCTGGTGCGCACCGCTGATGCCTGGGGAATCGCCTCAGGGGTTGCTGCTCGGTCCCCTGCTGGCAGTGGCGAGCGGCTGCCGCGGCATCTACCTGAGTGGACGCGGTCTGCATGGTGGTGTGATTACCTTGTTGCTTCGTTATCCGTTTGCCATCCGCGGCAGCACGGGAACGGCGAATCGGCTGGAACACTGGGTGGTCCGCTCGCTGCTGGGGATCACCGTGCTGATCCCGATGGGGTTCTGCTGCAGAGCGCCCTTGCCGCTCGATTGGTGCGTGGCGGCCTTGGTGGCCCCCTGCCCAGCAGCACCGGTGCCCCTGTTGATGGGCTGGGCAGCTCAGCTGGCTGTTGTTGTGCAGTGGCCCCCTGGGTCGCTGGCTGGCCGGGCTGGCCGGTGGGCGTCGGGCCGGCTGAGCCTGGTGGGATCGCCTTCGGCAATGGCTGGCTGGCCCTCTCCAGCCTGGGGCTGCACAGGCACGGGCGTGCTGATCGCCCGGCCCAGGTTCCCTCGCGGCCGCTGAGGCGGCCTTCCTGCCCACCGCCCAGCGAAGCGGTGGTGGAAGGTGACGCGGTTGCCCACACGCTGCCGAATGGCCTGTTCCCAGAGTGCTTCGCGTCCAGTGCCCTGGTGGCGCCCCTGTTCGGGGCTGGCTGCTCGATTCCCAGGGCCCATTGGGCGCTGGCTCTTGGCTGCTTATGATGCTCCTCTGCCTGCTGGGGGTCTGCTGCTGGTGGGGCGTTGTCGGGCGCTTTCCATCCATCCCGGCGCTGAAGGCGTTCGCGGGGTTCCCTCACGCAACGGGTAGCTTGCATGGCGATGTCTGAAAGAGCTGTTCTTGGAAGGGCCCGTGTCTTGTCACCGGTCGGTTTGGATCATTCTCCACCCATTGTTGGTGGATCTTCCCTGACCTGGGGCCGTGACGGCAGCCCTGCTGGTTGCTGTTGCAGCTCGGCCAAGGTCCAAGCGCGCCTTTGCCGCACAGGTTGGTGATCGGCCGATTCTCTCCAAGTTCATCCGATGGACGTCGTGCTCATCCCCTGTGCCTCGCTGAGCCTGTTCACAAGGTCTTGCTTGCTCTGCGCGTGACGCCCTTGGGGCTATTTCAAAACACTGGTGGGTTGTGATCAAGGGTCTGCTCACGGTGTCGTTCATCGTGTTCGGCACCGTGGCGTTGGAGCCGTGGGCTCAACAGCAACGCGGCCTACCTCGAAGGGCTCAACGCACCAAGCATACCCTGCGGATTTCGATCTTACTGGACGACTCCCGTCCAGAGGGCTGGTTGCCACTGGCCTCCAGGGCGGCTGCAGTGGCGTGAGTGTTCATCTCGTTTCTCAAAAGCCCTGGGCCGTACCCCATGGAAGCGGGTGCGGGAGCCCCAGACCTGAGTGCCGAAACTGTGCGGCTTGGTGGGCGGCAACCAGACAATCCTTTTCCGGAATCAAAACCAGCGCTTCAATTGCTGCCGCCTTAGGATAGGAGGGAGTGATTACAGGCGAATTCCGTTAAAATCACCAAGGGCTGCAAAATCGCTTATTGTTCGCCCGATCGTTTATGCTGTTTGATTAAATCGTGTTGTTTGAAGTCGATTGTATTTTAAACGCCTGTCATTCGGCCATGTTGCAGGTTCAACAATCGGTGAAAGATTGAATTCGTGCTGAAATTCAATTCAAAAAATTGGGGGGGACCTTGCCTGTGCAGCCTTTGAGTTTGTACAACAGAAAACCATGCGCAATGAGACTTTGCGGCTTTGACAAGCGGGATGGGCCCGATGCTCCCTTGCACCTTTTCCAGGGAGTTGGCTCGGGTGCTGTGGTACGCGGGGTTATCGTCTGCACCACGGACGAGGCGAATTCCCAGCTTTTCATGGCAGGGGATTTTGGTTGTTCAGCAACCATCCGCCAGTTTTTTGCTTGATGCTCCTTTATTTGATTTGGCAGCCATGAATCGTCCCGTGCGGTTGCCGTCACTACACATGAGTCGGGTTACCCCCGTCTTGAGAGAGATGGTTCTCGGGCGATGGGAGCTTTTCCCTCTGACGCGCCCGCAAAAAGGCAAAACGCAAGTTCTTTTCCAGCAGTTCCCGGTTGAATTGCTGCAATCAGGGCAGGGGTTGTTTGGGGGTTTTTTCCCGAGGGCGCCAGGCCCGTAGGTCAGGTTCCAAAAAGCGGGCAAACCCAAAAGGCTCAGGCCCATTTCCAGGGCCGCGCGTTTTTGGGGCCCCATCTTGGCCTGAGGGGGGTGGGGGGGCGCCGGTTTTTTCAAGGGGGGGAAATTTTGGGGGCCCCAATCCTCTTCCTTTTTTCT
>Ga0163217_1089329_pt1 | contig 11119 bp, 10 predicted proteins | sample SynspAceP_FD_185933 | JGI IMG/M metagenome (GOLD analysis project Ga0163217, IMG submission 185933) | Saline lake microbial communities from Ace Lake in Antarctica - Synechococcus sp. Ace-P (PacBio error correction) | ecosystem: Environmental > Aquatic > Non-marine Saline and Alkaline > Saline ... | reverse complement strand
CGACCACTACGAGGACCGACTTCACCGCCCTATAGTTGTTACAACGCCTTTTGGCTGATATCGTAACTCCTCCGCGCCACCCTAGCGGCGTCATACTGACGGCGGAAACAACTGCTTTGTTCCCTGACGTCAGGAGCCGCAAAGGCGAATTAGTTCACAAATAGCGGCGATCGTGCGCGGGCTGAAACTGATTACTGCGCGGGCAAGGCGCTTTGGGTTAGCCATCGAAGGAAATCCGTCAGTTTTGCTGGACCTTATCATTATGGGTGACCGCAGCAGACCCATTGCGCGCACCATATTGACCATCACGCTCGCGCGAACGTCTGGCCGACCTCGAGGCGCAACGCCGACGACCTCACACGCCATAAGACGGACCTGCAACAGTATTGAAATGGGGGAAAAAATGATCGCCTCCATCAAAACAAGCGCCCGAAACGCGGCCAGAATTAGGCACCCGGTCCGGCGCACCCGATCACCTATTACACCGACCAATTTATACTGACCAAACGACGGCCAGATGCCAAGGGAGAACACCACATGCCGAGCTACACCGCCCCGATCAAGATCTGCAATTGTACTGCACGACGTGCTGAACGTCAAACCGCGTCCTCGGACCCCGGCTAATGCACGAACTTTGAAGCGGATTCACCTCTGCCATTTCTCGAAAGAAAAGCCGGCAAAGCGACCTTCCGAAACAGTTTGGCTGGCACCGCTGAACGCAGTCGGTGTCGGGAGGCTGCCGTACGGAGGAATGCGTCGGTTTACACTCCCAAAAGTTTTAAAGAAAGCGTTTGAAAAAAAGCCAAAGAAGGCGGCTGGACCGGTCTGGATTATGCCAGAGCCCAGTACGGCCGCCAGAACATTGCCCCTTACGTTTCTGCGGCACCCCGCTGCCCGGCGAGATGTGCTCCCGGCTCCAACCAAGCGTTCACCATGTATTTTCAGGTCACCCCTCTCTCAGCATCCGCAATTCTGGCGCACGGGTCGGACGCGCAAAAAAGAACCGTATCTGACCGAACATGGGTCCTGCGAATGGACCGGGCCACCATGATGAACCTCACAGAGCCCCACTGCGCACCCGATCTGGGTCTGATGGTACCAAGGCAGCCCACAAAGAAGACCTCGCGGCATCTATAAAATTCACCGGCCAAAAAATCCCTTTAATCTCGTCCGGCGAACACGGACATGCGGACAACATCATCCATTGGTGCTGGCCAAAATTCGACGGCGGCCCCCGAAGGCATTCAAGGGGTGTCGCTGTTATCGTCCCAAGGTTCCATGGTTCAAGAGACGCTCCCCTTGGGACCGGCAACGCAGTTCCGTCGGTTTCCATCGAGAAAAGATGGGCATCCACAGGCAATTCCACCTGCTGTGATGAAAACTAATGACGGTGCTGTCGGATTACCTGCTGTGGGTACGAACACAAAGGCCATAGCGCGCCATGTTCACCATGATGAACCGAAGCCCGCGTCGGCGTCGGCATTGCAAGGTCTGGCGCAGCCGATGTTTGCCTACCAAGAATGGCGTTGATCTACGCCAACGACGCCTGCCAAAGGCCGTGCGGTTAACCGGGAACGAACACCCCGAACAAAGGCCCGCCGATCGCTGATCGTACACCCCGATATCGCCGCAGCCTGATGGAACAGAAATCCTTTTGTCGAAGCGCCCGGGCAATTTACTCCTTTGGGGGGCCAGCCTGATCGACGCGGCACACCTGCGGAATGACAAAGACGCAGACGCCTTCGTAGTCGCTGATGACACGGTTCAATCAAAGGCTTCTTGACCGATGTCGGCTATGACATGGACCGTAAGGCGCAACAGGGTCTATGGCGGCCACGGCTATATCAGGAATGGGGCATTGTCCCAGTTCACCCGCGATGCCCGTCATTGCGCATGATCTATGAAGGCACGGCGTACAGGCGCTGGACCTCGTCGGGCCGCAAGCTGGCGCAGGATGGCGCGCAAACACGTCATGGCGTCTCTTTGATTGTGTTGGTCAAAAACCTTCATCAAGGAAAACAACCGGCCAGGACGCCGAATTCGTCGCCAACTTTATGGAGCGTTTAAGGCATGCAAGCAAAGAGACCTGCCAGTCTGCCGGGCATTATTCAGCAAAACGGCATTGAATAAACCCGCACAATGCGCTCTCGGGCGAACGACTTCTTGACATATGTTCGGGCATGTCTGCCTTGGCCTATGGGCAAAAATGGGCTGGCCGCAAACTAAAGCCGCTGGGAAGGACGGCAACCGGTGACGCGGCCTTCTATACGAGACCAAAGCTGGCGACGGGCCGTTTCTACAATGGCACGCCAACGCCCGCGACGGGCGCTGCACCTCAAGCGGATCGAGACCGGCGCGAGATACTGTGAGTGTGGCGCTCGACGGGCAAACTATCTAGCTGCTTCGGGGGTGGGAGACATGCCCCCCCACCCGATGCTGACTGAAAGGAACGGGCCCCTTGGCCCAAACGTTTCCGCCTGAGCCCGCCGCTATTCCTGTTGACCATGAGACCGAAGACGGCTATCGCCGCCTCAAGAATTCGCCGGCAGAGGCCGGGATGGACGAAGGTGAAGCGCTGTCATTTCTCTTCGAGACTTCAAACAGCCGTGATTTGACGAGGAAAACCTGACCTGCACAGACGTTGCGGCTTTTTAATGCCGGAACTGGAACGGACGAAAGAGGTAGCATAACGCCCATCCACCCAGTGCCCCTGCCGAACCCGACCCTTCGGGGAGAGTTAGCGCAAATGTAGCTGCTCCAGATAACCGGGCTCCGTGTGCATCACGCGATCAGGCACGACGAAAAGCCAGGGCTTCCACGTTGCACGCGCCCTCACCGGCTGTGCCTGGCGCCGCGCGGGGCTTTTGAATACGACAAGATGATTAGTAACTGATTAAAACAGAACCCCGCGCATCTTCATTTTGCTCGGATAAACCCACGGGGGTTGTGGGGGTGTGAAACCACCACGTGACTGCACCGATCAACATTACAGGATTCGAGTGAGGGTTCAGATTGACCATCAAACTGCATTGCATATACACGCAGGGAAACCTATATAGGCGGCGCCTTTGCGTTTATAGGCTAGATTGGAGCCGGTGAAGGTGTCGTGTCTTTGCGCCAGACCCGTCAATCCGGGATTACCGCACACATATACACAACCCGTTAGAGCCCCTGCTGCTGATCGACATGGCCCAGGTTATGCTGAATCCTAGCGCTAATCCCGGTGTGATCCAGACTATGTATCGGAACAATCGGGCAATTCGCGGCTCCGCACCAACGAGAGAGCGCCGCGAGATCCTCGCGGTGGGATATTGTGGGACAACCACAAAGCTCAGCTTCGAACGCCGGTATACCGCCGGTTCTGGATAAACTTTCTCCCCGAATAAGACAAAGCAGCTCCGAGGTAGTCCTTTATAGCCCAGGGGGCGTCCTGTCTGCCGCTATTGCCGTGATTGAACGACCACCTTGAGGGCCTGCGACTGGATCGTCGGCGACGGTATCACCAACGGCGACTGCAGTGGCTGCGCGCTATCTCTCTATTACCCCGAGTCTTTCGGATTTGCCGCGAGGATGGGCCCATGTCGACGCGTGCGTTACGCGTTCTGAGCGAAACACCGGCTGGAAAGCCCCTACGACCTGATGCCCGGCAGCCCCGCTGAACCGCGCCTGACCAAAGGGAGACCAACCACATGACCGAAAAGCGATTATATCTACGCACGCTCCTGCGCACCCCGCCGTCGGCCGGCCCGTGCCCTGCACCGAAGCTCACCCTCGCTGCGCCTATCCGCGCTGACGCTCAAAACCGCACTCATAAGAGCAGTAACAAACCTTGAGCCAACGGCCGTCGAAGGACGTGATTCGGGGCAACGTTGAACCAAGTGATGGGCAAGGCGGCTGTCTGGCGCGCTCTGCCGTTCTGGCCATCCGATCTGGGACGAACGCATTTCCCGGTCCTCGCGATCAACCGGTTTCTTGCGGTCCCTCGGGCATGAAGCCGGAACTTGGCCGCCAACCAGATCAAAGGCGGCAGCGGGCATGGCCTATATCGCCGCGGCGTAGAGATGATGGGCGCGTGGCCTATGGGCAGCGACGGGGCCCAGCGATTGCCGCTCGATCCGTCGCTCGCGATGACCGTCGTATTTGTGCCACAGGTCATTCTCGAGCTGATCGATTAGCGCGACGGAATACGATTTACCCGGAGACGAGGCTGACAAAAACTGCCGTTTGCAATCCAACAACGTGCAAGAGAAAGGCATGGCGAAGGGCCGCTGCAAAATCGTGATCGACATCAAAGACCAGAACGGTTTGTTCGATCCTCAGGCAGACGAATCATGCGCCGCAGCTAGACTGCATTCCTCGGCGCGCGGAAACCCGCCTTCCAGCAGTGGCGAGGTCATGCCGGGCTTGGATAAGGTCGCGCTGATGAAATATTCCGCACCTCGAAAAGATCAACCCACAAAGTCGACCAGCTCGGGGAACTCCTCGGGGGTATCCGTGGGATGGGCCCGCGGCGTGGCTGATCGGGCAACAAGGAATGGCGAGAAAATACCGCCCTTCAAGCCGCGCGCGGCGCATTCGGGCGACGGCCAAGATCGGAACCCGACCCGGTCATCTATTGTCACCGGCCCCCCGTTCCCGTGACCGAAAAGATTCTTGCGACCAATGGCATTGAACATCAACGAACATCGATCTGTTCGAGGTCAACCGAAGCCTTTCGCGGGCCTGGTCATGCGCTTTATGCAGGCGTTCGATGTTGAGAGAGCATACAGGCCAACGTTAACGGGGCGGATCGATCGCTATAGGGTCCACCCCTTGGGCGCAGACCCGGATGATGATCATCGCCACACTGCTGGACGAGTGGAGCATCGCTGTCGGATAAAGAGTTGGCATGGCCACACTGTGCAATCTGCCCCGGCATGGTGCCCAACATCCATCGAGCGCGTCTAATGGTACATGAATCCACCCGTTTTCTATGCCGTTGCTGAAATTTGGCCCCCAAAAAGGCCTTGAAGATCTTAAGGTCAAAAGCGAGCAGGGGCCGGTACCTATGTGGCGATCTGTACCGAATGGACCGCCGCTGTTACTTTAAGCACCGCAATGATCCAAGCGACAGTTCGACCGCCGAGGATTTCAATGGACTCAAGCGGTCTTGCTGAGCGAGAAGATTGCGGGACGCAGGCCCCAAAAGCGACAATCGAGTTGATCAGATCGCTATGCCTGGAAAAATTGCTGTTATTACACCGCCTCAGCGCTCGTACAACACACTCCAAATTCAGGAGAGAATAAAATGGACGATTTCACCATTGAAGGACAGGGACGGCCGACGGCGTCGCCATCATCCACCTTGGACGTACCGGAAAATCCTAGTGAACGTCATGTCGGATTCGAGGGCTGCGGAACTGGACAGCATCATTCGACACTGGTACTTTCAGACGACACATTAAGGGTTGCCGGTGATTCACTTCTGGCAAAGACGGGTCCTTTTGCCGGCGGATGGATACCTATATCACCCTGACTGGCCCTACAGAGTGAAATATGCGGCGGACGACCCGCACAGGGGCTGTCGACGGCATCATGGAAAATGCACGCCCTGCTGCGCGCAAGATCGAACGCGGCGGCAATGGATGCCAAGACAATCTGAAGGGCGCGTCAAGCCTATCGCGTTCTGCCCTGCCCGGACTCGCACCCTCGGCATGCTTGAACTTGCCGCTGGCCACACACCGCCTCTTTGTCGTCCGACACCCATTTGGCCCTGCCGACGATCATGGTCTGGCCATCTTTTTCCAGGCGCGGGCAGGCACACCCGTGAAACTGGCGCGATGGCGGCGTCACCTTTCCCTGCTGGAAGGCAGTATGGGCTCGCTCGCTGCTGCTGCGAAATCTGCCGCTTGTGAAGTCGTCGCCCTTGATCCGGGGCCCGGCAAAAGGAATGGGTGCCTGACGCCAGGATGCGGACATCTTAAGCCCGTGGGGATGCCAAAGGCTATAAGATGCCGGCGGTGCCGGCCTATTCACCTGGGGTTTCATGACCCTTTGGTCTCAGGTGTGCCAATCGCGATGGTCAACGGGCAGAACAAAGGCGCGATTCCCTGCGGCCAAAAGCCTGACTGAGCGCCGCTTCTCACGAGGTCGCTTGGCTGCCGGTTCTGATTCTTTTAACGCTCACGATCTCGCTCTCCTAAATCCTGTTGAACCCGCTCGTTCCTCTGCCATGATCCGGTCGCTGGTTCCTGTAAGGACACGGCCCTTTGGAGACAGTCACCGCCGGAGTTCGCCGAATAGAAGTGTGTGTGAGGGGAAGCTCTCCAGCCAGTGGGCGAGGTGTTGTGGCGCGCTGCACTCTCGTGTTATGTGGCGCATCACGCTTGGTGTCCGTACAGCCGGCATCGAGGTCGTGTTGATCGACCAAGACGCAAGAAGAAGCAGCGGGACAAGGGCAAAGCTCTATTCGGCGAGCTTCTTTGGATAAGCGCACGCGCGCAAGAAATCCACCGAGGAAAAGAAACCCCGCGCTGAACCTGATCACTGCGACACCTCTAGATCGCTGAAAGGCTGCGACCTGATCATTCGAAGCCGTATTCGGAAGACCCTTACCGTTCAAGGCGAGATGACGAAACGCGTACCGAAAGCCAGTGATCCCCGAGGTTGCATCCTTTGCCTTCCAACACCTCGACCCTTGCCGATCACCGAGCCTGGCCAACAGCGTAAGCGTCGAACCCAGTGGGAAACGTTATCCAACTCGGCATCCACTTTCTTTCTCGCGGTCGAGAAAATGCCACTGCGGTCGAGATCATTCAAGCGGTGCCGAAAAGGCGACCGTGCGGTTGCCCAAATCGCTCGATTATTGTGCGCCAGATCCCGCAAACGCCCCTATCGCAGCGCTAAATGGCACGTGCGCCGTTCTTCTATGCCAACCGCTGCATCATTCCCCTTTACTCCCAACGAAGGCGCGGCGGATTGATCACCGAATGGTACAAGCACCGCAGCTGGTAGATCACGCGGCACAAGCTGTTGGTTCCCTGTGGGCCGGTGCAACTGACGATGAACTCTATCGATTCTGGGGGCCAAGAGATTGGCTCGCCGACCAAGCCCGCTCATGGGCAATGCCTATCTGCGTCCCAGCCTGTGACCTGATCTTTTTGGATGAAGATCTGGGCCGTCAGGTCGCAAGGCAACGCGGCTTTTTCGACTATGATGAAGGGCAAGCGTCAGGGCTATTGGAAGGGCATGCACGACAAGTTCCCGCTAGCCGACGAACAGCCAGACCTGCGCGATGTGCCAGGACCGTCTGATGTTCGTTCAAGTTGCTGGGAAGCTTGTGTCGCGCGTTTGGAAGGAAGGCGTTGCTGGAAGACATCCGCGAAGGCGGACTGTGGGCGCGATTCCTTGGCTGGGGCTTTGCGCCTTGGTCCGGTGGCCCGTTTCAGCTGGTCGACATCATCGGCACACCCTATGCCGGTCAGACGCCTGTGACCAAAGCTTGAAGCGCAATTCGGCGACGTTTCAATGCCCCGAGTGCTGCGTGAAATGGCAGGAGAAGAACCAGGAGCTTCTGATGGTCGCTTCGGCCTCGACGCCAAAGCTCCTGAGTTTCAGGCTGACACCATATAAAATGGAAACGGGCCAGATTTTGTTGCTGGCCGTTTTGCGGTGCGGTGACGGATGGTGCCTGATCTCAGCCCGTCGAACGATACCCGAAACGTGTTGATATCTCGGCGCAGGCCGCCAGCAAATTTCGGTCGGCGTGTCTTTGCGGTATAATACCCTTATAGCCCGCAGCGCGGTCAGAGGTGTTTTCGCCGGGCAATGTCAGATCGAAACCCCGATTGATCGAAAATTGGCTGGCGCCATCTGCGAGAAATGCTCGAGTCCGGACGAACAGGTTGCTTGATCTTACACCGCACCGTTCGCGCAGATAGGACCCATAAAGGGACGCAGCAAAGACTACCCTTTGCACGGTAGGTGACTGAACGAACGCGGGCCGAACTTCCAGCGACTGGCCAGCCCCACTGCCGGATGATCGAACCTTTGTTTCGCGCAGCCAGTGGTAATAGCTGACCATCCGGTCCCACGGTTTCTGTCCAGCGGCAAAGGTGAACATCTGTGAACATCTCTCGCGGGTCACGACCGCCTGTGCGATATCGGCAAAGCGTCGAATGTTTCCAGTAGCCGCCCCGCCGCCGTGACCCCCTGCGGACGGGCTTCGCGCCGTTTTGCTGGCTTTGGCGCTACCCCCAACAGCAAATCATTCTTTCATCGCCCGCGCCTCAACAAGCGCCAATGCCAGCGATGTGCCCCCGTCTTGGAATATGCACAAAGATATAGCTGGCCCACGGCTGACAATCACTCTCCCGATGCCTGCCTCTACGCGCGGTCGTCGTTTTGAGATAGTGGCCCATAATTCTCCCCTAGCCTGCCTTTGATCATTTCCTTCCCAAAAGGGGGATTGCTGCCGCAATAGTTCATAACCGGAACCAGGGAAACGAACGAAGCTAAGATGTCGTCCATGCGCCCTTGGATGCACAAACGCACCTCGGTTGGAACAAATGTGGCGCGATGAGCTTATCATGTGCGCCTTGGAGCACCGCTGTCGCTCGCTCTGTAAAGCGTGGCGGCGCGATGTCTTTTTCGAACGGCGGTGATCTACGGCGCGCATCCGTTGACCTGATGGCCGCTCGTCACCGGCTGGCCTTAGTCACATCGACGTCGCTGCTCTCAGCCTGGCCTCTGCCCCTATTCGGGGGCGGGATCGAGGCGGGCCAGGTTGGTTGCATACCCTGCCCCCCAACATTCCCGCCGCGAGGCCGAAGCGCATTTCCGCACCTCTCTCCGTTTAGGTGCCCTACGTGAGTCTGCTGCAAACCGTGTGAACGCCCTCTAATTGATTCCCCATGTCAACGGCTCACGGCTAGCGACCCGTGCGCTAATATCCTGACCCACGGGAGCGCGGGTGCTTCTGGCGTGAATACCAGTTCATCGATCTGGAGAATCATCTCACGGCGCACCGCCTATCATTACACCGGTGTGTCATGTGTCCCGAACCGCTGTGCCTGCCCCTTGCTATCGAATGCCGGTGCCGGTTTGCCGCGACAGGGCGTCATCCGTATCCTATGAAAGATTTCACTCGCGCAAGACCTGCCTTCGTATGGCATTTGCAAAGCGACGAATGGGGAAAGCCTTGCGCTGAACTATTACCTCTGCATCCACGGGGCGGCCCAAAGGGCGGGTCTATCATCATCCAGCGGGACCATATGGGTGACTTCTCGCGTTGTAGGTGAGCTGGCGCATGTCCTCTCGTTGTTCATGCAGATCGATAGATATCATCTGCAACGGCTTGACACCCTATACGTGGATCTAGATGCCCCTGCTCGGCGGCACGCTGGTCTGGCTGCCCGACATTACCGCGTGTATTGACGCCATCGCAAAGGACGGAAGGCGTTCCCACCTCTCTCGCGTGTGCCGCCTATTGTCGACTGAACATTGATGGGTGATAACGCCCCCCGAAGCAGAACGCCGCACGTTCAACCATCAGGTAAGAGGTGTTCCACGGCCGGTGCACCCCCTGCCCCCGCCGACCCTGTCCAAAATCGAAGCCCTGGGGTTCAACGTTTCCGCAGGTCCTACGTCTGACCCGAACCTTGTGACGCCACGTGTGCACTAGATCATGCTGTGGGACCCCGCGTGGCAGCAACGAAGCATCAAGCGGCCACCGATACGGCAGCTGCGATTCAAGCCCGGCCAGGCGTCGCCATCCCATTGATGGAGGATATCACCGTGATGGTACGCAGCCAAATGCCCAAGTCCCGCTGGACGGCACCACCAAGGCGAGAATTCATGCATCCCGGCAATTCGGTGATGAAGGGCTATTTAAGACCCCGCCGCCACGATATGAGGCGTGGGGCGGGTATTTCATTCCGGCTATCTGTCGGTGCAACACCCCAAATTGGGCCACATGCAGATTGCGGACCGCGCCAGGGACATCATTTATTTCGGGCGAGCGAAATAACATTTCTTCCTCGAGTAGAGGCGTTGATGGGCCACCCCGATGTGAACCTTGCTGCAGTGGTGGCGCAGCCGGATGATAAATGGGGCGAAGTGCCCTGGCCTGGTTATTCGAGGCTTAAACCCGGTGCAACGCAGCGGACCGGAAGCCAGCATGATCGCCTTTGCCCGCCAAAACCCTTGCAGGGTTCAAACCGCCCCAAAAGGGTTATTCTTTCAGGAGCTGCCCAAAAACCTCGCCGCAAGGTACAAAAATTCGAACTGCCGCCGAGGGCTGCGAAGTCATAGTAATGCTACATCACGTTTTTGAGAAGATTATCGGATCGCAACGCATCATTCGTCTTCTGCCTTGATTGACCGGCCCGAGCCGTTTTTTCTACGCCAGACGTCGATTTGTAGCGGCCCTTTCGCCGGTTTCGGACCTCGTTAGGGGATTGCGCCCGCTGCACCCAACCGCAGGCCTCGTCGAAACGTGCGCGGCCGCGCGTATTGCGCAACCGTTACCAGGCCAGGCCACTCTTCAGTCCATGGGCCCAGCTCTGCCCTCTGTCGCGGCCATGTCATATCTGCTGCGCCGACCAAGGCGCTTTGAAAGGACCGGCGGATGTAGAACTGATTCCAGAGATATCTCGTCTTGAACATCCACCATCAAAACCAACCCTGCGCCCGTATCTGCCCGTCTACCCAAGCCACCTTGTGCTCAGTGTTATGAGCTTCAGCGCCATGCCGCTACTCGCTGAATTTCAATACGGGTGCTTGCGGACTATGCGGGCGTTCGTCCAATGCATGTGTTAGTGACAACCGCCCATGGCTGATGAGCCCTTGATTGCCATCCTCTGATACACCATCTCGGCCAGTCTGCGGTCATCATTGTTCGGGATGTTGTCCGGCTTTGATCTGCGATCTGTGGACACCTCCTCTTAGGATCTTCTCCTATTGCTGTCGTAGTCACCGCCACCCTTGCCTCAACCAGCTGTCGAGGCTCGCGCTAAACTATCCAAAAACAGTTAGGCACCGTGAACCCTCGCAGGGATATGACAGCCCTTTCCAAAGTGACGCTCGGTTGGAAGCAACCGGACTCTTGGGCGGTTCCGGCCCGGAATGCGCAACCGCTCCG
>Ga0163217_1043151_pt1 | contig 11119 bp, 5 predicted proteins | sample SynspAceP_FD_185933 | JGI IMG/M metagenome (GOLD analysis project Ga0163217, IMG submission 185933) | Saline lake microbial communities from Ace Lake in Antarctica - Synechococcus sp. Ace-P (PacBio error correction) | ecosystem: Environmental > Aquatic > Non-marine Saline and Alkaline > Saline ... | reverse complement strand
GTTCCGTTGATCCGGAGTTGATACAATTGGATTTCCTTCTTCCTGATGTTAGTTGCAATCCATCAAATCCTTTCTATTCAGTTGCCTTTCTAGGTTTCCGTGATCGGTGAGTATATGGCATGATAAGGGAGATTAGGGAAATGCTGGACTGATTTAGTACCAATTTACAGGGGTGATTGTTCTAGAGACAAGGTGAAGAGGCTGGGGAGCCCTGATTAGAGATTAGAACAAGTTTTTGTATAGACGTGTTATTTTACTATGTGCTATTGGATGAGGTTGGTCATTGGAGATTGATCGGATGGAACCTATTACATTCCTTTTTTGGCTGTTGCCCCTATTCACTTTAAGCTGCAGGACTAGGTTCGGCTATTTGCCTATGGTCTGGAGGGTAAGTCAGCAATATACGCCGATTGCAAATTTTTACCGGTGTAAGAATGTGACTTGCAATTCAGTGATGATCCTTTTCCTTCGGGGTTTGATTCGTTTGAAGCGAATTTGCTTTTTGGTTTATTTTCTCTCCGGTTTTTTTCATTCTTGATGTTTAGTTCTTTAGGGACTCATTATTGGGCCTTTTACGTGTGCTTAGTTATTCCAGTTAGGTGCATTCCATTTCGGTTACTATCAAAGGCTAAAGCTCAAAATGGTGTGTTTTATGCGCTAGTGGATATCCGGGATTCTATTGTTGGAGTTTGTGGCTAGGCCAGTTTCTTTTGTCAGATTCTTGACCAGTACTCTAAATGAAGGGTATGTTTTCATTTTTTTCTTTGCGGTGTCCTGGCTTGGCTGAGTCTAAAGCCTATTGTGATTGCCAAGACTGATTATATGGCTGTAAAGAGACAAATTGGGCTAGGTTCTATCAAACAGGAGCTTTTCGATTATTCTGAATAGCGCAAGAGGAGTTTCTTCAAATCCTGAAGGATTGGGGATATTCTGGACAAGGCCAAACAACTCCCAAGTACCCAGTACTAAAGTATGCAATCTTACTGCGGGCCATGTTGGCTCGGACGATCCATTTTGGAGCACTCCGAAGCGGGGGTATATCGTTTACAGATTTTGGTTTTCTTCGGGCGGTGGAGGATGACACTCGAATCCAAAAACGGTACACGTCACCTGTTGGCAATTGCTGCTAAAGATACAAGGACTTACATCGCCAAAGCCTTGGATGTTGTATTCTGCCGGAGCTGAGGTTTTACGATGTCTTTGCAAGACAGAGGGTATCGATGTTGGGGACTGGCCAAAGCAGAATCAAGATTCAGGCATGCAGGTCTTGGGAGAAAAGGACAGATCACTTCATACCCCACTAGTTTCATCAATGGCTATGAATGGCCGCGACTTATGAGTAGGAAGATTTAAATATGTATTGCACTTAAAAAAAAAACTGCAGATGCAGTTAAAAATATTTACAAATCGCGACGAGATGGGCATATCGCTCGGATGCTCTAAATGACGGGTTATAGTAAATTTAACAACTTAAATGAAAAATTAGCTTAGAATGCTTCGTCTTACATAACGTGATGTATTGGAAAGCGCAGTCAATGAAAAGATTAACTGGTGGATATGGAGTGTATTTACAATTTGTAGTATAGTTTGGATAATTTTAGACCAATGGCAGTAGTAATATGCCATTCATCAATTTAAGTTGTATGCACTGGGAGGAGGTGGTTCTGTACTTGTATTAATTGAATGAAAATCAACCGGGTAAATTTTATTTAAACGGTTTTAATATTAAATATAAATTAATTATGTTTCTTGTGATGATGACTTTAGTTTAATAAATTAGTTTGTGTGCGATTTCTTTTTATTGTTTGCACATGTTCATTTGGCTTCAATTTTTTTGCCAATACAAGTTGGAGAAAGTGATGACTTTACAAAATAAAACTCGTTATATCCAGTGGAATTGATTAGACTATTTTCCGGCAGACGCACTTTATTTAGGATATATTTTCTTACGGAAGGAACAAGAATAGCGCTTATTATGAAAAGGTGATTTTATTCTTTCAAGGTTCTACAAGGCGATGCCCCAATTAATTTTCATTCGTCGTTTGTTTAGCTTTCTCTAAGAAGGAGGATCTTGATTCAACTCGCTTTTGAATTAGCTTGTTTGATCAGAATTTATGTAAAAAAGAACGAAATACCTCTTGAAGTAAAGTTCATTGTTCGGTAGAATGGAGGTTTTTTCCAATTATTTCTACCAAAATTCAATCTCTATTGGTTTTTCATCTCATTACAAATTCTTCTGGTCTATTTCATATAGGCCCATAGGGATATTTATAGTATTCATTAATTGGAATTTATCAGATAGAAAATAATTGTATAATTGTTCTGTTTCTGATAGACATTACACAAGAAACTTTGAGTTCTTTGGTTTAGCTTATTTCCTTCTATGTTATAGTATAAGTCTATAGACTTTGATTTACTTCATCTTTAATATGAAATCACGGTTTATGATTTAGTTTCCGATATGGTAATTTCAAGAATAAAAATCAACATGGCGATTTTGAAATGCTAATAAAAATCTTATTACAAAAAATTGATTTTCCTTCTTATGGAAGGATTTCCTTAGGCCTAAGATTATAAAATTTTTTCTTGTATGGAGGAAATAGTCTGATTTATTCGAGAGTTCCCTACGGGGACCTATGAGAAAAAATATACGATGATCCTACTTCCACCATTTTCAAGAACCCGATTTACCTAGATTGATACTTTAATAGCTCTAAGCAGCTAAGTGGGGAACATTGCGCTACTAAATGGAAAATTGATGACTTCCTTCCAGGAGACGGCTTTGTTTCAGATCAAGTGCCCGACGTTTGAAGGGATTTTATCGGTATAGCATATATAAGGTAATCACTCAATCAACTAGCTTGATCTGAAAAATATATTGAACCCTTTCTTCCCTCACTAAACAAACTAATTCCAAAGGATGTGTCCTACCTGTTACGATTAGCAAAGCACTATGGCAATTGTTTCTCTGAAGGAAATTCGGGAGATTTCGAAACCACTCGGCGGGAGTAGGCTTGCTGAGCTTAAGCGAGGCCGGCGATGGGTTCGGACATTGTGTGAGTTAAAAAGTTAAAGTTGCTGTAAATAATATGTGGTAATTATTCTACTTTTTTATCCTTTTTTTTCAACTATGGTAAATTCTGAGAGGGGCTTATCCTGGAATTCCATCAGGGATTTTTGCACATTTTTTGTTTGGGAATAACCTTTTTGAAAGTAAATATGGATACAAAGGCACTCGATGATTTCTTATAGTATAATTTTCATGTTTGGACGCGAGGTCTCCCGGGTAACCCTTCGATGACATAGTCAAATTATGCCTTGATTTTTTTTGGTTTTTGCAATTCCTTACACATGCATCAGGGCTTCTCCACTTCTGGATTCATTTTTCCAAGGACATTTTCAGAAAAGATTGATTCGAATTGGTTTCATCAAAGCAAAAAATGATTTTCGATTGTAAAATCTTTCATAATTTTTGCTTTCGGTAAACAAAAAATTCATTTTTCCTGAGGTTTTAAGAGTAAGAAGTACCCGTAGGAATCGATGTCTTCCAGACCAATCATATTCTGCTCATATCTCCTCAGTAAAGATGCTACGCATATCCCAAATTAATCAGATCCAAATTCATATTTGACCCAAAAGTCGCTCCTATAGATATCGCTAAGAGAAGGCCCAAGGTGGGTTTGAATCACAAATTCTTATACGATTTAAATCTATTCACTGAAAAAAAAAACTAATTTCTATAGCTAGTTCCATCTAACTGATAAGTGAATTTTATTAGCTTAAACATTTTCGGGAACTCAAATCAACTTTATCGTTATTGAAATATAAGGAAAATAATAGTAAGGTTGTTTTTACACGTGTGTAGCAGTATTTGAATTACCATGGTTAGAGGTCAAAATAATGATATTATTAACTAATTGACTTGTATTGAATATTTAACTGCCTATATTTGAGTAGATAGGCGTAAATCAAATTATTCATTGATTATCTAACAAGTCCTCCACACCCCATACAAGCCCTTGCAATGTAGGTCTGTTACAGGTTTCTGTTTGGACCTTCATATGGATGGATTTGGAGTTGCAAGTTCCACAACTTGAAATCCTGACCCGCCATATTTTGCGCAGGTTTGTTCTGCTTAAAACCCCTTGGATGCTGCTGAAAAAACTCTTTTAGTTACTGTTTGTTTGTGTTATATTAATTAATTAGTAAATAGCTGGTTCTCCGCGGATGGGTAAGCCACAGGCCCTTGCTTAGTCAAGCAATATTTTAGTGTTTAATTGATTGAGTGTTTTGCCTCAATGAAATTGTACTCTGCTAGTTCGGATCTCCTATTGCAATCTGCTATCCGTAGAGGGAGGGGAGTTTCATTCCGTTTATTAAAACAGTTGGAGGTTTGGTATCACGTTTCCTTCATTCCATTTTTCTTGCACTTCGCCTAGCTTTTATTCGTTGTCTAGCTTGAGTTCTTTTAGGCGGTGTGGCTTGGACTTTGCAATTATTTTGGCCAAACATCAATGAATCTTCTGTTCAGTCAAGAGACTCTTTTATCAGTTCCATAAAATATTTTCCCCCATATTGGCAAAAAGTTACTGTTTTGTGGAGGAATATCCATATTGAATTGTTTCCTGGGACCTGAAACAAAATCGCATAGAACGGACAGTATTTTTATTTGCTTCTATCATCTGGCTACCTCATCATGCTTGGACTTTACATGGCGCAACAGTTAAGTTGCTAACATAATTAATTTGTTGGACGCGTTGGTTACCAATAACCAAACTCTTGACTAAGCGAAGAAAGTCAAACTCTTTTGTCTTTACAAATCCATAATACCTTGGCGAGATTTTTTATTCTTTTCGGATTAGGGACCGATTGTTCTGTAATCGTATTGAATTCTTGGATCCAGTTTCGAACGAAATAGGTTAAATGCCAATATAACTATGAAAAAAATCGGTCGTAGTATCATGCCCTAGGCCTGACTACTCATAACTGGATTCGGAGCAAATCTGCAGCATTCATCCCACTTGTAATTATTCGATACGAATTGGCAAAGCTTGCACCAACTTTTTAATACAGCTATTGCAGATGATGGATTAAATTACAGCTGGGGATAGTTAGTGAAGCTATCCCATTAATAAAGGCCATTCTTCACAGAGATCGATTTGAAAGTGCAACAGCGAGAGTTAGTATTTGATAGATAAAAGAGACAAATTCAAAAATCTGAAATTTCAGAAGCCGAATAATGTGATTTGCTGGATTGCGAAAATTTCATCGCAATTCGTTTTTTACCGGAATTGCCAGATTTTCACAGCGTTAAATTCAATCCTATCTGTCTTTTGAAAAAATAAGGTAGTCCACAGTCTTGACATTGCTTATGTCCATAATAAATATTGAAAGTGGAGATCATATAGGGTTTTACAGCATTGATCCAGATACTAGGAGAAGAAGCGTTATTTACCCTTTCGAAGCCATTTCTGGAATGCTTTCCTGCTTGTAGTCTGATTATTTGTTGATCAGTTAAATTAATGTGGAAGATGAGTGACTCTTGGTCGCTATCAACCGTATTGAATTATGTCTGATTTTACCTTTTTCAGGTAGGATCTTGTAAGATGGAAATAGCCTGGGCGCTGAACGCTCCGGAAGCAAAAGAAATGGACTTTAATTTTGCCAAAATCTTCCCGTCAACTCTTGAAGATCGACGTTTTAAAATTCAAAATTTTCAATAGATCTGAAATGCTGAGTAAGAAGGAAACTCGGGTGCGATTAAAGGAAAGTTTAAAACGTATTGACTTGAACCGGGATTTCAGTGTTTAAGTATTGAGTGACTATTTTTTCCATAGGATTTGACCATGGTTAGGCAATCGGGCACAAAACTTTAAAAATACTATTTAATGTGCTGCTCAATGGCTTCAAAACATCAGTAAAAATGAAATTTTTCCAGTTAATCTCAGATTAGCTTCAATTTTAAAAATTACTATATAAATAAAAAATGTATTAATTTGTTTGATTTGGAAATCGCGACTAGTTGTTATAGGGGTTGATGAAAATAAATTTACATTACCAAACTTCTGTTTAATGAACGCGAATTCTCGATTTTTAATTAGAATCTGGAGATTTTTTGAGCAGAAAAGATATTCTAAACAAACATTTCTTATACTGATTCATTATGGAGAACAATTTTTTGATCATTTTCTTTCCTGTTGTGTCTCGTGGCATCAGCGCTCGACCTAAAAGGGCGTCGTAACAGGAAAAAAGCGACAGGTTCTTCTCTCCTTTTGCAATGTCTTTGTGATATACCACGCGGGATAGCACTATGCAGAAGGTGAGTTGCGCCTACCGGTGATTTCCATCCAAATCGAGCGTGTGTGCCTCTTTGTGGGCTACCTGACTGAGGTTAGACCGTTTCTTGGGGTATGAGAAGCAAGCGGAGTGACTTTTTGAGCTTTCGTTTAACAATCCAACCTTTCTGGATCGACTGAAAGCAAGCGGGGGGATAAAGTCTTGGGAGCGGAAATGTTAGCAGTTCGGAGGTATTGTTTGGCTTGTGCCCGATGCTCCTTACAATTCCCAAATTGAAATTCTGAATCCCTGGATCGTGGAGTTTGACAAATCAACCAGCAAAGGTTTCAAACTACCACAAGCATTCAGCACAGGACATTGATAATTATCAACAAGGCCTTGGATATGAATCGAATATTTACCTTAGGATTTCCGAATGAGCGGAATGGTCAGGTCTTGGCCAGAGTTTCTATAAACCATTATATAGAATCAGTTTGAGAAAAATCAGCTGGGAAAACGAAACGACAAGCCAAATTCCTTCGTTCTTGAGACATTTAATCATCGATTCTCCTCCATACCCGACTCAGCTATTTTGCTCTGTCAGATTCAGTACCAGGAGGGTGGGACGGAGAGAACAAATAACTATTAACGAAGAACTCAATTTGAATTATCATTCCCTTAAGAAAGGTTCTATCCTGAGAAGGCCTTTAGGGAGACGGGACTTCCGGATATTCCTGGCGATAAAATAGAAATCCCCACCTGGATAGAAATGGGCAAATGATTTCTACAAGATATTTATATTCTATCCAGCGTGGATTAGGCTCAGGAGGAGGTTTTATGGTTAGATCGGAAACGGAACCTCATCCAATCCCACCAATGGCTTCTTCGGATATTTTGGCCGACAACGAGTAGCCGAACGGCTCCGCTATGACTTTATACCAAGATTGGATTTCGTCGTGGATTCTAGTCGGGCTGTGTATAGTGGGAAAATCCAGCTTTCCAAACTTAACCGTCTCAGAGAAAAGGTCTGGCTCACCGTTGAGCAACCCAGTATTTCTATCCAGGAGAAAGAAACTAGCCTGAGATCGTGAGGACGAATTTTGGGGCTCTATCCAAGATAATTTGTGGCCGATTTCGCTAAGTCGAGTTGTCATGTGGATATACTTCGAGGTTCCGAGCTGTCCAATCCGCTATATTCCTATCAAGAAGGAAAAATTCAGGAGGGATTGGTCTGCCAAAAGAAATGAAACGGGTGTTATATGATTCGGGTTAACCATTGGATCGTAATTTCCAGTGCGATCAATTTATGGCTCATTGTGGTGATGGGGAAGGATTTATCTGAGGTGGAGAAAACCAGGATCGAATTTTTCAAATAACATAGAAGTAAAGCTAATTATAAACGGTCAGTGAATTACTGAATTCAGGTGTGGATCTAAGTTGGAGTTTTATGACGAGTCGAACCATAGGCATGGGGAGTTTTTTACTGAAGCATTTCAGATTACTGATCAGGTGGTGGACTAAATCAGGAAATCGGCTTGAGCAGTCTATTGAAATGGTGATTGAAGGTTTGCAGAAATTTCAGAGCAGTCGAGCTCCGGTTGGAGTATGTTGATATCCTTGAAAAGGAATTTATTCGGATAATAAACGTCGGGCTAATCCAGCCGATCAACTTATAGTCCGGGGTGATTTGGAAGATTATGGTCAGGTGCTGACGGTTCTGAAGGAATTTTTGGGCGAAGGCTATGTCCTACAGAACGCAAATAGCGATAGCTGCCGTAGATGAAAAAGCTTTCAGGACCTTTGGATTCATGGAAATAGAATCTTAAGTAAACCTGAGTTGAGGGTTGATTTTGTCAACTTACCTATCGGAAAACACCATTTATCAGATTATTTTTTGGTACTTCAGGTGCATTATTATTGTGAGGAATTTGTCCAAGAGAATAGGAGAGAGGACATGCTTGAGGCGATAATTATTGGGTATAGGTAACGCCGATCGCAGAGGTAAACGACGGTTCAATTAGCAACAAATGAATTGGGAATGCGATAGCTCAACGACTTGGGGGATTTAAAGAAAAGGGGGAGTAGAATCGGAAAATTATATTTCAGCGAGGCAAAAAGACAGCGGCCACCTTTATTAATTTGTGGATGGAGACGGTTCCTTTTGAGCTTTAAACCCTATTTTCCACCGAATTAAATCTATGAAAAGTGTAATCAGTTCATTTACCAATATTCGAATGTAGGCTATGCGGTATCATGTGGAACTTTATGGATTCTAGGACAAGCCGAGAGCAAGCAAAATTCAAGTTCAGAAGTTTTGACTTTCTCAGTTCTCGGGTTTTACAGCTTTCCCCGAGTTCCAAGCCCCACCTTCAGATCGATATCTTTGTCAAAAAAACCCAACTATCTACTTGGGATCCGCTGGGCAGCGACTAAGGATGAGTGTGTGTTCAAGTGCAAATCAAAGTTTCCGTATGGAAATCAATTCGCTTTCGATTAAAGCTGAGGAGGGTCTGGATGGTTTGAGCTGATTTATAAGTGATTGGAGGTAGGGAAAAAAGGAGGTAAAATTGACTTCATTATGATTTATCCTTTTGTTGTATTATGTACTTAATTATAAAAACTTGATAAAGCTTCCCTCACTACAAACGCGACTCAAAGGACTGTGGTCCTACCTGCTTACGGATTATGCGAAGCACTATGGTAAGTTAATTCTCTCTTAAGGAAATTCGGGAGATCTCCGAAACGACCCGTGCCGGAGTAGCCTGCATCCAAGCTCAGCGAGCGGCGGAGGAACGATGGGCCTTTGAACTAGCGGTGCGAAGTTGGATTTGATAACTGAAATGCCGCGCCTTGCCTTTGCTCGTGGTACTTTGACAAAAACCACTTGTAGTGGATCTCTAACCGAATCAAGAAGACGCAGCTATTCTCCATCGGAACCCCGGCTTACTATGGTCTGTCACCTTGTCCAAAAAAAGGTTTATTGCCGCTGGCAATTGGCACAGCATTGCGGATATGAGCGGACAAGAAGGCATTACGCTATTTGAAGCCACTCCCGAGCTTTAAAAAGCTGAATGGGAGATCAAGAAGCGTTCGTTCGCTTTTTGTTTCGCTATTTATTTTACTATAAATCTGCTCATCCAGTTTGTATGGGTTGCTGGTGGGCAGTTTGTTACAGTTGATTTTCCTTTTTTTACCCGGAGATATATTAGGTTGGACAAGAATCAGGAATTTGGTTTATTTACATGGTGCTGTTTGTCAGATCATGCTCTTTATGGGTGTTACGGTCGTGGAAGTGTTCGCGTTGGATATTGCTTCATCTCATACCCGATGATATTCCTTGGTCTCCGATTTTTTCATCAGCTGTGAAATTACCGATCTCTATTTGTACCCGCACGATGCCGGGATATCATTGCCAGCGAATCAATGACACGACGATAGGAACAGCTACTTCCGGCGACACATCAGCACCTTTGTTTTCGTTTTTAAATGGATTGTTTTTGGTGCTGTTTTTGATCTTTAAGCGTCACTATTTTCTCTAATTTCCTCTGGGGGGATGGCTTGTACTTGCTTTTTTTGGGTTATTGGGTTTTCTTTTTTTTTTTTTTTATGAGCGTCGGGAAAAACTGATTACAAGCGTTTTTGCTCGATGGCAAGACGAGTTACAGTCTATTGAGCTTGATTTCATGGTATGCAAGAGATCAATGGCACAATGGGAGAGGCAAAAGCGTGGGTTGGGAATTTGTACGCGAGGCTGTTTGATGTTTTCGCTTTTACAGTGCTGTTGCTGGGCAAACTCGAGTGGGTTTCATGGTATCAATGGAAATTAAAAATTTTCCATTCCCGTTCAATCTCCGCCTTACTGGTGATCGAACGAACTTCCTTGGGCATGTGCTTTCGGTTCAATAATTACTTGCGCAGTTAAATATCCCATTTCGTTAGTCGGTTTGTTACGGGAACCTACCAAGATGCGCAGTATCAGTCTAGATCCGCTGAATTTGAAATCCAATGCATAAGAAGAAGGGAGCAAACTGAAAAACGAATACGGTCAGATGTTGCGACTGTGAAGTGCGTGTGGTCAAATCATTTCTTATCGCAGTATATCGGTGCGATGAATGTTCTTGGATGGTATCTAGCTTGAGTTCGCGAACCAAGGTGACGGCTATAGTTGGAGCAGCAGGCACGGAAAGCCACGCTAATGAAACTGTTATTGAATTCTATGGCCATTAAATGGCAGAGTCAGCTATGGGTCATCATGATTGAAATGATTTCGGCAACACGTTGGCGAACCCTGTGGCGTCGTGTTCATGCGGAAGGGCTAGCGTATTCAACGATTACATTGCGCAAGTATTCGCCAGTGGGACAACGTTAGTTATCGATCCAGAGAGTTAATAAAAGGCCGCCGGAATCGCTGAATATCTTGATATACATTCAATCTCCTTTACCTTGGGGTTCATACCAAAATCGGAAAGTGAGGGCGGTAGGGAGGAGTACCTGACAAAAAGAGCAAGGCATTGTTATTGCTCGGGCCGTCTATAAGGATCCAGAAATTTCTCTTCTTTGGATAGAAAGCCGAAACTTCTGCCCCTGGATGCTCAAAATGAACGGATCGTCATGGGAAAAACCCTTAACATTTTTTAAATGGGGAAACGGGAACTGGTATTTGGTTTCAGATAAGGCGCATCGATTAAAGTACGGAATGAAAAGAACCGCCGACCCCAAAAATCGTGGGTCATTGGACCAGGGAAATAGTGAAGGGCAGAGGGTTACCCACGCGCACTGTTTATTTAAAGGAGTGTTAACTTGATTGGTTGAAAAAATTGGATTGGAAATTAATGGATTTTCT
>Ga0163217_1039298_pt1 | contig 11119 bp, 12 predicted proteins | sample SynspAceP_FD_185933 | JGI IMG/M metagenome (GOLD analysis project Ga0163217, IMG submission 185933) | Saline lake microbial communities from Ace Lake in Antarctica - Synechococcus sp. Ace-P (PacBio error correction) | ecosystem: Environmental > Aquatic > Non-marine Saline and Alkaline > Saline ... | reverse complement strand
CGCAAACGACATTTTACCATTTAAAGTACAGGCAAATGGCTCGGTTAAAATGAGGCAAAAGAATAAAACTCGCCAGTCCAATCAGCAAAGAAAGAAACAAAGCTTTCTTGATAAGGCCAATTAAATTTGATAGGAGGAAACAGTTAATGCTGCCCAAAAAAATCCGCTAAGCTGGTCTTGTATGCGATCCAAGATGCGAAAGTATAAGCAAAATTGATCAAGGCAAGTTTAAAATGTAGCTCCCCAAAATAGAATAATCTTCCAAATCATATCTAGCACCTTAACTCGGAGCAATGGGAATCCATACAATTCCTAATACATTAAAATAAGGGCAATGCTAATTTCTTTAGCCCTAAAGCCATACTTCTACCGCAAGTCGGATATGAGTAGCATGGCTGGCAGAGAGATCAACGTACTAAGATCGACTCCAAAACAATTCATTGCTGAGACCAAACAGTATAATAAGCTAGACTGAGCCCACAAATCAATACCAAACAAGACGATTCTGAGATATTTTTATATTTCAAATGAAAAATATGGCGCGGCGAAAGATCCACTTCTTGTTTTCTAGCGCGGCTATTCCAGCAGATGATCTGCAGTATAAATACTCACAAACTGCCAAACCCAAAAGCAAAACAAAAACCTGCATTCTATTACGATTCCTAAAAAGGCTTAGAAAAAAATAACTATGTCGCAATAAGCACCAGCACCAGATCGCGATGGTGACAAGCATGAAAGTCGAAAGGTGGGTTTTTTCTAAATGAGTAGCATGAAGGAAATTTAGGTTGATGCGAGTGCCTGCTTCATAGGAGAATTTGAGCTGAACTTAGGAATTTTTTTGCTAGTTTGATGAGATTCCTGTCGGGATGGAGATTTCTAAAAACCAAAAACCTACAATAAGCTATTGAAAACTTAAAATTCTTTGCACTGCTTTTTTTTGCTATTGTCTTGCTCTTTGGCCAAGCGCCAATTAAAGTGGCTTGTGTCGGAAATAGTATTACAACAAGGTCCACGGTAGGGATTTAACCCAAATAGCTGATCCTCTCAGATGCAGGCCAATCCTTGGCAAGCTTTATAGGCCTTAGGGAATTTTGCGGGTAAGCGGTCGAACTTTGCTCCGAAAGGTGATTTTCCTTATTGGGAATGTAGCCGCAGTCAGTTCAGGAGAGTCAAGGATTTCTGCACCAGGATATTCCGATTCATCATGCTTCTGGGCACCAACGACTCAAACCGCAAAACTGGAAAATTTTGCCTCGGAATTCCGACAAGACTACTTGGATATGATTCACGAATCAAGAAAAACGATGCGGAGACGGCAAAAGTCTATGTGGATCCATTCCAGTTGCTCAGTTTCACCCGAGTAAAAATTTTTGGAATTACCCCAGACATTAATGAATAACGAGCACACGGCTTATGCTTATTGATATTGCACATGAAAGCGGATCCGAAAACTTATAGATTTTATACCACCCCTTTTAGTGGAAAAGAAGCTCCTATACCAGATGTGTTGCACCCAAATACCGAAGGCTTTGGGAATCATGCGAAGTTGATTGCTTAGGGCATGAGGGTTGTAATCGACATTGCGAAGCAACAGCGAAAACTATCTGTTAGACGAATTTATATCAAAACCTCCTAAGTTTGAAAACTGAGAGGTTTTTTATATTTAAAGAAAAAATCAACTAGCAGTATGACATTCAAAAGGTTTTATTTCCTACCTCTGGCATAAAGAAAGCCATTGCCAATCGCTTGTTAATGACTACCCGCCTAGAGCGTCAATTGCGGACTCCACGTAAAAAATCATTCCTGCTTTCAAAACCACGTTGCTTATCCACTCTCCTTCAAAATGCATCATTTAGCCTTGGGAGTTCCAGTGTACGTCCGCCATTCTTTGATGTATTTCTCCAAAAGCTGCCCGCGTTCCTCCGGCGTTTTTCAGGCATTTTCCAAGTAGCGGATTTTTGGGTCTCGCTGGATCAGTTTAAGATTATAAAGCTGCATATCAGGAAGATCTACTTCCGCAGGGGTCACCAGGCTTTGGGAAAACTCCAGCCTCCTGAGCCTTTGGCAGTGATTAGCGTCCATCTCCTTTACGGATGGCAAATGTTTCCATTTTCACTCCGAATGAAAATACGGTCCCTTCACGAATTTGGTCCATTCCTTTATCCCTTCCGAAAAGGTTCACCCAAACTATAACTTGTCCTCTCCCCTTCATTTTCGCTGAGTTATATCCCACCAAATCTTGCGAGGTAGCCATGAAGTCGTTTGGGAGATGGTGCAGATGACTAGTTCCTGCTTTGAATTTTTCTACGCGGGCCATTAATAATCATAGGCAGCACAGATGTCCACCTCTCGGTTAAATATTCTGCTTTTATGCCCCCGGAAATACTCCCGCTTGGCATGATGTCCACAATTTCCCAGAGTTTACAAAAACCTGCAAGCTGGTGAAAAATCAGCCATTGTCACGTGTGGAATAAACAAAGGAGTGTGATTTCCCTCTTATGCCTGCAGCGCTTTTATTGCATTGGTTCAGTTTCCGAGTGTAATCATCGATCATCATCATGAAGTCCGCATAAGGGAAGCAATCCACTTTTTCCCTGCCAAGTCTCTGTTGGCAAAATCGGCGTGTGCACGGTGATGGTAAAAGCCAAATTACAAAGAAGAAAGGTTTTTTCTGAGGTTTGCCTTCTATTGATTTGAATCTATACTCTTCTCAAAAAATAAAGTGGAGGTTGTCTGCTCGTGTGGATAAAATCATCACTTGGTCGGTCCTTCGCGCACCAAAGACATTCATCTCCGAGCATCAATCGTCACTTTGGTGCGGAATACTAGTTGATTTATTATTTCCACATAGACATAGGGTTGCAATATTCTTAATGAAGCTGAGTTTAGGGCAAATCGATATTAATCAAAGCTCACGTGTGCCGCGAGTTTGCATAGCAATTGGTTTGCCAATAATCCACTGATTCATTAATCCTCGGATTCCAACCGGCCCTCATCGAACGTTTCGCCATCCTTTCAAAAAACCCCAAATCCAGTACCCGAGATGCCACTTCCTATAAAGGCTGTCTCATAGCCAAGATTCGCTGCAACATTGGAACCAAGGTTGTTCGGTCTTACTGGAATTAATGGCGCGGGATTTGCCAGTTAGCACCCCTTCTCTTTAAATCCGGGTTCCTCGCCCAATCTATACCGACCAGATACAATAAAGCATAAGCTAAAAGTAGATCAGTGCCAGCCCCAGTATCCCTCATTCGCTGCGGGCGCGTAAGAAAGCTCGGGATGTTGGCTGTGGCAAACGAAGAGGATGGTATTGGCATCCCGTAAAAATACAACTTCATACTCCCTTTGCGTGAAGGAAAGTCTTGATTCGATTGGTAAGGAGTTTATAATTCTAACTTACCGATTAAATGCTCCTTACGTTCCCCGTAGCCTAGATCATCGGCAAGCAATTAAAAATAATTTGTTTGGTGGTTTTACTTCTTCCTAGATTTGTGGTGAGACCACATAGAAGCCAAAAATTCAGGACGAACCCCTGTGAATAAGAGAATTGAAATACGATTTCATGAGTTGCTTTTGGAAATTCAATCAAATTAGCGATTTATTAGGGAATGTGGAAGATTTATTTCTTGAAAAAAAGCAAAAAGAATCTAATTTTCTACCCCTAAGTATTTGGTCCCCACTGACTCATACATTTAAAAAGATCCAGTCCGAAGACTTGCGCTAGCTTTATTACTCATTAAAACCCTTTTGAAACCAACCCTCCGCGGTCTATTTGCATTTAAAAATACCATCCAACGGTTCTGGTGAATCCCCTAATTGGATCGAGATGATGACCCTAAAAACAGTCCAATTACAAGTGATTATCATTTGGCCGCCTGATGCTTTTCCATTGGCTACTTATATTTCGCGATTTCCGCACCGCTACTTCTTGGATAAGCGGATTTCAGCACTAAAATATCTTTGTGTGGACCCTATTTGCGAAATCCCTCGCTACCTCTTGGCCGGTAACGAATGCCACTGCCCATTTGGTCCGGAAAGACTCTAATTTCGCTCTCTTGAAATCCTCTGAGTTTCACTAACGGCTTTGCAGCAGAAAAAACTAAAATCGATACCACATAAAACAAAAAAACCACTAATCCCTTCGAATTTGTGTTTAGAAATTAGGGCTATCTTGTTTAATTTTTAGCCGTAGTGCTTTCAGCACCTGCACCAATTTCTAACAATTCTTCGTTTGTTGAATAGGCTTGCCTGTATCGGGAATTCTTGTTGTTAAAAGCACATCGAAGGGCTCCTTTAAAGAAGATCTCCAGGCATTATTCAGTGGCATGTTTATCCATCGCAATGCTTCATAGGCTCGAGGCGCCATGGCTTCAGAAGCATTGCTTCTCCAATACGGCGCTTGTAAAACTGAATTCTTCAATGGATTGTTTGGCCAGCTAACTCTTCTGCATGACTGGATAGGCTCTTGAAGGTTCCCAAGATGTAATCAGTTTCGTGCATGTTTTTTCTTCTTCCAGTATCATCCATTTAGACATTGGATAGAAACTGCTCAGTTTGATACAAACTGATGTAGCTACTATTTTATAATTGCATTGAAAACCAAAGACAACCCTTGGAGATCCATATTCGTCCCTCCAAAAAATGAAGTTCATCGGCATACTCTGCATGCAGACCTTCATTGTCTCAAAGGTAAGGTCACCAAAAAACCTGATAGAAATTCAGGAATCAATGCAAAATCACGCTTTTTGAAGGACCTCGTAGCCTTTTTACCCAGAGGTAAAAAACTGGTTATTTTCTTTTCTGCAAAATTGACCAAGAATGGAAGCGTTATCAAAGCTTTTATAACATTTGAATTGAAGCTCCACAACAGTACCTTTATCCGAAAGTAAACTGGCTCGATAAGTACCCTTAGTTTACTTCACGCTTTCAGCATAACACGATATTCGCTGGCTCCTCGAAAGCTGCACGATACATTAATTCAGGGATTTGGAGTCTCCAAACTTTCTGAGAGTACATGGACGCATCTGGGTGACTTGTCCTTGCTCGCTTCTTCTGAGTTTTGGGCTGCGGATACCATTTTCATGGACTTTAGTAAGTCATGCCTGAGTAGAGGAACTTACTGAATGGTGAATCCGTTTGCTTTACTTTCTCTTAAGGTATTAGCCATCAGTGGTTGCTTTGTTATTCGGTAAAAAAACCGGAGGTTTGACCCTCCCGGATTCGTTCGAATTATTTTCGCCGTATATTTAGGATCGCTTAATTCTGCAGCAGCAGTAGCCAAAATCGCTCCCTGCTCCATCTAGTAATCTCCCTAAGAATAAAGGTTAGTGCTTTTTCAGCGGAAAAAATTTTTTAAAAGGGGGTATGATTCCAAAAGTGCTATAGAACTGCTTTTTCAAGATACTTTCTAGACCTGATCTTACAGGTTACGGAATCCATTCAAGCTATTTTGTAGAAGCATAGATGATTCGGCAAACTTGATTAGCTTACAGAAAGAACTGTGGAGGAATCTACGTGGTTGCTTTCAAGATTTCCTGAATTTCTTTCTACCTCGCTCAATTGTCAGCTTAGTGAAGTAGCATCAGAGATCAGAACCAAACTTAGAGAAAGCTTTCCAACTCACGGAACTGAGCTTTGATCAAGCATTCCAACTGCTACCAGCTTACTTTCTCATTTGCTTTGATTCTGAGCATACCAGCCTACCTAGATACAGAAATAACCTACGTTTGATCGCAGGATCGAATTACCCTGCGTTAGAATAGGTTTTGTCTCTAGGAAAGAATCTGACCCCCCGCCCAAAAAATCTTTTGTATAGAAATTACGTTAGTCGGAGCATATAGGCTGATACGCTCACCCAGCTTGTAGTTTTCGGATGATATGGAACTAGCTGGCGTCTCAAAGACCCTCCACGCTGTTTGTACCAGGAATGACTTAAAACTTTGAAGTCTGGCAGAATGCATCATTCGTGCTGCGCATAGAGTATCACGACGTATATTTGATTTTTTCGCAGTCTGCTTGTTCAAGCTAATCTAGATGGTGATAATGGTTAAATATCACGTCTCCTGTGATAAGCTCACGTCCCGGAGGTTGATGACCTTCGCAAAAGCCAACGGAGAAGCAATCTGCACTCAGGTATGCGCTCGAACAGTCTATTGTTTGGAAAGATCATCATTAAACGAAACTAGCGCAGGTACGCACCAGTATCACGGAGAAAAAAATTCACCAATAGATGCACCTGCAATGGTGCAAAAAACTGCATTGGAGCAGGATCTGCGGCAGAAGTAAGCGGCTACTAAATAAACTGTATAAGGAAGTGCTCACCTTTTTCCTTATGCACGCTACTACGTTTGCCACGTTAGAGCCTTCTGTCGATCGCACTAGATACAGAATACAGTTTCGCCTCGATTCGTAAAATTCCTTTTGGTTTGATTATAGCATCAATAATACAGCAGTGTCTTACCTGTCTGACGGATCACCGCGATTACATAACTCACGCTTTTACACGACCGATTGGATCATCTGCCATCAATAGATTTGATACCAGTTGAAAGGCTCCGTGATCCCGGCTGTATCTTTTCCCTCGCTCAGTCATCTCGTTACATATCTCACCAGGTGATAGGATCCTTTGTCCTATCGATTATGGAAATACCCTAACGTTATCGATCCTCACGGCAAGCCATTCCCTCTCAGCCAACCATAAGAGAAGCAATTTTTCTTGGTGTCTTTTCTACCGTAATTCACCTTCTTTGACCTTCTTTAGGAGTCCCCAAAAAGTACGGCTCTACATTGTCTTCTTTCCAGGGTTAAGCACCATGCTTTCAGGCCATTGGTCGAATTCGATCAATTTCACCGCCTGAACCTTGGGAAAGTCCATAGATACGTTGCTTACCACCTCCCACTTGAAGGACTGTGCCCACCTCTTCTAGTTCCGCGGCTGTTCTTGTTCCCGAGAGTTGCTCTCTCAAAATTGCGAAAAACTTCATCTGGTCTTAACTTCTGCCATGGATATCGTAGATTAATGCTTTTAATTAGGATTTTACTTTCGTAATTGATTCTCACTGAACTCCGCTTTCAAATTTCTTAGCTTCGAGCTAAGTGTTCATCCAAGTGACGCGTCATACTTTTAAGATATAACCACCCAATCAATCTGGATTTTATTTTCGTCAACGAGTTGAACCGTCCTTCAACCAGAAAATCTCTTTTACCACTTCGATAAACTGAATTGCGCAATTTTCATCTATTGGCATAGGTTGTACTCAATTCAGCTACTTGAATTGATTTATGAAATATTGTATTGGTTTTCAAATTCCTTAGGCTACATCCACCAAGACCATTTCTCCTACCTTTTCTTTGAGACGTATTTCAAAAAAAGTAAGTGTCATTCTTTTGAGGCATCTGTAGCATAAAAGGGCATTTAGGAACTTTCAATTTTTTCTCGGAAGAAGATAATCAGGGTTATTTAGCATGAAGAGCCAAATCCCTATTTCCCTTTACCATGGTGGAAAGCTTTGACAAAATCAGCATGCACTTCCTCAAGGATATCCTTTTCAAGGGGAAAGCTCCATAATGGACTTTGACATACCGGTGTGCTACTCTATGATTTGAACATGGAGAGTAATTAATTAACTTAAGTTCGTTTAAAAACCCATCAACATAGCTCTTTTTGAGCTTTATCATCAGATAGATTCTTTTTCTCAATAATTTCTCTGTTATTTCAAGGAAGCGAAAGCAAACTTGAGTTTTAATTCTGCTTAAGCAAGCTTTCTTTCTCTGTTTCAATGTACTTGCCTTTTGCATTAAGCAATCATTTTGAGCTCCAGCTTTATAAGCATCCTCTTTTTGCTTCATCAATCATTTTAACTGGAAGCCATCTTGCGCTTTTTTCAAAATGATACTCGCGCCATTTGCTTCAGTTAGCAACTTCTCATTTTTCAGCCTTGAGGTTAGCCATTTCATTTCTAGCTGTTTCAAGCTGACTTCAATGCATTCTCATGCTGACTTTCTCTTCTCGTCAGAGCTGCAAAGCATTGGCTTTTCCAGCAAACTGATTAGAATTGAATAGGAAGGCCCAAAAAAGCCAAATATTGCCAGAAAATTAAGACCGGTACCGGGTGTGATTAAATCCATTTTTTGAAATTTTATTTCCAAATTGTTCAATAAAAATAAGAAAGGGAAAGGCCTAGCGCCAATCCCTTTCCAATTAATTATGCGATCCCCGCGATGTTTAGGGCGATCCAACAAACGAATAAACTGCTGCAAATAGAGAAACTACCTCGCATCAAGCAGCAATGATCAACATTGCCACCCTGGATCTTTCCAGCAGTTCAGGCTGGCGAGCAATAGCTTCCATAGCCTGCACCAATACGACCGATACCTAGGCCTGGCCAACCGCAACCATACCTGCACGATTCCAGCTCCCATTAGAGCATAACCAGCAGTCAACAAGATAATAGTTAAATAACATTTTAATTTATATAATTGAAAAAGAAATTCCTAATTTTAATGATGATCATCATTTGTTGCGTGCTCTGCTACCGCTGGACCCAATGTTACATCGCAGAGAACAGCGTAAATTACAAAGCCGGAATAGTCGCTACTAACAAATTCGATCAAATTTATAAAGGCACCATCAACGGTACTGCTTATACCCGAAGTGACTTGGACAAAGCATTGAGAATGCCAAGGGCCAATGAAGCCGAGAATTACAATTGGCCTGCGGTGATCGCGACGAAAAGTCGAACCATCAAGGCAAATGCTTAGTGAATAAGCCTATTGATTTCTACCGAACAATAATCAATGCATTCAGAGGAGGCACACCAGGAGTCATAAAAACTGCTTCCAGTAAGCCTTATTTCCATTTACGTTGGTAATAATTGAATGTCAACAGCGGCCAGAAACTAAGGTGACAGCAATATTTCCATTATGTTGGCAGCACCTGGATAAGCCCAGCAAGTTACCAAACCACACAAAAAGGAAAGCGTAATCAAATAAGGACGAATTTCGTTTGTATTGTGGACGATCAGAATTTTTTGCAAATGTCGTCTCTCACGAAGAATAAAACAATTGCGTTCAATAATCGCGGCAGCACCTTTCGGAGCTACAGCCCCTTTTTTCTTTTATAGAATGACGCGGCAGAAAGTGGCCAAGCCATCCAACAAACGATTAATACTTATTAAATAGCAATAATACGTTCTTGGTTATTAGAAAACTCTACCAAAGCTTGCATCATCTACTCTACAAGTGGATCGTTGCTCATCGATAAAATACCCTCATGGGCATATTCTTCTCCGAAAAGGTGGTGGGTTTCATGATTTTTGAAAATTTGTAGAGCTGCAATGAACTCTAAACCTCTGTCTCCTGGAATTACACGATTACAGGTAGAAATGGTAAAGTACGTGAAGTGCTGAACCCAAAAGTCGCAAAATGCCACTCAGAGAGTCCTTTACGTGATGCATGATGAGCTCGTTCTTATCTTCTTCTCCACAGCAGCATAAGTATTGCCGGCAAACCTAGCAAAAAATGCTGAATATTAAAAGACTTAGTAACCAGTATTTTACGCGTCATTTTTCAACTCTATTTTTTTGAGGGCTTACTTCCGGAAATCGGCGGCGCAAGTTAGACCAGAAAGCGTGGTAGATATCAAAAAACTAAGTAGCACAAAAAAATGATGGAAGAAAATCTTTGCTATAAACAGAATAATATTTTCCATACTAGGCCAAACGGGCAATTCCACAATAAACACTAAAGGATTGCCGATAAATCTTTAAAAAATCATTGCTAAAACCATGATTTGAAAGAAATTTTCACCTGCAAGGATTTTAAGAGGAAATTCCACTGAGTAAACTGATCAAAAAGGGAAAAAAAATCATAGGAAAAAGTAAATAATTCCAGATTTTTTCATGAATCAAAAAAGGGAAAAACCAAACTCTAATACGCCTATTAAACTGCAATAAGCCCAAAGAAACAAGAGGAACCGGAATATGAGTATTTTTAGGAAGTGCCATAGATGCCAAGGGATAAGATACAAAAATAGACCATATTTTAGAAAAATCACTTTATATCCTGCTCGCTGAACATCCAAAGTTGGTAAAAAGCAATTCCCCTACAGACAAAAAAGAAAATAGTAAAAGCCAAAATCGGGGAATTTCATTTATTCGCTTCTTTCTGGTTGAATCCACCACCCAAACCAAGTACCAGCCCAATTCACTCCAAAGAGTTTGAAATGATAAACCAATGTTTATTTAAAAAGGGGGCGTACTACTGGGCTTTCTCTTCAGGATCACCAGGTCTTCATTATCAGAAGGTTTAAATTTATAAAAATCAATTACGCAAAAATAAGGGTCATATGGCGCGCTTAGAAATAATCGCTCCTATTTTAATTTCGTTCTTAAAAGAAGGTTTAGAAATCCCTTATTTTGGGGTTACTTTAATTTGGGGAAGAATCCACATTGTCAAAATTATCTAGGTTAGTATTTATTGTTGTTGCTTTTTTGCCATGGCTTGGCTTCCTCAGAGCGCAAAACACTTTCACTAAATCGAACTTTTCACAACTCTTACTTCACATTATACGGCCTTACTTATTTCTGGCGGATGGGTCAAGCTGAAGAGTGGAGCGGAAAATTTACAAAAAAATTACCAAGGAGGGATTATTTTACCCAAGTTTCCTCCCCGGTCTCATTTACGATTGATTCTGCAACCGTCCTAGGCCAACGCTTGGTGAAAACTTTAAATTCCGCGGTAGAAACGGCTTCCAAAAGCAAATGTGAATGCATAAAATAAAAGCAAAGTGGGTCGATGATTCAGTTAAATTTAAAAACATAGCTTTGGGGGCAAAAATTGGGACTATAACCAATTCTTCACTTTTGATTTTGGATTCCCAAAAATTTACCTTCAAAATTACATTCAATGTAAATCTAAGGAGGAAATTTTGATCTTCGGTCATAAACGATTCATTTTAACCCTTACTTAGACTAATGTTGGATTCTTAGGAGGAAAATAGAAAAGGCCAAAAAAATTTCCACCAATTGGACTACCTCTCCAAAGAATTCAAAAAATCTCGGAGAAAATAGATACGAGCTTTTACGAACCCTCGCTTATATTATGAATCGATCCTCTCTCT
>Ga0163217_1107656_pt1 | contig 11120 bp, 12 predicted proteins | sample SynspAceP_FD_185933 | JGI IMG/M metagenome (GOLD analysis project Ga0163217, IMG submission 185933) | Saline lake microbial communities from Ace Lake in Antarctica - Synechococcus sp. Ace-P (PacBio error correction) | ecosystem: Environmental > Aquatic > Non-marine Saline and Alkaline > Saline ... | reverse complement strand
GGCTTGGCGTGCCAGCTGGCCCTTTGGGCGGCGGGCAAAACGCGGCGTCACTGGTGGATGAATCATCATGCGCCGTGGGAATGATCTGATCTTTGCCTTCCCTCAGTTGGTGATCGCGATCCTGATCACGGCGATCTTCGGGGGCAGCGCGATCAACGCCATCATCGCCATCGGTATTTTCAACACCCCGTCTTTGCCCCGCATCACCCGCGGTGCCGCGCTCAAGTCTGTGGGAGCGTGGTTCATTCTCGCCGCGCGGGTCGCTGCAAATCCGCGGCTCGGATCTCGCGTCGAACATATCCTGCCCAATTACCAAATCTGTGATCGTAGCAGGGCACGATCCAGGTTGCAGCCTTGGTTATTCTGGCCGAGGCAGGGCTGTCCTATGACGGGCTTGTGTGCGCAACCGCCGACACCTTCCTGGGGCCGCATGCTGTGGCCGAACGCGCAAACCATGGTCAGCATCGCGCGCATATGGCGCTGGTGCCCGCTTGCGATTATCCTGACGGTGCTTGGGGCTGAACCTGATGGGCGGACGCGGCTGCGCGATAGCACTGGACCCACGGGCTGCGGGTTGGACCTGTAATGACCTTGCTGAGTATCACCAACCTGTCGCTGGCGATCCACCGTTCGACCATCCATGCATGATGTCACCCTGTCCGTCGATGCCGGAGAGATCGTGGCCGTGACCGGCGAAAGCGCATCTGGAAAATCCATTGACCGCCCTTGCCGCCATGCAGGTTTGCTGCCAAAGGGCACCCTTGGCGGCGGGCCATTATGCTGGGCGACCAAGACCTGCTGACCCTGCCTGAGCCCGAGCTGTGCGGGCAATCCGCGGCAATTGACATCGGCATGGTGTTTCAGGAACGATGAGCGCTTAAAACCCCGTGCAGACCATCGGACATCAGGTCGCCGAAACCATTCGATCCATGACAAAACGTGTCTCGCAAGCCGCAGGCCAAGCGGCGGCCCGAAACGCTGGAAGGTTCGGCCTGCCCAAACGATCGCTTTTCCGCTAGGCCCCGCTACCCCACGAGCTATCGTGGTGGCAACAACGGGTGGTCATTCGGCCATGGCCATCGCGCTGCGCCCCGTCTTGCTGATTGCGGATGAAAACCAAACCACCGGCTGGATGTAACGACGGCAGGCGCAGATCCTTGACCTTGCTAAGTCACTGGCGCGGGACGACGGTATGGGGCCTGTTGATATCACCCCCATGAATCTGGCCTGTGGTAGCTGATATGGCGGAATCGGTCGTCGTGAATGCGTAAAGCGAGATCGTCGAACAGGTTGCCACGCAGACCCTTGCTGCAAACCATGACGCCACCCCTATACGCGGAATGCTTTTTGCCGCCTCGAACCACAGCGTGATTGCTTGCCGCCAGCCCCGGCGCCGCACCCCTGCTGAGCGTGCAAATAACGTCTGCCCGCGACTACCGCGCTGCCACGCAAGACGCTGTTATCGGGCAAACCGGGGGCGTTTCCGCGCGGTGGATGATGTTTCATTTACGCATGCAACGGGGCGAACGTCTGGGCCTCGTGGGCGAAAAAGCGGATGCGGTAAATCGACCCTGACAAGGGGCGCTTTTGGGTCTGAGCCCGTGCAATCGGGCAGCATCACACTCGACGCACTTGCGGTCTATAGCGGCACCAAAACCCACCTTTGAGTGCGCCGCAAGATGGCAGGTGGTGGTTTCAAGGACCCGTTCGGTAAGCTTCAACACGCGCCACCGTGTCGACCGGCTGTCAACCGAACTTTCACCCTTGCTGCCCAGCCCCCCCAGGCGGCAGCGCCCGAACCGACGCCATCGCCCGATGCATTGTCCGGCCGTGGTGTCCCCCGATTGATGCGACCAATATATCCATTGAATTCTCGGGCGGGCCAGCGGGCCAGCGGATCGCCATTGCCCGTGGCGTGTTATCGCCCTGGACCTGATTCCTCTTTGACGGAAAGCGTCAGCGCGCTGGACGTTTCGTGCGGGCGCAAATTCTTTGATCTGCTGCAGAGCTGTGCAGCGCTATGACCTGACTTACCTGTTCATTTCCCATGACCTTGTCTTTGTGGTGCGCACGATCACGGATTATGCGTGCTGGTGATGAATCCGGCCAGATTGTCAGAACAAGGTTTGCCCACGCCGATTGTTTTTCGACCACCCTTCAGCACCCCTACACTCAAAAACTCCTCGCCGCCGCGCCACGTTTGCCGGACCTGCTGATGCCCCAGCTTCATTTTGCAAATAAACTCCCCGCGGGCGCGTCCCGCACAAACCAAAGGGCACAGCGTTATGAAACCCGGACCCCAGAAAATCTCATACGATGTGCCCGGCCTGCGTGGGGCAACGCGCAGGATGACACGCTGAAATCAGGCACGACTGTGCTTCTGGCGGGATGCGCTTTTACCGCCGTCAGTGGCATGTGATGGGCGGTGCCCCCGGACGCGCCGAGACGGATTTGCTCGCCCCAGATAAATCGGTTGCGGCGTGGATGCGCTGGTGTTGTCGGGGGGCGCTGCCACGGGCTGGATGCCTGTCGGGCGTGGTCGACGACGCTGCGCGCTGCGTGGGGCGCGGGTTCCGGCTGGGCGATTGCCACGATCCCGCTGGTGCCGGGGGCGATCCTGTTTGACCTGCTCAACGCAGGTGACAAGGACGTGGGAAACATAACCCTACCGCGCCTTGGGGCGGCGGGCCTATGACGCCGCAACCGAGGACTTTAACCTTGGCACATTGGTGCCGGCACCGGTGGCTGAGTGGCGATGGGTCAAGGGCGGCTTGGATCAGCTTCGCAGAGTTGCCCGATGGCACGATAGTGGGCGCGCTGGTTCGTTCCATTCCGTTGGGCGCGGTCACACGCCGGGCGCACAAGTAATTCTATGCCGCCCCTTTGATTGAATGGCGAATTTGGCGGTAGGGGCCACGGACCTGCAACGGGGCTTGGGATGGACGAATGGATAGCCGCAAGATGGCCTCATGTCCCCGCGTGAAAAATACCACCATACCGCGATTGTTGCCACAAATGCGACCCTAACAAAGCACAATGCCAACGCATGTCTGTTGGCCCGCCCATGACGGGATCGGGGTGCGACGGTGCCTTCTGCCCACACGCCTTATGACGGCGATCTGTCTTTAGCCTAAGCACGGCGGCACATGTGAGGTCGCCCGAGAGCATCCTGCCCGTTGATCGGCCATGCGCGCGTCGCTGTGCTGGCGCGCGGCCATTGCGCGAGCCAGGCTATTTGCCACGCCAGCAGCGGGCGATGCTGTTCCCTGCTGGTCGGACCTCAACCAGCTGAACGCATAGAAAAAACCCGCGCCTCCGTTGGAAACGGGGGCCTTTTTACGCGGGTTAGAGCCGCTTATTCAAGTTTTCTCCGCCATCGGCCATCCTTGCCATCTGGCGCATCTGCCTCTGCTTTGTTCTGGCCGAGAAAGATTGCGAGATAGGCGCAGACAGCGTCTTCGCCCGCCTTTGCGCATTCTGAACGGACATTTCGAAGACCGCGCCTTTTTGTCATCCAGCGTGGTGCGCAGGAAGTCGGTCGGATTGGACTAGATATTTCGGCCTGTTGCCTCGTCCCAGATCAGGGCCTGCTTCGCCGGCAGGCGACCCAGTCTCACCATAGCCAGATAGTCTTCCGACGGGCCCGCCGCTTCTTGATGATCCCAAAGAGGTTCGGAGCCGGACCTTGCCGCCCCGCTGGATCGGTCTCGCCTGCGGTCGTCGAACGAATCATGTGGCAGGCTTTGCATTTTGCCGAACTGCTTTTCGCCGGCTTCGGCGTCCCCATGCTGTGGCTGTCTGCCAAGTGCCGGACCCGCGATCACGGTGGCGGAGTAGTGCGCTATAAAGAATTCATTGCGATTTCCCATATCATTTCATCCATCGTTTATCCTAGCTCAGGGCTCCCATATGCAACGGGGGGCCTGCTTTTCGCGGGGCGATGTTTGGGGTTTCAGGACGCGTGGGCCATCTTGACCTCAAGGCATAGCGATCCGTCCACCACCGCCGGTCACGACTTCCCCTTCGGACAAGGGCCGGCAACGCCGGCAGGTGTGCCGTTATGATGATTATCACCCGGTGCAAGCGACATGGAATGCGACAATATCGCACGTGTTCGCGCACGACCAGATCAGATCTGCCAGATCGGCGTTCCTGCCGTACCGTCCCGTTCACAGCCAAGCCAGATGCGTCTCCGTTCAATCGATGGCAACATTGGCTGATGGGGTTTTCAGCGGGGCAAAATCGGGGCGGAGTTGTCGACGCTTGCCCCAATCCCATGGGCGGCCCTGCTTTCTTTGCCTCGGCCTGCAGATCGCGGCGTCAGACGTGGTCAGGTCGATCCGACAGAAGGCCCCCCAGGACGTGACCCCATCACGTCTTTCCTCGGGATGTTGCGCCCGCCTTGCCAATGGGCGATCACCAGTTCAAATCTCCGTGAGTTTTGCAGATCCTCTGTCTGGGGCGGGTAAGGGGTCGATGCAGGGCGTATCCAAGCGCCCGGCGTCGGCAGGTTTGGTGAAAAAGAACCCGGTTGCCTTTCGCGTGTCGGATCGTTGCCCATCTCGCGGGCATGCGCACTTCGTAGTTGCGGCCTACGCAAAAAATCCGAGCGAATGGGAAAGCGGGCGTCTTGTGCCCCTGCACTGCAGAACTGGCCTGAAGGGGCAGGGAATACGAAATCATCCACGGGCCATGGTGCCATATCCTTTGTTATCGATGTTACTGGCCTGCATACGCCCCTGCCGCAGGCGCCGTACAGATAAGACACCAAAACGCCCGGTTAGGGCCAGTCACACGCAAAAGCGCCGAACCTCAATGTGCCGGCCTTTGTTCAGAATTGCCATGACGCCAATTGCGCTATTTTTCGAGTTGCACGACTGATCGTTCTTCAGCCGGATCAACCGCCGCCTGCTTGGGCGCATCGTCGATCAGCTCTGCCATCCTTCGATATCGGCGCGATGTGGCGACGGCTGGCTTTGCATCGGCACCCGGAGTTGTCCTCCGCGCGCCACAATCAGTTGCGCCAGCATCTGCCACGCCGCGGGCATCGCGGACTCGGACATGGGCGGCGTTTTTCCACGCCAGCGTATCGAAGCTGTTGGCAAGTTATTTCGCAGATCGGCCTTCCAGTTTGCGTGTGAATGTGGTGGCATTGTCACAGATCCATGGCGGGCCGCGCGGACACCGTCAGTGGCCCGCTGCCAGCCGCCTTTGACGACTGTGTCCGACGCGCCTTCGCCCCCGTTCGATGGCGGCCATCAGGTGACCGAGCGGGCCGTCGATCCGGTTTCGACGAGATCGCCCAAAGACCGAGCGCCGCCTGCGGGAAATCCTCGCGGCGATCGTTTTCAGCTCTGCCAGCAGCATACTTAGTTCAGGATGGGTCGGCTGCCACCGCGTGTAAGCGCGGCGTAAAGCGTTTCAGCCGCGCTTTCGGCGTTTCATACCGGGCTGGATCGCGGCGAAAAGCACCGGCAAGATCGGGATGCGGGCTGCACGCTCCATGCCTTTTCAGCACGGCGCGGCCGCGTTATTTCGGTGCCCGATCGATGTACCCATGCGCGGCATTCACGGCCGCAGGGAATTCAGATCGGGCGAAGACGGTTCGCTTCCGATCGAGGCTTCGCGTGCTTTCGATGCTGTTGCCTTCGGCGATGATGGTCCTTTCGCTTCGGACAGGCAAGCACGGGGTCGCGGCCGCTTTGTGGGACATCGCGCGGCATCTGACCGTTCTTGCGAGCTTGGTGTCAGCGGATTTTGGGACGTGCGCCGCCCAGTCTTCCTTCTTGCTTGGAGCTTGGCAGTACATCGCCGGTTTCCGCATGCTTCAGTTTTGATGGCAAAGGCTTTCTCGGCCAGTTTCAACGCTGTCTCGGTGTCGCTTCGGCCAGTTTTTGCTTCATGATGCCGCGCAACCGACGAAACGGGTTGCGTTCGTTGGTCACAGTTCGATTAGGTTTCTTCCCGCCTTGCGGTGGTCACCTGCCAGTTCAGCAGCTTGCGCAATCAGCAAGTTTGTCAGGTTCAGGACGTTCAAGAATATTTGTCGGCCTTTGCGGCCTTGCGCCATTGCCAAACGCCTTCGCCACTGGCCAGCGCCATCAAACCCTTCGGACAGGGCCTCGTATCCCTTGCGTTCGCGGTTGGTTGCGTCGAAATAACGCGGACAGCGCCGTTTTGTCCCCGTTCAAGAAATGCCAAACCGCAACGAGCAGCGCAAAAAAATCATTGAGGCACGATCCAACCGGCCGACAACCAAACAGCACCACCCGCGATCACAGATTGCAGCGGGCCAAAGCTGTATTCGGTGCCCATCACAGTCACTTGCAACCCGCCGAGCTTTTCCAGCAGGAACGATGCGCCCCATGTATGCGGCAATCACCGCAAGAACACAACGAATTCTTAATTCAAGTGACCCAAAGCATTAAATCAGGGTCCTCCAGTTCCCGCCGTCAGGTGCGTTGTTGTTCAATGTCTGTACGGCGTTTGGCATCCGTGGCGCGCATTGCGCATCGGCGCAGCCAAATCGGACATGGTCCTGGGCCTCGGGCGCAGGGCTTTCACCTTCGGCCAGCGCCTTCGTCTAGGGCGCCCGCACGAATTGCAAGCTTCGCGCACGGGACAGAAATGGCATCAGCGTCGTCCCCGTCACGGGGTGCTACCGACGCGCGCCCAACTGTTGTTTTAAAGAAGCCACCAAATACCGCGCCGTCTGCCTCTGGGCGTCGCGGCACGTGCCGCTGCAAGCGTCGCGCGAGCCACATCGCGAAAAGCGGTCTTCGTAGGTTGGCACCGTGACAACCCCGTCGCGGGCGTTATCTCAAGCGCAGGCGGGATGTCCTGGAATACCATTTTCCTGAAGCGCTGCGATTCTCGGTTCAAACGGTTGGGCCTTGGGTAAACAAACGATCGTCCCGTCCAAAGCAGACTGCAACGTCCGAGCTGTGCGGCCTGCGCGGTCGCTTGCTTCAACACAAGCGCGTTGGGTCCAGCAAACGTTCGATTTCGTCGCGCTGGCGTCTCGACCGAGGATTTCAGCGCGGCCAGTTCCTGTTCCAAAGCCCGAGGTATCGCACTGGGGGCTGCTTGCCTCTGCCGCAGGGACGATTGCCAAGCGCTTCAAACACGTGTGCCAAATCAGCGACCTGCGCTTTGAAACTCTTGCAGGGCTTGCGTCATCGGCTGGGCGCTGCGACGGGGCCGGCTTCTTCCAGCGCCTTGATCCGGGCCTCTTGCGTTGGCGAGCGTATCTGTCAGGGTAGATTGCGTGGTATTCTGCGGGGCGCAGGCCAGCTTGTTCCAGTACTATCATATTCCGCCACGGCAAAGCCGATCCGCCGGCTGAATGACCCCGCCAAAGAGCATGGGCCAAAAGACACGCCACGCTGTTCAGGCTCTGCCTTGGGGGACGCAGGCGGCGGCTCGTCTTTGGTCGTTTCAGCAGGTTTACCACTGTCGCAGCGGCTGGGAGGGGGTTGCAGGTTTTGCGTTCTCGGCTTTGACGCGGGTGTTCGCCCGGTGTTGGTTGCTGCTGTTGTCCGGTTTTCCACGTCTTTCAGATCGGGTTTTGTATTCCACCTTGGCGTCGTTCGGTCTGTAGAGGCTTGTGGCACGGGACGCTGCAAGCGGTGGCCGAGGGGTACCTTGCAGGTGTGTCGCTCGCTTTTGTTGTCGCCGGGGGGGGGTGTGGTCACATCCTTGGTGGGGTGTTTTTTTTGAAGAGGTCGACGGTGTGTCGTCAGGCATCCGCTGTCACGCCCGCCGCCTTGCCGTCGAGTATGCCTTAGCCGATTAGCTGTCGCCGTTTTATCAGGCCGTCGTTTGTATCAGGGCGTCGCCGCGCTGGCCGGCGATGGTTTCGACCGCGGGCTTGGGTTTGGGCTGTCGAGATGTCGACAGTGGATGCCGTCGTCTATCGCCCGCGGCGGGTGATCCCGGTTTTTTTTTTGGCAGTCGGTCTTCGGCCTGGCGGCGGCAGAGACGCCCGCGTGTCGAAGATTTCTTCGGGGGGGTTTTTTTTTTGGGGTCGGGGGTATTTTTTCAACCCCCAAAAAAAACCCTGACATTTGGTGTTTTTCGGCTTCGGCCACGCTTAAAAACCTTTCCGATTCTGACCTTGATATCAGACGTTATCATTGAACCTTTAGACGGGCATTATAGGCCGACTTCAAGCTTAACCTGTTCCAAATCCCACCCGCCAGTTTCAAGCGTAAAACGCCAGTGACGTGGCAGTTGGTTCAGCTGCGACCAGCAATTGTCGGAACCTCCTGGGCCCCAACGCTTCGGCCACTGCATCGCTGAGGGGCATATGATGATCGCATTCCCATATCGGGCAACCTGATCGGCAAATTGGGCGGCGCGTGCGTGGGGAAAATAACGGCACGATGGCCGGAGCCCGCCACCAGTGGCAGCCTTGCGGGGCATTCGTCAGCTGCACCGCCTTTTGATCGATTACAGCACCGCAACATGCGTCGGCAGACCGGCCCGCGTTCAGCTTATCGGCAAACATTTCCCCGCTTGTGGGTGCCGCGCAGGTTGCAGCAGCGGGTCGCGGTGGCGTGTTTGAACCAGGCATGCGCGTACACAACCGGCGCTGCATTCCGGGGCGTGAAATTGCACCCGCCATCCGCGTTGCTGTGGCGGCCTCTGCCGTGATCTCGCCCCCACACAATAGCGTGACCCAGTTCCCCATCAGGCCCATGCATCACGCCATTGGCCGAGGTGAAAATCACCCCAACCGAACCCCGTCAAGCGTCACAGGCGTATCAACCGGTTCGATCTGCAGCAAAGGACTGACCACCAGCGTGTTCCGGGGCAGCAGCTTTGGGCGACAGGCTTTGCGAAAGCGGGTTGCAGGCCCAAGCTGGGCGGGTCAGGATCAAACGCCGGTTTTGTCATCTTTCGGATATGCCCCAAGGATTGTTCCACATGCCCCAAAGGTGTTTACTTTGCCCCTGCTCACCCTGCAATGGAAACAGCATGTTACTTCTTGGATTGGAAAGCAGCTGCGACGATACCCGCGCCGCGCTGGTTTTTACCGCCAGATGCGGCAGGTCACGCGCTCGTGGGTGTTGTCGTACTGTCGTGGTGGGGCAAAACCGAAATTACATGCCTCTTTGGCGGTTGTTCGTCCCCGAGATCCGCAGCAACGACGGCCCATGCGGAAAATTGGACCTTTGCGTGGAAAAAAGGCCGCTGGCCGAGGCCGATCTGTCTTTGGCAGATGTTGACGGGGTTTTGGCCGGGACGGGCGGGGCCAGCGCTTTGTAATTGGCGGCGTGCTGTCGGGGGTTGTTATGTGCGCCCAAGGGGCTGTCGACGGCGACGGCGCAAACCGCTATTACGGGTGAACCATTGGCCGGCACGCGCTGACGCCACGGCTGACCGTGGATGTGCCCTGATCCCTTATCTGATTGCTGTCGTATCGGGTGGGGCATTGCCAGTTTCTGCTGGTAGCATGGCCGGGACCGGTTTGGAACGAACTGGGTGGCACATCGGACGACGCACCGGGCGAGCCTTTGGGACCAAAGTTTGACGCCTTGATCTCGCTGCCGCAAACCGGGCGGGGCCTGCGATTGAACAGGGTTGCCAAGGCGGGGGGACTCAAAAACGCTTTGGCCCTTTGCCGCGCCCCTGCTGGACCAGGCCCGATTGCGATATTCATTCTCGGGGCTGAAAACGCCGTGCTGCGCACCGCGACAAGGTCACTTGAACAAAAGGGCGGGTGAGCGTTAAGGATCAGGCCGATCTGGCCGCAGGGTGCAAGCGGCTGTAACCCGGACGTGCTGGCGTAAGACCCGCCGCGCGTTGCGAAATATCTGGATCACGCGCCTGACGTGCGGAACCCTGTGCGTTGCGGGTTGGATGGTGTCGCTGCGAACAAGCGATAGGCACGGATTTAGGGACTGTTTCACGTGAAATTAGGGACTGCGCCTTTATGCGCCGCCGCTGTCATTATGGTACGGAAACGCCGCCATTGATCGCCTTTGACGCGATTGAACAAAAAGCCAGCTTGCGCGGCCCCGACTGATCTGACCCTTGTCGGGCCCGACCCGCTTGGCCGCTGGACCACAAGGCCAGGCCCGCCATGCTGGGCAGTGGCAAAAAAGGAGCGAAAAGCATGAGGCATTGCTGTTCTCGGCGCTGGCGCCTTTGGCACCGCGTTGGCGATTTCTTTGGCTGGAAAGGGCGCGGTGACTCTGTGGGCAAGGATGCGCAAGGGCATGGGGCAAAGCCGAGAGAAAAACACCGCCCGCCTTGCCCGGTTGCCCGCTTGCCGAGGGCTGTTCGTCACGAGGATCTTCGGCAGAAGCCGCCAAGGCCCCAGACCTTTGCTTGGCGGCGGTTGGCGATGCAAAAGCTGCGTGTTTTCTGACCGAGGAACGCCACGCGGCTGGATTGGCAAAGACCCATCGGTCGCCATGCTGGGCCAAGGGGATCGAGCTGAACACCGGTCTAGGGCCCTGTCGCGTGATTCCGCGAGTGGCTTGCCGAATTGCCACGGCTTGCGATCCTCCGGACCCAGCTTTTGCCGGCCCGACTCAAATCGTGCACGGGGTTACCCACGGCGTTGACGATTGCTGCTGCCGACAAGCCTACCTGGCGCCTACAAACAAAGAGACCTAAACAAGGCAGAAACCTGCGCCTTTATCGCACCTTTGACCGTGGGTGCCGGAAACATTGGGGCGGGGGGCGCTCAGAGAAACGTCGTGGCGATTCGGCCTGCGGTTGCCGGCAATCGGGGGCCGTCTGGGCGAAAAGCGCCCGGCGCCGCCGTGATGACCCCGCGGCTTTGCGAGGATTTTGCAGCGGGGCTTAAGGCGCCCGGCCAATTTCACCATGCCGATTCCCGCTGACCGCTGCGGGGCTTTTTCCCCGGCCTTTGGCGATCTGGACACTGACCTTGTAACATCCGACCCATTCGCCGGGAAACTACCGTTTGGGGCTTGCCTTTTGGGCCGGGGGGGAAAAACCCTTTGGGGGACAGCGGGCCCCACACACCGTCGAGGGGGGCCGCCCACCGGCGCCGCCGCGTGGGATTAACCCCGGGGCGGGCGCCAAGACAAAAAAAAAAAAAAAACCATTTTTTCTCCTTTTTTCTTCTTTTTTTTTTTTCCGAG
>Ga0163217_1081973_pt1 | contig 11120 bp, 10 predicted proteins | sample SynspAceP_FD_185933 | JGI IMG/M metagenome (GOLD analysis project Ga0163217, IMG submission 185933) | Saline lake microbial communities from Ace Lake in Antarctica - Synechococcus sp. Ace-P (PacBio error correction) | ecosystem: Environmental > Aquatic > Non-marine Saline and Alkaline > Saline ... | reverse complement strand
GATGGGCCAGCGTCGCGTGATAAATCGAGACCACAGTAGCGACTGAATTCCGTTCTTTTTAAACGTTTTGTGATGTCGCCCCAATCCCCACGTCATAGTCAAAATTGTTGAAACGAAAGAAGCTCCCCTTCCGACAAGGAGGCAGAGACGCGTCGCCGCCAGAATGCCACGATTTCGCGGCAGGATCTGTGCTTTTTCAGCGCCACTCGCGCGTCGGGGTCAATTTCATTTTTGAGCGAACCTTCACAGGGCTCGCCACGCAATATCCATCGGCGAGCCATACCGATAGCGCAGCAAAAATTGCGCCGTAGGAACCCGAAAGCTGATTGGCGTGAGCTCGCTATCAGCTTCGAACATGATGCAGGACGTGGCGTCGGCTCATAGCGCAACGGTAACGCTGGCGCGGAACCGATAGGACACTCCCATCCTCGCCAACATGAAACTTTGTTGTACCGCGAGTCTAAATAAGCGACCCGCATCAGAACGCAGGCATGCTTCAATGCCACGTAACCGATCATAATAGTTCGGATGCTATAGGCGCTGGCGAAATTCCCAGCAAGCCCACGTCTCACTCGCCGCGCCGACCGCGCGACACGACGGAGTACGTCGGATAAAAACCTCAATTCAACATTGGTCACCAAACGAAATCGTCAGCGCTAAGCGGATCGCGTAATCGTTTCCGGCACCGTAGCCAAAGATGTCGCCGTGCAGAGCCGTAGCGATCGTAATGCTCTTTGTTTTGAAATAAAGTCAATCGCCAATATCCCGTCGCTTGACCATGATCGACGAAGACCGAAGCTTTGCTGCGGATATCGAGCAGCCACGAGAATTTGAAAAAGTTCGCAACCAGCCTCGGAATATAAGTACGCGGCGGCTTTCCCGCAAACCGTATCGCGCAGCGGCGCTGCAACCGACCCGAGCACTCTTTATGCAACCACTTAGCATCCATGATTGTGCGTCGACTGCGTGCAGGCTCTCCGCGCATCCGGATAGAAGAGGACCGAGACGCTCGCAGACGCCCACAATATCTATGATTTGCCGCGCCGTCCAGCCGGCCTCAATGCCAACAATCACGGCTACTCGGTTTTATTACGCTCAAGACCGTATCAGATCGCGCCGGTTTCGTGACCGCCACGAGGCATGCCGCATCGCGGTCAATAGATCCACGCGCCAGCCGATGCACGGCCTGTTCAAACTCTGCCAAGGTTCGATATCAAGAATTCGGGCGCAGCCTGCTTCGCGATCTCCATGAGCCGTGAGAGACTGGATCTGGGTTGCAGAGCGACGTCTCTTTTTCGCTCGGTCTTGCGCGCGGTTTGTACGCATAGCTTCCAGTGTTTCGATAAATCCCACATATTCCGCTTGTTTTGGACTCAGCTGTTGCTGCCTCGCTGAAATGGATGACATTTCAATTCCGATGGATTTCTCACATTTCTGAACGATTGGTCGTTAAACGTTTCGCTTCTTCCCAATCGGCCGACGGAGCGCCTCGGACCTAAGCGTTTGACCCTGATCGACCTGACACCGCTTTTCGTATTGACTTATCGCATTGATCGCGTCAGCGCGTCAAAGGCTCCCGGACGCTTCTAGGCATCCCCATAGCCGTAGCTTTTCTAAGTTCACCGTCAGGCGGTTTTAGGCACGTTGGAGAGCAGGGCCCTCATAGAACCGTGTTAACCAAAGCCCGTTCAGCTCTGGCGTGTACGACCTGGCGCACCCGTTGGGTCCGCTAAAATGGGCGAGAATTCAAGCGGCGTTGCGGTTTCCAAAACGTCGGATAAGCGGAGGTTCATGGATTCCAAAAAGAAAACGCGAAGTGCGTCCCGCACGGCATGCAGCAACCTGATCAGAGGCAGAACACTAGTGAGCGGCTGGGAGCGCCATTCCGACATCCACCACATGGCGCGCCAGGAGAGCCGCCAAGGCGTCGGATCTTTGGGGCGCGCTGAGCGAGCGGCGACGCAACGGAGTCGCACGGCAGGCCAGACGCGACCCGGATCCGATCGACTCAAAGGCGGAGAGGGGGAGATCCCGAAGCGGCCAGGCGCTCGGGAGCCACGAGCGAGGCGCGCTTCGGCCAAAGGTCGCGCACGCTGCTAGTGTGTCGGGCAAGCGAGCGTGAGACTTGATGTGCGGGGAGCCAGCCGAAAGGCAACAGCGGAAAGCATCCCAGCGCGATCACGAGCGCCAGCAGCGCACTAGAAAAGGCGCAAGCGCGGTGCATGCCCAAGCCGGGAATGGCCCCGCGCGGCGCGAGCACAGGCGCGCAAAGGCGCGCGGCGAGCGCAAGAGCGCGGCACGCAGACGGCCGCGCGGCAGGCCCAAAAGGACAATGCAGGCGCCAGGGCAGGCGCAGAGAGCCGTCCGGAAGCACAGGACCGAAATGCGAAGAGAGCACGAGCAGGAGGGATAGTAACGGGCCCGAGGAGGCGCAGAACGGGCAACGAAGAAGCAGGAGTGCAGGCCTGCAAACAGCGAGCCGACTGACAAGTGGGGGCCACAAGCGCGGGGGGTGTCGAGTAAAGCCGACCGGCAAAAAGAAACTTGCCGGGCCGCTCAGGGAGCTAGCAGCAGAAGACAGGGGGAGGCCAACAGAAACACGACTGAGCGGAACCGCGAGCCGGGAGCGCCGGCGGCAGCGACGGCGAGGCCGGAAACAAGCGAAACAGATTGGCACCCGCGCCCACTTCAGGGGGCCGCACCGAGTGGGGACCAGGAGGCGGACAGTGGAAGGCGAAGACCGAAGCCAAATAGCCGGCTTCGTCGCCCCGAGCCAAGCGAGACCGACCGAAAAACTACGCGGGGAAGCGACCAGCGACGGGAGCGCGCGGTGGGGCGACACGATGCAGCCACAGGACACCCACAGCGGCAGCGGCCGCATGCCCTAGGCCGCAGATCCAAGCGGGACTAACGCCGGGGAGGCCGGTTGTGACGGCGCGGGCTGGTGTACGGGGCCAAGGAGGGGCGTGGGTGCGAGTGCGGCGCATCCACGGCGCGGAACGGGAAGGGGGGGCGGGGCGGCGAACAAGCTAACCATCCAGGACGGTTTAATCGAACCGGACAGGGCGGGGGGCGGGCACGGGGGGAGCGCGAGCAGACGAAGCACAGCAGACACGAGCGGGGAATAGTCGTGAGCGCGCCGGACGCGGCGGCGGGACAGGCAAGGGGTGCGGGGGAGAGCCGGCGCCAGCGGGGAGGAGAGGGAGAGGAGGCGGCAGGGCGAGCGCGAGGAAGCGGCCGAAGCCAGCAGACCGCGCAACAGGCAGGCCGCGGGCGAGGGGCAGTGGCGCGCCGAACAAGCGGCGCCGGCCGGGCAAGGGCCGGGCGGAAACCGCGGTCGCCCGTGCGGAGCCGAAGAACATAGGGCGCGGAAGGCCAGGGCTGCGCCCAGAAGCCTCGCAGCGGTTCCAACAGCAGCGGGAAACCCGAGCAAGGTGCAGCCGGGAGCCAGGAGGGGCGGCCAAGGCCAGGCGGCGCTGACGCGGGATTCAGGGCGCGGAGGCGGCGCCGAGGAGCCAGCCCGCGCAGCGGTCGCGCGCGCGCTGACGGCGGAGGCGACCGGGAGGGACGAGCGGGCCGGACGGGCGGGCGTAGGATGGCGGCAAAGCATGGCCATAGCGGATCGCCGCGGCGGCCCGAGCAGGATCGCGAGAGCCCGGGCCGACAGGGAGGACAGCGCGAGGACCCGCGCGGAGAGGGCCGAGGACTAGACCGCTAGGAGGAAGGGGCGCGAGGAAACGGTCGCGCGGGGGCGGCTAGCGACAGACCCAGCGGAAAACGCGACGGGCGATGCAAGCCGAGCGCGGTCGGGCTGCGAGCAGAGCTGAAGGCGGGACGGCCGTATGGCCGATCGCGGGCCGGGCAGAAGGCCCAAGCCGCCCGCCCGGCGTTGGCGCATGACCCGCGCGATGCGAGCCAACGGAGCAAAAGCGGGAAGGAGCCGGGAAGCGGGCGGAAACAGGCGCCGGTGGACCAACCACCATGCCACGCACGGGCGCGCCTGACCGCGTGGAGAGCAAGCGGCGCCGGGAAGACAAAGAAGAAGGGCGACCACGAGGCCACCCAGCGAATGACGGCGCGCCGGGGCCAGACGGCCAAGGCGCAGACCCTAGGGAAGGACGGGGCGACGGGCCGACCGGCCGGAAAGCCGGCGAGCAACGGGGACAGGACGGCGAAGGGCGCCATGCGATCAGGAGAAATGGATTCGCAACGCGCCCGGGGCCGGAAGCCGCGGCGAGCCGCGAGCGAAGCGCCAACCGCGCGGCCGACGCGATGGAAGGAGGGCGCGACGGGGGGGTCCCCGGGCGGCGCGCGCGGCCAGCAGGGCGGCAGGCGCGGGACGCGCAAAGCGCTCGGGCGCGTACAAGGCGACACACGGACCAGGCGCCGGGAGGCCCCAGAAGAGCGCCTTGACAGAGCGCCGGAATCGGGTGGCCCGGAGCCGGAGCCGAGGGCGGGCAGACGACCGTTGCCGCCAGAGGCGCGGCCCCCAGTAACGGAGGCGCGCGCGAGCAGGTCGCGCGCTAGGCACCGGCAACCGCGCCAGGGGCGTGAGGAAGGGTCGGGCGCTGGAGCTGAGGCGATGAAAGCAGCAGCCGCAAAACCGAAGCAGGGTGAGCCCCCGCGGGGCTGAGAGTGGAAGCTAAAGCGGGGACCGCGACCCCCAGACGAAAGCGGCGACGGCGAAGCGCAGAAGCCAGAGGAGAGGCGCGGCGCGGTGCACAGCCAGGGCGACCAGCGGCGGGGGAGACCGCAGCACAGGCAGGTTCGCCACGGCACCCCCAAGATGAGCAAACGGCAGCAGCGCGCGGGTAGCGCGGCGGGCCGCTCCGCCGGGGGGAAGAGAATGCAAAGCGCGCTGCGGAGGGGAGCAGCAGGGGCCGCGGGCCGCACCGACGGGGCGCGGGAGCCAAAACGCCGACGGGCCCGAACGGATAGGCAACGAGCCCGAGGCGCGCAGAAGGGCCAGATGAGGCGCGCCGCCCGCGTCGGGGGGGGAGCGCGGGCAAACCGCGGAGAAAGCAAGCCCCCAACCGAAGGGGCAAACCGCTGCGGGCGCCCCCCACGCGGCCAAGTAGGCCAGAACCGCAAGCAGCAGCCAGAAGATGGCAAGCACGAAACGGCGAGGGGAAGGGAAAGAGAGCGAACAGAGCAGCAGAGCGACCAAATCCGGAAATCGCAGAACGCCAAGCGGCAGCAGCAACCGGCGGCACCCCCAGAGCAAGCAGAATGTCAGGCCACACGAACAGGCCGAACTGCAGACGCGCAGGGGCCCCACAACGCGCAGGCAGAGGACGCCCCCGGGAGAGACCAAACCGCGGCGCGAAGAAAAACGCGACGGACGCCAGGAGGCAGCGCCGCGCCGCCCAGCGAGACCCAACGGGCGCCCGAAAGAAACGGCAAGCCGCCGGCGACCGCGCGGGCGGGCACCGAGGGCGAAAGAAAGCGGAGCGCCGAGGCTGACGCACACAACGGGCGCGGGAAGCAATCAGCCGGAATCGACAGCCAGACCCAGCGGCCCCCGGCGCGGGACCAGGGATAAGAAGCGGCAGGACCAGGGCCGCCAGCAGAACGGCCCCAAGGGCGCGCAGCAGCGGCAGGCGGGCCACCGGCCCGGCCCGAAGGGCCGCACTGACAGCGTCGGGCGGTGAACCCAACCGAGCAGCCCAAAAGCGCAGCACACAGATAAAGCGCGCAGGGCGGGCAGGGGGGGGGGAAAGGGAGCGGGGCACGCCCCCGGCACGCCTCAGGAACAGCGCGCGCCGGGGTAGCAAATTAGAGCGGGAAGGAGCAAAGCCCGGCGGGAAGGATGGGACAGAGCAGCCCGGCCAAGCGAGCGGACAAGCCGGCCGGCCCGCGCGACGAGAGCGAGCCCGACAGCCGCCAAGAGGATGGCAAAGCAGCCGGCGCGGTGGCGACTGGGGCGGCGCGAGCGCCCGGCAAAACCGGCGGACGAACCGTCACGCGCGCCCAAGGCCCTCCAGAGCGGGAAAAAGGCCGCGCACGAAACGCGCAGGGCAGGAGCCGCCGTCTAGCAAGTGGACCAGAGACAGGAGAGAAGCAGGAGCGGCAGACTGGGCGTCAGAAGAATGGCAAGAGGGCGCCGCAAGTCATAAGCCCGACACGCCCGCACGCAGGCGCTCAAGCCGACCGGCAGCCCGGCCGCGAGCCGCGACAGCCCGAGCGGGCCGTTCAGAGCGCGCGCAGCCGCAACCGACAACGGGAAGCGCCAGCCAGGCAGGCCGCCCCCCCGTCAGGAGCCACGCACCGGAGCGAGCGGCGACCGCGCGGGGACAGGAGCGCGGCTTCAGGGCGAAGAAACCAGCGGAAAGAGCCGCGCCCGGCAGGCGGAGCACGCAGGCCGAACCAGAGGGGTCCAGCGCCAGGAAGGCCAGGCAGCGCGCCACCCTGGGAGAGATACCCTGACCGCAAGCCACGAAGCAAACAGGACGGCGCGCGGCGAGAGCAGAGCCGAACCGAGCACGCAGCGCCGTCGGAAAAGACCGCAGCAGCAGCAAACATCCGAAAACCAAGCTGCAGACCCGGAGCAAGCACGCCAGAAAAACGCCGCGCCATGCACACGATCCGCTGGCCGAGAGAAGAGGCCCGGAGCCGTCGAGCAGGATGCGGCGCGGCCCGAAGAGCGAGCACCACCGACGAGCAAGGGCCGGTTGCGAGGCCGGCAGCGTGGGAAGGGACGGGGCGCCGACCAAGCCACCCAAACCCGTGCAGCGCACGGATCAGGCAGAGCGGCCACCACGCAACAAGTGCAAACTGACCCGTAAAACAAGCCACCGCCGGCCGAAAACGAAGAAACGGAGAGGTCGCGTGAGAGCCGGATAGGCCAGACGGACAGGCAACAGGGGGCATCGGGAATGAGCGGGTGCGACCACCGAGCGAGAGCAAAGCCGCGGGGCGCCGCCACCGCGGTAAGGCGCGTCGTGAGGCGCCAGGGAGCGGGAGAAAAACCGGGGGGGGAGCGGCAGTCAAGCCAAGGCCAGCGCCGGTGCCACACGGAGACCAACGAGAGGGGCGCGCCAAGAGCGGGGCGGAGTGGTCCCGGGCCGCGACCAGGCCGATGGGCCGCGAGGGATGACAGCCCCGAACCAGGCCGAGACCCGAGAGACCCCGCAAGGACCAGGAAAGGGGCACGAGGAAGCACAATCGCGGCGAGCGCGCACAGCACCCAGCGAGAGGGCGCGCGAAAAAAAGCAGTAGGGTGAAAGGCAGGGGTAGGGCAGAGCGGTGCGGCGTAGGAGAGCCCGGCGACACGGGCAAAACCCTGTCAGGGCGGAATGCGAGCAGCGGGATGTTAGCGACAAAAAACCAGGAGGGGGCGAAAAACTGGGCAGACACGGCGAGCCGTGTGCAGGCGGCACAACGGCCTGTGCGGCGGGTGGAAAAGGCGGCCGCACGCACGAGGACCGGGGCCAACGGATTCACGAAGGGGCAAGAGCGATAGCGCCAGTGCCGAGCCTCGGGCGCGCAGACCGCCCAGGAGCAGACGACGACCAGCGAATTCCCGCAGCAGAAAAACAGGCAGCCGCCAAGGGGGATGCCACGGCGCCGGCAGGCACCCACGGCAGCAACAGCCACCGCGACGCGCCGGCTGTACGCGCCGACGGGGGCGCGCGCATGAGGAAGAAACGGCCAACAGACGGAAGACTGAGCGGACCGCCTCAAGAGACAAGGGTGCGCCGCAGAGCCGCGCACACCGGGCAATAGGAAAACAAGCCGACAGGGAAGCCAAAAGCGCAGGCCGCCGAGTAGAGAGCGGGAAGCGAGCAGTGTAGAGCGGGGAAGGGCCAGAGTGAGTGTTCAGACCGAGGGAAGGTGGCCCGCACGTCACGCGAGCAGGAGCAAGAAGACGGGAAATGGAGGGCGAGCCACCGAGAGGTAGCATAAACAGACGAGAGGGCAGCGCGCGGACGGGCTGGGCCGACCGCAACCGACAGGCGGGGCGCAAGCAAGGGGCCCGCCTGCCGCGGCCCAGAGACCGCAGAGCCGCGCGCAGCCGAGAGTCGAAGGGGTGAGCGACGGTACCGCACGAGGGGAAGGAATGGAGCAAGAGGGCCTGCCAGCCGACAAAGGCCAGATGGGCTGGACCGAGCCCAGGAGAAGCAGCTCCGCAAGAAAGGCGACGGAGGCCTCCGCGACGAGCGCAAAGACGCCCGCGAAACCAATGAGACGCGAGACCACGGGCGCCCCAGGGCACGCGACGAGGCATTGCAGCCAAGGGGGCAATCCCGGAGGGGAGGGGCCAGCGCGCACGAAGAGCCCGGGACCCCAGCCAGGGGGCGCCGATGATCAGGGGAGAGGGGAGAGAAGCACCGAAGAGGGCCCCAGGGGCGACGCTCGCCGGGGCGGGGGGAGCTATCCCGCCCGGACGGACCAACCCGGCGGGAAAACCGGACGGCCGGGGAAGCTGTCGACCCCCGCCTGGGGGGGGCGACCACCACAAAGGGCAAGCCAGCGAATGAGCGGCAAGCCCCGCCCAGTCGAAGGTACGTGAGGCACAGACAGACCGTACACGCAAACCAGCCGGAAACGGGCGGCGGCCAATGCCGCCTCGCCTTTCAGTCTTCAACCGGGGGATCATTTTTTTCTTCTAAGAAGAATACCTTCGAGAGCGCAGGAGAGAGCCGACGACCTGAAGCCAAGAGCGTTCACAAGGTGAGACGGCTTTTGACACTCGCGATGCTGGTTCGCCGAGTTGTCCCTGAACTGATTAACATGTTGGACCATCGCTGATCGGCATCGCCGGCTGCCGGTCGTCGAGCTCGATCTCGTTCATCGATAGGCCGCCTCGATCAAACAATTGACGCCTAGTGGCGCGTGCATGGATAAAACCGCACTGAAACTCGTGCGAGAGGACTCATGGCGACGAGGCGACCCCAATAACAGCGTTTTCGGGGCGCGTTTGACTCCGCTGCAGCTTCGTAACTCGACTTCGATGAAGTGCAACCGGCAGAGCGTTCGAAGCGACACGCACCCACCGTCCAACATGTCGGTGATAACTTGCCAGCAACGGTTGCCGATTCGGAGAGATGATTTGGCTTGGCGGATTCGGCCGAGCAACACACACTGGTCCCCGCAGCCCCAAAGGAAGGCGTCTCCGGATCACGAGCCACACAGTACGCTCACGATACGTCATTACGGCCGCAGGTGGGCGTCGGGCGTTGAGCGAAGTGATGTCCCCGCGCTCCGGCCGGCACGAAGCAGTGTCGTTGCCGACAAGGGCCTCACGATCGACGATATACGAGACAAGGTATATCGGGCGGTCCAACATCGTTGCGCAGAGAACAGATCGATTCAAATTGGGTCGCCAAGGAAATTCACAACGCTGCAAGTCAGGCGATTGAAACCCCGATGTACGGACGGCCGTCGAATCAACGGATTTCGTGACATACGACCCGTCGCTTGCTCGCACTCGTCGCTTTTCACGGCGAGCCAATCGTGCAGGCCAGCGCGAGAACAGCGCGCGAGGCGACGCACGCGGTTACAGCCAACCGCTCCAGCGTCTCTAATTTAGATACAGTGATACTTCCGGAGCGAATCGCGATCGGGCCGGGTTGAGTATAATCAGCATAAAACAAACGGATGGGATTCCGGTCGGATTCCGGATATTATATCGCTTTACCGACTCAACTTCACAACGGGGACAATAAATCAGGTCGCCATACGAGAAAATCAGAATCGTGAATGTTGCCGTTGCAGACTGAGGCGCAGGCGGGGATTGAGGTCCCAGTTGAGAAGATCACGACGCCAAAACGGCTGAACATAGACGAGGCCGTGGTAACCAGGTCTCATTCGTGTCGAATATGAATGAGACTCGGGTTGCAATCAAATGGCAGGGTGTTGCAGATGACTGAGGAAAGGAAGCTGGATTTCGCCGACCGGCCGGCAACGGTGCTGAACTTCTATCCGCATAAATATCGACGCAGCCGATACGTAAGCAGCACGGCAAAACACGCCCTCCTCAGTAGCCGGTCGTATCCCCTCACCCTGCGCGCCCAAGAGACTTATTGTCGCGAATGGACAGCCCGACGCGCTAGCCGAGGTGACGTCAACACGGTCACGTCGCTAGCGCGTCGGGCCTCTATCATTACTCATGACGCAAAGCGGCGGCTGCAGGGTCCATATAATAAAAGAGCGCCGGATGGGAGCAGTTAGCCCGGTGTAAATACGAGCAGCGCGGCAACTCGGGGCTTAACGCCCATCGGCTAAGTCATATATTCCTGGGCACGATAAACGGAATATAATCGAACGAGCCGCGCTGCGGGCTGTCGATTAATAGTGTCTCCAATGAAATTACGGTGCCCAAATACGAGCCGACGCGCAAGCGAGTGCAATGCTGTTGCTTCCCTCCGCTCGCGCGTCAGGGCTTGTAATCGACAGCCAGCTAGCATCAACCGGATCTGACTTATCGGCAATAGATCTCCCGCGAGCCGGTGGTGAAGGATGGACGGAAAGAAACACAATGTATCCTACTCGGGAAAACCAGTTGCGAAAACAACCGTTCGATGCTGGACCCGCTATAGTCAGGGTTCAAAGAACCTTCAGCCCGAGATATTGCCGGTTGTGATGATTCTGCAAATCTGAGCCCAATCGAATTACCAATCCCAATTACCACCCATGCACATGATGAATCGGATCGCGAATTCGTGCTGTATATACGCGTTGGCGACCTCGCTGCCACATGGCAATTCAGCCATGCCGAGGACGAGTCTCGTTCCGAACGTTTTGCATGATTCGCCATTGACGATTCTCAACAGATGGGCTTGAAACGCTCGAAGGACACCGCAAACAGAAGGACACCCGCAATGAAACAAACTCGCCGGCCAGGGGGCGTTAACATTCACAACGCTCATTGCAATCGCCGATTATGTAATTCGTACCCGGACGAGTCTCGATGACATGAGTCATGCGACCTTCGCACGGACCGGGATCTATGGGATTGAAAACCTTGGATTCGAGAGATTCCGAAATACAACAGGCATGTTTCGTATTTACCGCCATCCACTTTACTTTAAAAGAACCACAGGGTTACGAGGACGCTTCAGGGAAAGGACAATAAATCTATCACAGGTGGTTAACGGACGCCAATCGAACCACCGCCA
>Ga0163217_1060812_pt1 | contig 11120 bp, 4 predicted proteins | sample SynspAceP_FD_185933 | JGI IMG/M metagenome (GOLD analysis project Ga0163217, IMG submission 185933) | Saline lake microbial communities from Ace Lake in Antarctica - Synechococcus sp. Ace-P (PacBio error correction) | ecosystem: Environmental > Aquatic > Non-marine Saline and Alkaline > Saline ... | reverse complement strand
TATCGGGTTCTGTGGAACAATAATTTTCACGGAACGTACAACCACTATATCTCCATTTTCCAACGATTCCGCTGGCGCACAAAAATTATGGGTCCATATACTGAAGGTTTTTTTATCAAATTAAGTATGACAATTAAGGCCTACAGGAGTTTATGAAGAAACAATGTAAACAATTAGGCTGGCGTCTTGGTAGAAACCTCATTCAAGGGGAGCGGGTAGGTATGTGCCGGCGGGAAAGATTATTTGGTCCGAAGGCCAAGGAATTTATTAAGAAACATTAACGTTTTTTTTATGCCGATGAAGTACAGACCGGAATAGCCGGACCTGGGGGGAAATTATTGGCAACCATGTGGCAAACTGTAATTGTCCGGATAGGCATGTAGCGGAAACACCTCATGAAGTGGAAAGCGGATTTATTGATTTTAGGAAAAAGCCCTTCTCTGGATGGGGTTTACCCAATTTCTGGAAGTTCTAGCCAATGATAAATTTTATGGATGTGTATAACACCTTTAGGTAGCCATGGGGCGAAGTTACTTTTTGGGGGAATCCAGGTAGGCCTGCTGGCTGGGTATAGCTGCCCTCGGAGTAGAAAGGGAAGGGGAAGGGTTGCAGAAAATGGCTATCTGATGGCGTGGAAATTTTCAGGCGATTATTGAGCTCCCCCAATAGGTTTATTCCAACACGTGTAATATTGTTGTGACATGCCGTTAGGGGGGGCAAGGTTATTAAATTTGGCCATATTGATAAATTGATACAGAAGCATAGTTCTACAGCGTGGGAGATATTGTTTGGCTTTTAAAGGAGAACGGTCTTTTGGGCCAAGCCTCACCCATTTTGAAATATTTATAAGGTTATGCCGCCTCCTATTAGGTAATGAGATACGGAACAGGCCCTTGATTTGGTGTGGGAGATAATGTGCATTAAGAATTTGACAAAATAATTCTCTTATAATTTTGAGTAAATAGCCCGGTTATTGTCTTATAGCGGGCTTTAGTTTATCCGGAGCCAGTAACGGTGAATAGGAGTTAAATGTTTACATTCCTTAAAAATTGTAAATAGCCGTGGGATTATTAATAAATAATACTATTGGGGTTTTATGGCTGATCGATAAGAATAAGATCAAATCAGGAAAAAGACCGAGTAAAGAGGCTCGCTCTGTTTTGTATTGCCTGTATGTAAAAGAGCGGGACTCAATAATCCGGCCGACAACCCCGACCATGGCTAAGCATGATGATCATAAATTGCGGCATAAAATCAGGATCATCGTACGCCAGCACACCTTAGTAAATTTACAGTGTAGCAAACATGTAGGGGCCCTCTGGTACCGGCAACCGTGCCAATAATAACCTGTGGGCAGTTAAAAATGACATTTGGGGAGGTTGGAACTAAACGGGTTTATAAAAAAAAATAGGAGCAGAGTTAGTCCAAGGAAACACTGCTTCACCCAAATCATTACTTAATGGTTATTTTTATTTTTAGAAATCACCCGAACTCAATCTTGTTTAAACCACCCTATTATGGGCAAAGGCAAAATAAGCGAATATATAAAAAGCACAGATAACACCTGCCAATGGGCAATACCAACCAATGGCCCCAGGTTTTGGCGATTGTTGACCTTTTTCAGCTTGGTCATAATGGCCAGAGCAATATGCTCAATTTACCTTGGGCAGCCCATTTACAATTACTGGACCGATTGGCCCAGAATCAAGCAAACAAAATTACAGTTATCTGATAATCAGCTAAAACAAATAGTTGTTCTCGGGTTTGGTCGGGTTGATTGGTTTTCCATAAAATAGCTTGTTAATAAAAAATTTGTAGGTTGTAATTTAATTTATTGAAAGGTTCTTGGATATAACTTCATTCTTTCCCTTCATAATTTCCTTTTCTTCTGTAATGCATCCCAGGCCAATAATAGAGATAATCCAAAATAAAGAAAATGGACCACAAGATATATTTAGTACAATACTATAATCGGATAGCGGTTTTCCTTAGCTTAACATTGATTTAGCTTTCATAAAAATAAGGTGGGGTCCTAATAGGGCATTAGATGTTTTGGTTTGCCTTGGTCTGGCTAAAATAAAGATCGATATTTTCCAATATCAAACCAAATCATCCCATGCAGCAGCATGGTTACTATAGAGATAATCCAAATTACTAAAATTCAGCGTTTGGCGTTTCGGTAGTTTTTGGTTGTTCCATAATTCTATTTTTAATGTATTTTAGATGGGGTCATCTTGTATATATACTTAGAATGATGATTCCGTTTAGGGTATAAAAGACTAATTAATCTTTTTGGGAATTGAATTTTAAAATTGTGGAAACATAGGAGAGGAGGCCGCCAACGAAAACCAACTAAAAACCAATATCAGTGTGTAAAGACGGGATATATTCTTTAGGCGGTCAATAAAATTGCCGTCATAAGATAGAAGGGGATCGTTTGAAATGGCCGCAACCAGGGCATTCGGGGATACCCGAAAAATTTGCCTTGTTCATACATGGCAAGGGCATATTTCAAGTTCAAGGGGGGAGAATTTTTCCTCGCCATTAGGGTTTTAATTTTAAATGCTAATATAATTTCTTTACCCCGGAAATTACATTTATTGTGGCAATTTGAAAAACCCCAAAACGGACTTTTATTAGTTCTTCATTATTATAGGGGAGCCGGGCAATCGTGTGGTGGGAGACCATGGTCATTGGGCAAAGAGGGAGTATGCGTTAGCCCTTGGCATTAGTCCTTCTAATGTTCCGGGATATGGTACAAGGCACACAAAGTTATGGGCGCCTACGACGCCCGTTTACCACATCAGCAGTTCTGATTAAGTTTTTCTGGGCAGGGATCGGAAAATGACAAATGGAGGGAATAAATAATGGTTTTAAAGTTTTGGAGATCTAAGTAGAGGCCATCGATGATATTTATTAGGGTCGTAGTAAAATAAATCACTCACAATTACATGTAGGAAAAGTAACGAAGGGTTTCTTATGAGTTATACGGGGCAGCCCCGATTATTTTGAAAATAAGCAAGCTCCCAAATGCTAATTTAAGGTTAACAATTTTGAAAGTGGCTAAAATAAAGGGCGGGGGAAAAGGAAATTACCAAAAAATAGACATCCATAGAATTTAAGACCAAAGGAGGCGGCGATACTACCCCACAGATGGGGGAAGTTGATTGCATATAAATAAATTGACAGCTTCAACAAAGGGTGGACATTTTGAAATGTTGAACCTACATGGCTCCGGCCCAAAGCGCCAACTGGACTTTTCGCATATGGAAAAAAAAGATACAAAAAGTTGGTTTTGTTATCATGGGTGGGGGGGAAGGTTTTTTTGTTTAAAAGGGCAAGAGCTATTACTTTTCCTGTTTTTTTTACAGGCGATACGAAAATGCAAAGTCTTATGACGCTGATTATCAGGAAATATGGGGTATGGGGCGAACAGAAGTATACTTTTTTTTCAGAATACCCTTGATTATCTCCCCGCGTTGTTCCGGGTGTTTCGAATCATTGATTGGCTAAATTCGTAATCCTCTGATTTTGAGAAATTGTTAATTAAAGTAAATTCCGCTCAACCTTATTTGTATGGCCGTAAGAAGTGTTTTCTCCATCAACCCTACAGGCCGTAAGTGGTTATTAGTACAGATCCCGCTTTCTGCCCTCAATCTTCTTCGAGTACCGGTAGGTTCCCCGTTACGGGATACACATCACAAAATAGGTTATGGGTTACACTGGCGGAAAAGGCGATTACGTTAGAGTAGGTATTGCTAGAAATGGGATATTCAACCTCCCGGCAGATGCCTCATTCTTTAAGGTTCCACTGGGCTAAGGTGAGTATTTAAGGCTTCACTGTCAACAATATAAAGATTAAGGTTGAGCTTGTCAGTAACCGTTTACTGCACAATATATGAATACTCGCTATCGTCAAAATTTATAGTTTCAATATTTGTAAATCCCCGTCATCACAAGAAGTAAGGGCCAAACACAGAAAAGGAGAATCAAAAGATTTTTCATACCTCAAATTTACATTGAAATTGTAAGTTATAAACTAGAGGTTATATAGCATTTTGCAGGGAAATTAAAACTTTATTTCAAGTAATTTTGGGGGGAGGACTTTCCTAGAGTTGGGAAGCTTTTAAATGGATTTCTATATTAAATGAAAAAAGGTTTATTTGGATAATGCCGCCACCACTCAGGTTAGGCCGGAGGTTATCTTATAGAATGCAAGGAGCTTTGGGAAAGTTCCACGGAAATCCTTCTTCTTCGCTGGTCTTTGCGAAAGAACTGCAAACGGCGCGCAATCGGAAAAAGGCAAGAGAAAACCCATTGCCAAGTTATTAAACATGCCCATTCCGCTGAGATAATTTTCAACTTCAGGTGGTACGGAGCGGACAATAATTCTTAAGATGTCCAGTGTTTAGAGATCTTGGCGGTTAAAACTATATTACATTCTAAAATAGACATCCATGCGGCTATTAGCACACGGCTGAGGCAGTTGGCTACACGGAACTATGGGTGTGGAACATATATTGTGAATTTGGATAAGATTTTGAAATCACGACTTTAGGCCCATTGTTGGAATCACTTTTGAAAGCGCGCGCGCGCAAAGTAAAAAAATATGGAAGCCTGGAATGCAGTGAACAACGAAATAGGAAACACCATAGATATTGAATGGCTATTGGTGAGCTTTGGAGGAAAATACAATGCCCTATTTTCTTCGATACCGTACAGTCTACTAGGCTCCGATCTTTCCTTGGATGTACAACAAATACCAAGGCCATTTTTAACAGCGGCGGACATAAAATTTCATGGGCGCCACAAGGTGTTGGAGTTCGCGTTACATTAAAAGAAAACACTGTTTTAAAAACCATTTGATTTTAGGTGGGATCTTCACAGAAACGCGGTTTTAGGGCGGGAAACGGAAAACTTTCCATAATATAAGTAGGTCTAGAAGAGGCTAATTCATTGCCGCATATGACCATTTGGGAAGAGAAATGGATTTTGTTAGTGAATTAAAAAGATTTATTTTATAGAGAAAGCCGTGGCCCATTTACCCGAGCGTAGGCTTAATGGTCTTTCGGGAGATATGGAGAAAAAAAGTACCTACTACCCTTTGTGAATGTACGCCTTCCATTTTGATCCTGAAAAAAAGCACTCTTGTTGTTGTTTCATGTTTAGATCTTAAAGGTATCGCATTGCCCAAAGGTAGCGCGTGTTCAGGCGGTAGTGATATCGGGTTCACATGTACTTACGGGAATTCCTTTCCCTGAGGATCTGGGGGAAGAGAGAAACCAGTCCCTACGGTTTTCTTTTTCAAATATAATTCCAAGAAAGAATTGGATTACGTAATGAGTGTTAAAGAGTTACGGCTCCTTAGCCTTTCTTTCGGTCCCTAGGCCGTCCCGGTCATATGGGAATTTTCTGGAGGCTAGTGTTCATCATCAAATCGACTTACGTTCCGTTTGTGTTTTTACCTGATTTTTTATTTGATCTGTTTTCCGTTTTTCCACAGTACATTTTCGGGTGGTTCCATCACTTATTTTTAGCTTATTTCTTACCGTAATTGCATTGCCTTTTAATATAATCAACTAAGACTGAACTCTGGTTAGGGGACACCTTTGGATAGAGGTTACGTAAGGGCGTGGGTGCGTATAATACGTCAATTCTAAAATTCGGCCAGTTGCTTTACACTATAAAACATCAATATGTGTGGATATGCGTGTGTGCTTTAGAAATAGCATTAGTGTTTGTTTGGTTATTTTGGGAATTCTACGAAAATTTCTTTTTCTTTTTATTCTTTTCCGAAAAAAAAAATAAAAGGTTCTCCAGTGCATCACTGTTACAAGCGATTAACCCTCCCTCTTCTCAAGGTCCTTTTAATTCCTTGCTGGGATATTTTCGTCCTTAATCCAAGTTTGGGTCAAGAAGGGATAATGGCCCAATTATTTATGATCAACGACTTAGCTCATCAAATTATCAGCTCTCATAAATGTTTTTGAGCCTTATGCCTAGCTTATGAGTAGAAATAATGCTTTGCAAACGATAATTTTTCATCTATTTATATTTCTTTTTTTTATTGTGACATTAAATAATTTATTAATTCAATGTCCTGGTTCAATTGTTATCTTCTTTAATTCTTCAATACTAAAACTGCTCTCTATTTTTAATTTAAAATACGCCCGGTCATAAAATTGCGGTACGGGCAAATTGTGTTCATTGATCAAATCCCTGAACCCCAGGCTGTTGGTTATGGATTGTTGATTGTTTAAATAAATTAATATTTCAACACCTCACTTAATTCCTTAAAAAGCCCGTGAAGAACGAGTTTTTGTCGTGGATATTATTTGCTCCCACAAATATGGAAATTTCCAAATCTGCACGTTTTATAATCCCTTAATTCTCGTTTGCAAGAGATTAAGGAATCCGCATAGCTTGGTGAACCACCCGCAAACCTGTATTATATACTAGGGTACATTTTAATAGTCGGGGACCGCTGGCATATAATCCTGGAAAAAGGATTCCAACTTTTAAGCGGTTGGTCTGTAGTTTGGAGATATAACCTTGGTCATTAATGTTCTTGGTTTCTTAAGATATCCTAACTAAACCACGATTCTTTTCGGGAACAAAAGGCCGTTCAGGTCTAATTTCTGGCCCCATAAGCATGCTTTGAGTATTGTTAAGTGCGGCATAACGCGTATACGAAAACGTCCTTCAAAGTATATCGGGTTATTGGGTCATTTTTTTCCTTGCCTTCCCCAGTTATGTAAAATGGCTTTGCCACAATTTAAAAAACTGTAGCTGATTTCCCAAACCACATGAAAAGATTTTTGGGGCTTCAACTTCGGGAGGGACCCGTACCGGGGAGTTATCCCTTAAATTCCATATAGAAGGAGGTTGTTGGAGACGCCACCGAGAGCTCTGAATAACATATCTTTTTCCCAATCGGTTTAATTTGAAATCTTGGGGCTCGGGACTAATATGGTGTGTGTTACTTTTTCGCTAAGATCTTGCCTTTTGACACCCAATGACTGGCTCTGGCCCCTTAGGTTATAATTGAAACGGTTTATGGCCGTTTTCAAATTGCGTTTGTGTCTAATTGTCCAAAATCCGGATAGTTTATTGGTGTCTTACTCCGAATTCTTTGCAGGAACTTTCTGCGAAGGAACCAGCGGAGCCTCGAAGGGAGATTTCAGGGTCATTTCGTCTGAAAATCCTTGACATTAGGCGGGCCGAATCATTAAACCCTTAAAGAATCTATGGAATCTGACTCCTGATCTTGGTCACGAATATTCTGATGTTTATTTTTAGCGGCCCATGAAGGTATACTTTTCCATCTTTGGGTGAATGGTCGTTCTTTTATGTTCAAATTAAATTTTTAGCATCCAATCATTTTCGCAAGCGTCGTATTGTTTGGGTTTGCCAATCCCATCTGCGGATGGTGTAGGTTGGGCCCAACTTTATCATCCTCAATAGTTGCATTTAATGCCTCGCCAAGTCTTATCTGGTATGTAGATATGACATCTGAATATTCTTTGGTTCCCTATTTGAAATAATTAAGAAAGAAATTTAGTTTAATTAAGTTTGTTCGTCGTTATTTCTATACTCTTGCTTTCAGGCATTGGAGGTTTACGGTCCTAGAATGGCTTTTTTCGCACTTCAGCTATAAGTATACCGTTAAATATTTTTATATCGTCCAGGTTCCCAAAATTTGTCTGCCTTGTACGGGTTGTTTCTGTAATTGTTGATCGAAAGATTACCTAAATAGCTAATCCGAAACTCTTCGGTGTAAGATATAGGGTAGTGGTTGTTGAATATTCAAAAATGCTGGATCTATAGTACTTTTAGGTTGTACTGCTATTTACAAGTAGGCTGTTGTCTAGACCTAACACTTGTAATAGACTGATAAGTTTTTATATTTTTTGATTACACCTTCCAAACGTAGATTGCTGTGCCTAGGTAAGGTTGCATTTTCTTTAAGGCCAAGGCACAGGAGTTTTATAGTTTGATATCAAGAAACCAGAAGGAAAGTTTATCACCGTATTTGGCTTGAAAGCCGCGCAGCCGGGAAAAATTGTTAAATTTTCCACATATCCACTGTTTATAAAACTTAACCTCTTGTGTCTCTGAACGAATTAGAAATGGTCGATTATATCTCATGTCGTTTACATTAACATAGGTTTTTCGTTCATAATTTGCGCACTCTTACATAGTACTGGGACTGAGCTCATTGGTTGACGAAACACTGCGTAAAAGCTTTAAAAATATTTCGACCCGATTGGACGGGAATATTTCGTAAACATATCCCGATGAAATGGTGGGTAATTCCTTGTCGGCATTATCTGGTTCCGGAAGGAGGTACAACCGACTCCAGCAATTAGTTATCGCTTCATTAGGTAGATAGACGGGATTACAAGTCGTAATTCTCGTTGATGTTTAACATATAGGTCCTAAGTATTAGGTTTTTGTTACCTTTATGGGAAAAAGTTATAGATGTTTCCTTGGTCCGCTTACAATTATCCAATATAAATTAAAAACCCATTATTCGGGAAAAAGTCCCTTTGTTTTTCCGTGGTGATATTAACATTGGGCAAAGGGGTTTGGTTTTTCATCAAAAACCACACCTGTTAATGACGTAGGTTTGTGCCTTTAAAAGGGGGAGATGTCCCCATAAAAAAGACAGAAACAATCAGTTTAATAAAGTACTCAATGTATTTATTTCTGCTCAAATACGTACTGTGTGAATAAGTACTGCTGTTGCCGAACATATCCGGTAACACGAGCTTTAAATCACATTGCTTTTTGTCCAATATAAGGATCAATCAAAGTTTGTAGGTTAATGTATTGGTTGTTTGGGCCTCATATTCACAAAAGTATCCATTCCTCCGTTTTAGATGTTTTGCATTGTTAGGAGCTTATTCCACTAAGATTATCAGAATGGTTTTCTAACTTAATATAAACTCAAAGTGGTTAACCATATGATTATGGGTTTAAATAATTATTTCGGTTCTAATTCTGAGGAGGCAATGGTTTATATTCTTTCGCCATAGGTATAAGTTCCCAAATTCCTTAGGTTCGGTGTTGTAAAGGTTCCGTCCGGTCGATTTAGTAAGTGGAGGCGTAGCTTGCGGATCCATTGCTACTCCCAATCTTCCTATTAAGATACCATTGTTTTTTCCTTTCTGTGAGTCAGAAATATTTTGTGCATTCAAGGGTTATGTATCACAAGTTTCTATGTGTAGGACTTTACTGTTGTGTATCGGTAACGGGTCCTGCCCTTTTTTAGTCGGAATATAAAAATTATTGTAAAGGTATTCGATGGGAATATTACTTTGCAACCAACCCCAAATTCAAAATTATTCGGCTTTTTTGCTATAACTATACTGGGCATGTTTTCTTTCGTGTGTGTGTGATTACTATTCCTGTTGTTTCCCTTCGCACCAGGGATTATCAATTTGGGGTGAAAGGATTTACTGCAAGATCCATCGGATTGTGAATCATCCACATTATAGGAAGAGGCCTTCCGGGGGGCTTAAACCTTCCAATTTCTCACGCTTTTAACAATAGTTTTTGATCGAAGATCACCCAAAGAGATTGCTTATCTTCCCTTAAAAACACTTTTGAATTTCGTTCCCTATAAAGTAGCTAAAAATGGTCATAGTCTACAATTGCTGTTTTAATATTTAGCCGAAACTTTTCAACGAAAGGAGAAGCGCTTTACAAATTTGAATTTCGGCTATAGTGTATATGTTTTCGCCGTCATATTGTTGTTAACAGAATTAAATACTCCATTTTTCATTGGCAGCCAATCTTCGGCTCAAACCCTTTTCACCCTGGCATCGCAGCTGATTTCTCGTATGACCCTCAAATCGTCTCCACTAATGGTCTGTGTCAGACCTAGTGCGACAGATCTATTGTGAAAACCCCTGCTTATGATCACTAGTCTGTCAGCAAGAATAAGTCCATCCACTTTGTCTATGGTATTTAGTTTATTTTTTCCTGGACTATTTGGGTTTACCTGTGAGTTTTCTGAAAGGGGCATAGCATAAGCCTTCCAGTTAAGGTCGGGTCATGTAGCCCGTCACTAACATTCCATCCATGAAGGAGGGGAGTTAGTGGGCATTTCTGAGCACTGTCCAATTTCGAAATGGTAGTGGGCCGGCAGATTCCACCTGCTATTTCAGTAAGGCATTAGTTTCGCTTTTTTTTCGACATATAGGTCCGAAAAAGTCGGGAACATTAGACATTCTTCAACCTTCAAAGATTTTTTTCTTGATACTGAATCCTTCTTGGTGTAGAGCCTGCTTATTCTGGTGAGAAAACTTTGGATTGGCCTAAGCGGACGGGAAGTGTACCATTAGGATGGGCAATAATAATAGTTGCTTTGCCATAACCCCATTCAGAAACTTTTGATCCGTCAATTGTACCACTCGCCAGATTGCATAAACGGGTAATCCCTATGCCGTGGTGTGTTTTCTATATCAATCCCTGAATGAAAATGGTTGGAGACGCAAATTCCACATGTTCGGCAAATAATTCATTGGCAAGCTTCTAAAGGGCTCGGAAAAATCTCGAGGATTAGGAGCTTGCTAAAAAATATTTGATCGTAATAAAAAAAAATCTAAGATTAAAGGCTTTCATAATTATTTAATAATTTGGGTGGCATGTAAATTTAATTACCATTCTAATTGAAAAAAAAGGTCTGTGTTATATAATGAAGATGGGTCATTTTTTTTTTTTCTTAAATTGTGGGTGAAATATTTAAGCTTTAAGAATAATTGGAAAAAAAAGAATTTTTGCTAAGCTATAAAGAGGTGTTGTTAACATTTTGTGTAAAAAATGCATTTTGATATTGCCAAAACTGGGTGAATTTGGTTAAGATATTGTTGATTCTTAGAAAAATAAAAAATAAGTTTAAGTTTTGCTGCATTAAGTAGAGCTATTGGCACCCACACGAATATAAACTTGGAAGAAGAATTAGTTTCTGTAAAAAAATGATTTCACGAAGCAACTAGGGTTTCTGTGGATGGAATGGCAGGAAAGATTACAATTCACTTAAAAATGGCAAAGAAGTTTATCTAATTTGCTTGAGGGCAGTTATGATAACCAAAAAATTTTTTTTTTTTTTTTTT
>Ga0163217_1119922_pt1 | contig 11121 bp, 12 predicted proteins | sample SynspAceP_FD_185933 | JGI IMG/M metagenome (GOLD analysis project Ga0163217, IMG submission 185933) | Saline lake microbial communities from Ace Lake in Antarctica - Synechococcus sp. Ace-P (PacBio error correction) | ecosystem: Environmental > Aquatic > Non-marine Saline and Alkaline > Saline ... | reverse complement strand
TCACGACACAAATTTACAAAAAAACCTGTGATACAGCCCAAAGCCTAGTTGTAATCACTGACAAGTTGCTTTTACTGAGCTCACAAAAGGCCTCTGTGGAAGCCTCTTCGCAGGTGTCCTACCTCTAGTTCCATGTGGCTGCCATCCATCAATCCAATGGCGCCCGCCAATCAAATTCCATTTTTCCTATTGAGAGGTTCTGCAGGCTCGAGCCGTCGGTTGCCAGCCAATCGCGGGGATTGGAAGCAGACTTATCGTCTTAGCAGCTCCCCATGTCCGCGAACAGATCCTTTCGTATTCACGCGCGCGCTGGGAGGTGGCTCCTCTGGCGGGCTTTGCCCAGCGTCGATTCTCAACGCCAACGGCGGTGGCCTTCTGTGGTGGTGAGTTCATCTCCGAGTCACCGTCGTGGGGTGCTCACCTATTGCGAAATCTACCAGGCCCTGCTCACCGCCCTGCGCCCGAGGCCTGCGCAAGCGAGGCGAGATCGACCGCGCCACCCAGTTGAAACTGATCCTCAGCACCAGCCTGAAACAGCCAAAACCGGCGTGCCGTCGGGAGCGGTGCTTTCCGTTAGTGCTGCTGGTTTTCCCCTGGTTGGGCCTTCCCCCTTTCGCTGCTTGGGGGCCGTGGGGCCGGCAAGGCCTCGCGCGATCTCTTTCCACGCCTTCGTGGGACGGGCTCGATGAGGACCCAAAACTGCCAGGTCACCGTGGCGGCCACGAGGGCGGGATTGCCTGGCCAGCTTCTTTCGCGCAGGCATCGACGGGCTCGCAGGGGCGCGCAAGAGCAGCTGAATCAGCCTCAAGACTTCTGCTCGCGTCTGGCTCTAGCTGTTGAGTCTGGCTTTGACTTTGGCTTCGCCATTAGGCGTTCTTGCACGGCCCCAGTTCCCCCCGCCACGACCCGCCATTCATGCCAAATCCAGCTCACGCAGCCAAGAGGCGATGGAGGGGTCGCCGCGCCACGATCGCTTCGGCTTCTGCAAAATTCATGGGCCTGGAACAGGAGGCATGCCACCGGCACCGCTTTGCCATTCCTGCCGAGTGAACTCGCGCCAGTAGCCCGTACTCGGGTGATGGCCCAAGCCGCTTCAAGCTCCCTGACCCAGGGTGAGAATGGTTCGGCGGAGAAAACGATCGGAAAAGCTGGGCGCGGTCGACCACGCCTTCTTCGAGCTCACCGAAACCAGGCATGGCATCCGGGTCCGCCTCCGGCCATCTTGAACTGGCGCAGGCAGGCGGGCTACGGCATTCGGGGGAGCCGCCCGCCCACCACACCCGCCCCCGCGTCAATCGCCATGGTTTTTGAGGCCGAGATCACAGTGTCAACAGAATCACCTGCCAGCCCCCGGTCGGCGGCCTCTTGCAGCATGTGCTGGACGCCGGCCGCGCTCTGGATCGGAATGGCGCGAAAGCGCGAGTCAAAACACCAGTGGCAGGCTGCCGTCGTAGGCCCGCCAGCACCTCGGCCCATGGCCACCCGCAGGCTTCAGCGAACTGCTCAACGGGCACCCGGTGCTGAAGCAGCTCGAAGGCAAAGGCCGCCTCGGTTGCCACGGCGGCCACCGAAGGCTGCCGGAAGCCGCCGCGGGCGTCGTAGGCCAGGCTCGCGCGCGGAGGGCCTCCGGGAAGGACATGGGCCAGGTAGGGCCAATGCGCTTGGTCAGAGGCGCGGCGTACTGGCTGGCCATGGCGTTCTGTTCTTCCTCCAGCAAACGCCGCAGCAGCGAGAGAATGTCGGCCTCCTTCTGGAGGCGCTCGAGCTCGGGAAAGCCGCGACTCCAGATCGGCTGCTTTTGCGTCCAGCTCAGCCTGGCGATCCACCTGCCCATTTCGCCCTGCACTTCCCTCGGCGCGGAGCGGCCTCGCTCGCCCTCCCGTTCCGTGCTGCTGCAGCGAGCGGATGGTTCGATCCAGAGGGCCTGGGCCTGGCGCTGCAGGTCCTCCGGAGCCAGAAGCGGATTAATTCCGCCTCAAGCTCACTGAAGCTGGGCCGCTCCACGCTGGCGGCGTTCATTCCCAGGCCAGGATTTCAGGCCGCCAGGGCTTCGCTAGGAAGCCGCGGCGCTGCAACACGGCATCGATTCGGGTCCTGGCCTCAAAGCAGCTGGTTCCGGACTCTCGTTGAGGGGCCAAAGTCGGCGGACTTGAGCGCGTTCAGAAGCGATCGAGCGCGCTCTCGGCCTCCTGGACAAAATGCAGCTGCCGCTGCCTCGGCATCGAGGGCCTGCGTCCTGGCGATCCGGCGATTCCGCAGTCGGACTCCAGCGGGGCCATCAGAGTCTCAGGTTCCTGATCGGGCCTGAGTCGGAATCGGAGTTGGGTCTGCGTTGGCGTTGTAGTTGGAGTTGAAGCGTTGGCGGTTGGTAGGGCGAAGTCAGCGGCGTGCGCATCCATTCTGCCTCCCGGCAACTCATTCCAGTTGTTGGACGAATGGAGCCGGATCCTCTGCACCGCGCTGCTCCAGCAGCCGTCCGCGCTCACCCAGCAGGTCGCTGCGACGGCCGCTCCGTGTGGCGGCGGCATTCCACGGAGTCGAGGCTGCCAGCGCGCCAGCTCCTTGCTGAAGGGCGGCCTCACTCGCCATCCAGCTGCTGCTGGGCCTCGGCGGCCGTTGTTCCTCCTCCCGGGACCAAGCGCAGCTCGACGTTGTCGCCCACCTCAAGAACGGCGGTGGCAGAGAGCGTCCCTGGTTTGCCGCCACTCTGCCAACAGTTCCCCATTGATTCCGCCAGCCGGTTGGCCGGCGCGGATCACCTCGATTGCCGGCGGCCATCGCTCGGCCCTGACCCGGGCAGCCTGCAGCGGCCTTGCTGCCGCTGGCGCAGGACGATCCACCGCCTTGTGCATCGATCCCCGGAGCAGAGCGAGATTGAATCCTTCTCCGCGACGCCAATGATTCGCCTTGAAGCTGCTCGCCAGCCCGCAGACGGGGCTGGCAAGTTGCTGCCGGCGCTGGCTCGAGGCGGGACCCAACGGCAGCCGTTTGCTCGATCCCCTCTGCCCAAGCCGTGCGCTCTGCAACTGGCCTGCCGCAGGCTTTCGAGCTGGCCGCGGGCCAATTGACCGCTGCTGCTCACGGCTCGTGCCGGCTGTTGAGATCAACCTGCTTGCCGTGTCTTCGAGCCAGAGCAGCTTCGAGCGCGCGGCCTGCTTGCGCTGGTGGTCCAGCTTGGTCCCTGTCGGCCACGCGGGATCGTCAAACTCTTGTGCGCCAGACCCGTTTAGGCACAGGGCCTCCTGGTCACCACGGTGATCAGTTCCCGGCTGCGGCGCAGGCGGCCTTCAAGGCCTGGCGCTCGTTCGCTGCCCAGCGGAGCAGCCTCCAGAAGCCATGCGTACCTGAATGTCGACAGCACTGATCAAACGCCTGCTGGAACCCCTGCTGCTGGCTGCAGGCTGTCCTCGATTGGTGCCTTGAATCATTGCGGGCTGCAGCGCGGCGGCGGCGGCCTCGTGGCAGGGCTGATCCCTTGCCGCACCTGGGGTGTGCGGGTTGCTGCCTCCGGCGTGAACACCCTCAGCCCAGCGCCTCTGGATGTCGTCGAGCACGGCCAGATCCAAGGGGCGATTGCCACCCCCAGGGTCGGCACCGGCCTGCAGCCGGCCTCGGACCAAAAGCGGTCAGGGTCGTAGCTGGAACTGGGCAGGCCGAGAGGCGGTTGTCCGCTGTGAGGATCCCTGCCACACCCACAAATCCCCCAAACGTTCCTTGAGCTGCTCAGCCGCCGCACGGGTGCCGGGCCACAGCTGCCGTTACCAATCAGCTGGGGCCAGCCGTTCCTCTGGCCGCCTCTCCCTGCAGGCTCCGGGCCTCCGGAATCCTGCCAGCGAAACGCTGCCCCGGGTGCCGCAAAGCGTTTGCGCAGGAGCCCAGGCTGTCACCGGCGCAGCTGAAGGCCAATCCACCTCGGGATTCGGCCATGAAAGCGGTCGCCTCTTCATCGCAATTCAAGCACGGCTTTGCCGCCGGTCTGACCGGCAAGAACAGGCGCGCGTGGAGGCTCGGCGATGGTGCTCTTCCGACTTGGGTTCGGGGGCCAGCAAATCACGTGAATCGTGGCATCGAACGCCAACGCCAGATCACGTGGAGGCGGTAGTCTTCGGACTCGAGCAGAGAAGCAGGCGCATGGGTTGCGTCTCTCCGTCTGAGCCGTGAAGGCGTTGGTGGTGATGGCTGCGGGTTCTAAGGGGAGCCAGCCGTTTCGCATGGCCACTTAGGCAAGCGGCGGTGCAACTCACGCAGGACCCATGCGGCCAGCTCATTCAGCAGCAAAGCGGAATCGCCACCCGCCTCGCCGGCTTCAATCATTGCTGCAGCCGCATGGGCCACTCCGAGCGAACCAGTGGATCACCGGCGCGCTCGGCTGGAGCTAGGCGCAACTCGGCTGGATCGGGGGCAACGCTGGTGCGATCCACGCCGTTTGAGCCGCAGCAGGCCGGGCCTCCAGGCGCTCCAGCAGATCCTGCAACCAGGGTTGCCATCGCCCCAGGCTGAGGCTGCCGTCGAAGTTCGAGCAGCAGTAGATCTCATTGCTGCGCGAAACCGATCGCCTCGGCAGCAAACTGCTCCAGGACGCCCGAGATCGCGTCACTGTTGAAAAGCGATGGTGGAGATGGTGCCAACGCAGGCCGCCCGTTGGGCAAGCGGAACAACATCAGGAGGCGCCCACGGGCAACGCTTCACCACCAGGCACCTGAACCGGAGCAGTAATCGGCGGAGCGGGGAAGCGGTCCATTCTCGTGACAGCCTGCGTACAAGCCGCGCCCCACCTGCTTGAAGCCCATTGGCCAATCGCCGAGGGGCGATGTAAGTAACGATCTCGGCGGCGGAAGGGAGCAGATCGATGCGGTTGGTTGGGCACCGGTTGGGTTCTCGTCGTCGGTGTCGGAGCTCTCGAGTGCCCCAAAGCCCTGGATCGAAAAACCAATGGGCGATGGCGAGCGGGTTGATCGACCAGGGCGAAAAGTCGAGATGTCGCAACCAGGCAGTGGATCCAGGGGCTCGGCTTTTGCGCAGCAAGCGGACAGGGCAGCACTACCGCACCTGCCAGCCCAATCGTGCCCAAGCAAAAGGCTGGCGCGTCCAAGGCAGAACCTGCAGGTTGGGAGCCAGCGGGCTCGCTCCTCCTTGAATAGGCCTCCTGCCACAGACTGCCGGCACCGCCATGGTCCGTGGTTTGCCAGGGATCACCAAGAAACCTGGAAGTTTCAGGGCTCCAATGGCACTGCAGGCCCGACACGTCTGCGCGGTGGGCTGGGAGAATGAAGAGGATCCCCAGCCACCACAATTAAAGGCCGCCCCCTGCTGGCGCGCCACAGACCCAAGCCCGGTAATGGCAGTCAGCCGCTCCTGCCTGAGACGGGCCGCTTGTCAGCATCGCTGGACGCGGGCATTAGGGCCTTGCCAAGCTGCCAGTCAGCCGCTTGGAGGAAGCGGAGCATGGAATCGGGCCCAAAGTCAGCGCGGTGTGAGTCCAACCGAGAAACCGTTCTGGCGGCTGTACGCCATTCATTAGTACTGCCCTTAAGATCATCGCGTCAAGCCACCAAGCCAGATCCATAGGAAAGTTTGCCTCTCCAACAGGGACCATCACCCACGGAAAGAGCATCAAGCTGAAAGCTGGGTACTGTCTCATCTGAGTACTGTCTCACTAATTGACCGGCCTGATCAAGGAGGGCAGGCAAGCAGATACCTATTGGAATGGATCGGTTCGCCAAGATCAATAACAAGGCCCAATAGCAGACCAGACCTTTTCAGACTGACTTCGAAGACTGTTGATCTTGCCATATCCAAGCTGCAGCTATCGCTGAAGATCTGCAGAGAGTTTTTGCGCGTCATCAAGAAAGAAGCGATTTCATTGACTTGTTCGCTATGGCTTGATAGTCGCCAGTTCACCTTTATTTTTCTAATTTTAACTTTTGCAGTGACGCTCCACTCAAATAAAGAATCGGGACGGATTGTTGCAGGGCAAATCAAACCGGATTCCAGCAGCCTTTGCAAATGGTCCGATTGCCAACTACCAGATAAACAATCGAATCCTGCGTGGCAGGGCCGGAAGCGGGCCGCTGAATCCTGCAGTTCGCAGACCGGGAAGCGGTTGATCGCCGCAGGGGCCCTGGCGGCTTGGTGCGCAGCTGGCCGCTGATCGCTTCGGCATAGGAACCTTGGGCCAAGCAGGTCGACGGATGCGGCGCAGGACTGCGCACCACATCGCCCTCATCCAAGGATGTATTGGCGATCAGGTCGCTCCAGCTGGTGCCGGTGGCCCAGGCATGCGACCAGGACCCAATCAAACTCCGGTTCCCACCAGGGCCGGCAACCACCACCCCGGCCTTCTCTGCTGGCGCAGCAGCTTCGCGGGCGCAAGCCCCGCCGAGATCGTGCAGGGCCTCTCCGCCAGGGCGGTGAGAAGGAAGCCGGCTCCAGAGATCCGGCCGGTTCCACTTCGGTGCTGATCGCCCTCCGAACACGCGGCAGCTCCGGCCGGGTGAGGGCAATCGAGGTGGCCGCTCATCAGGGCCAGGCCCAGCCAGAGCCTCGTTATCCCACCACGCAGGGCCGCCCACGGTGCGGCCCACTTCGGTGGGCTCGAGGCCATCGGGGCCATCGAGCGCCACCGAAGAAGCGCAGGATCTTCGATTCAAGAGAGAAACGGGTCCCAATGGCGATTGGAGGCGATGTGCAGCAGCGCTGGCGTCCTCGAGTCTCCCAGATCCAGCTTTCCTCCAGCGGCCGCCGTTGCTTCTTGAGCTTGGCGGCGGTCTCCCCAGGCGGTGGGCGGGGTGCAGCTCGAGTTCCCTCTCCTTGTCCGCCACCAGCTTCGGGCTGGCTGCGCACCTCACCAGCCAGGTCGTACTGGGGGGTGACATGTCGTGGCGGTCTGGCCCATCGCAGCCCACCGCCAGGCCAGGCCGCCACTGCCTGATCGCCGTGGCGCCAACTTCCACCGGGGCATGGCGCAGCTCGGGCGCCGCAAGCCTGGCCCACCTGCAGCACCTCAGCTCGGCATGCAGGCTCACACGCCCTGGCAGGGCACCAGGATTCCAGACGTTTCTCGGTTCGGTGAGCAGAAGCAACAGGGGAATTGGCCCGGACCCTGCAGCTTCTAACCGATCACCGCCGGGTGGACCCGGCCCTTGAGCTGGGGTGCCTTTGAGGGCTCACCAGGGTTCCTTCGCTGGCGAAACCTGCAGGGCCAAACCGTGAGTTTCGTTTGGCCAGGGTCTCCTCGGCCTGCTGCTGCAGGATGGCGCAGGGCAGCGCCGCGCCTCCTCAGCCGCCTCGCGCTGTTTCTCATAAACCCTCAAAGGGCTTCCCCAGGGCACATCGCTGACCGGGCCACTGAAGCGTGTCGAGGTTGCTGGCCGCAGTTTCCAGGATGCGGGCTTCGGCTCGTCGAGCAGATCGAGGGTGGCCAGGTAGCGGCCGAAGCTGCGGTTCCCACCGAGTTGGCTTGGCCTTGGCAGCTCCATTAGCGGCTGCAGCAAGTGAGCACCATGCCGTAGCTGGGCGTGGAAACTGCCCACGAGCGGGATCAGCGGGCTGTGGCCAGCGTTCCGGCTTCACGCACTCCCTTTACGGAAACGGCCTCTGCACCGTGACGACATAGCCCTGCACGTCTAGGCCACGCCGCCCGGCCCGGCCCGCCATCTGCAGGAAGCTCACTGCCCATCCAGCGCCGGTGGCCCCGCTCGTTCGCTTCCGAGGGGCCGAGATTCACCGTGGTGCGCGCCGGCATGTTGATGCCGGCCGCCAGGTTTCGTGGCAAAACACCACCTTGACCAACCCCTGCGGAAGAAGTTCCTCGATTCAGTTTCCTTCCAGGCCGGCAGCACCCCGGCGGTGTGAAGGCAAATCCCCCGCCTGAGGCGCGTCGGCGTGGCCGCCCTCCCGCACCGCCTCAGGCGTGCGCCGCCACGAAGGCGTCAAGGGCGGCCGGTCGAATCACCGCCTGCTCCGCCTCGCTGACCAGGCAGACCGGGCCGAGGTCGCGCACGCCTTGCGCAGGCGCGCCGGCTGAAGATTGAAATAGATGGCCTGGCAGCATGTCGCGCTCGGCCATCTGGGCCACACGAAGGGCAGGGGGCGGCCTCCGCTGGGGTGGTTCTCGAACTCTTGCCCGTGCGACGCTCGCCTTTTGGAGCGCGCCACAACTTGCAGTTTGGATGCAGGCCCGTCTTCTCGTCCGTTGAGCAGGGGATGCAGCCCCTTGGCACTGCAGAAGCTGAAGGCCAGGGGGCACCGGCCGGTGACCACTCATCACCAGGTGGTTGGGGCCATGCACCCGCTCGATCCAGTCGGTTGAGCTGGCCGGCGTTGGCCACGGTTGGCCGAGAGCGCCACAGCTGCACTCTTCCGGTGGCAATGAATGATCGATTCTTTCCAGACTGTGCCGCGCTTGGGAGTTCGTTCAGTAGTGGCACTCATCGAGCACCACACGCCGTGGCGCACCATCTGCGGCCGGTCGGAGGGGTCGTCGGCACGCGAATCCCACCTCTCCGCGCTAAAAGCATGTTGCGGCGAAGATCTTCGGTCCGTAGTCAACATGGACGGTAGCGTCACTCGCGGACTGAATCGGATGCCTTCTCCCGGTCTCCTCCGTGCACTCAGAACTCAACCGGTGCGATTCACCGTGTCCGAAGCTTTGATCGGCACCGAGACTGCCGCGCGTGCGACAATCGCGACGTTTCTGGTTGGAGAGGGCCTTCGGAGCGGCGCAGGTGTCGAGACCGCGTGGCCTTGTCCATGGGGCGCGTGGGTCCAGGGCCGGATGGATGTCGTATTCGCCCACAAGGGTGTGGCCTGAACCCGTCGGGTGGCGAGCATTCACTGAACACAACCAAACCGAGATATTGCCACTTTGCCGGCTTGGCCGAGGCAAGGCTCGATCGCCTCGTGCTGAAAAGGACCTCGGAGCGGAGAATCAACTGTGAAAGAGCTGCCAAGGGCAGGGGCCACCTCACCGAGGGAATCCCAGGCGCAAGGGGGGGCAGGTTGAATCCGCGCCCCGCCTCGGGGGCCGTTGGTGGTCGTCGGTACGCCGACAGTGAGCATGAACAAAACTCTCATGGGCAGACGGGCCGATTTGGGCAGAGCTGCAAGGCCCTGCCGCCCACCCTGCCCGCGTTCTGGCCGCTCGCACGCGTGGTTGTCGACCCCTCTACATCCCCTGAGCGAAGCCCTGGAGAGGCTTCCGCCCGATCAGCGCCGCCAGTTGCGAAGCTTCAGCCCTGCTGCTAGCTGGCACACTTCGATGGCCGACCTCATACCGCCCAAGAAGGAACGTACCCACATGCACTTGCGCGTCGGCGTACTGCGTCGGCCAAAATCGGCAGAAAACGCCCACCAATTGGAGCCCCTGGGCCTCAGCGCGCCATCCCGCCGGACGGCTTAATTCGGGCGGCGGCCCCCACAGCCGCCATCGATGCTCAAGGGCTATCGGGGCCCGGTAGCGTCACGAGCCTTGATCAGCAGGCCAGCCCGCCCGTCCACGCCGAACCCTGGAAGAGATGGAGGCCGCTGGCTGGCCTCGGGCTCCGGTCGGTCGATTCGGGAAGGCGGGTTTGCTGTTTCCCCAGCGCTTTCAGGCCCAATCTGGCGCGAACCAGTGATCGCCCTGAGCTGATCGCCACAGCCTGGTGCTGCGAACCGCTGAGTCCACCCATCTCGCGGTGTGTGTTGGTTGGAGGCATCCTCGCCAGCGGGCGCCAGGTGCGGCGATGTTCGCCCACAACAGACAGCGCCGCGTGGACGGCCCTGCTGCCAACAGCAGCGCCGTGAGGATCCCGCTAGCGTTTCGGCTACCTGCGTGCTCACAGAAAGCCTGTTCGCATGGCAGGGGACGATGAGTCCCCTGAGCCTGGGCCGTCAATCCGCCGGCCTGGCTGCCAGAACTACCGGGCCTCTGGCTGCGTCAGTTCTGATGCAGGCCCGCACGCCCTTGGGGGTGCTTCGCGGATTCCTGTGGGCGCTGGCCTGGCCCAGGCCCTGGCGGGGGTCAGCGCGCTGAGTGCACCGGCACTTCGGCAGGCCTTCGTACAGTGGCGGCGCTTTCGGCGTGAGCCCGGTCGTGGTCCGATCGGGTGAGTGCGTTGCCTCCGCAGACCATCCGGACGCCTCCCGCTTACTCAACGGCCGCTGGGCCCCCGCCCCTTGGCCGCACGCCGCCCTGGCGCCCTGGAACTGCTGCGAGGAGGAGCCCTCGATGGGCCGCCAGCTTCAGGCCGCGGCGCCCGCCGCTGGGCGGCGGGCCCTGGAGCGAGGCGGGCTGTGGGCGGCCAGGCCGGGGAAGGCCCGGATCCTGCCACTTGCCGGTGGGCCCAGCCCATGGGGGCCCTGGTCTGCCGTGACAACAGCAGCTCCGAAAGCGCGGCGGGGCCTGTTGCAGCGTGGCCATCCGGCCGCCCAACCGCTGCCGACGGTGCAGCTCCATGGCTGATCGGCTCGGTTTGCTGGCGCCCGCGCATCTTCCCGTCCGGAAGCCGGAAGGCTGGTGCTCCTGGCCCTCATCGTCTAGAGGCACGCCAACCCACACAGCTCCGACAGTTCAACGCATCAGACACGAGAAAGTCCCGACACTGCCGCCACTTCGAATGCCCGAGTGACTGCGACGAAACATGCTGTCCCACACTGACCATCGGCCGAGGAACCGCTGCGCCATGGCAGTGACATCGCCAGTGCACGGCTGGGGCCGGCCGACAGCCTGGGGCCTGCAACCCTGGACCAGCGCCGCCTGGCCGGCAACGAGCGCGGCTGGGCCATGGAGGCACGCGGGGCTGAGCGCGCGGTTATGGCCCCCTGACGCCACAGGGCTCCTGAGGTGCTCCCCGGGCCCAGGCAACGGAGGGCTGGAACACCGGAGGGCCCGTGATAGCGTTCACTCGCCCGGCCGCCACAAACAATTTTCGCCCGCGTAAGCCTTGGTGCTGCAGCGCAGCCGCGATTTAACAACAGGGGGTATGGTGCTGCTGGCCGCAGCTTCGGGACCGCTTTGTGCCGAAGGTCGATTGGGCGGCGTTGGGCCGCACGGCCCGCAGGGCATGCCCCGCCCGGCCTGGAGGCGGCTGTACGCCCAGCCCAAGCTGTGCCGCGATTTTCCTTCACCAAGGCCGGCCT
>Ga0163217_1115452_pt1 | contig 11121 bp, 14 predicted proteins | sample SynspAceP_FD_185933 | JGI IMG/M metagenome (GOLD analysis project Ga0163217, IMG submission 185933) | Saline lake microbial communities from Ace Lake in Antarctica - Synechococcus sp. Ace-P (PacBio error correction) | ecosystem: Environmental > Aquatic > Non-marine Saline and Alkaline > Saline ... | reverse complement strand
AAATATTCAGAAGCGAACAACAATATCGAATCCGTCGATCACCTTCAAATAGCGTCCTGCCAACTTCACCGCCGAGGGCGATCCGGCGACGCGCTGAACATCCTCGATGTATCGAGGTGCCGTATTGCGCGCCAGTGCATCCCGATCAGGATGGATAGACAGGAATGGGCAACCGGTCACTGTTATTTACTGGACGTCAGGCAGACCCGGGCAGCTTGGACAACGCCCTCAACTTATTTTTCGGCGAGTTCCGCCAAAGGTGTCGAGATCGTCACCATAGGAATTTTTTTATTAGCTACATCCGCTCGTACACCGAATCAGTTTCATTGAACCGCATCTCGATTGGCTGGCGTGATTACATACTGCTGCGGGGATTTTCTTCGACGGCTGCTTGCAGCTTCAGCCACAAATATCGGTTTTGGATTTGCGCGGCTGGCCAATTGCCTTGCGGGTTTGAAGATGTATGAATGTGTCGCCACACTTGGCGGCACCGGATCGGTTGCGATCTCAGGCTTTTCCCGATCTTGGCAAAGCACGTTCGACTCGGGCAACTGCTGATGCGGCGTTCAGGCACTCTCCTGCATGTCGATCGCCTGCGTCAACTTCGTGCCGGGTTATTCGCAGAGCGTGCAGGGGCAAATGTCGCCTTTCGTCGAGATTCGGGATGATTCCGATCCTAGTTTCGTTTGCGCCCCATCCGGCAAAACTGACAAGCACAGAGCGCGATGACAATGGCGATACCGGGCCTTTGAGCGCAAAGCGCAGCGGCAGGACGATAGGCGGAAATTGGCACCGCGCATGATCCAGCTTTCTCCTTTCCGGTTCACCTTTCCGCGCAACAAACCAGCGCGACCGCCGCCGGGACGAAGGTCAGCGAGAGGATCTAGAGCAGATGTTCAGGGCGCGATCACCAGGTGAAACGCCATCGGGTGGAACATTCTTCCCTCTCAATGCCTGTCAGGAGCAAAGATCGGCAGGTTAGACAACTGTGATACATGATGACACCAAAAATGATGGCTTCTATCAACCTCGCTGGACGCAGAAGCAGCAAGTTGAAAAGCGTTCTTCGCCGGAGTCACAACCGGTCCAAGCTTGTGTGTGCTTCTTCCGAAACCGCCTAAGACAGTTTTCCACGATGATGACGCGCTCCATCAACGATCAGGGCCTTAAAGTCGAGCGCGCCAAGGCTCATCAGATTACCTGACACCTTGTTCTGCGACCATGCCCGTCACGGTTCATCAGCATCGCGAGGGAAATAATCGGCCCGGGTAAGCGGGCGTAATGAAGTTTCCGCGTAAAAAGCAAACAGGAACCACGGATAGACGAGAAAGCGGCCCCTTCGGCAGGTTCTTTTCGACCGTCCTTGATCGTAAGCGCTCGAACAAGGTTTGTCGGTCTGTAAGACGGTGTTGATTCTGATGCCGTCCGGGAGACCGGGACGGTGATTAATCGACCTTGCATCGACAGCGATGCGAGACGGTCGACAGTTCTCACCCGATACAGCATCTGAAGGAGTGCAACGCACCGCTTCTTCGCCATCTGTCGTTGCCGCACCTGTGTATCTTCGCCTTTCGCGGAGTCTGCTACATCTCCGAGACGGACACTGACAAATACCCCCTATTCTTTCACCGTGATCGCACGCAAATCATCGAGATCTCGTCACCTGACCTGGCACGCGGATCAGTTCTGTTCGCCATTGCGTGTCGATAATAGCCAGCGCCTGGTATTGGCATTGTTCGCTCTACAGCGGACATAATTCATCGAGGGAGCATCGCGAACCCGCCATCGCGCAGTGTGCATGTGGATTTCCTTCTTGAACCCCGCCCAATCGTGTTGACCTCTGTCACACCCTCGACAGTGCGCAATTGAGGGAGGGACGACCCAGTCATTCAAACGTCCGCAAGTCCATTGGGAGTCCATGGGTTCCATTCTCCTTCATTGGCTCCCCGGCCGTGGCGGCAAGGATGTACATATAATTTCGCCCAGTCCCGGTTGCGAATTGGCCCTGGTTGTGTGGTGATGCTGCGGCAGGAACCGTTGTTTACGACTGAATTACGCTCGGAGACAGTTGGGGCGCGATATACATCCGGTGCCATCGTCAAAAAACGACCGGACTGGCTCAGGCCATAGCGTGAGACGGAGCGCGTATTAATCGAGGCCGGGAAGCCGGAGATGGCCGTTTCCAACTGGAAGGTGATGATGCTGCTCAGTTTCGAGCGGAGAGAGCCGGCGCTTCCGATGATCTGTGCATCGCTAGGACATTCGCGATGTCGCGGCACGCGTCGATCAGGCATACCGGTTTGAAGTTCCAGATTCCGAGGTCCCCGCGAGCCCTCAGCACGATGGCCATGACGAAGCAGCGCTTGGCGAATGAGGAAATACGATTAATACGTTTCGAGCATGTCCGGCCCCCTTAATGATCCGCTGCTTGGCGCCGGACTTTTCCGTGTACGGCTTTTATAAGGAAGGAATTATCAAGGTAACGTAAACTTCGCCGGGATGGAGCCCGCCCAGCACTTCTTCTGTTTTGGCCATTCGCGCCGTCCGAGGTCGAGCATGGCGGACCGCGTAGGTGTCGCCGGACTTTTGCATAGAACTACCGTGAAGTCCCTGGAAGTCTGCAGTCCGGTTTCTTTTCACGCCCAACGGCACTTCGTTTTCTTCCCGACCACGACCTCTGCCAATTCAGCCGCATGCCGGGGTTGAAGCCCTGAATCGGCTGGAAACCTTTTGGCGACCGCAATACGCGTTTGCGAGTGCGTCCTGCCATGGGCACAAAAACTGCGAAGATTGGGCTCAACGCCTCATCTCACCGTGCCCGCTACGCCGAGCCGAAACAGTCTTGGCGGTTCGCACCTTGGCCGCATCGCGGGGAAAAGATACGTTTGAAGAAGGCATCCATCTCGCCGAAGTCGGGCAGATCACAAATAGCGGATCGCTGCGGCAACATCTCCGGCGTTTTTGTGGCCGCTCGCGAGAGGTCCCGAATTTGGGCGCAGTCGACGTGTGTATTCTTGCAAGCTGCTCGAGATTCGATTGGGCGAGGCGGCTGACCGCGCTGTACGGTGTCACCACACATTTCACGCTGACTGAACCGGACCGGTCCCGGATAGGTCGCCCTGACCGAGGACTTTCGCCGAAGGGGCAAGCGTGGACTTCGCCGGAGAGCGTCAGGGACATCCTCGGACCGATTGGCGGGACCAGCGGCTTCGCCATAACGCCCGTTCCCTCATGTCGCGACATCATCGGGTCATGACTGTGCGTCCCTCAAAGGAATCGTTTTAGCGCCACGAAATAGGTTTTTCCTTCAAAAACACTTGCTTCAGTCTCGACTCAAAGAGTGAGGTTCGGTAACCACGCCATGCCCATAAGATAATCCTGGCGCGGTGTGAAGTTGAAACGTGTCGACGAATATCTCCAGCCGATGCCCAGCCGGGACGGTCAGGTCAAGTGACGCCGGATCAATTGGCCGTGCCATCCTGTTTTAGGGATAGATGCGTATTTGGGGCCACTCCGTTTCGAAGAATTCGTCATTTTCTTAAGCGCGAAATGGTCCATCCTCAAGCAGGCAGTCCGCCTTTTGGCGCGCGTATAATCCTCCTTCTGCAGCCTCAGCCATCCGCGCCGTGTCCTTGAGCGGGGGTGGAGGTTGACGCGCCTCCGCAGCACCAAGAGGCAGAGCATGAATGTGTCTGTTCGGCCGCCATCGCCAATTACCAAGTCGTTTATGGGGTTTTGTCATTCGGGGGTCTCCATGCGGGCGTGGACAGGCTGGTCGACAGGGGGTGCCAGACGCGCCAGTGGCGGCTTCGTTTCCAAAGGTGAGGTGGGTATCTGAGATGTGGTGAGGCGCTCTTTCGCGCAGGAATTCGCAACGGTGCGTGGGCATAGACTATATCGAGATACGAGACGCCCCTTCGAACATACCCATCACGTGCGAGGTCTACGCTCTGTCGCAGAAGGATAGAAGGAATTGTGGTCGATCTCGCCTCCGATTCCATCAAGAGCGCTGCAGCCGCTGATCGACTGATAGCCGACTGCGCGACGGAGCAATTCTGCCGTAGAACTTTCGCGCTCAATGTCGATCCGGGCGCTGATCTGCTCAGCGCTCTGGTGACGGAAGCTTGCTGCGGTTTGCGGGACCCGAGTGGGAATGGATGCGCCGCCGACACCGCTAGTATCATCTTCGATGTTCCGAATTTACGACGCAACACTCCACGTTCACGTGGGGATGGCTGGCTCGCTCTAGTCGATCTGGCTGACGAAAACGCACCCGCTGCGCTTCTAGGGCGATCCAGTTCTTGGCGCGTTAGAGTTCGAAAAATCCACTGTCGGCGCGTTCTAAAGGTTCGTCATGAAAAGTTGGGGTTCTAGTTGGACTCACCTCAGCCTTGCCAGTAAGCACCAAGAAGCTCGCGTAGGTTGCGCGGCCTGGGACGCTGTTTCGCGCGGGCATGGCTTCCGCCTGCAAGCGATCAGATGTAGGCCCTTGCGCCAGCCAGATCAACGGATCACGTGCAGCCTCGACGCGCTTCTGACGGCAGGTCTCGTGAGGATCGCTGAAAGGGCGACCCGGTCGCAGGGCCAGCGCCACTCTGCGTCAGCGAGCGCCGCTTCGGCATAGAGCGTTTCGTACCTCTTCTCGGATAGCGCATACTGAAACCGCAGCAAGCTTGGTCTGGGCGCGACATCTACGGCGGTATTGGCAACCGCTTCTCGTGCTCACGCTTGCCGCCGCGTTCCAGACCCGCGAAAAAGCTGCCCGTAACCTGAAGGCTGTCGATATTGCTCGCGATACCGCACCTGGGAAATCCTCAATTTCCCAGGAGCCGTTATCGGCGGCGTTAGCGTTGCGATCGCACGCTCGGTCCTTGCAGCCCGAACTTCAGCAGTCGCAGCTCGGACGGAGATCGGGCCATGCGTCGCTCCGCTTGCGTCGCTTGCGGAAGAGAGAAGACGGGACTTCTCCGGTTAGTCTGGCGCTGACCCGACCAAAAGATCGGGATTTGTGGCTGCGCGTGTGCGAACAGACAAGGTCTCGCGAGTGCGAGACCGAGAAATTGCGATGACATTGAAACCTCTAAACTCCTGACCAAGAAACAATTATCTGGCATGCCATCAGCAAAGTCAGTGACGCTCAGGGTTCAGGCGCGATCCTGGTCTGGATCAGGAGGAAGCTGGTGCTGGATTTACTGGAAGTCGCTATTAAAACGATCTCAGTTCACCGGCAGGAAGCGGCCACTCCCGTTTCGATTTTGTGGAACCTAAAGCGGCCGTTGGATGTGTAACTCGGCACCGTTTGGTCACCGCGTGTTCTTTGGTAGTCTGCAGGATCGCCGCGCGGGGGCTTATCGTCATGGCGTTGAGATCATCAGCCAAACGATTATCAGCCAATTGCGCATAGCAGCACCGCTATGTGGGACGCCGGGATCAGCGAACCCGACATTGAAAAACACGATGCAAAACAGGAGCCTTTCCACAATTGGGCGCATATCGGACTTTCTTAGTTTGAGATCGGTTCTGTAGTAAAAACAGATCATATGACAGCGGTTCGACGTGAGTCTGCCTGCGATAGGTTCAGTTACGAGGCTTGTCAAAAAAAACCAATTCAAATCGTCTCTTCTGCCTCGTTCGCCCCAATTTTCAGGGCGAACGATCCTGTGGCTAGCTTACAGTGCGGGAGACGAGCAAACAAGAAACAAACCGGCTATATACACTAGCAAATATCGTTTCCATTGACCTATGCCCTTTCATTTGCCAAGGCCAACCCCCCGCCCGGCTGCCTCAAGGCCGGTTCCCCTTGACAATGCCGCTCCGAGCAAGGCTTACCACCTCACAGGCTGCATTATTTCGCGAGGACCGGAGATTCGCTGACGCCAACACTCAAAAGAAGGGCTCCCGGAGACACCGCTTACTTATCTCCAGCCGGTTGCTTTCGACGCGCTGCAAGACGCAGTGCCGGCTTGGGCGTTTGCCGGCCAGGGCAGTTTTGGAACAGCAGTCGCAGACGCCTGTTGCAGCACCTCAGCAGTCGCTATGCCAATTACTCTGCCGAAGGCCCCCTCGGCGTTACCATCAATCAGTTGAAGTCTGCCGCCTGGACGATATGACGGCCCGAAGCGCCCTCAGCCTTGATCGAGAAGACCATCGTGTCAGCCTGGCGCACTTCAGATTCACGCTATGGTGCAGATGTGCGCTTTCTACACACGCAGTCATCGATCGGCTCTTGCGCTCGATGGCACCAGATTGATACTTTGCCGTGCCGTTTCCAGTTGAAGCGCGCGGGTTTGAGACCGGATCATCATGGGCCGCTGGACAAAGGCCAACAAGGATGACCCGCTCATTCGCATGCTCGCGCTGGCGCATACCTGGCTGGGCGAGAGACCACGTTCTCTCAGGCTCGTCAAAGTCACCCTTTGAAACCCCGTCCGTCCGGGGACGCTGGTCAAGGACATCGCGGGCCCGTCATTGGTTGGCAGAGGCGTGATGGTTTCGCCAGCGGATCCAGCTGCCTTTCTTTGCCGCCGTCATCGCGGCAATCCTCGGACGTCGGGCAAAACCAACCGAACTGACCCTCCACCCGGCTGATCGCGTCCGACATTCCATTCAGTTGGATGAGCCAATGGGCTTCAGCGCTCGGGTTTGGCGCGCAGCGCTGATACGTCGCAAATCTTCCCGTTTGCTTTGGAATAATTCCCTTGCTAGCGTTAAATTAATTTCCCTGTTCTAGAGTGAATTTCTGCTGCATACCTAATACCACGTCGCTTTCTTGGCCACACCCCACGGCTTTCCATTGATAATTTCACGATTTCCCTGAAAACGGCTGTATCAGGAATTTTTGCGGCCTAACGGTACTGTTGCATTTAGCGAACGGAGACTGGGGCCCAAATAAGCCCGCCGAGAAAATACGCTGATCCTGAAACGGAGAACACGTCAGCCGTGCAAAAGCCCGCTACCGCGGGCATTTGGCAGAAACGCGATCTTTTTGATATTCAGCCGACTGGCTGCGGGAGACAGGGATTCGAACCCTGGGAACCCTTGCGAGCTCACTAGTTTTCGAGACTAGCCTAAGTTTACTAGCTGCACCTGCTCTGCAGTCTCTCCAGACGGCTTTCCACGTTGGTGGGAAGGTGGGGTGAAACTCGGTAATACTGGCTGGGGTCCTGAGCCGCCTTCAGCACACACTTGGAAAACGTCTGAAGAGGAACTTTGCACAGCGGTCCGCTTTGGTGTTTACCCCGGTTTCAGGCTGCGACCGGCGATGCGTTTCGGCGCATTATTTCATTTCGATTTCATGCCGGAAGGATGAGACCCGATGTTCGCGGTCATCAAGACAGGTGGTAAGGTACCGGTTTCCGGAGGGCACACGATCGTTCCATCGAGAAGCTGGATTTGCTAAGCGGTAATCGCGTGACGTTTGACAATCGTTGCTGATTGCTGAGGAAGCTGGTTGAGTCGTTACGGTTGGCTCGGCGCCCCTCGTGGTCGGTGCCACCGTTCCGCTGAGATTTCCGAGCATATGCGCGGTCCCAAGTCTGATTTTCACTGCCAAAACAGCGCCTAGCGCCAGACATATCGCCGTAACAATCGGCCACAAAACAGCACCTGACGACCGTGACGATCCACGTCGATCAATGCTGACCAGGCACCAAGCCAGCAAAAAAGGAGCGTCCCAAGAATAAAAGCCGGGATGCTCCGGAAAGCTTGAAGCTGCCGCGCCCCAGGCCGAAACCGCTACTGTCGAGGCCCCGAAGGGCCGCTCCAAGCAGCTGATGCAGCGACAGCAGACAATCTTGAAAAAGAGACCCGGTGTCGGCCCAGCCCTCGAAAAAGAAGCTGGAATTGCTGCTCGGCATTCACGACGTTTGCGCAGATCGACTGCTCTGACGGCTGCTCAGATCATCCGAACTCGAAGAACAGCTGAGCCTGGACAGGCCGTTCGAAAAAGAACGGTTGGGTCGCTCAGGCCAAAATTCGCCAAGACCATAAGGGCGCATAAGCCCTTCAGACAGGACAGGAGCAGAGTAGGCTCATAAAACATCAGGCGGCTCGTTCACGTAACTGGTCGCGACTCGAACCCGAAATACCTTTGCGTCAGGAAATATGGCTCGTGCGAGCATGTTCATTCGGGCAATTATTCATCGTGCTGCCAGTCGCGTTCGACCCATGGAGAATATCCCGGCAAAGGCGTCGCATGGGCCCGATCAACGGCTTTATGCGCTGAACCGAGGCAATTATCGAATTCGCCAAAGAAGACTGGCGGGCCGCTATGTACTGTGAATTGTGTCCGCTCGCCAAACGCATGCGGCAGAATTAAGCGGCTGGGGACAGCGCGCCGGCCGCCGGGGAACGTTGGCCGGATGCATGTGATCATTCCGAAGGGGAGGCAGGCCACTGCTTCCCTTATTTCTCTTGCCCTCCGCCTGACCATTGTCCTGCCCCGAGGAGGCGACGATGGTGAAGAGATCAGGTAACGCGAGATTGCTGCTTCGCCCGGCTGAGGCCCACTGAGGCGGGCCCGATTTAACGCCAATTCAGCCAGGACCCGCGCGGCACAGGATGCTGGCGGGGGTGGCGACCCAAACCAGACCAAAGGCGCAAACCCTGGCATGGATCGCGAGGCATTTGATGCAGGCGCCGCCCGGGGATACCGTATCATGTTCCGGCGGCGATCGCGCCTTGGACGGCCAGCTGGTCGGCGTGACGGGCGCGAATCGTAGCGACACCAAGTCGCCCTTCGAGGTTCGGATACTGGCTGGCCGCCGCAAGCCTGGGGCGGCCTGATGACGGAGGCGGCCGCGGCGCGTGCTGGAATGGCTGGAACAGCGCGGGCGAAAACGGCCTTTGTGTTCGAGGCCATTTCGCGGGACAATCCGGCCTCGACGCGTGCTGCAGAAATGGGGATCATGAATGCCGGCGGAATCCGGTATTCTGCCTCGGCCGGGGCGAAATGGTAGATCACTTGGTACATTGGCGCGGATCGCGCGAAACGCGTAAGAAACCGATGAATTTCTTGACCAAGCCAAAGTTATATCAAGTCCGGTTGGCGGCGGCGGGGGCTGTGTCTCGTTCGCTGAGAAGTTATGTGAATTATGGTGGCCCTGACGTGGGGTACGGGGGCCGTGGGCGGAATGATGTCTGGCGGAGCTTGTCGACGGCCTCTCACACCGGTGATCGACTATCGCTACAGCAGCCATCACAAGCAGCGCGGCGGCCATGGACTGGGGCAAGCAAACGCACAGGCGGTGAGATCCCAGGGCGACGACGTCTACGCTCCAAATGCCGATTCGGCACCAGATTATTCGAGGAAAATGTACCAAGAAACGACTGACTCGCCGCACCTGGGACCGAAGTCGGCCAGCGGCGTATTGCTGCGACGGGCGGCAATTGCGGCTGGGCAATCTGCGATTCCAAATCATCACAAACCAGGCCCGCGCCGGCGCAATGCCGGCGAGGAGGCGAAGAGCGCGGGTGTGTGTGAGTGGTGTGGGGGGCCCTTGTCCGCCTCCTGTCTTGTCCTTGCCGAGAGTGTGCCGGCAAGTCTCGACCTCTCACTGAGCAGCTCGAAATGACGGCCGGCGCGCAATCCCAAGATTGCCGGACTATCCGTTCACGGGACGTGACCCAGGTCTTTGGGTCGTCGACCTTTCGGCAGCCCCGAAGCCCCGGTTTCGGTGCACGCTTGCCAGAGCTATTTCCGGGCCTGATCGATAGGGCGCGGGACAGACGGCCGCAGGGACATGGTGACACGCGGTCAGGATTGTTGCCTGGGGACACGTGTTCGAACGCGCGTGCAAGCGTCTAGTCGCTTCGCTGCACACTGATCTGCTTGCACGCAGACGATTCGGGCAGGCGCCCTATCCACGCATTTCCGTAAGGAACTTGAGGATGTACAGTCCGGTGAAACTCGCGAACACCGGGATTTCGTCGGCGCTGTCAAACAAGATCGGACCGCGCTGATCGGTCGTGCGGTGTGCCAGAACAGGACCAAAGCATTGAAAAAAAGGCCTACAAGTGGCAAGCCTCGCTGCCTGACTGCTCGCCCGCGCGCACCAGCAGGCTGCAGGTGCGTACAGTGGAAGCCCGTTCGAGATCCGTCAAACGACTCGGCCTGCAGGCCGAATCGGGCGCCTCTGGAGGACGCGACGACGTCGGGATTGGGCGCCGCTGACTGCACACCTGTGTCAGCTAGTGCGCTCGATTGTTGCGGGGTCGTGTGGTTCAGCACGCTCCGCCACTTGTCCGCATTTCACGACGACCACCAGTGCGCTAGTCTAATGTGTGCCCCGAACTTGACGAGGAGCTTGTTTGTCTTGCAGCGCGCCACAACGCGATAGATGCTCGTTTTCCCCGCCGCCTGTCGCGCCACGGGCGTGGATCCTGGGGGCGGAACAGTTGTGTTTTCATAAAGGAATGTCGGCGCCGGGCCTGGCGCCGGGGCTTCGGCAGAAATCTTGGATTCATGTTCGATATTGGGGTGCATGGAACGGCTCTTGTTACGATATAGGGTGCGGTGGTTTGACGGCCCAACACAGCACGAATCGGTGACAAAATTTGCCAGCACCGGATTGGCGGCATCGCAGTGAAACACATAAAAAAAAGCCCTTCCAGCACAGCCAGGCGCATCGTTCGCGCTCCAAGACGCCGGCGTGCGGTGCGTGAATCTAGACGGAAACGGGCGGCGCCGACCCAACGCCACGCGGGGATGGCTGCGAGCAGGTTGCCTCGGACATTGCGGGGACCTGAGCTGGCGCGGGGCAGCAGTAGTAAAGCCACGAGTGATTCTTCAGATGTCATCGGGCGCAGGTGGCACCTTTAAGTGAGCCGGGTCCCGGAAGTCTCGGTCTACCTTCCCCTGCCCGGGCTTGGACCAGAAGCAGGCGGCGGGCAGCGATTTGGCAGGGGTCCGCGACTCCTCTGGTCGGCCATTGCAGGTGACGTGTGTTCGTCGTGGCCCTAGGCATCACCGGTCGGACAAGGTCGTATAGTTGTACCTCCTTAGCGACACCGAAATCCGGCGCGGCGGCTGTCTGAATCATGGCTACCGGGCCACGACTGGATACCGTATGACTGCGATATGCTCAGGGATTGTTTCTGAGGTGATCGCAAGTGAGAATATGA
>Ga0163217_1093675_pt1 | contig 11121 bp, 8 predicted proteins | sample SynspAceP_FD_185933 | JGI IMG/M metagenome (GOLD analysis project Ga0163217, IMG submission 185933) | Saline lake microbial communities from Ace Lake in Antarctica - Synechococcus sp. Ace-P (PacBio error correction) | ecosystem: Environmental > Aquatic > Non-marine Saline and Alkaline > Saline ... | reverse complement strand
GTAATGAAAACCCGGGTAGCGTATAGTTATTGCGTAGTCAAATACGTCGCATCGGATCCACGTTAATTAATAGGGGACTGTCCATCTCCAAAATCCCATGAAGCATTGCCATTAACCGGTTACACTGGTCTATTTGACTGAATCGAATCTTTTCTTTGGCCATTAGTACGACCTCGTAATTTCATACTCGTCCGAGGTAATAGCTGAAATATTGGATCTGTGACACCAGAACTAAATTGCATCGTTATTCCACCCTGCATCATTTGACCACGTTTTAACGAACGTCTGCAATGGATTTTCCAATTTGTACGGTATAGGTATTGTACCTGTTTTAACAGAGGTACAAGTGCTCTCTCTCATAATAAAAGCTAAGATCGCCCGGCTGGCTATTAAAGACCGAAACCGAGAATTTACTGCCAGGAATTACCCAAGCTAGGGATTCATCCCAATTTTATGGTCCATCTAAGAAGTGGCAATTGATTGCGTTTTGTTTGATCGTTGATAATTTCTCGGATAATAGTTAAGCTGGATCCGCATTGGAACAGCCGTTTATATTACTTAGTAATGGTCAGTCTCAATTCTTAACCTCTTCCAGCCACTCAATGGGTTATGTTTTTGCGCCGAAAGGAGTAAATTACTTGGATCAGGGATCTGTTAGGCTGTACCTGCCGTTTCTTTTGCCCAAGTAAAAAAAAATAATGGGAATATGGTCTTAGAACCACCATTAACTGTAAATGGAAATAGCTCCAATCATCGGTAGCTCCACAACTTACTGGAGTTATTGTCTTGTTCACAACATTGGGGTATAAGGTGGTCATTTAAAAAGGTAAATTCTATTTTCCTGAGAGGAAACAGTCACTTTACTGTCGGTTAACGTTTAACCAATTAAGGAACCTGCAAAACGGCACAAAACTGGTGATGTCCTGCGGCCACAAAATTGTTGGGACCTCTCCAATTCGTTAAAAATGAATACGGGTTGTTACTCCCATCCACAAAAGGTTTTTCCTCCTGAAATCAATTGGTATTCAAGCTAAATGAGCGTAATTACTTCACAGAAGGTAATGGTATAAGATTTGGAAACCGGGTTATATTCCATAGGCTTCATAACTCTTCCATTGGTTAAAGTTTTGATACCACGGCATTTGGTTGGCAATCGTTACCTCAATTACATGGACTGTGTTGGAAAGTGCAGCTAATAGTGGTTTGGCGTACTTACTTAAAAATTACGGGGAGTTCCCGCTATCACGGAATGCTGGAAAGGTTGATGTACCTCCCTGGCACCCTAAAGGTAAAATCCCGTCCGTTGTTTGGGCATTCAAACACAACTAGCGTTTTCGGTATCCACTCTTTGTTGCGCTTAATTACGGGTAGGAGCAGTTATTATAAATGTCTGTCTAACTGTACAAGCGTATTTGGATTCACTTATTGGTGTCTATTATAACCACTTCATAGCTTTCCTACCTTCCCAAATTCGGTAAGACTAGTATTATTGTAGAGTAACTTGTTTCCGTTTTTGAACCAGTTTATCTTGCAACTGGACTACTTGGGATTCAAGAGCTATACTGTTATACTTATTTTCAGCATTGGCGTCTCCGGGGCACATTAGTTGTGCGTTTGGTCACCTGAACGTTGCTTACTTTCTTAGTACTTGCTTTGAGCTACATTTGCTGTGTATTGTTGTTGGAACATCAATTTGGTCGGTTACAGAAAGTACGTATACCCAGAGCCAATTGGCTAAATGTTTTGCGTTGAATTAGTTGGCATTGTTTGGTCCGCCAACTTAAAATTATAGGAGGGAAACCACCTGTTACTTGTTGGTAGCTCCAATGTTTAAACTAAATACTTCATCATTTTTTGGACCAAAAACAGGTTCGGCATTTTTCTACTACTACGGGAAGCCTGATTAAATTGTTAGACCCAAAGGTAAGGTTACAGGTTGTGATTCCGATATTGCACAGAGGATCCTTTAATACTAACGTTATAGGTAGGCACCGGTTTAAATTAGTATAGGTAATATTTGGATTGTTTGGTGTTCTGCACCAAAGTCGTACCATTAGGCCTTGTAAAGCGTATAGGTAAAAAGGTGCAATACCTCCAGTGTAGGTAGCGAAATGGCCGTATTACAGGTGTCTCCAATAAGTCCAAGGTCATATAACCTCTGGGTTCGATACCAAGTATGGTGATTGATGTTGTGGCCGGCAGAAGTTCATTATACACCGTTAATGTGGTAGGACTCCGCTGTTAACGTTGCTAATACTCAATGTGGATGCCGCGTAAAGCTTTATTCCCCAATTTTAGACCATTACATAGGTATTGGCAACAGGAATTGGGACTGGCGTTATTACGTTGGATGAACTGACATTGGGCGTCAGTTCCTGCTGGTAAAACGTAAGCGGTAATCCCAATTCCGGCCAATTTTTGCCGTAATATAATTCATTTGAAATGGTCGAGGCTATTACCAGAGCTTAGGTTAGGTCCTGTTGCCGTGTTATTTTTTGGGGCAAGCGCAGCGGCCACTTCATTGTTATTCCTGTGGGTAAATTAGAGGACGCTTCAATGGTAACTTGATGCTTCATAGACCCTTCACTATTCAATGATTATACTATACTTTATTGCTTTAATGTTGGAGTCCAAAAGATAGGTATTTATTTTGTTTTTTGGCCGTATTACCTCTGTAATTCTTCCGTTGGGATATAACAATACTACCTCATTGCCTCCATACAAACTTACATTGGTGATAATATTGTTGATAATGCATTCGTTTATTAATTATTGAATTAAGGTATTACGTTTACTATTTTTGGGCGACGATTCTTCACTACAACCGACTCCAATAGTACTAGTAACCACTCTTTAAAGTTGAAGTAGTCAAAGGCGAAATCTTTGTTGTTGGCCCCAGATATCTACAGATGGCACGTGCTCGTCTGTAAATGTAAATATCTGGTGCAGACCACCAAGTCAAGGTAACTTCAAGTTCCAACAATATCCAGTGGACAACAAATGTGTCCGTATATTTTACAGCATAAACGGAAATTGGAGTGTTACTTTACTGGGTTTTCCGATAATAAAAAAGAAAGTTCTATAAAAAACTACCGGGCATCGGTGAATCAGAACCCAGCACGTAGCCATTGGAGAAGAAAACCATTTATAGGTTTGATCTTACAAAAGTGCTACTACCGTTACCGTAATTGCAGCGGTACAACCCCTTCACAAATGGTTTGATCGCTAGTCAATGGAATATGGTTCTGTAACCTGCACCACTACGGTATTGCTATCTTCAGAACAAACCACACTTGTTAAAAGTGGAGGATGGTAGTCCCTCTTAAAATAGGGGTCGTGGGAAAATTACGGGCTGTGGGTCAATAAATATTCCCCATCTTATTATCCACAGAAGAGTACCACGATATTTTAACACCCATCTACCAATAACTTATTGGCCCATATTCGCGGGATCATATCCGTAACAAATTGATCTCCTGAAATGGTTGCCTTCCGTCTGACATCATTAACAAAAATTCTAATAACATTACTTCTGGTAGGTCCGCAAACAAAATGTACAGTGCTTGGTAATCCCTGCGGCGTACCATTTTTATTTTTTTTCCCCCCCCCGGGGGGCCTTTGGGGGGGGGTTTCCCCCCAAAAAGGGGGCCCCGGTCAGGGGGGGGGAAAAAATTTTGGGTTTTCTTTTTAGGTTTGGGTTGCACCTGTTATAAGAAACGTACCTGAAATAAAATATGGAAGTCCTTCTATAGCACTAGGGTTTCTTAAGCGTAGGGGCCATGGAATTATAACAAAATAGGTCATTGAGTTTTCCTACGATTTTTGGGCCTGTGGCCACCAAACTACAAACTGGATTTGCTATCCACTTTACATTCACTCCGGAATATCGGTACTGTAGTAGTTCTAATTGGTAAGTTTTCGTTAAATGTTTAGGTTGGCCGGTGGATCGTAGCTTGTTCCGTTGCACCGAGATCAATGCCCCGTTGGTCATACATTGATAGGTTAATGTTGTGCCCGGTTGAAGGGGGTCGTTCTTGAATTATGTAGGGTCATTTCCTTCGCATATACTTTCTTCAGTTCCATTTGGTGCCGTTAGCATTTGTTTGTTCAATGGTTCCTTTCCCGTGGGGCATCGCCTCCCATGATTATTTTCCAAACATTACTGGATCACCACTACATTGAACACCATTTAAGGTTGAGGTACTTATTCTTCTATAGTTAAAATTCACTGTTGTAACAACTGGTGGATCAAATGAAACCGAGGTAAGACTCCAGAAATTATCGTTAAAGGTGGATGTTGTCATTGGAATTCTGCCATGATAGGGTTAAGTTTTCCTGGAGGCAATCAATTGAAAAGTTTGGTGTTAAAAGTGAGGGTCTCCCGAATACCAAACATTCCGTACTTCAGCTGCCCCAGAGAAAACGGTTGATGTTATGGCTAGGTGCATTGTTCAAATTTATTTACATTACACAATTAACCGGTTTGTGTTAGTTACTTCACCAAGTGGTACTTGCAAGGTAGCTGTGGCCTTTCTTCTGAATAGGTGCCAATTCATTGGTGTTGACAGGTGTTATAGGTAGACTGATTGGCACCTGGCAATATCGGACCAAGTAGTTACCATTCTGGCGAATTTTGCCAAGTATAACTTATGTTCCATTAGAAGTTTGGCGTTGGCGCGTACTTGTAATTGGCTGGATATTGCTTTGACCCACATTACCGTTTCTGTGTTTGGGGAAATTGTTCCTTCCGAAAGTGAGATTTAAAGTCACCAATGTAGAAGGACTGAGCTTCACAGGTGTTCATTACTGGTAGAAGTTACATTCTTTAAAATAAGTAGATGTTGCCCAATCCGAGGAAAAGTTTTAAATCCCTCTCCAGTTCTTCCTGATATTACAGTGTAGATACATTATCAGTGGAGGAATACCACTGAAAATTCAACCCCGACCCCTGCCAGCTGTTTACCGTTTTGTACAGAAATTGTTGTGGTGTTTCGGCTTCGCATACCGTTGGTCCGCAGACTCCCTCTCCACGGCAATATGTGCCTGCTACATTTTATGGTCAAACACGTTGGTATAGTTGGAGCAAACCTTTAGCCGTTCAGTGTAGTGGTAATACAGTCCTTCATATATTTGGTGGATACTGCAAGTACCCTTGGAGGTATATAAGTAGCACCTGTTTTGCAGAGGGCATTAACATTTCCAGTTTACACCGTTGTCCGTTGATGATTCCCAGGCATAAGGTCTATAATTTCACTGCGGCTGTTAGTGTTGGATACCTTTAACAAAGTACTTGGTGCCTGTCCAGCACAAAACATCTTGATTATTACCAATTACGCCGGTATGTCAATGTGTTTCACAAAAACAAGTTGTTCTCGTTGAATTCTCCAAAACCATATTTTGGAATTATTGGTAATTATAGTTTGTCTTCTATATTTTGTTAGTGACCGTTGGAGCAACGCAAAGCTATAGTTTTAGCATTGGTTTTCCCCATTTATATTTGGTAAAATTTACCGGTATTTCAGATTGCCATTGATATGGTTATGTTTGGGCCAGGCGCCGTACCGCCGCTAACGGATATGGAATGGATTTTCACCTGCACCAAATAGTTTGATTTGTTACTTGTTGTTCCGCCATTTATTTGACTTAGAACGGTAATTACTATTTTCTTGGTGTAATCTGAAAACAGGTATAACACGTTTAATAGTATACTATCTTGTCTTCTAAAGGTAGTCGAATTGGGTAAGGGCAGTTGGCTGGTATTCCGCATTGTTGGCTCCGGAAAATTGTAGTCCAAGAAAACTTCCGTTAAATCGTTCCCATTTAAGGAAATACTTTCTGAACCAGTTGCATTGGTGTCAAGATGTAAAAATTGTGTTTTGGGGCGGGCATTGTAACACACCGTTTCGGCTTCCATTGTAATTACTTTCCAACTCCAAAAATTGTTAAGTTAACTTGTAGCTACACTACCTAATACCTTTGGCAGCTGCACCTGAACAGTGGTACCTTCTACAATTCTTGAAATGCTGGATTAGGTAGAAACTTGCGTTATAAGTGCTTAAGGGTTAGCTCCACTTATATTTGCCCAGTTACTTCCATTATATTTTTCCATGATAGGTTCCATTGTTTTCCCCATTATTTTATAGTTAATAATTTGAAGGATCACTTAACGACAGAATTTCTGATTTGTGGCAAGACACCTAAAACCGCATAATTTACTATAATTGGAGACGGCAGGTTTTCTTTAAAACAGCTAAACCGTTTAGGACGTTGTAACTCTTCTTTAACGAGTAGTTACGGATAAGGCCGGTAGGCTTGATTAGGAATATATTTGTTGCTCCCGGAATTTAGGGCCATGGGCCAGAATCGTTTTTATACCTGATAGGTGTGTGTACCTGTTGGTGTTACGCAAACATCCCAAGAGGTATCAATTGTGTGGTGTTTGGTTGTTAGCACAAACATTTTTTGTTACCGGTTCCATCGGTAAATACTCCTGCATATATTTCATTTACTTGTAATGGTTGCCGGGATTGATCTGTGTACATGACTTCCCCGTATACCGCTAAAGGAGTGTTAATCGTCTGTTTCTGCTGAATCCATTAGCGGAAAGGTTGACTTGTTTAACCAATAGGTGTTTCCGTTGTTGAATTGCAATGGCCGTCCAGGTTCCGTTTACATCCTTTTCCCATACAAAAGTTCTGGTGGGTTATTATTTGGATCCGCTTATCTATATATCTGACGTCATTTAAATGGCGCATATTGTTTGTCTTACCCCTAGTACCTCCAGTAGATGGAGTGAAAGAAAACGGTAGCCAAATTTTGGGCATCTACAAATGCATTTATTTTATTGGCATTCCCATTTAAAATTATTTTCAAATTTACCGTTTGTAGGTTGTTAGCGCCGGAATTAGTTGAATTCTAATATTTCAATAGTAATATATCCTCATTGGTTATTTGGGCGGCAACCGGTAAGGGTTACTTGCAACCTAGAGGGTATTTCCCAGGATCTTGACAACAACGGCATTTGGTAATAATCTGCCCGGATTTAAAGTATAGGTAGGTGGCATTATTGCAAAACTTAAGAAGGGCAGCCTCAATAAAAAAAGGTATAGGGTACCTGCTTACCAAAATCCGTTACAAAGATTCGGTCAAAAACAAATGCCAAGATTGAGCTCGGATTGAGGAAGGCTGCTGCCGCAGAATTAAAATTGGTATTGTAAACTCCGGTTTACCTGAGCGATGCTACTCCCAGAATTAAAACTCAAACAACAGGATAAAGCCAGTAACAGCTTTGCGGTTCGATTTTACATTGATATTGGCCCCTTATATTATAATTGCCAGTTCTAAAAAGTACTTTTATTCCTTCTTGTAGGAAAGACCTTTATAACGGGACAGAAGTTTCATATATATTGCAGCTGTTTTTATCTCTTTTAAGGACAGAAACTATTGTTTTGTTGCTGAAACTGCATTTTATTGTGGTGTAGGACTGGGAATTAGACCAATTATATCTGACCACAACCTCTTTTGTTACTGAACAAAGGCCATTTTGTACAAACGATCAGTTTAGTTCCTTAAAAAATGTGTTTTGGGACTTAAAAAAACATGCCTACTAGCCTGTAATTACCATATCAAAAATTAGTTATTTATTTGATGGTTTCGGTTTGTTAATTATAAATAGCCAATAGGGATTGACTTTCAGTGAAAATATTGTGTGTATATCTGGAAGTAAATTGTGTTTTTTTAGCAATATATTTTGTGATTCCCGATAGCAGGAAAGAATTCAGGTTATTCAAGAAAATTAATCGAAAAACAGGGTTTTTAAATATGGTCAGCCTAGTTCATATAGGTTTTTAGTTCAGTGATTTGTGCTAGGCAGGAAATCGATCGGGTGATAAGATCTGAAAGGCTTTAGGTATTCATTGGAAATATCTTTAATAAGTACACGTGTTGATTAAATGAAAAATTGCGTTCAATTGATAAATTACTGGTCTGAAATGTAAACTTTATAATATCTTATCCAAATTTATTCTCCAAATCATATCAGGGTTACAAATCTGGCAGTTGTCATTTTTCTCAATCCGGCTTTAGGTCCCCACAAACAGAACAAACAATAATCCTCGGCAAGGTTCTTTTAAATGCTGTTCCAACAGGAATTGTGATTTAGCATCCCCATAGGTCTCATTCGTAACGGTGAAACAAGAGGTACATTGATAGACTTCTTTTCAATTTGGTCAACATTGTAACCTTAGGGCCTCTTTCTTAGTATACAACCCTTTCCCAACTGATCGAAGTTAGTTTTTACTAAGTTCCATTAAAAGGCCCGGAAGTTCTATCTTTAATCTAGGTCTTGATGCATTTACACCTTGATATTCTTGGGTATGGGGTCAAAATTTCTTGAAATGCAATACGTTATAAGTTAGGGCCTCACTGCAAAAATCCTGAACTATAGTGAGGTTGGGTTATTTTTCCTCAATCAATAACGGAGGAGAAATGGGTCAGTTTACCTGTTTCATTGCCTTATCCCAAGGTAAGTCATAAGTACTTATGTCGTTCTGATCAAAGCTGAGTTACCAAGAATTTTTTTAACTCCAAGGCTTCCATATCATCTACTAGGTAGATTTGCCAGTCATTATCCAAATTTGTGAATGACGAATATTTATTTCCTTTTTTGTCCCAAAAAAACGCTCCCAGTTCGGGTCTAACTAGCACTCTTAATTCCCTTGATTTATGAAGGATTTCCATGAGGTAATACATATTTTTTCCAATACTATCTGTCTAACAAACCCACAAGTTTTTTTTTAGGAAAATCAAGGTTCGATATCTATGTTTCTCCAATATAGACCCAGCCAATATTTGATCCAAACCCATCCGGTTCATTTCCTTCAATAATAGGAAATTTATATAGGGAATCTCCAGTTCCCGTCAATAGTCCTATTTTGCGTGTCCAACTTTTTATGAGAAACAAAAAAATAGTTCATCTATATCCGCAATGTCCACATACCATTTCCTCAATGGCTTTAGCTGTATTTAATGTCCCAGCCTATAAAATTAGGACCGGATTTAGTAACAGATTTTGTTTCCATGGGCAACTTAACGTTCAGGGGTACCAATATTCCTCATTGTCAGAAAGCTATCTAAAGTTTAGGTTTACCGCTAAAAAATTGGAACTAAAACGTTGCTTTTGGATCGGTTAATGTTGATCTTTCAACTTGGGCAGCATAATCAAAAACCCTCCAAAATGATTAAGATAGTAGAACCTTTAGCCAGTAGGTCATATCCAAAAACATCCGCGGACACATTAGGAACTTTACTTATTGTTTTTGATAGCTCTATCAGCAAACTATATCTGGTATTCAAAATTTGGATATTTGTTCCAATTGTTCCTCTTTGGCATTTTGCAAAGGAAACAATAATTCTTGTCTGGATCCAAAAAAACACCTCTTTCAACCGCCTGCTTTCCAACATGGCCAATGATTCCTTAATTCTCCTGGAGAGGTTACCGCCCTTTGATCAGTATTCCTTGTAAATCATTTCATCTCATAATTATTATATTTTATGAAGTAAAACAGTTTGTAATTGTTGGCCAGGTATACGTGTATCTCCGGTTTACCCAAAACTCCACACCCTAATCCGGCTTCCCAGTTTCGAACCAGAGTTAGAGAAGGTCCTTCAACAACCTCCGTTGATGGTTTTTTCTTATTAGATTGCCCTCCCCGACCTGACTGCAGGAGCAAACTAAATTTGCCTTTTAAGGGAACGAATTGGAATTTGTTCTCTAAGCCCAGTTCATTTCGCTTTTTCAGATAGTTCAAATTTCCTTCTTCAATGAGTCTCTTAAACTCGGCAAACTCATTTTTATCCCCATTTTATAAAAATGGCACCTTTTAAGGGTATCATCCTTAACAATGCATTTCTTATACTATCTTCTTACTGACAATCATCAGGATTAATTTCTTTCATAACTTTATCATCCATGGGGTCGTTCCACCATTACCAAGACTACAAAGATCTGGTTTTTCGAACTTAGAATATCATTAAGATTGATCCGTTATAGATACTGCTAAAGTCTTCCAAATATATATCTTGGCCGCCGTATCTGCCTGTTGTTCGGCGGCAGAGGTTATTTCCAAATAAGGCATTTTCTTAAATTCCGCCAATTTCGCCCAAAGCAAAAATATTTGGGATCATTGGGTCTGTAAATATTCATTTGACCACCACTCCCCTTCCGGTCTTTTAAGCTCGGAATGTTTTGCCAATCAATGTTGGGGGCGTTGTACCTATTGGCATTAAACTATTAGCATTGCCACTTTATAGGGTCCTTTCCCGTTTTTAGGGTAATCGACAGGGAATTTTTGTCATCCCTTTCCTCAATTACGGTACTTACTTCATTGTCATAAAAAACCTTTATTTTCCCCGGTCATTAACATCCTTTCCGCCAATAGTCGACTTGCAATTTTCGGTCCAACTGTGTCTTTCCATTAATCTTAGGCGGCACCTCGTTGGCATGATGCTGTATTAAATTTTCTATTCTTTAGTGCAGTCGGGGCCAGCTCTAGGCCCAAAAAGGCCACCCCCAACGATAACCACATGTTGTTTTCCTCGTTCGGCAAGCCCTGGTTATCCTGTAGATATTTACGCAATGTTATCGGCGATCACTTCGTTTTCTCTCATTTCGTAACAGCGGCCAGGGCTATTTTATTTGCACCTCACTTGGGCACAAAAAGCACGGATTACTGTTTGCCATAATGAAGAGTATCATAGGAATATTCAAAAAACCATTGTCGTCCATTATTGGGTTTTATTTTTTTTCTATCTATCTTTCAGATTATTGCCTTATCCCTGAATGTAGGAGGTGATAATTCCAACTTTTGCAGTCTTCCCTTTCTTTAATTTTTCCAAGGCTTCCCAAGAAGGGAGTTCCTCCTCCACATATTCCGGAGTAATACCCGATTGTTAAAAATGGATCCTTTTCTTTGGAGGGAATAAACATGGAGCTCATCCACTTCCATTTTTTCTCCTATAAGGTTTGATAAATCTAATATTTGCCGCGGGGCTCCTGCCCCGGATTATCATGATCTTTTGTTTGGGTTTTATATATTTGCGACTTTCTATCCTCTCTCTTTT
>Ga0163217_1072603_pt1 | contig 11122 bp, 17 predicted proteins | sample SynspAceP_FD_185933 | JGI IMG/M metagenome (GOLD analysis project Ga0163217, IMG submission 185933) | Saline lake microbial communities from Ace Lake in Antarctica - Synechococcus sp. Ace-P (PacBio error correction) | ecosystem: Environmental > Aquatic > Non-marine Saline and Alkaline > Saline ... | reverse complement strand
CGATTGCCTATCCAGTTGAACCCACGTTGCCAAAAGGTCGCGCCATTGGCCCAAGTACATAGTGCGCCAGGGCGGCGCCGGGGGCGACAAATATCTTGCGACCCACCACCTATGATGGACAGGAGCGGCAGCATGGGCAGTACGAGGGAGTAAATGTCAGGCCCAGACCGGTCAAAAAAGAACAGCGCAGGCCAGGCTGAAATGCCAGGCTGGTGTGCGTGCCAGGAGTTTTTCCTGGGCGCCTGCCGCGGCGCGGGCATCTGCAATTGCAACCGTTTCAGGCGAGGTAGCACAGCCGCCGTCAGCGCAAGCCCTGGAAATTCGATCGACGTTGCTGGCCGTTCGGCGCACCGCCCTGCAACTAGGACGACTCCAGGCTGTTGTAGTTACTTCTACATCGCCAAAAAACATCGTTTTGGGCGATTGCAATTCGGGCAGACCACTGCGGTGACTGCTGCGCACCTCGGACAGCGGAAATCAAGGCGATGACAGGTACAGTAGTATTCAGGGCGATGTCCGAACTTGCAGGCGGAATTTGTCGCTCATCTGCAGAAATCAGCCCGGGCGAAAGGTTCGCCCCTGCAGGAAGTTGGCCTGCCGCCGCTGCCTTCAAGTCCTCCAGTAAAGGTTGAGCGGAAGGAGCGCTCATCCAGAAAGCGCAGCCTGGGACACACCCGGCAGCAGCAGAACAGCAGTATAAAAAGGACCGTAACGGCCAATCAACCCATCACTGCTTTGAGGATATCCTGGGCAGCAACTATAAACGCTGTGGGCGGCCTTTGCCGAGCGACAAAATGTCATCAGGTAGTCAGTTTTCATCCGTGCTTTATGACCTTTGCCCTCTGCTAAACCCATGCGTGAAACTCGCCAGGTTTAGCTGTCTGTTAGTGATGCCCTGAAACCTCGAGACGCTACGCCGTCCCGTGTGGATGATGGTGCTGGAGGTGATATGCTGCGGAACGCAAAACCACTGGGAGTAGGCAATGAGAATTGGAAAATGGTCAATTCGGTGAGAGGCTCAGCCGGTGCTCTCGACAGTTCGACAGCTTCGACATCGGGCTCGGAAGGCTCTTTGTGGGGGCGGTGCTGATTGGGCTGTGGTGGTTTTACATTGTTATTCTGCTGGTCGTCGGATGGTACTGAGTCCGCGAGCCGGATTTCGGGCCGGTTCAAACCCGTTCGCGATGGCAGGCCCTGCGGTGGCTGGCAGAGCTGACCAGTACTCCGGTTGCGCACATGATGTCGACTTGTTGAATAAGCCGGCGGCTTCACATCAGCAATGGACATTTACCCGCCGGGCTTGGCTGGGACATATGCCGAGCTGGGATTTGGCGTAATGGTGCAGATGTATACGTGACATGACCCGGGCAATGCGTCGTGATATGCGCGCTCCAATCCCAGGCTGCAAGACCGCAACTGGCCAAAAGCCGAGCGCGTTTCTTCCATTTCGATAATACCCAGTTGGGCCTTCCCTGCCACCGAGAGCGGAGTACGCGACCGTCTTGACGAGCTGGAAAACAATATACCGACCGGCTTGCGCCGCGGTGCGACGCCGAATTTTTATGCGCAGTTTGCGGATATCTGGCCAGTTCGGTGGGCGACGTGAATTACCCGGCTTCGGCTCGCTGTACAAACGGCTGTCGGCGTAGCGTGATCAGGTGTGGATTTACGGACAGGCAGCGCCCGCGCGAAAGGACGCATTGGACGAAAATTGATGACGTGTTTTCTAGTTCGGGGTTCGGCATGGGCGTTGGTTCACTGTGCGTGCGGAGGAGTCGATTTTTTTGCCGGAGGATCGACGCGAAGAACGCACAGACCGTTTGGCAACAGTTATCCGCGAGCTGGAAAAGCTACTCAGGAGGCCGCTGTGGAGTTTCGGTTAATTCTGAACGCGGGTGGCTTCGGCATTGCTGGCAACCATTCCCTTGGTCCAATGGCAATTACCTCTCGACGTATGCAAACGCGGCTTTGATTCGATCTGCGTCGGTTCATCGAGCAGGGTTGATCGCCGGCGTGGATGCATCCTTCGATTGCCGCTTACCTGGCGGCTTCCGCCAGGAGATCGGTCCTGCATGTGGATGAGCAGGGACCGGGTGGGGGGCTGGGGTGTGCCGCGCTCCCGGGTGCAGGAGGAGGGCTTGAATCACCCGCGTGCACTATATATTCGTGTTCAATAGTTGGCCGGCTTGCTGTGTATGCCCAAGTTCGTACTGGCAAAACGCTTTGTATTCGGGCATTGGGATGTTGCAGCCGGTGGTTTGTCAGCGCCGGAACATATCTCAGGCGCGGCCGGCTGCGAACTGGAAGAGCAGTTGGGTGTAGTTGATGCGAACTGAAACCGCATGGAGGTTTCTTTTTTAGGCGCCGGAAGCGCCTTCTGGGGAGCGTTCTTCAGTTGCTGTTGGATGCCCCATCAGCATGCAGCCAGAGAAGTGCAGGGGCTGCGTGGATTGATCCCGCGGCAGACCCTGGCAGTGCGATGATGAGCAGTACAGTCCTTGACTCGCTGCAGGCGCTTGGTCTCGCTGCAGTCAGGCGATTCATGAGTGAGGTGGTATGGGCTAAATTCCAGTGGATTCTCAGGCCTGGGCTGGCCTCGCTATTCAACGAGGACCGGGCGTTACCTGCCCGGATTGCAGCAGCCCGTCGCGCAGTGCCATCTGGCAACAGGCCCGGCCCCGTCGGCGACGGCATCGTGGTGCGCGCTGCGCCGCAGACCAAAGGGGCGAGGTGGGCAAGACCGTCACCAAGCATCGCCGGAATCATGCTGCCGAGGCTGAATTGAAAGACCTGGCCAAGTCAGACAGCTCGCTTGCGGTGCGGTGGCGCGCTCAAGAGGAGGTGTCATTCGAGATTCAGGGCGATCAGGTCACCCTATTGTTGTGCCTGGCTTTCAGAGCAGGGTTTTCAGGTCAAGCGCGCTGGCGGTTGAGTATGGTGGGCTGTCGCCTCATTATACCTGCGGACGTAACCCAATGCAGATAGCGGCCCAGATGCTGATAGGCAGGGGATGGGGTGAATAACAGTTCCGTTCCATCAGTGCGCGTTCCGCACGGCGGGTTGAAATTCTGCGGGCATATAGCCGTAAACCGAATGCGCTTTCAGCGTTGACGCTGCAATGTGATCTGTGCACCAATGCGCAACGTTCTCGGGTCCAGCGGCTGCTGGGGTTAGGCTGCGGTTTCTCGCCAGCATGGTTGTTTTTCCAGCTTGCGAATGCCCTATTTGATCCAGATTTGGTTGACCAGCGCATCCGCAGGTTGATAGAACGCAGCGGGAGGGGCGCCATCGGGGGCATAACTGATTTAGCAAGGTCTGGTCAAGGCGGCGGCCCGGGTCGGCCAGCCACTCTCAGTTACTGCGTGGACAAATACCAGGTATATTGCTCGCGCGATTCGGGCAGCGCCTCGCAGGCGGCATATGCAGATATCGCCGGGTAAGGCAGAGCGGCAGGGTATCGAGATGGGTGCGCGCTGATCGAGATCTCTATCAGGGTTCGATAGCGTCAGACCGATGCCCATGGGCACAACCATTCACTGATATGCCCAGGCTGCTCGACATTCCAGAACACGCGCGATTGTTCAGGTGCTGTATGTCAGGCAGCCATTTCGCAGGATCTCGGGTTAACACGGCAAGGCGGATAGGCCTGGGGCTTGGGCGTAGGATCTGCGGGCAAAGTTGGCGCACCATCTTGGTCGAAATAGCGATCATCTGGGAAATCTCAAGGGGTTGTTATGCACTTAGGGGGCGCTGGAATTTATAACAAGGCTCTGAATCGCACATCAGCTTCAAAAACGTAGAACTTACCCTGCAAGAGTCGGTCGGGGGGGTGTACACCATTCATACAGGGGGACAGATTAGGGAAGGTATATTCATGCGCGTCAGTGCCTCATTGATCAAAGGCATCCACTTTCGGCGTATTGCTGAGGCCAGCTTTCGCTTTCGCCAAGGTCTGTCTCAGTTGGGATACAGGGCAGTTACAACGAATACAGCTATTGGAATCGGATATTCAGTTAGATTGATGACTCCAACGATAGGCTGCCCCAGCGTTGTTGGCCGCTTTTACAATTATCGGTAAAAGCTTGACCAGTACAGGGCGGTTTTTATGTACCAGGCGGGCATTGAAGCAATTGATGGCGAAAAGGGACGACAACGAACTGCGCGGATGCGCGCGGCGAGGACGATTGGGGTTTCGGGCGCCATTGCGATAACAACTTGCATTGCCGATTTTATCGCCGGTGCCGGGTTATGACTGGACCCGCTTGAGCCAGATGGCGGTAACGGTTCTTGAAACCCGTACCACTAAACAAGAGCCCCTTTGCCAAGCTGGGTTTGGGTTGGACGCACCATGGCAGTCGTGACACGCGTTTGAAACCGGCGCGGTACAGTCTGGATGCGGAACCAGATTCCGTGTTGACACGTTGGGTAGTGAAACGCTGGAATGAAGAACAAAGGCAAATTCCCTACGCCGAGCTGACGTTCCTGTGGAACACCGTGAAGTGCATTGCCATTCTCGGCCTCGGTCTATTACGAGCGCACATTATCAGTTTGGGAGAGACTCCCGACATGCTGAACAGCCAACCAAGTGAAAAGGACGAAGTGCGGTCTGAAGCTGGATGCTGTTCTGAAAGTTCAGTTAAAGCCAATTACGACATACGGGGTATGAGTCTTGGCTCATACGTTTTTTTTTTGCTTGGCTGCCAGGTAATCCCGACATTGAGGCATAAAAAGCAGTTGTGGGCGCGCTTTTACGGGGGCAGAAACGCTTATTTTTGGTAAGCGTCCACTGCCCTTAACAATTTTTCGCCGGGTTCTCAGCGCTTGCCACGGGTCAATTGACCACTTGCCTTTCTTCCAGATTCCTCGTGTAGTTCTCAGTAAATGCTGGATTTTTTTGCTTGCATAGCAGCTAAGGCGTTGTCGGTATATTCCTTGATGTCACGGTACAGCACGCTGAGCTTGTCATGCGGCACTGCGATCATGATCTCGGCCATCGTCGTCAATGTCAGTACGCCAAGGGGCGCGAGCGGATGTCAGGAGCCTGGCACAACGGATATGTGGGGTCACTCCAGAACGTCCAGTGGGTTCACCCATCGTCAGCAGTGTGTTCGTGATGAAAACCATAGTTGGCGGGTAGAACTCGGGTGGCATGAAACGGTTCACGAACAGTGTAGTTTGCTGTCTTTATCGATCTTCGTATTTGGATCGGCGCGTGATTGGCCGGGATCTCCGCGGATGGCTCGGACATTAAATGTTCGTTGGGGCATTATCTTTGCTGGGGGGATCTGTGTAGCTCATGGGTTACCTGATCGGCATTGTGGAAAATCTGGGCAGAATTTAGGCTTAAGGGGTGGCGATACCAATCGATAGCAGAGTTTAAGCAGCGTTAGTGTAAAACCTTGGGTCGTTAGGGGCCGTTGAGCAGGGGATTTTAGCCAACGGAAGCCGTTTTATGGCTCCGTTTTGATCCAGGTGCTGACTGCGCGGTTAGAGGTTGAGTGAGAAATAGTGGAATGGCATCTCGCTTGCAAAGCACAGGAACGATTACAAGATGTGCGCAGGATGTCGTTGTTCTCGGCCTGTCGATTCCGTCATTGCGCTGGATGCCTTCGGGCAGCGCGGCCATGGGACCTTGGCCTGGTTGAGCATTTGTCGGCACCAGTTGGCGCGCGCTTCTTCGATAACTAGATGCCTTGAGGCACCAACTGGCAGACAGCTGTCATGAGAGGAAACTCGGGAAGTTGAACTGGCAGAGCAAGCCCTTGGCGCTTTCTTCATTCTTCAGCATCAGAATCACCGGCCTGTTCGTTTTCTTCCAGCGGTCTTCCAGGACAAGCGTTGGACGCTTCCGGCTTGGGCCAAATGACCGTAAGAATTCGCGGATATTTGATAAACAAGGCGTCACTTCGTCCAGCACGGCTTGTGTCGGCCTGTTACTATACGCATACGTATTCGCCCGGAAATGTCAGATTATGGCCCGCTTAGTGGTAGGTGGGTCAGCTGGAGGACCCATTCCTTTGCCCAGTGATCAGGATTCTTCAATCTGCCGGCAAAAAAACCCGCGGCAAGGGGGGTTCCTAGCACTTGCCAAAGCGGTTCAGATCTTGAAAGCTGGCAGCTTGGGGGCAAGGTCACGTTATTCAGCTCTTACGTACCTGGCAGGACCATTGCGGAACGGCGGGTTAAATCTTCACCTTGATCAGCCTCGGTGACAGGTATTGCGGCAAGCCTCGGTTGATTGGAAACCGTCTTCAGTGATGCAGTGTCAGCAGAAGTTCTCGACCGTTGGGCGACATCTTTCAGGGCGCTTCGATAATGTCCACTGATAGGGGCTGTCCTGCAGGGCGGCGAAGTGGTCCGGCATTACGGCATTTCTTGCCTCCAGTCCATCTGCACTTGACGCTTTTAACCCAAGGCATAGGATTGTCAACGTCGAACCTTGGAGGCAATGTTGCGCGTGCGCGCGTTGCAGATATAATCGGCTACGGCCAATGGGTACTTGATAGCCAACTGATCCCTTACCGGTTGGCGATAGTGGGCGCCACACCGCCCAATTGCGCATTGGCGAATGCGTCGGTTCAGGCCGGTTTCGGACAGGAACTTGCCCTCACTGTTTTTGATCCTTCGGGACCGCCAATCACGGCAAGTTAGCCCGTAGGTTTCGACGCACTGTTTGACGCGTGCGAGGACTTTTTCCTGGTCAAATTTTGACTTTCGGGATAGGACAATATGTGCGGGGCTGGACCTTCGCTTCAGCTGGCCAGACGCAGGCAGGCGGTAATCCAGCCGGGCATGCCGGCCATGACCTCAAGGATTAAAGACCTTGGTAGAGGTCGCGGGCCATTGAGGCGACGTCACAACCGGACTCGCGGATGAAGTCGGCAACATACTTGGCTACCGAGCCAAACCCGGAGGAGCAGGTCGGTTATCGCAGATCGTTTGTCCACGGTTTTGGGTACCATGAGGATGCCTGGATCGGATAGCCCAATGGTTTCAGCAGTTGCGAATCTTTCAAAGCAGTAATCGGCCGGTCGCCGCCGCGTTGTAGAGAATAGCCGATATGTGTCGCGGAAGAGTACGATTCAGCCGCTCATATTCAGCCCGGTGGTTCAGGCTCTGAGTTGTTTTATAGCGGCAAGAGCCAAAGCGCCTGAAGGCGATTGTGGCGCAGGGCCGCAATTATTCTCTGCGGGTCCTGGCTTGGTCGTATAAGGGTCTTCGGTCAGGGGCGCGATAATGCCGTTGTGACCGCGTAAACGTTGACGATTTGCTTCGGGAGTGCCTAGGCGGTTTCAATCCACACCCGCAACGACGGCGTTGATACGGCAGTACACCGGCTGTTGAGATTAAAGGCATTTTTTGACGGACATGCGAACCCCTGTTTGGGACTTCTGGGTACCAGCTGGTACAAAGGGCGGAAAGCCTTGATGGCGCGGAATGATAGCCGAAAACTTTCACGGCTATTTGCCATGGCCGTCTGGCGGGTTGTCCTGCTGCAGCGTTGCCCGTGTTAAAATCTCTGCACCAACCGACCGACTTCAAGGGCCTTAAGAGCATGCACCTGCATATTTTAGGAATTTCTGCGGCACTTTCATTGGGCTCACTGGCGCTGCTGAGCGCGAACTGGGCATCAGCGTCAAGCGGATCGGACGCGAATGTCTATCCGCCGAATGAGACATCAGCTTGAGGCGCAGGGCATTTGCGTTGATGGAGGGCTATCATCCTGCGTGCATTTGCAGAGCCGGCCCGGATACATGGTGGTTATCGGCTATGCCCTGTTCACGGGTAACCGCCGTTGATATTGTGCTGGAACCAGGGGCTGCCCTTGTGTCCGGGCCGGAATGGCTGTCACGTACGTTTTGAGGAGCGCTGGGTGCTCGCAGTGGCGGGTACCCACGGCAAGACCACTACTCGAGTTTGCTGGCTGGATTCTGAGCAGCAGGTTGGCGCCGGCCGTTTTCCTGATGGCTGGAAGTGCCGCAGAAGTTGTGGCGTATGCCCGCTTGGGCGGGGACGCCCATTTTTTGTTGTTGGAGGCGGACGAGTACGACAGTGCGTTTCTTCGACAAGCGCTCAAGTTGGTGCATTTACCGGCGCGCACGGCGGTGCTGACAATTCTCGAATACGATCACGCGGATATTTTTCCGGTCTGGCGGCGATTGAACGCCAGTTTCCACCATTTCTGGTGCGTTGCCTGCCCGCCAGCGGTCTGTATCATCTACCCGCAGCGCGAAGAGGCCCTTGAACGAGTGATTGCGATGGGGCTGCTGGACACCTTGCCAAACCACGGGAGGCGGGCCGTGGCAGGCGCGGTGCTGGAGGCGGATGGTTTTCGACGCTTTTGAGGTTTGGCTGGACGGGTATGTCAGGGTGAGGCGGACCTGGTCGCAGGACGGTGAGCCATAGTGTCGCTAACGCCGCTTGACGGCGCTGGCGGCGGCCCGGCATGTACGGCGTGGACCCCGCCCAAGGGCATTGCCGCACTTGGCCGAGTTTCAAGAGTTGCCAGCGGCGCATGGAGACTGTGGCACTGATCAATGGCGTGAGCGTCTATTTTTTGATGTTTTGCTCATCACCCTCGGGCAATCGCCACACGCTCGCCGGGCTGCCGCGCGGCATCGGTGACGCGCGTGATTGCGGTTATCGCCGCGATTCCAATACATGCGCATGGGCAGTCATGGGCAGGCACTGGCGCAGTGTGCGCCCAGTGCACTCAGGCTGATCTGGTTTCAGACTCCCAGCGGTGACTGGTCGCTGACGAGCATCATCGAGCAAGCCCGGTTACGCCGAGCATCGAATACCGATATGACGGCTCATCAGGCAGCCTCGCTGGCAGAAGCCAAGCCTGGCACGCGTTCGTGATCATGAGCAATGGCGGATTTGGTGGGATTCCATCAGCGTTTGATCCCAGGGCCTGGAGGATTGCAGTGTGGCAAACTGAACGTGGTTCACACTGGCGATTGACCGGCGGCTTCAGTGTCAGTACGCCTTGCGCTTGGCTCGAGTTGCCTGGTCCAAGGCGGATGTCGAGGTGTTTTTCATGATATCCCAGGCGGGCAGTGGTGGTCGCCACCGGAAAGGAAACCAGCCTGACCTTGCCGCCTAAGCCCAGGCGTTGGAAGCCTTCCTGACGGAGCACTTACTCGGACGGCCTGGGCAGATTCGCGTGTTTGGCAAACAGGACTGGATGGCCCCGGTAGCTCCGGGTCCGGCGGCGCCAGCGCCATGGTCGTTTCCTGCTCGACGGCAGCTTTGTCGGCCATCGCACCGGCGCCAGCCAACACCTGATTCGAGCGGCGCTGACGTTGCTCTCAAGGAGCGCCGCAAAACTGATCTGGTCCACGGGAGGCGCCTATATTCCCGCTGCACCTGGGAAATATGCTTTAAAGCTGAGTCGATGGGCGCGGTGAATTCTGCGGCCAGCCGGGTTTCTATTCACAGCCAGCTCGATTGAAGACTGATTGATTTTGTCGTTAGCGCGGCATTCAACCAGTTGGATATACCCAGCAATGCTGGCAGGTGGGCGAATGATGCGGTGTCAAAGAGCTTATTAGCCTGCTGCTGGCACGCGCTACTGTGATTTGGTCAGTTCTGCTGCCATTGGGCCGTGGACACTGAGTTCGGGTTTTCCTGGCAGGCTGCAGACCAGCGTCTTACACCCGCATTATTCGCCTGAGCTGACCATAAACAATCTTCAACGCTTGTTGGGGTGGAGCGGCATCTGCCGGATGCGTCCCCTCTGGGGGGCTGCAGGACTTCAGCATTCCTTTGGCGAGGCGGGCCAACTATGTTTACTACGGCAGGCAGTGGGATATGGCTGAGTCGAGCCGTTTCTATATGAAGCTGACCGGCGGGCTGCTGGAGGGTTATAAGGGCGGATATCGGGACAGAGTTCTGTTGGATCGCTTTGGGGGTAGCGCCGCTATTTTCCGTTCGTGGGGGCCGCGTTAATGATCCGCCGTGTCTGCGAAGTGTTCGCTGGGGGCCGCTGCGGCCATTTGGTACCGTGGGTTGCGTTCTTTGACAATTACGGGGGCGGACGCCAGCGTACGGGCCGACCCCGGTGTTTGGCAAGCAAGGCGTGATCAGCGAAGTACAGGGTCAGAACTCTCAGCGATAAAAGGCGAGCTGTCATTACCTTCGATTCTCAGCGTCGATTTGGCCTTTGACCAAAGCCATTGCCCGGATTCTTCTCAGGGTGACCATCAACCAACGCTGACAGGTGCAGACGTAAGCGCGAAAACCAAACCCGCACGGGCTGGATAAAGCGCAGGCTATACCATGCCGTAGTTGAACGGCCATTTTCAGGGGACCTTGAGGGCAGGAACAGCAGGCCTGCTGACAGCACGGGCAGCAAAGACAACGAAGGAACGTGGGCGATGGCTGCCGCCAAACGGGGTCTGCTTGATTTTCTCTACATCGAGGTGGAATGAACTGGTGGTCGCCGTAGCATTCTGCAAATTGATTGGACGCGCTCCTGATCGATGGTCATCACTCGGAATGGCCCACTTGTTCTTTACAATAAAGGTGAATTAGTTAGGTGCGGGGTACGGCTGCTGTCATGGCGTCTCCATGGGCTCTATGGTTATTGTTCTGTTGGGCCCCCAAAGCTCTCCGTGGAAACGATCACTTCACCAATGAATGATCGGTAGGGATATTAGGACCACAAAGTCTCTGCTCTTTTGCCATGGTTGCAGGGCATTCGGTGCGAGGTCAATGGCCTTCACGCCTAAAATAGGTATTGCTGAATGCAATGAACGCAGGGCAGGTTGGGTTCCGATCGGAACAGATATCAGAGGTAAGCATGAGGCGGGGAGACAGACAACGGGGCCCTTTTTCCGCTTAAAGAGGCATTCTGCTTGCCTGGGGTTGCAATAAAATGGGATTTACAGAAATTTCGAAAGGCTCGCTTACCTGGGACATTGGTTTCGGTCGCTGGTTTTCAAAAACGTTGGACGACGTTTTCTGAATCATTTTTGCGGCTTGGGGGAATCTGGCCGGGAAGTCGGGGCCTGGGGGGGCGACCTTGGGCGGGCTCTTTTGGGTCCGGTGGGGTTTTTGCGAGGGGGGGCCATTTTTCCTTTTTTCTTTTCCTTTTTCCTTTTTTGGGGTTTGTTTTTGT
>Ga0163217_1003552_pt1 | contig 11122 bp, 13 predicted proteins | sample SynspAceP_FD_185933 | JGI IMG/M metagenome (GOLD analysis project Ga0163217, IMG submission 185933) | Saline lake microbial communities from Ace Lake in Antarctica - Synechococcus sp. Ace-P (PacBio error correction) | ecosystem: Environmental > Aquatic > Non-marine Saline and Alkaline > Saline ... | reverse complement strand
GTGAGCGCTAATTCAGGCTTTATCGAGGGCCTCTAAAACTAATACCCCACAACAATACTGGGCTTTGAGTTTTTTTGCTTCCAGTTTTACTTAGGGCTTCTAATTTCGCTATCATAGCGTTTGACTGGATAACAATGAACCGCTTTTAAGGCCCAGAAAATACCCGATAGACCTAGCAAAATAAGTAAAGGTATTCGTCTATGCCAGTGACGTTAAAGTTTTTTGGTAAAGCTCCTGACAACTCCATACTGCTACTCATCCACCATAGTAAATAAATATGACCCGGCAAACCCAAGCTAATAACCGCCTCCAGTAAAGCCATACCAAAATCCGGTGTAAAGAACAAGGGACGTTGATTAAAATTTGGCGTCAGTAGGCACCGGGACTAATTTCATTCACTAAAATCGTCTTTCCTTATTAAAGAATTATTTATCTTATTGGTATTGGCCCCGATGATCCCAAAAACCACGCTATAAACAATAATACCGCGGGGATAAACGCTTACCAGCTCTTGCGCGGAGCGCTAAAAGTGCATTGGAGTTTCGCTCTAAACCATTCCGATGTCCGAGGTTTTGCGATGGTCGACCTTCGCGATTCTTTGGCGTAACTTTTTCCAACAAGTTGGGCGCGCGGCGTTGGGCCCAGCATGTCGCTCAGTGGTGATGGACCAGCACAACATTGGTAAGGGATTATTTAATCTAAATAGCAATGGCATCGCCCCAAAAACCCGCATAAATTGTTCAAACTCCTTAAGGGCATCACCTTAGCCGGAATATAATGAATAGTATTAATCTCAGGCCAGAGCCTGGAATGCGCGGTTAGTAAGCTGATTTAACATCGGCGGGGGCTTATATCTTGTTTTTAAAAATAAGGATAATTCTGAAGGCTTTGGTTTGCCAGCCGGGAGCTGATATATTTTCTGCATTTTTTACCGACTGACAATACAAGGTACTAGGGTAAGGTAATTGCCTTAAACCTAGTACACCGATGGTCATTATTGAGGATACCCCCTAGGGAGCGCCATAATTTCACCAAAACTGCGAGGGCTTGCTTAAGTTGGGCTAACCCAAAAAAACATCCAAAAATCGTTTTGGGCCACGCCTGAAACCTGGGAATTTGGGCACCCCCCTTGGGGGCACGTCCCTTAAACAATATACTACTCCGTGGGTAGACCTTGGGCGCATAACTGGCCGCGGTTATTGGCGGATAATTACACCATAAAAATCATTGTCAGGCATCTCATCCGGTCTAACCATCGGGACAATTTGGCCATTTTCCAAGGGTCATATGTTCGGTATTTCATGCGGCCGCAATAGCCCTAGTCGTAGGGCAATAATTACCGATACACCCCGCAGCCTATTTAAAGTTTTCAAGAATAATTTAAATTAAATTTCATTGATAATTTAGGAAAATCTAAATACCGGTGGCCATCGGCCAACAAAGAGGGTGGTTTGTTGACCGATTGCTCGGCAATACCCACTCGTGGGTTGTCTTCGCCCGCAGATATGGGTGATGGGATATTTTTTTTTTGTCGCGGCAAGCCAACCATCTCGAGAGATGGCACTGGAACTCGTCTAGTTGATTTTCTTTGTAGAGAATACAGCCTCAATAACAGGGTAGGGACATTGTCGTACACCAGCTTTTTAATTCATCAGGGTAATTGATGACTTTTTAAAATCATTGCGAATGTCACGGCGAATTATAGGCAAATTTGTTTGCGTTCTATAGCGCCTAAAATCATGTCCATTGATTAAAACACATTTTTGCCTACGGTAGGGGTTCATTAATGGCTGGATTAATTAGAAATGGGTGCTTTTTTTTTCCCGCGCCCAGAATGGCCAGGGGTTTTAAAAAAAGCCCATTCTCCCCGGGCTCTTCCCTATGTGAAAGTCCAGCCTTTAACCGGGAGTGGGGTTTTGTTGACCACAGGGGGTAAGTTTTACTGACCCTGGCGGTAAATTTTAATTCATAGGGTTTTTAAGGTGACTTTTTTTGGTTTTGATTGAGTTTTTGTCCCCCCGCTATCTCAGCGAACAGAGCATCCCAACAAATTTTCTTTTACTGTTTAAATTGCAACGGTAAGTCTCTCTATCTGCCCTCGCCAATACCAATAAAACCGGAATAGGATTGGGATTTGGGTCGCCATGAGGCAAAGATTACGCCGCCCTTAGCCCAGGTGCCATCAAGCTTTCCAGTTTAAACTTTAATCCGGTTAAACCAAACCGGCTTCATTAAATAACTATTCGTTTGGGACTCAAGGCATTTTTGTCCCTGTGGGCCAGCATTTCCTTAAAGTTAGCATAATTCATGTGGGGGCTTGAGGATCCCCGATTTTTTTTCATCACTCCTGACTACTTTGATTAAGCTCTTTCATCAAATTGCTCTTTATTTTGTTAAGCGTCCAGCCGTGTTCAGCGATTAATACCATCGATATCCTGAGCTTTAGCTGACTGAAAAGCGTCAAAAATGACTGTAGGGCGCTATCGGGCACCACTTTGTTGCGCCACCGACTGGAATATTGTTGCGTTCTCCCCCAGACTCTGCAATTGTTCTACGCTGCGGCTCTAAATGTATCGCCAGCGGGGCCAAACCATGCACGTTTTTTACCTTGCTTTGGGCTGGAAATTGTTTTACCATTTTGCTATAGTTGGTGGTTTTTACCGGACTCCATCACACCCACCATAAGCTTATTACAAGGGCTTTTTTCCGGTTTCTAGTTGAGTTGGGACTATCCACCACCTTTAAGAGTCAAACCATTGGGCCTTTCAGTAAATTCAAATAGGGCGTCAGCATTACGCAGTTGATACCGGGTCTGCACTTTCCGGGGTCAGTTTTGCCCACCTTTTGCTGGTGGTTAGTAATAACCTACGTCGGCAATTTAATACAATTGCGCTTTCTAATTCCTGGTCAAATAGGCGTCATCGTTCTTATTTGGGCTTTACGCGTAAAGAGGCTCAGCCAATATCCCCGCACCAATATTCTCTGTGGGTGCGATACTCTCTCTTTTCTCCTCCTCGGTGGGTGGCTTGTTTGTATTTTTTTGTTTAATTTGAGAGAGCGATCGCACCACATGAGAAATATTGGGGTAGCGGATTGGCTTGAGGCTCTTTCGCGTAAAACCGCACCATGCAGCACCGTAGCCAGCCACCACCGGCAACCAACATGGCAGCTATTATTGAGGCAGCGGAATATACGGCAGTCACCGCTACACCCGGCTCGCTCGAAAAGATTCCAGACTTGTGACGATATTCAGCTGCCTTTCGGCCGATCACGCTCCGTGTAGGTGCGCGACCCCCTTACCGCGACTCGTCCGCACTCAGCCATATAGAGATTTTCGGCACTCAGTCCGCGGCTCGCTCACACGGTCCGAAGCGAGGGGACCTGAGGATGAAGACTCCCCCCGCAGCTGGGCCAGAGCTCTCAGCGGGGTGGGTTGGCCATAGATACGAGGCCCAGCTTGTGCCAGCCGGCACATATCGGCGCCTCAGGTGCGGGCCAAGACTGGCCTCGGCGTCTATTGAGCGCGCCAGAGAAGCTTGCACCTGGCGTTTTGCGTTCAATCTGCCCATTCCGCTCTCAGTCGGTAGCTAGGCGCTTCGGCGCCCTATTTGGAACCATCTACTCCAGGATAATCCAAACCCGCGCTGGCGCGCTAATGCCATTCTTCCAATCGGGTCTTGCCGCTGTGCCATCAGAAGGGCGCTTCGCGGGGACCAAACTAAAACTGCCCTCGAGGGAGAAAGAAAGCCTTGCCCGCGGCGCCATCTGGGCCCCACCCCCACCCCGCTGGTTGTAGGAGGCGGAGCGAGGTAAGACGGTCCGCGCTGTTCGGCACAGAGCACCGTTCACGATCGTTGTTGGCCAGGCCGAGACGGCAAGCACGGGTCTCGGACGGCCGACGGCCAACATTGATGCCCACGGGATCAGCTCCCAGAAGAGGAAAGCCTTCGCCCAGAGCAGGTCGTCCGATCGTTGGCAGGCGGCGCTCTGAAATCGACACCATAGCGATCGCCGAACCGACTCTTTACGAAACCTGCGCTTGCCGTCAAATCAATAGACGCGCTCGTGTTCCTAACGTAGAGGATAGCCAGCCCTTCCAGCCAGGTTGGCGCCGTCCGTGCGTGATGCGGTGTTGCCGATCCCTCCGCGTGGGTAGCATATCGCTCGGTTCCCTCCGCGGCCTCTCAGCTCTCCGCAGCCGATTCCGCCCCGCCTTGTGGAGGGACCACGCTAGCCATTGAGGGATCGGCGAGCACGCACGCGACGGCCGGGCGAACGCGCTTCCTTTGAGATAATAGCGCCACTCCCGGTCATAGGGATAGCGCCCGTGCCGTTGCCGACACCCCAGGGGTGGATCACATGGCCGCCGGTCTGCTCCCAGATCTCCGGGACCGGTGGTGCGGTAGTGGGCGCGCCGGTTGGCGAAGATTGTCGAACTGTTGGCCCTGGCTCGGGGGGTTTCGCGCGCGAAGCCGGCCCGAAGAGCTTACGTATTGTTGGAGGTCGCGGAGGGAACGCCGGTCACGGGTGCGCACATCGGCCCGAGCCGAAGCGCGCAGGTCGAATCTTCTCGGCTGACCTGCGGGTGTCGGGAATGCACGATTCCAAGCTGCGGTAGCCGCGGGCATTGCAAGAGGTGGGTTGAGGCGATTGCCGGGATCTGTTACCGGCGGTGCCTTCGACGGACCGGTTGCCCCCTGGCTGCAGCTTGGCGCCTTTCCTCCCCTCCAGGCAGGATTTCCCAGAGGCGGGCCGACCTTGACGGAGCGCCGGGGTTTCATGAATTGGCTTTGCCGAGGATCTCGCAAACCGGTGAGGCGCATGAGGGCATGGGTTGCAGGGCGGAATCCAGCGGCGTGGTTGCCCACCGCCCCCACGACATCCGCTGGCAGATTCGTGCCTGGGACGGTTCGTGCCTGTTCCGTGGCTGGGGGCTGCTGCCCCAATCACGCCGCCCTGCAGACGTGAACGGAACTTTGGCTGAGTCGTACGGTCGGCGGCTGACCGGCCTGACGCCGCCTTACGATCAGAATCAGCAACAGTTAGGCCATGCCACCGCCGGCCCCGGACCGAGGCCTTGTCTGGAAGCCTGGGTCCACCACTGGGCGCGAAGCCGAATGAGGATGGTGGCGGGTGGACAGCCGGGAAGACTCGGCCTGCAGGGGATGGGCTGACGCCAGCCCGCCGATATGTGGCACCTCGGCCACACCCAACCTAGGTTTTTCGAAACCATTCCTGCTTGCGGCCCCCATCCTGGCCAGGCTTACAACCCCCGGCCGGGACAGCACGCTGGGTACTGTTCAATTCCTATTACGAACGGCCATCGGCGCCCGCTATCCCGTCCGGAACGGGGTCTGCTCAGCCGCCGGTGATCGTGAGCCGGCTTCGACGGCCTGGCGCCGGGCGGGTTGGATGCCGGCCTGACGCCCTGCTTGGAGCGGTCGGCAAGGAATTCGGGCCCCGAGGGCGAACCCCCGCTGGAGCTGTTTGGAACTGGGCTTGACAGCCAATGAGCAGCTGCACCAGGAGGGCTCCTGGTATGAGACCTGGCTCACGGTGTTCAGCCGCAATCCGCGTCCGGGAACCGCGGCCTGGGGCGGGAGGGCGCTGGTCCCCGGAAGCCGGCTATGGCCCCCAGCCAGGTGGCCGGGCCCTTTGCGCCTGGCTGGGGGCTGGCCCGGCCGATTGGTGGGAGATTCGGGCATCCAGCCAATGGGCGGCGGGCTTTCCACTTCGGACAACGAGCTTCCCGTTTCATCGCGGGTCTGCTTGGAGCCCTTTACGCAATCGCAACTCGGTTTGGTGGGCCCCACGCGATTTCGCCACCTTTCATCGCGGATGGGCCCGGTACCAGCGCCCGGAACTGTGGTGAGCCGAAGGTTGGGCGGCCCGGTCGGCCTGGGCTGAGGGCTGGCAGGCGGCCCCGTCATTGCGTGGCAGCGGGCACTGCCTCCGGTTGGGATGGGAATTCAGCTGGGCCCCGCCCGCCCCTGCATTCCCGACGGCTCCGGTTCGCCATCCTCAGCTTGGGTTCGGAAAGGCCGACGCCTATGCCGCTGGGCCCGGCGGTCCCGGCTGGCCAGCGAAGCCGGAGTGAGGCCCCGGTTGCGGCTGTGCGAAAGGAGCTCCAGGCAGGGGCAGATGCGTGTGGGCGGAGGCCGATCCGCCAGAAGTATCGCTAGCCTGGTGTGCGGGGACCCGCCAGTCCTTACCCGGCCCCTACTCGGGCTGTCCAGCCAGCCGCCGGGTGGACCGTGGGCGGAATTACAACGGTTTAAAGTTTCATGCAGCTCCCCAGGGATGGTTGGCTGCCCGCCGGCGGGCAGTTTTTCCTGGACGCCGCAGGCATTTGCGCGGGCCCACCTACCCCCGAACTTCCCCTTTCTGGTCGGGAACCCCCGCTGGGGGGATGGCCCAGGGGCCTTCGCCTGGGCGAGGCCGCTCAATTGGAGGCACCCAGTTCCTGGGAGCGGGCAGTCTTCCCCCTTGGGAGCCGACAGGCCGTTGCCCTGATTCGATCTCCACCGGTTTCCCCCGCGATCTGGGAGCGGCTGGCCAGTGAAGCCTTCAGAGCCCGTCCTAAACAACTGCCCGCTTGGTTCCTCTACCCGACCCGAGCGCTCCAGCTGTTCCGAGTGCGAATCTGCCGGGCAACCCGAGTACCGCTTCACCGCCACCGAAACCGCCACTGGCATGGAGCAAAGAAAGACACGGTGCGATGGCCGCGCGGCGATCAGGGCCCGGCCCTTCCTATTTGCGTCCCGGTGCCGGCAGTTGCCCGCAAGGTGTCGCCCCCTGCTGGGAGGCCCCTTGGCCCCTGCGCGCCTATGTGGGCGATGGACATTCGTCAGCCACCTTGACCGGCAGCCTGCCCGGGCACTCTCCAGGCCGACCATCCGGCCACCGCCGGTTTGTCGGCAATTCTGCTTGTGATTACAGATACCAGTTGCAGGACCTGCCGGCCATCCCCTGCTCGAAGGCCAGCGCCGGATCGGGTTTCTACCCCGGCAGCTTCCCTGGGGCAACTTTCGGCCCCCCCAGCCAGGGCGTTGCTTGGTGGGGCCAGTTCGCCCCGGACCTGCTCGGCCCCGATGGCTGTTGTGAATCGGTTATCGATCAAGCACGGGCGGGTGCCAGCCTGGAGGCGGCCTAACAAACGACGAGCCGGCTATTTCCGCCGCCTTTGGCCCAGGCAACTGCTGGTGCGCTCACACCGTAGGACTCGGCGGCAGCTTGACCCAGGCCTTCAGCACGTGCCCGCTTGGCAGCTGATCAGTGCCGCATCCGAGATGGCCTTAGTCATGCCAGGAACGGCAACAGGGGGTGGTGCGGCTACGCCTCCAGGGACTGGACCTTCGCCCCCGCTGAGCCCTTGATCACTGATACAGCTACAGTACACGGCCGGAGGCCTCGCGGCCCTGGCCGGCTCTGCAGGCTGGCGGGCCGCGCCAGCGCTGGAGTTGATCGGCCGCGTACGTTCTCTCTTGCATCTTACTGGAGCCTTCAGCCATTGAGCCGCGACGACCAACGCAGGCGATTGCGCCAGGTGCGGGAGGAGGCTGATCGACCAGCCTTCGAAACGCTCTACCCGCCAGGCACTTCGACAGCCTATCGGCGCCCAGGGATCTGGGCGAAGGGGCCATCGCCCGGCTTCCACCCAGCCTATTGCGCTGCGGTTTGCGCGGCGAAGCGGACCGATCACCGCCCGCTGCAGGGAAGAGATCGAGGCTCCGCCTGGATCACGCGGGCCCGGAATGAACCACTTTCTGATGGGGCCGGCGCCCGATGACCTCTCCCCGAATAGCAGCAGCTGGTTCGATCGCTTGAGGCCAGCCTGCGATCGGTCAGCTTAGAGGCCTTTTTGGGCTCTCACCCGGAGCCAGCCAGGTTGCTTGCTTGAGCTGGAGGCAGCGCCAGGAGCGCAGCGGGGCCTGAAACCGCACAGCGCCTGCCAGATTCAGGGCAACTGAGAGCGCACCGATCGGCGCTGCTGGAGCTGGCGGCCGAGATCACCCAGTGGGCAAACAGCGGGTGCCGGCGGGGCCGAAAGGGCCGGTGCCGAGGCGCATGGCCCGATCATGGCGGAGGCCCCACCCTTGGCGCCAGCTTGATGGGGCAGGGCCGCGACCGCTGGTCAGGTCCTTCACGACACTGGGCCTCACGTTCAGCCAGGTGGAGACGGAGCTGGCGGGAGCTTTGAGGCCTCTGGCGCCCGGCCACCCCGTCGGGTGGACCGCCCCCAAGGACCGCTGCTTGATCGCTCCGTAGGCCCACCTGGAACTGGAGCAGGCCTGGGGCAGGCTTCGGAGGGAAGGGCAGGCCCTGTGAGATCTGCGCCGCCAGCGGCCGCTCCCGAGGGCCTGAGCAAGCAACCGGCGATGGACTTTCTGCTCTCCAAGGTTGCTTGCCGCTGCTCGCCTATCCCCTCGGTCTCAGGCCTGGTGCTGCTGCTGGCGGGCCCACTGGGGCCGCAGCGCCGCTGGTCTGGCTGGCTGAGCAGCAGTGGTATCGCCCTGCTCCTGGACTTCAGCTTGCCATGCCGCTGACGGCCCAGGCAGCTGGAAGTCTGGGGGCTGGAGGATGCAGCGCCGCCCCTCACCCCGCGGTGCGCGTGGTGCCCCGCGCCGATGCCGTCGTCGTTTCCTGGGCGGCGGCCATTGCAGGCCCCAGCTGCCGCCCCGCGCTGCCGTGACGGTAAACAGGCGCCGGTGACGGCTGGCTCACCGGGGTGCGGCTGATGCTGGGCCGACGAGAGCGCCGCTGCTCGTTGTCAGGCGGCGGCAAGGTCAGCTCGCCGTGACGGACCCGCCCCGGTGAAGCCGTCACGGCCCGCACCCTGGCCCTGGAGCTGGGTGTTCCCACAGCCCCGCATCGCATCAGCGCGACACGGCCGCGCACGGACCGCCGAGGGATGGCGCCGCGGGTGGACCAGGATCCGCCAGGGAAACGGGGCCTGGAGCTCGGTTGCTGCTTGGATCACCAGCGCGCTGCACATTGCCCCCGCGCCCTTGCCAGTATTTCGAGCGCCGCACCGGCTCACGGTGATCCCGGTGGGCCTGCGATTACACCTGCGGAGCCGTTAACCAGCTCAGGCACCGTCACGGCCGCGCTGGAATCGCTTGCTGATGTCCTGCTTCCCGATGGCAACGCGGCTTAAGCTCGCGGGACATTGGTGGCTCAAAGGAGCCGGGCATCGGCCATGCTGGTATCGCTGGCGCAGGATGGGGTTGAGCTGAACCCCAACGAGCCGGAACGGGCTCAGGGCCAATTAACTTCTTGGGCGGCGGTTGGTACCAGGCTCACCCCCTTCCGCGGCGGGCGGTGGGATGGGATCGGCGATGCAGGCATGTGCTGCAACACGATCTCGGGGCGCTCCACTGCTTCGCCCGCCAGCGGGAATGCGGTAGGCAGGCATCTTGGTGCCTCGGCTGGTGGTCTGCAAACTTCCCGGACCACGGCTCGACCAATCCCAAACTTCCGACGGGACCGGCCCCTGGGATTCCGCTTTGACCCACCGCATCGGCGTCGGTTTTGGGAAGCGAACACCGACGCGCTTCCACCACTCATGGCTGGGGAGGATGCCAACGTCCTCCCAATTATTCCACTGTGGGCCGTCTGCGGCTCCAACCGGAGCCGCCACCGCCACCGCGCTCAGGCAACCGCCACCGGTCTCTTGGGCCCCTCCATCAAGCGGAAAAGGCGAATCACATCCCGGATGGCTGGGGCTGTCGGTGAAGCAACATGGCAAGCCGGTCGATGCCGATACCAGCCCGCCGGATGGAGGCAAAGACCCACCTTCAAGGGCTTCGCGAGAAGTCTTCTGTCAACTGGCCCTGGGGCCTTTCGAGGTCGCCGCGAACCCGGCGCTCCCTGCTGGGCCTCAGCCGCCGGCGCTGGTCGAGGGGCATCGATCAGACTCGCCTGAAGGCGTTGGCGTTTTTCGCGCCCGACGATGAACAGCTCGAAGCGTTTTCCACAAGGCCCGGCTTGTTTGGCGATGGGCCCGGGCCAGTGGCGAGATCTCCAACGGGTAATCCAGCACAAGGTGGGGCTGGAATTCAGGTTCGCTTCCAGCCGTCTTGCCTCGAATGCTTCGTTTGAAGCAGCACGACCGACGCTGTCGGCGCGCCGGCACTTCCAGGCCCACGGCAGGCCATCGCGCGCCGCTGCTGTCTGCCGCTGCTCGGAAGGTTGTTGAAATCGAGGCCCGGTGGCCTGCCCACCAGCTTCATGCATCTAGGTGGCCCGGCGCCAGGGGGGGCGTCAGGTTCGTCGGCGTTGCCCTGGATACGCGCATCTGCGTGCCTGCCGCAGAACTGCTGGAGCGCCTCGGCGATCAAGCGCTTCGGTGAGCGCCACTCATTGTCGGTGATAGTCGGTAGCAGGCCTGTGGGTCACCTCCACTAGGTGAACTCGGGGTTTGTGGCGTGGTTAGCTGATGCCCTACGTTGCGGAAAAGATGCGGCCGGAGTTCGCTGACCCGCTCGAGAAGCGCCCACCACTAGTCGGCTTGAGGTGAGCTCAGGGTGGCGATCCGCAGGCAAACAGCCGAGGCAGACTACGGAGGGTGTTGTGCGTGAGTTGGTGAAAACGGCCGGGCGTCGGCGCCGGCCGGCTCGTTTGCATGCAGCGGGAGGTTTCGAACTCCAGGAAATTTCGCCACGCTCATTCGAAATGCCGAAGCGGCGGATGCAGCTGACGAGCTTTGGCGCCGGCGGCGGGAAGGTCTCCCGGGTCTGGGGGGAGGACGATCAGAATTCGGAGATGGCGCTTGCGGTTAACGCGCTTCTCCACATCGGCCAGGGCCATTGCCATTTGTCGGGAGTAGCGGTTGCAAGCGCCTTCGGGAGCAGGCATTTTCTCCCAGCGCTTTTTCACCTTCACCGGAACAGTTTCGCCCTTTCGTCGGTTGCGGCGGGCAGACTGCCATGCACCCCCGAACCAGGGTCACCCGGCATCCACCCAGGGAGGTGAAAGCTGGGCGAAGCTTTTCGGGCTGTCCCGGGCACGCGGCGGCGAGGAGTGGACCCTTTTCTCAATTGGAAACAAAGCCGCTGGGGATTTGGGGGCGGGGCCGCTTTTTCCATTCCACCCAGGGGGTGGACGTCCCCTTTTTTGCTTG
>Ga0163217_1096579_pt1 | contig 11124 bp, 3 predicted proteins | sample SynspAceP_FD_185933 | JGI IMG/M metagenome (GOLD analysis project Ga0163217, IMG submission 185933) | Saline lake microbial communities from Ace Lake in Antarctica - Synechococcus sp. Ace-P (PacBio error correction) | ecosystem: Environmental > Aquatic > Non-marine Saline and Alkaline > Saline ... | reverse complement strand
GGATTTCTCTTTCTTCAGAATGTTTAAACTGTGGATATGGATAGCTGAAATGCTTCTTTGCTGTGAAAAATCAGACACTATCAAAAAAAATTTTTTTTTGCTGTCAGATCGACAATTATTGTTATCGATTGGCCAGATGATTTAAAAATTAATTTTTTCTTAATTTTTACTTTTGGCAACAAATTTTTTTGTTTGCTTTCCATTCACATTTTTTTATTATCAGTCTATTTTGAAGACGGCCATCTGTGAATTCTTTTCTTTCGATTTGCCACCTTTTGGTTCAAACTGGGTGTGGAGGCACTGCTCAGACTTTCTTTTATTTGTTTTTTAAAAACAGTAATCTTTTTGCCCTATGGTTATTCCGTCAGGGCTGAATTTTGTTTGTGTTTGCTTTTCTGTATTCCAGGGAATTTCAAATCGTTTCTTAATGTTTAACTTCAAACTATTGTTAATATAAAGCTATCAATACTCATAAGATAAATACAAACTTCGTCTGCGTTTTGGATGCTCGGCCTTTTTTGGTTGGCGGCGTTGTAAAACGCCCTTTTTGGTTGGGGACACGGGCTTATTTACTTCCAATCCCGGTGTGCAGTAGATGGCTATTCCGATTATTGGGAGAATCAACCAGATTGTTTTCTCACAAGTGGCAGGTTCGTTCACCACAGGGATATGAGACCAAATTCTTCCTTTACGGACTTCTTATTGGGTATTCCTGGTGTAAAACATTCTTAGTTTCTTCTATGTTCGGATTTTTCTAGTATCTATATCATTTTTGAAGAAGATATTGAGTTCTACTGGTCAACGTAGTCGATATTAGAGAATAAATTTCACTATCAGCTAAAACTATTGCCAGAAAAAAGGGGGGCGTAAATCCATCTTGTAGGACCGAATGCCAAGTTTAGGTCAAATTCTATGGACTACACTTTGGAAGGGCGTTGATGAAAAGGAAATGTAAACTGGCGGTTGGGATTTACAAGAACACTGCGGAAGCATACAAGATTAACGTATGTTAAAATACGGGATTTCTCGGCAAGTAGGTTTTCAGAAGTTGCCTTCTTTATTGGCGTTATGTTTTCAGGAATATCAGATTTGATTGTTTGAACCTGAGAAAATTTGCGTCAGCCTACACAATATGGTTAGGCGTCGTGCGTAACTGCGGTTAAGGAAAAGCAACCAAGATCATTGGCTGGCCGCAGACCTTGAAAATAAACTCAGGCAGAATTATCTGGTTCGGGACGTTTAGGTGTTATGTAAAAATTGTGGCTGACATGAAAAAATGCATAGTTACTCAGAAAATTTTCCTCTATCTGATCAATAGTCAACCCTCTCCGGCGAATACCGCTTTTTGAAAAATAAGTATCTTCGCCAATGTCGCATTTCTTTAGGCCCTCCTAACCAGAGGTGATACTCTTAATAGATACAAATGATACTCGCGTTGTCACAAGTCAGTGATTAACTTTGTCGTGGCGCTCAAAGTACCCTCCAATGTAGGGGTGCTACGCGTAATTTAAAGGCAAGAGCCTTGTCCGGCTCTTCTCTTTTGTGACTAATAAAGCTCTCTGAAGTCTATCAATAGGTGATTTAAAGGAAGCTAAATTGCCGATCTCATGATTTCAGTACTGGTTATCCGTACCCACTATGTAGACTCTCTCCTCGCGCGCAGACGGTCTCGCAGTGCTCACTATACGTATTATAGCTAGTTCGCTTGTCCTTTATCCATAATGACGATAACCAGAATCCTTATTGTGAAGAGAGGACAACTACATTTCACGTCTCAAAGTTCTGAAGCCTCACCTTGATTCTATAAACTTTACATCTTTCTTTGTTATTATGGGTGATAGGTATTTATACCTCGCGGTGAGTGCATTCTCTCTCTTATATCAGCAGGAAATTATTGCCAGTTTGTCAGTTTTTTGATAGGTTTTTCATTTCAGGATAATTAAGCGATTGGTAGAATAAGGGCTCTTCTTAACTTGTTGACTGGCAAATTAATTTATTGTGGAGCTCTTTGCAGTGATATTATTGCCTCACTGTGCCATTCGGTACTTAGTGTTTATGGTTAGATGTATGGAGTTTTCGATCATATTGTGCCGTAAAAATATGAATTCGGCATTTAAAGAGATAGATTGAAGAAAAGAGAACTGGTAAGCTTGGACGTAGTAGGACTCTCGCAACGATTTAGATTTTGACTTGGAAAAAAATAGAGATTGTTCGAACCTTTCTAACTCCAACCTCAGCTCAAACCACTGTCACCAAATGGGAAATATCTATAATTATGTATGCTTGAAGTTTCAGGAAAGCCATTTTAACCGCTTTACTAACCACCATTTAGTTTCATTTCTGTAATTTCATTAATTGGTGCGGAAGGGGAAAACTATTCGGACCACTGGCATTTTACCGAACGGCTGCACTTACTGAGGCTTTATCATTTTGCACTTTTTCTTGATTTACCCTCCATTTGTGCTTTTTGTTTAGAAAAACAAATATGAGAGGTACGTTTTAAATACCTTTCTTCTACATGGCCTGCTTATTTATTCTTCGGATCGCTGCTAATTTATGGCTATGGGTTGGGGCTTTGTTTTTAATAGGATATGCGTCTGGTTGCTTACTAGTGTAAGAAAATTTTGTTACCACAAAAAGAGCAATCTTATTTCATTATTCTTATATTCCATGTATTGCAATCTTGTTTTTTTACTTGCTTGGAATACTGGGCGACCGCCCTTGGGTTTTTTGACGTAAGTATCTTGATGACTTGATTCTTTGTAGCGATTATTGCTTTGGATTAACGTAGGGATGTGTTTTCAAATTTTTCAAAAGCTATTATGACAATATTTTTACGTTGAGGACTTGAAAACAGATTATTGTATTTTTAATCTTTCCAACTTTTACGTCGTTGATTTTTAGGATGTTTGATCATGCTTATACGGGTTAAAGGATTTATTGCATCGCTTAACGAAGGTTTTCATTTCCGTTTTCAATGCCTAACCTCCTTTACCCACGCCAGGAGTAGAGGAAAATAAGCGCGTCTTGCAAACAACTCGATATGGCGGTTTTTGCCCATCCCTGAATAAGAACCTGTTTGTAGGGAAGCCGGACGAACAGGATCTGCGCTAGGGACCTGCACACTTTTCAATGTTGAAATATGATGTCAGTACAAAATCTTGAATATATGGGCGGGAATGAGCAGTGGGAGAAGCAGAACAACGGTATTTCCAAATGGAATATGGAGGATTGTTTATGTTTTGAAATTGAAAAAATTTAGTATCCAACCCGAATAATGAAATCGGATGATGGATAGCCAATTATAAAAGCTTCACAACTTAAAACCAGGGTAACTAACAAAGAATTAGATTCAGATGATGATGGCGAATTTTTACCGCATTGGCGCCAGGAAAATAAACAGTCCCAGTTTTGATATATGGACTGGAAATAGTCAGGTTACCAAATACCAGGCGTAACAGTCTGCACCTTAAGCTAAAACATTTGGAAACCCGTTTAGGTTAATGCTACAAACAGGGATTTTGCGGGGGCGCCTTATGGAAATTAAGGTTAAAGGGGCCGTTTTAAAACTTATTGAGGCCTTTGGTTGCGTTTTGAGAATTATTTACAAACCAATTCTGAGGCGTTAAAAGAACAAGTGTTTTTTGCAGACCGCATCGTAGGAAAACCTTTATTTGTTAAATTGACATTCAAACGGAGAGCAATAGCACCGTTATGGAAATTTCATTTTGATGTTTTCAGGAGTGTTACAAGTCCGATTTGGCTGGTATGCCTTGCCCCAAACTTGTGGGCAAGGTCGGAACGGTTATGGAATTCGTGTTGCGGTATCCAGGAGGAGCTAGCGGCAATTTTCCAGGACCTTAATATTTATGTACCTGTCAGAAAAAAGGGCGTCTTGTCTTTTAGGCGAGTTGGTTAGATTTCGCTTAGAACAGGACCTTCAAGTTGATTAAGGAGGCCACTTATTTTAATAGGCTAATGTGCTTTTTGACAGCTCGATGGTTTTGCGAAGTGGGGATGTGTTAGAAAGTGCGGCAGCCTTATTCAAAGAGAAAATAGAAGCTGGCGAATTAGTCGTACTACGGGCAATCAAGCTATAATTCCGGGAAACTACGAAAATATTTACGCGCAGAGAAAACGCTTGTCTGTTGTTTTCAATTGGCACTATAATATTTTCTTGGATTTCTTTTTACTTCCAGTTTCAATCCGTCGCACATCGCTTTATGGTTATTTTCGGGAATTGCGATAGCTTCTTGCAGGGTGGTATTCATTATTTGATTTGGTTGTATGGGCAGGGATTGGTTCTTCAATTTTCAACCTCTTTGGAGGCAAATATGCGGGGATCTATTCAATATTGAAACCCATTTATTAAGTTGTGGCGGATTTGGTAGGCTTTATTTGCACTTTTCCGGGTATTGCAACCGATGATTGGTGTAAGTTAATGGCAACGTACCTCAAAGACGTTGACAGAGAAAACCCAACAGATAAAAAAGGGAATTCGACTGGCAACCATAGAAGCTGCTGGGCAAAAGGAATACGACTTGTTTAATTGACAAAACGGTTAGACAACATTATCGGGCCGCGTTACCATTACTCACATCCACAGGAAAGGAATAGCGATATATGATCCCTATGGCAATCCAAATTTTTTTGGCATGGGTGGGTATCGATTAAACCTCTATTTCTTGTTACCTTGTGCTATATGGCTGGAGAGAGAAGTGAAAAGTGGGGAAAACTAAAGTGAAGAGTGAAAGTGAAGAGTTGAAGGAGTGAGAAAAAGTGAAAAGGGAAAGTGAGGAGTGAAGAGTGAAAGTGAAGAAGTGGAAGACGGGAAAGTGAGAGTGGAATAGTTTTAATTTTTTTGAATAGGAATTATGCAGGAAAGGGTTTTTTAAGAATAAGAGTTATAGTTTGCGATTTTAAATTGTGACACTATAACAGAAAATTAGTTTCGGAAAAGAAGGGATATGTTTTTGTGTAACACACTTTGAAAGTGGAATTGCAGTTGGTGCTCTTATTAGAGAGGCTTGAATTTGCTTCAGAGTTAAAAGGGGACTTTATAAATAAGTGAGTATAGGCGCTTAAAGGGAAGCTATGGAATCTGTTTATTGATTTAAGACTTACTCAAAGGACACTAATTATATAAGAAATAGCACCACATTCTAAGTTGCTGTTCTTTAGAAATGTAAAAAACTTGTTTGCTTTGTAGTAAGTCAATAAAAATTACTAAATCAAGGCTTTAACATGGAAAATTATTAAATTAAACAGTTGAGGAAACAAAACTTTTAAAAGGTGAAAACTTAAAGTAAAAATGACTGTAAGGCGTCTTAATGTTAAGTTAAATAGTGTAATATATTTTTACTTTTCACTTTTTTCCAATCTTCACTTAAAGGGTATCGAACTTTAGTTTTTCAACTCTTCACTTATCACTTAAAGAGAATATTAATTCTCCACTTTTTCCACTTTTTATCATTCAATAAGAGAATCGAATTCTTAGCTTTTCACTTTTCACTTTTCAACTTTAAAGAAATATAATTTTTCCTTTTTCCTTTTCCTTTTCACTTCAACAAAGCATTTTATAAAACTTTAGTATTTTTACTTTGCAACTTTTTAATAGTAATTTAATTGCAATCACATGTAGATAACCATTTACACAGAAGCTTTATGAGGAATTAATCCCGAAATTCAGGCCTTTCAATCGGTTACCAATATCGCCGAAGAAAAATAATGAAGTGGATTGGATTCGGAATTACAGGGGAATTTACGCAAGGTATTTTGAAGCGACCAGAAACAAAGAACAGGGCAAGCGCAGCAGCGCGAATTGGTTTTAAACCAAAATTTGCTTACCTTGGTTTTGGCACTATTACGGCTAGGAAATATGGCCTACGTCAATGGCCGAAGATGGATATGTGAGGTAACAATTTGCAACCGAACAAAATGGCACTTTCTGTTGCCGAATTTATGGTACTTTATGAATTAGAAGCCAAGGATAAGTGCTTGACGAATATTTCATATTGAAACTACGAAAACAGCCCTCACATCTTAGCGTTGGAAAAGCTTCAGCAGTTAGATATATTTGAGTATTGCGGATACGCAGAATGAAATAGTTCAAGAAAAAGAGGTCTTTAGACAACAGGTGTATAGGCTTTCAAGCACGTTTATTAAATTTGTGAAAATAGAGCGTTATGATACATTCAGTTAGGAACAGGTTTCTTTTTTGCCATTGCAGATGAAGACTTCGACTTGGTATGACGCATTAGCGTTAAAGTCTGAACTGCTTAAAATACGATAAATTATGAATCAGTTTAACACAATTTCAGATTATAAATCCAGCGAGAAGCGGCCACCAATTTATAGGTATTTGGTTAGGAGAACTATTACCTGTTTTTCTGAACGCGCCGATATGATTTTAGTTTGTGATACGGTAAGTATCTTTTGGATGCTATTGTTTCTGTTTACTGTTTCGGCTTTTTACAATCGCTTAAATCTTAATAAGCAAAAACAATTGCGTCAGAAAAGAAATTGAGGATTGCAAAAAAAAAACAGCCTTTAAATGTTTAGGAATCGCTTCGCGGAGGCCATATCACACGCAATAGGCTAGAATTAATAACCAATAACAGGAAAAAGAATTTAAACAGGGGCCATGATGCCGGAAAGATTTCTTATTAAATTACGAACCGGCACTATTGATTTTTGATGTACTCGATATTTCAGGCTTACCAATTAGGTTTTCCAATCAATCAAATTAGTGCTGTAAAAATTATATTTGCAAAGTGCGGGATAGTTTCAATTATTTAATAACTCAATAATACAAACAATGAACAATTTTAAAATCGATTTTAGTAGGCAGATGGTCGTTATTAGTTTTCAGTTTCAATAGTGTTTTGTAAGACAACAAAACGAAACAAAACAGAACAGAACAAGTAAACTAACGAACAAAGGCAAGGAATACACATCAGCTATGTATGTCCCAATTGCTTTTGAGGGAAGTGGTAGTGATACCGATAAGGCACTTGTGGGTACCTTGTGGTATGGACCACTTGTAAAAACCGAGACATAGCAAATGGTCACAGCACGAGTAATTATTTTAAAAAACAAATGAAAACAACCCTATCACATACACGGAATGACTGCAATGGTTGTCGCAATCACGTTAGACAAACACTTTCTTAGATGGAAGGTGGTGACCCATGCATGGTAGATTTTAGGAAGGCAGAAGCTTACATCAATGGAATCAACCTATCCCTTCGGCGATTACAAGATGCATTAAAAATGATGGTTGGCATTATAGCTCACCAAACAGGGAGACACATTCCTAAAACTAAGAACCCAAAAAAGGAAAACAAGGCCAGGCACAGCACTTCTATTGTCCCAATGCATTGCGGAAGGAGACAAGGACCTATGCTAACAGGCCGATTGTTCGGTATGTGGTTATGGATTTTTGTGGATAAGACACAAATTCTTTCCAGCCGTACCTCTAAAAATGGACCTGTCCAATGCACCCTGAAATTTGTGAAAGACGAATCAGGCGCTTGCCTATTTGCGGAATGGATTTTAGTGTCTATGCAGCAGAATTTGCCGGAAGAAGGACCTATAAAAAATATTGAGAAATTTTGATTGCGGTAGGTTTCCAACATTACCTATTTCTTGATGGCGAATGAGCGATATGATTTCTATATCGCATTATACGACTTGTATGGAACGAAATGGTGGGAACTGGGATTTTTATTCGCACTTTTCAATCCTGGTTGTTTTTACGCACTTGGTATGTTCTCTTGACGTGCCTATAAAAAGTAATAACGTGGAATTCTATATGATTTCTAATGGGAATTGAGGGCAGGCGTTGCTTGCGCTGATTTAGTAGTATTCGGAATGTTCATTTCCAGATTTTTTTCCGCAATGTAAAACGAATTCTGGCTGCAGTTCACGTTTCTTTGAGCGGCGGACCGTTATACCTGCCCTTGTTTTAAATTGGTGTCAGGTTTTTAGAGGCGCCGGCGCATACGAAAACCAATTCCGCGTCAGGGGGAAATTGTTTTAAGCTGCCGCTATAAGCAGGTCGTGTGAGTGGATGGCAGGGAAGAGGAAGTTTCTATTGACCACATTGAAAGGAGATATTTTACGCGTTTAGCCAGGCGATAAAATACTCTTGTGGACGGGGTCATTACTGAAGGAAAAACGGCAGTAGTGGAATCTATGATTTTCTGGAGAACTATTTCCTGCTTGAATAAAATTGCAAGAGGACCAGGTGTAGTAGCGGACTATAAACGGCAATCAATTCTCTTTTGCATTGAAAGGCTTCTGAGACATACGCAGTGCAACAACCATTGCTTTTCCTTCAATCCTCCTACCACTATCGGTTACCACACGCCAGGCGCAAGTCGCAGTCGTGCACCTAATTCAAATATCTCGCAACGATTCACGGATACCGTGTCTTTACCTTCAGGATATGTTGTGCCCTCGCTCTCGCGGTTATATTCTTCATATCACTTTGCAGTCTGGGCAATTTGGGGTCAGAACCAGCCTTGTCTATGCGCTTGTAAATGCATTTGCCTGTATTGATTATTGTGCCCGTGTTCGACGCTTGGGATTAGCGACGCCAATGGCTCCGTTATGGTAGGGCGTCGGTTAAGGGTGTTCAAAATGGGCAGTTTCCTAATTTAAAAATTCGCAAAGCCTTTGACAAAAATGCTAATGGTACCACCTGCTTCAACTCCCACCAGGGAACTCCTTAACCGGCAGCGAAACCCAACGGCTTGAGAAAACTAGGTGCTCTCCTCGGTGAAGATCCGCTTTAACGAAAAGTACGCTCGCTCATTTAATTTCATGCATCGCTTAAAACAACAGTTTTCGTGCGAACATCCGTGGCAAGGACAGCAACTTGAACTTCGGTAAGCAAAACAAAATACTTTGAATTTCAAAAACCGAAATTTGTAGTTGCCGTTTACTGGTAAACCAAGGCGTAGAAGGCTTGATTGGTTTAAAAAAAATAGATTTAGGAAAGCCAAAAATGATGGGACTATTGCAAAAGCAACTATTTCTTCAGCATAGGAAGCCGAGGCACAATCGTCTTAAACCAAGGACCCCACCCCACGTTTTGATTTAGCTGTGGAAGGCGAAGTAGTTCGGGTTATGTGGTGGATTTTGGTGATTAAATTTTAACGAGACAAGTGCTAAGCCTCGCAGCATTATACAATGTACAGGATTGGCCTTATATGCTTAACTGGCGATAATCACGGATACGGCACAGCGGTTGGCTAAGGAACTTTGAACTTGCTGCTTTAAGCGTATCTTGTTTACAGAGACAACTCAAAAAGAATTAACAAAATTAAGGACAGGAAAAAGGTGGTCGCCATGGCTGGCGATTGGTAATCAATGATTGGCACCGCCTTTGCCAAGAGGCGAATGTAGGGAATCAGCCAATGGGAAACGGAAACCGATGTTGCTATTGAGGTTGCTATGATTACCTGTTAAAGGGAGATTTTGCCACGGGGATTTGTAAAGCAAAAGAACATTTAAGTCCACGCCGTGATGATAACATCTCAAGCACAAATTCTATTTTTTTGCCTTTTTGATATATAACCGTGGAGTTTGCAATTGCAGGAGGTGTATTTATTCCATTTTTTCGGGCTTTATTATCGCTATGATTGCGCATTGCGATGACGTTTTTGTTCGTATCGGTTCATTGTAAAATGCTTTAAGGCTCAACACAAAATCAATTTAACTAATCATATCAAAAATGAAAAAAAACTTCTATTTTTATTAAGTTATTTTGTCTTTTGGCATCTGTAAGAACTTCTTAAGGAGTTTCGACCCACGATAAAGAAGTAGTGAGAAAAGTAATAACAATAGGCTGGACTGATAAGAAAAAACCATTAGTCCACAGATAAAGCGCTATGGGGCAATGGGTAGGCGATGGCAACATATCATTTTGATTAATTTCATCGGCCTGGCGTTCGTTGACCGTATTGTTTTTGGTGGTTTTACTTCTTCGATTGCCGTTTGCAAGCAGCGTGCCCATTTGGCCACTGGAGGAAACAAACAAAGATTTTAAGCTTAATGTGAAAACAAATTAACAAGCGGGAAATATGGTTTTTGCCAGTTTGCAATAAGGGAAGAATGGGACATTATCTTTTCAACATTACTTGCTGGCTCCAAACGGGGACCAGACTCGCGATCATGACGAAAAAGCATGCGTTTTACGATTCCTCAGTAAAAGCAAAAATTTCTCTTGCACCATACAGGGCTTTAGAATATAAAGTAAACAATCTAATGGAACTTCGGGCCCTTTAGTATGCGTTGGGAAAAGGTCAACTCGAATTTGGCCTTTTGATGTAATAGAGGTTTAATTTTGAAACATATATTAGTCTTCTTTTTAAGAATAAAGAAGCCCCAAACAATGATTATATTTTTAAATCAAATAAAATGGATACCGAATGAATTCACGAATTCAATGAAAAAATCCAGTATACAATTTCGTAGGTATGCTTCGTAGCTCCTTTATTTGCTATGTACTTTACATGAGGTTAAAATACCATTACTATAGTCACGTGTATTTTAGCTTTACACGCTTTTATATGACTGTTTTAGGCATTCGCAAACAATGGGCGTTATAATGTTGTGGCATGGGAATATTGTATCAAAACAAAAAGAAGGCTATTGTAATTCGTTCTAAGGTAGCCATAGTCCTTTTGGAAACTGCGCTTGGGATTGGGTCCAGCAGGCACAAGCACCATTGTAGGCGATGTGTTTATGGTTTTGCGCGCCATGAATTCCACCACTCTATTTGCCATATTAACAAGCAGGCGTTGCGGATTCAGACCGGAAGTAAGCATTAGCAGGGACGGGATATAATTCAAGCTTCAGAAAAAATGGGAAATTGAAGATGAAGCGAGGCTGAATACGAATTGAAAAGATTACGCTGGATGTTGAAGATGTGTTTTTTAAAAATTATTATTTGGAAAGAACTTTGAATTATTAGGGGTTACTACGACGTTGGCTTTTTACGTTCTTTGTGGAAACTTCTTGAAAGATAGGAAGTATCATTGGAGGACAACTCCTTCCAGATCGATGGTACTGTTAGGAGCTTATTCGAGAAGAAGGCGCAACCCCGTCTGCCGGACC
>Ga0163217_1077357_pt1 | contig 11124 bp, 9 predicted proteins | sample SynspAceP_FD_185933 | JGI IMG/M metagenome (GOLD analysis project Ga0163217, IMG submission 185933) | Saline lake microbial communities from Ace Lake in Antarctica - Synechococcus sp. Ace-P (PacBio error correction) | ecosystem: Environmental > Aquatic > Non-marine Saline and Alkaline > Saline ... | reverse complement strand
ACCATTTTTATTTGACATCTGCAAAACTGAAAAGAATCGTTCTAAAATTGTTTATTGGACCCGATAAAGAATCGGCAATTTAAATTCTTCTTCTGTTAAATTGTTTTCTTTACAATATCTAATTTTACAAAACCCCTTTTTTAGAGTCTTCTATATTCCTTGAGTGTCAACTTGGTCAATTTTCGTAACTGACCATAATTCTATTTCAAGGTTGGCCTCGTGTTTTTGTAAGAGTACACTATATTTCTTGTTGAGACTCCCTCGACAGGCTTTTTGTAGTGTGGATTGAACTGTTTCTTTGATTTATGTACCATTCTGGTCTGTCAAAGTGGATGCAACATTGACAGGTATTTTTTTCCAATTGTTACGTAAATATTTTTGGAAGAGCTTTCGAATGAACTACGTATTGATTTGGTGATTGTTTTTTTTGTTCCAGCTATTTCCTGTTCAACCACCGCGGTTTCTTCCTGCAACATGTATTTTTCTTATTGTTCATTTTGCCTCTACAACTGGGTTGCAGGGGAACAAAAACCCATCCGGGGACTATTGCGATTTACAGTTCAAATCATTGTTTTCGGCGGTGTCAAGTAGGTCTTCTTGGTATCTGGAGAGTTAATGGGTTTCTTCTGGATTTTATTTGTATTTTTGTCACACCTTTAAGTTGGTAAACAGGACGTGGTGTTTTTTTTATCAATGTAATTTTTCATAATATGATTTTTATACCTGCCAAATTCCAAATTATATTATTATTCTGATAAGGTTGATTTTTTTTATTGCACGGTTCGCTTGGTGTCGGTTTAATTAGATGATATGTTTGTTAAGTTGTCTACTTCATTAGTTACGCATTACGTTATCATTTTTGCTTTGTAATTTATGATTTGATCTTTCTTCATTTTGTGATAATTTCTTTTCGTCTGTAGAATTGAATTACAGCCTGTAAATGCGTGAATAACCGTATATAAGGATAGAGTTTTCCATTGTCCTTAGATTTCTTTTGGCCTATGTTTTTAATGTACAGAATAAAATTGACATTCTGAATTTCTTTTGTGAATTTTTGTTGCATGGATTTTTGGAACTTAATGTCCGAGAGGAGTGGAAACGAATGTTAATGTATTTTGCAACTGCCATCGTTGTTGGTTAGGGGGGCGACATGGTGGGGGGAGGGGTGGCGGGAGTCACGGTTTATTAGGCAAGTCAGCCCGTAAAATCGTTTAAATGGAATAGAAGAATGAAATAAGTTGCCAAGAATTATTCCCGATAAATTTTGAATATATTTGTCTTTCTGAATTTCCTTTTTTTTTTGTAATGAGACCAACATGTTAGGTACTTTTGCTTGCTGCTGATTGGGTTAAGTTTGAGTTTTTTTGTTCATGTTTTTTTGAAGGTTTTGATTGGTTGTCTTGTGTTTTGGAGTTGTGTTCTGATTCCGTTATCGGTTTTCATGTGATGGTGTGTTGAACTATGCGTGGTTTGTTATGATTAGTTTTGAATTTTGTACTTGTTGTGAGTTTTGTTTTTAATGGTTTTCGGTTCGAAAGTATTACAGGTTTTTTGTTAGTTGGGTCTTTTGTCCTACGATTCTGCATCTTGATGAGTCGTTTTTGGGCTTAGTTGCAGTTCGACGTATACGGTAGTGGTTGCTTGTCTGTTGATATTTTGAGAGTGTTTTTTCTTTGGTTTGGTTATGTGGGGTTTTTTGGTGTATGCTTCGGTTATGCCTTGTTTATTGTTTACGCATTGATAGTGATGAAAGTGCTGAGTAATGTATTTAGATGTGGTTTCTGGAGTTTTCATCGCATGTTGTTTTGCTGTTTTATTTCGGTAACTACATGTCGGTTGATTAGTTGGTGGTGGATTGGATAGTCGTTATTGCGATCAATCGTAATCTGATTTCTGGCTTCTGATCATCTGGTAGGTTTTTTTTGGTTGTTATTGTCTTTTTGAGGCCGATAATCACCCAGAGTTCTACTTGATGGGAAATAGTTGGAAAATCACCTTCATGGATAGGGGTCGACCTCTTTCATTTTGGTGCAATTGCGCTGGACTGGTTTGATGATTTCTTTGGTCTGTCATGAATTCAGAGAATGGGTTCTTTTTGATTTCTCATTTCGGTATGTTGTTTCTAATCTCTCACAAAGTACCTTATATAAGTTTTATTTCTAACTTTTTTCTTTTTAATCTTCTCTAAAGTCTTTCTGTAGCCCCTTGGATATAGTAGTGAGTGTCTGCGCTGCCTGCCCAAGGAGTGTGTTTCGAATTTATTAGTTGATTCCGGTCTTGAAGGACAAGAGGGCAGGCAGCGTTGATTTCCAATCTTGAATATCTCGCTCAGTTACTACAGATTATTGAATCGTTCCTTTTTTGTTGCCGTGGTTGTGTTCCGAACCACTCTCCTCACTATTCACTTAAAAAATTCGCTTTTTCTGCGTTCTGGCTGCGGTAGGATGTTTCCGAATCCTTAGTAGATTTGTTGTGAAGACCAGTCGGGCAGGAGGCATTCTTCTCAAATCGGTTATCTCATGTTTCTAGGATTGGATCTTCTGTACTATTTTTGAATTAGCCCTTTGATCGCATATTTGGAGACCAATGTCTTCTGAACAAATCTCCCGCCTAGCAATTCATTTCGATTGAGATAGCGTGAATTCCCCACGACCGATCTCCTAGCAAGCAAGTTTCCGAAACTGGCGGTGTCCTCGAGTGGAGAATCACGAGGCGTGCTAATCTAAGGCGTCTCCACACGGATTTCGGAAATTAAGAAAAATCTTCCGTCATTTCCTCCTCACGCTTTCATCGCCCAAGGCTATTGAGTCCGTTGGGGTCGGTCCCGGTGCCACTCCGTGTGGCGTGCATAGAAGCTGCCCGGGGGATACCGTTGGATCTCGATGCAAGCGGATTCTCCATTGGGTGCCGCTGTAAAGGCTTTCGACTGGGTAATAGATTCGGAAGCTTCGTCTGTCCCCGAAGGACACCCTCCGCCGCATTTGTAGTTACAGTTCGTGATGTGGATGCAAAAGATTCTGGGAGGTCGTAGTCGATAGTCAGATGCCCATGCGTCACCTGCAACCCGGTAGCACATGTGTTTCTACTTTTGGGCGCCCGATGAAGTCCTTTTGTGATTGGCATCAGGATGAGGCGTTTCCCTTACCCGAATTTCTGAGTTCCGCAGGTGGCTCCGATGCCCGCCTTTCCCCGGCGGAACTCTAATATGATCGGTAGTGTACTGGATCGATCATAATCCCAGAAGTTCGGCTTAGTCTTCGATTGTTGAAAATAATGCTGCGTAGTGTCTCCGAACACATGGCATCGGTTTGCTCATGCCCCGATCTGCGCTCTTGTATTGAGGTTGCTGTCTCTCCCGAGACCCTAAGAATGTTCCCCGGGCCAGACAAGCGATCTGAAGCATCCGTGGATTTCCGATCCAGGTTAGCCCGTTCAAATGGGATCCCGAAAACCGCGGCCCAAGTACCCCGAAAATCGAGTTCGGTTCGTGTCCAGCGTGTCTGTTTTCGTAGTTGGGACTCCACCTTGAATTTTGCTGGCGTTATTTACTTTTTTGTTCCTGAGTTTGGGGTTTTCCGACCCTTTTCCGTTTCTTTCTTTTGGAATGATTCTTCGATAGGTATTCATTCGGCACATGTTGAATACGATCTTGGCACTTGGAGCCCGAGTTTTGGAGACAAACGAGTTTTGGTTTTGACGAATTGGATTAGGGGTTTGCAAATATAAACTCGAGGAAATCAAATTTTAAATTTTCCCCAATTTGAATCATTTTATCTTAATGCTTCCCGCCAATCCATTCTGTTCCCTTCCACTTCGATGCCGTTTTTTGATGCTTGACATATATCTTGGGGATGTTTGGTTTGGAGGAGTTATTCCTTTGCGAATCCAGACAGTTCTATAATGGCTGAGATCATTTTTGATTTCAGCTTCTATTCTCATTATTCCCATGGACGTTAATCATGGGTTTGTCACATGCAGCCGATCTTGGATGGGTTTGCGATTGTGGCATTTCCGTCCCGGACGTAAGCCGCAATGTTTTTATATCGTGTGTGATATCGCGTAGGCAGCCGGCCCGGCGACCGAATGGTTCAGATATTGTCTATTTGCCCCCTGGTGATCCATCCATCTTGTTATTCCTACTTGACGAGGGAATTCCTTGAAATAAGCATCCGATGGGAATTTTCCCTTGGCTTTCCTTGGGAGCTCCAGTGCTGCGAAAAGCCAAAGTGAAAGCATTAGTTGATTCAAATTAAGCTTTCTGGTTTTTTCGATGTAGTGTCGTTTCAGAGTGCCCACTTGGAAGATCTTGGAGCGGTTATGATGTGTATTCACCGGCAGTTGAAAGGCTCCGAGCATGATTATCGCCTGAAAAATTCGCACATGATTGCCGCTCGATTGAGAATAGAATCAGCCGCAAGGAAAGGATGTGATTATCGAGGCACCCAAAAGCTTTCTGATCTTCTTCTTTGTCCGTTCCGGATGGTATTTTTGAAGGTTGGTGGTGAGGAAAGGCAGGCTGTGCGCACAAATGATTGATAGGGTGGTGTGGATTCTTCCGTTTTGGGATATGTAGAACGTGGTTAGTGATCGAATAAGTTGATTTCACTATTACATTGTCCTGTATCAAAATGGCTGAGCTATCTCATGTCTCATTTGCCATCGGCTCAAGACTCTTCCAAGCGTGGACCCATCTGACCTGTTTTGGCATCTTTTTAGCTTTAGCATAAGTTTGAGGTTGTCAAATAGTAACTCGCCGAGTTTGCTTTGGTGAGGTTAATTGAATGATACCCCAGGATCTTCATAGACGCCTTTTCGCATGTCAGACCTCTTCATTTCTAGCAAAATGGATAATTACGCGACTTTCGTATTGATTTCGGATCCCTGTCAAATCATGTCTGCCAAAGAATAATAAGGACTTTTCCATTCATACTAGCTGTTCCAATGATTTCCTTCACCAGTGTCGATCACCCAACGGCTTTAGGCCGAAGTGTGATATAGCATCCTCTGAGCATACCCCCGTGGACCATCTTTATCCACGTTGCATTTTCCTTGATTTTTCTTTTTTTCGTCCGTCGGTGTGGACATTTTGTATTAGTACTTGTCAGCGGACAATCTGGATCCTTCTCCCTTGGCTTATAGTAGCTTGGAGATCGGTATGTAGAGTGCTTTTGATTGATCCGTAGGTTTTGAAGCCTAGATATGTATTTATTTTGCCGATTCGATTGTATTTTCAAAGGAGAAGGATTTCTAAATCGTTTGGTCTCTTTGATTTGGGGGGTATGGCTTGTTGATAAGGGAATGATTCACATCGTTGGCTGTGAAGTGTTTCCGCGTTGTCCAACAAGTTCGTTTGATTGAAGGTATCAATATTCCTGATATGCGAGTACTTTGTTTTATGTATTTGGGGAATGATGTATTGCGGGGCTTTCTCGGTTAATTTTACCACTGCCTTGAATGGTCGGGAAAGTGAGCAAGCCCGTGAAAGTGGCGCCAGGGGCCCAATGGAACATTGCTCTTTTGAACGGTTTTCATTGACTTTGTTGATACGTGAGCGGAGTGTCGATTGAGTTTTAACTTTGTCCCGTGGTTTTCTGTCCGTTCCGTTTATTTTAAGTCTAATGTATGATAATTGGCGTCGGTTTATCGTGGCAATTGGATGGTTCCTGTTGGGCCAAAAGTTTTCCAATTTTCCCTATGCTTTTTCCCTATGTCTGCCAGTGTTTTTTGGATGGTTTTCCTACCGGGTGCCTATTCCTTGAGGAGTCTTGCCCCCGATGTTTTTGACGGTCCTGATTCTCGGATGTTATCACGGCATCGCATCCCCCTTCGAGCTATCCCGATTGATCCCAGTTTGTCCCCCGATAGCCACATTTCACAGATTTGCTTTGGTCCATATCGACACAATTTCCATTAAATATGCCGGCTTGTCTAGAGAAAATATGATGACTGCCCAATTTGCCAAAGTCTTTGTCGGCAGTGCGATATAGACAGTAAGGAATCTTCTTTTTCCAGCCTTTTTGCTAATGTTCCGATTACATCGTCCCCGCTCAATCATACTAGTCCAGGACTAGGAATGTAAGGCTTGCCAATTCTTTGACCCAAGGAATGAATTGAGATTCTTCTGGCTATCTTGTCTTTTTGCGTTATTGGATTCCGTATTGACATGCCAGAAGTTGGGGCATTTTGTATTTAAAGCCACCATATGGGTAGGTTTTTTATCTCGGCTTCCCAAGTGTGTTTGTATCCATTACCGCGGTTTTTGACCCTTAGAGTGTTGGGGGTTTTTCTAAGCAATATGGGCGGATAAATAAGCCATGCTCTTAATATATATAGCTTACATAGGCCTGCTTTGGGCATTTCAGATTTTAGAATATTATGAATACAAGAGGCGTTCGAAGGTACAAAAATACTGTGAGAGGTCAAAATTCCTGATAGTGATTATGATAGCTTGGCTATTTATTGTTAGCATTATATTTCTTACCCTTCCCCTATGAAAACAATCTTATTATTCTTTCTGCTGATTCAGGACCAGTTTAGGGTCTGCAAAGATTCGGGGCCTAGTCTGATGCTAAACAAGGGACCAAATGAGTTACTGAGGTCCCTGAAGAGCGGGTTGCGAAATGATTCGTGTCGAGAGATTAAGTCATGGATTTCGCGAGAGTCAAAGGATGAGCAGAAGATATCCGTTGAGGCGCTATAATTATGAAAGTGAAGCTTAGGCAAGGAAAATGCGGTTCGCTTATCGTGGTCCCGATCTCGTATCCTTTATTAATCTGATTTGTTGACCTAAAAAGTACAGGACTTTTTTATTCAATCTTCTTTAAAGCCAAGTTTACTTAGTTTTTTCTAGTCAAGCCATTATTTGCCAATGGGATTTTTTTGGAATTACAATCCTAGTGGGATTTTAATCTGAGGATTTCCCTCTTCAATTGATTCAAAATTAAACCTTGTACATTATGCTCTAAGTGTTTAGAAAAGAGGAATTCCCGCAGAATTCATTGAAATAAGTAGAAACGCATCTTTTATTCAGCCATGTCTGGTAAAAAGAAAATCACAACTAGGAGCAAAAGGTTTCTATTTCGCAAATTAACTTCCAAACTTACTGGATAGAACGACGCTGAACAAAAATTTACAAGAACCACCCACACAGCCCAACAACTTTCCCCAAACACTAGGATCTTAGCTCCTGCTAGTAAATTATAATTTCCATTCGCCAATCCATTCATAAAAGTGCTACCCGTCCACCTTGAAAAAAGCCCGACAAGCGTGTATACCATTCCCGACTCAAGAAAGTAACTCGATTCCCCCGGGGGAAATATGGGAATGGAGGTTTTTGATTGAAATGGTTTGATTATTTAGCTTATTGAAACATTTGATGCCCTATCTTGTTGCAACACGTAACTATTCAAATGAAACTATGCACACCCCTCGTTTGCTGCTTTTCTTGTCGATGGCGTCCCATTACATTTCTTGGAATTGGATTTATCCTTGGTAAAAAGGCCCCGGTCGGAATACCCATGGGGACTTATTCAAGCCAGCTTTGAGTTTTTGGTGAGTTTTTTCCCAGCCTGCCAGAAAAAGCAGTATTGTTAGCACATTAGTATAATCCCAGCCTGATTTGAGACCTTAGAGAAGATCATTTGGATAATTCGATTTCACCATGCTCTGTTATTCTAACCCTTTAACCATGCGTTTTGAACCTAATTGGATCAAAAAACCTTGGATGGGGAATTACCAATAGGTACCTTCCAGAAAAGAGTTAGACATCGCATATGCTGTTATCAGCTTCCTTTTATTGAAAATAAGCATAGCTCCGGAAGCGACTTACCAAAAGTCTACCTCGATCGGATTCAAAGAATATCTTCAATGTCATGAATTTTTCTGATTTGGAAAGTACTGCTTTGGAAACAAGCAGTAGCAATGGATGCGGATAGTCTAAGCAGGAAAGTACCCGTGGCCTTTCATGGATTCCCTACGAATCAAGATTTGTTGGACCCGTTAAAAAGGCACACAACTACTGGGGGCGCCGATGCCATACAGACCCGGAAATAGACCAAGCTGCCCACGGTAGTCACAAAATTAGGACGAGCTGGAGCCTATATAGTAGTGCAAATTACCCTTGGAAGCGCTATTGCATGAAGGTGTGTTGTTATGGTGGACGGTGACCAAAACTTGGAACTGACAGCCGGCAGTGTCATAGTGGGATCTCAGCAGGTTCGCCCTTCTGCAGGTCAGTCGCTGGATGTTGTGTTTTGCTTTGGCACAGGAGTTGGATCATCGTATCCTTAAATAAATGAGTCGTCCGGACTTCAATATTATCGGTTGCCGTGAGAGCAAATTAGGTGCCCATGGACTTGATTGGTTATGGATAAAGATTGGTGCAAATTTTCGTTTTTTGTATTATGGGTTGCTTTCGGTCACATGTGAGGGCAAAAGTGCCAGTTCGTCCGCGATTATTCCCGAGCAAAAAAAAGACCCGAGGAGCTTAAGTGGCTTTTCATTTTTGAGGGGATGATTCGGTCGTAAGATCGAAAGGTGGTTGTTAATTGAAGTAAGGGAATTGTTGTACTTGTTGGAATTCGTAGGCGGCAAGGGTGTGATGTTGTGTGGGAGCGCGTTTTGTGGGGATCGTTGGTTTGGATGATCGAGCTGTGGAGGGTAATATGGCGATGGCTTTTCGAGCGTTCCGTTAAGTCCCCCGCAGTGGAATATGTTGCGCTATGCGGTCCCCGCGATTGTGCTATTGCGAGGATTTGCTGATGAAAGATGTTTCGATGTGGATAGTAGAGCTAGCCTTTGGCGGGCTGACACGCTTACAGATCATAATTTGACTGGCATCCCAGCTTTATGCTTCAAATGATTCCATGTCAGGCGCAACTTCCCTTACTTTTACTGGGGATTTTATTTGAGGAGGATAAATTTATTCTGGGAATTCCTTGGGTATTCCGATGTGAGGCGCGCTCGGTTATCTTAACCACGAAAAATCCCGAAAAGGCTTTTATTGGAGATTTTTGTTGATCTTTTGTGCTATTGGCTATTCTATCCATTCCTGATTTTTAATATTTGCTCGGCTTGAAACCCAGAATCTTTGGTGGTTCGATCGTAATGATCCTTTTTGACAGTTCATGTTTATTTGCTATAATTTCAGAAATGTATTTGTCGGTAAAGAGATTTCCTTCGAGGTTTAAGTAGCCGAAACCACTTATCGGTTCGCATGTAGAGTCTTGAATTTCTTTATTTATTCGCCGACCTTCAAAAGTGAATGGCGTAGCATTATTTTTTAACCTTTTGTGTCATAGAGAGATAGTCTAGAAGAAGTTTGTTGATTCGATTGGATTTGTAATCCGAACTCTCAAGCACTCGTCTTCGTAATGACTTTTTCTCTCCAGGTTAGTTCTATACTTGAACTCGGCTGATTATAATTACTAATCCATCTAGTTTTTTCTGCTTCCATTCACCGAGCTTTGTAGCAATACGATTTTTTCGGGCTTCTTGATGAGTCACCGTATGGGAAGTAATTTAACCAAGGAAGAGGTCAGGATACGTCGTATGTGAGATTTTAATTTCATTAGGTATTAGAGATTCTTCCTTAATCAGATGTTTCTTCAATTCATTCGTTAGATAGTAGGATGCTAAGTCGGCCTATTTACATCTTTTACAGCATTTTTTCGTTTTGATCTATAGATAATGGAACAATTTGTTGTATGGCAGTGTTTGGACCACTCTGTCTCATATTCGCTTATTCCGTGGTCCAGCGATTACTGATGGTTATACATTTTTCCATGCGTATTATTAAGATCAGACCATGTTTGTTACCCTGCTCCAGCAGCTTTAACGCTTGGCTTCCAAAACACGTATGGCTGCATTATCGGCTTTGCAAAAGTTGAGCAAATGTAAATATGCATCTTTTCTTTTAATTCAGGATTAATCTTAGCTACCTATTTAACGAACTATGGTGGAAGTGTAAGTTGGCTCACTTCAGGAGAAGCACCTAAAATCCTTTACTTTATGCGTGTCCTCGTTCGAACAATAGGGTGTTTCTCTGTTTCGAGCAATTCGTATGGGTTTCCCAGCTTGTCTTTCGAGCACCCTTCTAGGTTTATTGTATTATCTTTGTCAAAAGGATTGAACTCCTTGAAGTCCTATCGTAATTGGTAACCGTTGATGTATCCCAAGATTCTTTTTTATATGTATTTCCCGAAGTTCCCCGGCGTCAAGTTGTATCTTTTTTACCCGGTCTGTTCCCCGGAATTAAGGGGCAATACCAAAATCCCTGTCTTTCAATTTTTTTTGCTATGGTGATATCCCCAGTCCATGGATGCTTGGACGGTATAAAGTCTCTGTTGACTTGTTTGTTGCATAAAGATTTTTTGATCGAGCTAGGATTCTTGTTGAGCCGTTCACCTTTGCTCATGAATCGAAGCTCATTAGAGAGCTTCACCCGTTCCACGGTTATTCGAGCCCCCATTGGCTAGAGCGCTATTACGGGCGATTTTTCCTGTGATTTGCGAGTGGGTTTTATAATTACTTTGATGTATTCAAACTCCTTGGGTCCCGTGTATCTCTCTACTCCCCCAGTGAAGGCATGGATGAAACTGTGAACGTGTTACTTTTGTCAGGATCGCAGAGACCTTGGAAATGATTAAGATGGGGCTGGCGTCCCATCCCGAAAGTGCCGATTGAGTGTTACTTTTTTCTGTGGCCTGCTTGCGCTTCCCCCGCCCAAAGCATTCAGCAAAGTTACCGGGTTGGGTGTTAATTCACCATTAGAAGAAAATTGATTTTTACAAATCGTTGGTTTAAGAGCTAGTAGTAGTTCTCAGACTTTATATTCATTATCTGATATATCACTAACTGCTCTAAGATATACTATCAACTATCTCTAGATGAAATACTATCCTACTACCGAGTATCGTCCTCTCGCCTCTCTCCCGCTCGCGCTCTCTTACCAATTTTGTTCTAATGGTAAAGCCAAACGGGCCAGCCTGAGCTTCTAGATTTTGCATGGGATTAAATTTTGTAAGGGGTTCCAAGGAAATTATTGTGTATACCTCGCTATATTTATTAAAGGGGGGGGTTTTTTTTTTTTTGGTTTTTGTGTTTTTTGGTTGGGGGTGTTCTTTT
>Ga0163217_1060874_pt1 | contig 11124 bp, 12 predicted proteins | sample SynspAceP_FD_185933 | JGI IMG/M metagenome (GOLD analysis project Ga0163217, IMG submission 185933) | Saline lake microbial communities from Ace Lake in Antarctica - Synechococcus sp. Ace-P (PacBio error correction) | ecosystem: Environmental > Aquatic > Non-marine Saline and Alkaline > Saline ... | reverse complement strand
CGCTTCTGGTTCCACCCGCGCAGCGATATTCCGTTTCGCGGTACGGCTGACACGTTGAAAGACATCTTTGTTGCGCTGCTCGCGTACAAAAGCTGTCACAGAATATCGTGTTTATACGGTGCGACTACCCGTTACCGATCACGGCGGCCAAGCACGCTACGGCCGAAGCCCAAGCCGCGGCGGCTCACGTGCATGTATTTTGAAGAAGGTTACATGCGCCCTATTTGGTCACCTATAGCGCGGCGGACTCGAACGGCAATTTCTCGCGTTATGGAGATTGTCGATCGAACAGATGCAGCTCGCGCTGGCCATATTCGGACATGGAGGCCCCCCTTCCCCCCCGGCCACTGGGGGCGATATTGCGCCAACATGTTTTTTTACGGGGCGCTGTTATCACTGGTTTGTGCTGGTTTCGAAACGGCGCGATACGCAACTTCGCCCGCACCGCAGCTTGCCAGGTGATCAAGGAGTCCAGCTTTACCTCAACGTTGCTGTTGATGCCCCGCGCTGGCACTGGATCGGCTGCTCGCGACGCTGCGCATCCGGCTTGGCGGGGTTTCCTTATTATCTGGCGCGCAACCTGGAACATGACAGCTCGTTTCAGGAACATTCCCCGTTCGAGACAATGGACCGATTTTCTTGACCGTTCGTGCTCGAGGGATTGCCAAAGGCGCAACCACGCCACCGACCATCTTTCGTTAAAAGCCCAATCCGCTGGAAGGACGGTGCCGCGCCACCGTTGCGCCGCGTGGTGAAGCGCGTTTAGCGCATTGATCTGGGCGTGGCGGAACCGCGTGCATTTCGCTGCGGGGCGGCAAAGCTGGCACAGCTGCTTAATGATGCGCGCACGGCGATCACCGTGAACTCGACGCGCGGGCAACAGGTGCTCTGCGTTGCCATACCTCTCAAGGTATTTGGCAGCGCCGTCTATGCAAGCCCGAATTCCGTATCCAACCAGCCCTGACCGATTCTTTCCGCCGCATTCCCGGCCCGCGACAACAAGGCTACAAGGGGACTATCGCCGGTATGCTAGAAAACCTCGCAGGTGCCTGGCGGGTTTTACGCGCGCGCGCGCGTACCAGCTTTCTGCGTCAGTCGTTGATATGATGCTCGCCCCCGAAGACCCTTATGACGCGTTTGGAACTTGGGGACCGCGCACCAGGCAACAGTTGCGAGCCGTCACCTGACAGATTTTTTGCCGCGGAAGTAGACTTTGTCGATCCAACTGCGCCTAGCCAATGATAATTACGTCGAAATAATCGGGATTCGAGCAGAGTAAGAATAGTCGAGGAGACCGGGCAGTTGGAAATCCGTACCCTTTCGGTGGGCGCGTCCCATTCGCATTATTGGCGGCTTTATGGCCGTGGGTATCTTCGTGTCTCGCAGGTTTGTCCGAACAAACGTTCAAATCTTTGCAGGATCGTCCAAAAGCAGTGACGCTTTGTCGTTGCCGTTAATGACCGTCGTGACCCGTGCAACGGCTGTCGCGGCCGGCGCTTGGATTTAAATTCGGGGTTTATTCACGCGGCCAGCTTGGGCGGAACCGCCACTTAATCCGGGTGATACGCGGGGCTGACCAATCTGGGAAAACGTCGACGACCGGCTTGCTAGCGGCACAGGGCAAAACCGCCACCGTTGCGGAAGGAGTGCAGGTTGACGGCTCCAATGGCTTTATCTTCGGTTGCCCTACCGGGTCGGAATCAAGGGCGCCGGCAAACTCTCCCGAAGCGACCGCCGTTATCATCAACCAACAACTGTCAGAGCAGACTCCGGACCGGCAGGGTTCAGGTTGCGCCAGTCTGGCCGGTGACGGGGCGACCGTCGTCGCTTGGGGGTCTGGTCGGCGCGCAGGGCGTGTATTGCCATTGAACGCCCGACCCGACCCTTGCACCATGCTAGCACGTGCCGGCGGTGTGTGACGATCACGCCGCAAATCGCTCGTTGACGAGTACTGCGAGGCAACCAAAAGGGGCAAAATTTCTGGCTGGAAAGACCTGTTACAACCACCCCGAGCTCGACATTGCACTGCGCGGCGTGACCGCATCCTGATCGAGGAAGACACGCGGTCCTTTGTGGCGCTTGGTTGCCACAGGTACACAACAAAAAAGTCCCCTTTGAAACCAAAAACCATGCGGCCTTTGAAGGACATCGCCCAAGTCGGCGGCCTGAACGCAGGCACCGCAGACCCGACGGGTGTCTTCGTCTCGCAACGAACCGAACCTGGCGTGGCTCAGGTCTTGGGCCGCGACGATCTGCAAGGTCGACAGCGCAATGATTTATGTCTGGACCTGACCAAGCCCAACGGCATGTTCATGGCACGTGACTTTGTGATCCGCGAACGGCGGACACGCTCTACGTCACACGAAGCGCCCTTCACACAAATGGAGCAAAAAGTCATCTCTTCGATCACGGGGTCGGCCCAGTCGGTTCAAACAGCCTCTCGTCGCTCGCGTCGAGCAACTGATCTGCAAAGATGGCTTTAGGGCCGAAAAATTATGATACCCCGCCGCCGGCCCTGCAAAGGACCGGCGGCTTTTGTGTTAACGGCGGGTTCATCACCAACCGCAGGGTACGGCGCATTTTGCAGCTGTTCGGGCTATAGCCTGCATCTGGGGCTGCGCGCGCGGTGTGATAAAGGTGCGGTTTGGGGCAACGCAATGGGACAGCTCACCGTGGCTGGCCGTGGCCGCAAAGCGTGATCTGCCTGTGGTGCGCGTCGGAAGACGCATTTGCTCCGGTCGCTGTTTCCCGGCGGGCGGGCGCCGGCCACTGGGTTTTACTGGGTAGACCATAAAGGGGTTGCATTTTGACCCTAAACAGCCCTCTGAACCTCGAAAGAACATTCCTGACCACGCACCCGCTCGGATGATACAAGCTTGCTCGGACGCGCCCGCAGGTGCCATCCACCGGATAAACCGAAGCGCAATCTGACCAAATACAGCGGCTTTGAACCCAACCCACCCGCCCCCGACCCGGGATATGTGCTTGGTGATCGACCAAACTCTTGGGGACGCCTCGGTCGCGGGTCGGGGGCGGACCGGTCGCGGTTTCTTGAAATGCTGTCTTTGCACAGCAGGAAAACCCCGGCGCGCGGATCAATCATCAGACCCACCCCGAAACCGCGGCGGGCTTTCGCTCATGCCACTTTGGCCCCAAGACGCACCAATTGACCGCATCACCCTGCTGGACCGCCCCGATCAGCCCTTGGGCGCTTGTTCGAAGGGGGCCGTAGCCGTTATACTGTCTCCTCCAAATTGGCGGTTCGAGGCGATTTTCGCCGGCCACAAACCACGGGTGTTCGGGCACCTTCTATGCAGGCTGGGGCCTGACCGAGGACGAATTTCCCGTTCAGCGCCGCCAACGGTGCTGCCGTGGCGCAGCTGTTGCGGGGGCGATTGATCCTGTATCCCAAAGTGGTATGATCCGCACCGCGATTGCCTGTGTGACATTTGAAACCGCCAATAGAAGCGGATGGCAGCGCAGACCCGCGCTTGGCGCGGAGATATTCGCGGCTGGGTCGCCTCGATATGAGGTTTGTGGGAAACGCCAGCCGCTCGAGCGTTTCTTATTTCGGCCGTCTGGTCGGCCTGTCAACCTATTCGAAACCGATCCGGACGCGGCGCGTGCGGCGGGCAAGCCATGGATGTCTTGGGGCTCCAAAGCGACCAAAGGATTCACTGCTTGGTGCGGTCCGCGTAGAGAGGGTTTCTTGCGGTCACGGGGCTGGAGGGCGGATCTTGGTTGCCACCCGCTTTGTCGCTAGGTCTGTGACGATTTGGGTATTACTATGACCCCCGCACCCCCAGCCGGTTGGAAAATCACCATCCGCTGCGCGCCCAAAATTTGCCGCCCTGACCAGTCCCGCCGCGCGTGCGGCTGATCGCTGCCGCTTTGCGCGACGCGGGGCTCAGCAAGGTTACAACCTGGCGGCGATATCACGCCCGACGACCTGCCCGCCGGGACGGCGCATTCTTGGTTGCCCGGACAAGTCGAGAAACATGCCTCTATTCCTGACCGGCACGGGGTTGGACGTGGCGACGAATTTGGCGCTTGCTCACCTGCGCACGTGCAGCTCATCCTGACGCGGTTGATCCATTGTATAAGCCCCACCCGACGTAGAGGCCGTGTCTGCGTCCCGGTGCCATCGATTGCCGAAGGGCTGGCCGACCGCGTATTGACCACGCTGATCCGTGGCCTTGCTGGACGCAGGTGGATGAAGATCTGGACCATGACGGTCCCTTTGCTGGGGTTCGAGGCCCCTGTTGCGCGCGCATCAAGGGTTGGTGACCTCGGGGGCCCCTTTCTATGCCGGGGTGGGCCTGACCTGAGGACCGTGGCGCGATCCACCGACGGGGGGCGATGTCCCCCTCGAGGGGTGTGCATGCAGCGGCCCATTGATTATCCGCGCATATTTTTGATCGCGGCACCGCACAGCCTTGCCCCGGCGAGGTCGTGGTAGACGGCTGGCAGCGGGGCCGACGTGCCACGGCCGCTGGGGTTGACGAACCGTCTCTGGCCAAGCTGCAAGGGGTGTTTTGCCACCAAAGGCGCATCTGTGCGCGGCGCGGGTAGCGCTACGGGGCAGCCCCCGCACCCCGGGATTTTGAACCACTGGAAAGCGGTCAGGCGGCGCGTCGGCGAGGGTTCCAGATGGGAGGGGTCGGGGCGAGCGGCGCCGTTTCCGTCAGGGTGAACGCGGGGTTGTGCAAGGTGTCGCAGCTGTAGCGCCGCGGATGGGCCGGCAGCCCGTCAGACCCGAGCGTCAGGCCCTTTGCTGTGCAAACCCGAATCAACTGATCCACCAAACAGCCTGCAACAAGCGTTGCGGCGAGCCCACCGCCGCCTTTCGCAAAAAAGATGCGTGTCAGAAACCGTGCGACCGAGTTTGCTGGGAGCAAATCCTCGGCATCGATTCTGCGGCCCATCCTGCTAGCACAGGGCGGATCAACGTTGCGCATAGGCTTTTTCCAGGCCTCATCAGCTCTGTCGGCGCTTTGGAGGCCGTGGCAAAGGATTCAACGGGATGTCGCCTGCAGTTTTTTCGCCAATGTGCCGCCAAGGGGATGTCCAGGCCATTGGACACAACGATCCTTGTTTGGCTGATCGGGTGACGCCGATGGTCGCGCACGGTCAGGCTGGGGATCATCCTGTCGCGCCGTGCGCCGCCCCCATGACCGCGTTCATGCCGGCTTGGCGCACGCACTGTACCGCACGGCGTGGCGGGCGGGGCTGTTAAAAATCACTGGCTTTCACCTGTCGCGGTGGCGATACGGACCATCCAAGCAGCTGCTGGGCGAGTTAAGCGATTACCATCGGACGGCCTGCATCGATACGCAGGAAAAAACCATGTGATCGGTGCCGGGCTTCATGCGCGAGCACACCCCACGTCAACCGCGATGCCCGCCGCAGCAAGATGCGATTGCCCTTGCGCTGACGCGCGGGCGCTGTCTGTGCAGGCAATCACAAACGCGGCCGCGACCTTTGCTTGGCCACAAGGGCATCGGACGCAGGGCGGGGTCTTGCCGGTTATGGGCCGCAGGGTTCGAGGGCGCTGACATAGGCCGTCGCGGCCCTTGGCCGCCGACCCGCTTGACGAGGGCTTCGGTTCGGCGTGGGGTCTTGCCGCCCGGCTGGGTCCACCCCCCGTCGGACGATGCGATCCTGTTGACGATTGACGCAGCCCACGGCCGGATTGGGCCCAGACAGCCCCCCTGCCCGCGCCGGCCAAAGGATAGGGCCCAGCGCCATAAAGCGCCACGTCGTCAGGACATGGTTATTCGTCGCAGGGGTGTCTGGGCCGTAGTTCCTGGACAAATATCGAAGTCGTCTGCGCCTGAAAGTTCTTATAGGACGCTGGCAAACCGCACATAGGCGACCGGTATCGATGCGGGCCAAGCTTTCCATCACGATCTCACGATCTGTTTTTTTCGACCCGAATCTGTTTCGCCCATGGCTTTCAAGACGGCGCACAATGCCCGCGATGCATCTGATCGATACGTTCAGGATCAATCGGGCGTTTTCTGCATGGAAATGCGGATGGGAACGTCCAGCTTGTTCGCGGTCGAAAATCTCGCGCTTGCCAGGGTTTTAACGACCACCAATCGCGCAGCTCTGCACCGTTTCATAGGTTGATAAACCGGCCCCGCAGGCGGGACAGAAACGGCGGGCGCGGATTGATACGTGGTTCCTCGGGCCGGCGGCTGTCTTTTACTTGGGTGTCGATATATTCCGCAAAACGGCCGCGCATGGCCGGTTCCCCTTTATTTAAACCTGCTCCAATAGGGGCTAAACGAACCCCACTCCCAAAACTTATAGGCCAACGCGAAGGTTTTGGGTAGGGGCGAAATGGCCGTTCTATATGTTGTATTGAGCGAAAAACTGCCGTGAACTTCGGCGTCGCCGATGCGTTAGGCCTGGAACACGATAAATCTAAGGGAAGCGACATGACAAGACGCTGTTTATTTTCACAGGAGCCTCTAGCGGGATCGGCGCAGCAAACCGCACGCGCCGCACCAAGGCAGGGATGGAACGTAGGGACTGTTCGCCCGCAGCGAGGACAAGCTCAAAGACCCTCGCACGTGACATCGGGGATCAGGGGCGCTGGTCCTGACGGGGAGATGCCACAAGCTATGACGACAGGAACAGGCCCATGGAGCCGCTTGCGCAGTAGTTCGGCCAGAATTGACCGCGGTGTTCGCCAAAAATGGGGACCGCGGCACCTTCACCCGGCGGGACCGAGAAAGGCAACCCCGACTTGATTGGAATAGCCTATGATCACCTGAACGTGATGGGTGCGCTTTATTACCGCCCATGCCTGCGATGCCCTACCTGCGCAAAACGACAGGGCAATATGTTTGGTTAACCGGATCAGCCGCGGGACGACGCCACATCAAGGGGTCAATCATATTGGGCGCGACCAATTCTTCATCACGTTTCGGCTGGCAACCTTGGCCGACGAAATGGGCCGAATGGGTGCAGGGCGCTGCATTGGTCGTGTCTCCGGGTATGGTCGACACGCCTTTCTTTGACGAGGCCAAGCCCGATTTTAAACTCAAGCCCGAGGATGTTCGCATCTGCCGTATCTGCACTCGCTGGAGGCCACGGCCCATGCGGCCGGTCCGCGAAAATCATCTTGATTGCCAGTGGGCTATAGCTCAGCGGAAATGTACGCCGACGCGCCTGCAATGGGGGCGCGTCGCGGTGTTCGAAAGATAGATGCCCTGCCAGTTCCAAGCACCATGCGCCCTGCGACACAGGGATGCTAAGCGTGACAGCATCACTGCCGCTTTGATATGGCGGGCATGTCATCTGGGCCCTTCAATTTGTATGGCGCAAATAGGACATCGAAGGATCATTCCAGGCGGCACCCAGCCGTTGCAAAATAAGCCAATAGGTCGCGCTGCACGTCGGGATCTGCATCTTTCCTGGCATCAGCAGCGAGGCAGAGGTAATGTCGCACGACAATGTTCAGCCAAACCCGTCGGACCGCTGACACGAAAGCCGCCTGGCATTAACATCGCTTGGTAACCTTTCATACAGCCCCTGCCCGCGTGTATGGGACCGTAAGTTCGAGGTGTTCATCCTTCTTGCCCTCCGCTTGGGCTATTGTTTGGCGTCAGGCTAGCCTTACCTGCCGCGGCCGATTGCCGCAAAACCACCACAGCAACGTAATGCCGTGGCTGATGAGTCATCGCCGATCCGGTCCTTGGGTCAGAGATCCGGCCAAGTATCACCACAGGGACGGTGTCAGCCCTTCGGATCGAGCGTAAAAGGTCACGCCACCATCGCCGCCAAAGCCACGCGCGCGCGGTTGCTGGACAACAAACGTCTGACGATCCGGCGGCTCCATCTGGTCCACAAGCGTAACCGCTTGCGGCACACCAGTGCCCCGCGCGCCAAAGCCCGTGGCTACCCGCTGATACGACGCCATTTTCCGTCGGCGTGTAGGTCAGGCCGTTCATTTGGCACATAGCCCTGCGGCAAGGGAGGCCCCGCGGCAAAGCGGCCAGGCAAAAGCGCGTTTTTGAAAGTTTCATCATTGTCATTCCCGTTTATTAGAAGTCTTTCAGCTTCAAGGATGTTGTCCTTTGCAAGAACTGGATTGCGTGGCCAACCGGCAGGGGTCTTGCCCCCGCGTTGCGGACCGACACTGAATAAGATTTGAATGCGGCTCGGATAACTCGCCGTCACTGCAGTGTAAAGACGGCACCGACGCGGCCAGCCCCGCTGCCGAGGGACCACCGCGGCGACTTGAGGTAGATCTGGTCTGCTGTCCTGGCACCCAGCTGGTCTTCGGGCATATCGGCAGACGTGCCACACCACAGTGCCCGCGCGCGCCTACTCCGCGATCCTCGATCACCTCAAAGGTTCGTGCCCGACAGCGAAATAAACCTGCCAAACGTTTCACGCCGTAAAGGGCTGCGCGACGGCGGCCATTTGGCATAGTGGACCAAAGGGCGACTAGGCGAAGACGTTTCATGGCGGCTTTCTGTTTTGCGGCTTAGGACACAGATTAGGGTGGCGCGTGCGTGGATTTAAATTACAGGTTTGAGAGTGCTGGCCCAAACGCATGAAAAAAGGCGATGCGAAGCCACCCGCCTGTTTATATTGTTTTTGCGATTGAACAGCTTACTGATCGAGGTGGAACGACCGTAGCTTGCCGTGCGACGGCTTGGTTGCTTGAGCTTGCGCAGTGCCTTTGCCTCGATCTGACGGATACGTTGCGCGCGTCACGCTGAACTGCTGACCACCTCTTTCGAGGCGTCCTTGGTCGGTATTCATACGATGCCGAAACGCATCCGCAAAACACGTTTCTCGCGCGGGTCAGCGATTGCCAGGACCCGTGTCGTTGGTTTTCCTTGAGTTTTCCTTGAATGGCGCTGTCCAATGGCAAGCACGGCCATTTTATCTTCGGATTGAAAGTCGCCAAGCTGTGCTGTTCTTCCTCATCGCGATTGGCGTTTCAAGGGAGATAGGCTCCTTGGCGATTTTCATCACCTTGCGAACCTTTTCCAAAGGCATCTGCAGCTTTTCTGCCAGCTCTTCCGGCGTTCGGCTCGCGGGGCCGATTTCGTGCAGGCATCTGACGGACCGGTCCGAACCAGCTTGTTGATCGTTCGATCATTTGCACTGGGATACGGATGGTACGGGGCCATGATTCCGCGATGACGCGTGATTCGCTTGCCGGATCCACCCCATGTCGCATAGGGCTGAACTTATAACCGCGACGGGTATTCGAACTTGTCCCACGGCCTTCATGAGACCGATGTTACCTTCCTGAATAAGATCAAGGAACTGTATAGCCGCGGTTAGTATATTTTTTTAGCCAATCGAAATAAACGAGGCGCAGGTTTGGCCTCGACCATTTCTTTCTTGGCCTTGACGGGCCTCTGTTTCGCCCTTCGAACCTGCTGCACAATTGCGGCGGAATTCAGAGATATCCAAGACCGACATATTGACAACCTGCGCCATATCGGTGCGCAGCTCGTCAACTTTTCAAGAATGAGCGTTCGATGAACATCTGCCAACCGCGGACCGGATTTTTCGCCATCGCTCCATCCAGTTGGATTCCAGTTCGTAGCCACGATAGCTGTCGACCGGAAACTCCGTTGCGGTTTGATCCGCGCTTGGTCAGCGAGCCTTCACCAATCGCGCTGTCGATCTGCATTGATACGGACGGTTAATGCCGTACAACTGGTCAATTTCAGGGCTTTCGATACGGTTGTTGTGCAGATGCAGGTCGCTTGACAGCAGCACGATTCTCGGCGGACGCGCTGGGTATTCTGCCTCATCGGCCTTCGAAAAGGTGGCCCGTCCTTCGTTCAGGGTCGCCGAAAATCGGCTGTCCTGACATCTGGCTCAGCTTGACGTAATTCGTCGGGGGCTATTGATGTCCAACGCCTCAGCACCTGTGGCTTGAGCGCGGCTTCCATCGCGGCCAGGCGGACATGTGCCGTTTCGTCTTTCATCCTCGTTCGCGTCGATCATTCGAGATTTCGGATTGCAATCGGCATTCGACTTCGCTTGGGCTTTCGCAGCTTTGTTCGGTTTCCCGCCGACGGCACGACCGGAGTCGTTTCTCTTCATCGCCCATTCTGGGTTGCCGGAAATGTCGCCTCAGGTCGGATCACGTCGCGCAGCAGAATGTCTTCGGACAAAAAAGTCGTCGCGCCAGATCGTGATTCGCCTGGAAAAGTCAGCGGGCTTTCACACAGCCCCGCGATTCATTGTATTTGCGGCCTGCTCGATCCGCTTGGCGATGGCGATCTCGCCCTCACGGCTTAGCAGTTCGACGACCCCTTTCCCGCAGGCGTACATGCGTACGGGTCGTCCGTGCGGTCCAGCTTTTCGGACGTGCCAGCGGGACCAGCGCCACATCACGCGTGCCTTTCCGTTGGTGGCAACTTCCGTGCCACCTTTGCGTCTTCTTCTTCGGCTTCTCGTCTTCGATTCCACGTGAATGCCCATTTCGGACAACATCGACATCAACGTCCTCGATCTGCTCCGAAACTTACTTGATCGGCGCAGAACGGGGTTGAGCTGATCGTAGGTGATATAGCCTTTTTCACGGGCTTCGGGCCGATTCATCTTTTTGACGGCGGGCTTGGCTCATATCAAGCGAATGGCGGCATCCTCTGTCGTCAGAACTTCGCGTCTTCGTTCGTGTCTTGGGCGGCCATGGGAAATTTCCTCCAGCGGGAATGGGTGCGAAAATCACGTGACGTGATTTCGGTTATTTCGAAATCCATGCGGGGTTCTGGGTGATTCTTAAAAACCCCCGTTTTACCTGTATTTTGTTAGGGGAAACATCCCGGCGAAAAAGCCACGCCGGGTTTTTCATTTTTTTTCTCTTTTCGTGGCCCCACCCTTTTCAGGATCGACCCCAGCAAAAAGCATTCAAATTGCGCTGCGTTCGTCCCGGGCTGGATGTGGGCAACCGTTTCAGCTATGTCGTAATTTCAGCGGTATCTTCCTGGGCCCGCTACAGTTTGGCGGCACGATTCGGCATTGCGGGCCCGCCGCTTTCCGGCCCCCAAACCGCCATTGTTTTCCAGGACCCCCTCGTCGGCCATGCCCGGGTTTTTCATTAATTTCCCTTATTTTCTTTTTATTTGGATTTTCCTT
>Ga0163217_1119679_pt1 | contig 11125 bp, 16 predicted proteins | sample SynspAceP_FD_185933 | JGI IMG/M metagenome (GOLD analysis project Ga0163217, IMG submission 185933) | Saline lake microbial communities from Ace Lake in Antarctica - Synechococcus sp. Ace-P (PacBio error correction) | ecosystem: Environmental > Aquatic > Non-marine Saline and Alkaline > Saline ... | reverse complement strand
CCGAGCCCAATTTCGACGCCGTTCCCGCGGAGAGTCCTAAACCCATGGCCCCGTCCTGACATCGCCGAAGTTGCGTCCTCCTCAATTGACGCACGATCTGATCGATCAGATCAACGGTTGGCCGCACAGTTGAATTGTTTTCGATCTGCGCTTCCAGCGGGCACCCGCCGGTCGGAGCACCCGCACCGCTTCAAGCAGGAGCCGCATCAAGGCTTGCGCCCAGCTGCTAGAGGCTTGCAGAACAGGACGCGCAGCAGCTCCGCTCTCACCGCCTCCTGATCCCCCACGATTACCCACCATGGCACTCAAGAAAGGCGTACGGCACCGCTACGTCAGCGAACAAGAATGGATTAAAACGGTGGTGGTAGCGGTCGAAACACCTTTCCCCATCCCCATCTATTCAAAGACCGTCAGCCGCACCATCCGCTTACAACAAGCCCACGACGAAAGGACAAACCGTTGCAAGTCGACGCGACCGAGTCCGTATCACGAGACCCTATCCGCTCGCCGCAACAAAGCGTTGGGCTGTCGCGAGGTGCCTCAACCCCACCGGCGCCAACCTGAGGTCACCCCATGATTCAGCAGGCAAATTTACCTCAATGTCGCTGAAACAGCCGGGCGCAAACGCATCAGTGCATCCGCGTTCTGGGCACCAACGCCGCTACGCCACGTCAGGTGATGATGATCGTTGCCGCCGTCAAGGACGCCATGCCCAACATGCGGCAGGTCAGAAGTCGGATGTGTGAAGCGGTGGTTCCGTACGGACGCGCAGGCCACCATGCGCCCGCGACACCGGCATTCCGATCCGCTTTGATTGGGACAACGCCGGCTGTGATCCTCGGCGCGGACAACAAACCGAAAGGCACACGGGTGTTCGGCTCGCGTCGCTCGCGACTGCCGGGGAAAAGAACTTCACCCAAGACTATGTTTGTCGCTCGCCCCGGAGGTGATCTTGGAAATGCCAGCCATCGCTTAAGGAAAAAGCCAACGGAACGCATCAAGATGCGGATCCGTAAAGGCGACACCGTCAGGTTGATTGCGGTAAGGACAAGGGCAAAAACCGGCGAGGTTCTGCGCACCCTTCCACCTGAACCGGGCTGTTGGGCAGGGGCGTCAACTGCGCCACACGCCACATCAAACCCTACCGTCCAGTAGGGAGAGCGACGCATCTTCCACGAGGAAGCCTCCGTGCATGCTCCCCACACTTGATGGTCTTCTCCACAGCAGTCCTGGCCAGCGGGTCGCATCGAGATCCAGGCCGACGCAGCAAAAAACGCCGGCTCAAGAAAAACCGGTGAGTTGATCGACTTTTGATGTCAGCCATTCCTTCTGACCACGGGACGCCACAGCGTCCTTTCCTTTCCCCCCTTCCTCGCTTTTGACCACGTCCAGAAGCGCAAAGCCCCAGCTCCGCCTGTTCACTTCAAACAGCCGCTTACCGGAGACGATCCAGCCCAAGCTGCTCAAAGGATCTGACCCTCTCCAACGTCCGGAATCCCAAGGTGGTCAAAGTCACCCTGAACAGGGGACTTGGCCGAAGCCGCCCAGAACGCCAAGGCCCTGGAGGGCTTCCGATCGCCGGAGTGGCCACCTCACCGGTCAGGAAAGTGGTTGGTGACCCGGCAAGAAAGGCTTGCGGCTTCAAGGACCGCGAGGGCATGCCGATCCGGCGTGGCGTCACCCTTCGTGGTCAGCGGATGTCGCTTCCTGGAGCGCCTGATCAACCTGGCCACTTTCCGAGGGATCCGGGATTTCCGTGGCGGTTTCAGCCCCAAAAGCTTCGACGGGCGGGGCAATTACACCCTCGGTGCGGAAAAACAGATTCATCTCTTTACCCGCAATCTCCTTACGGACAAGATCGACGGCCATCGCGGTTATGGACATCACCATCGTGACCAGCTGCGAACGCACCGAGAGGCGCCGGCGCCCCTCCCCTCGCGACGCCCACCGGCAAATGCCCGTTCCCCACCCGCCAGCAACATGCCCGCCCCCTCCTCCTCGGACCCCACCCCCTGCGCCAACCCCACCGACGACTCTTCCAGACCCATGACCACCCCGCCCAATTCCGCACATGCGCCCACGTGAGCCCAACGAAACAGCCCACCCCAGCATCCCACCCAAGTCTCCCGCTCCCCTTCGCGCCTCCAACAAGCATCAGCCAAGGCTGCTGCAGAACGAGGCCTTCTCCCATCCCCCCACTAGACGCATCAGCGCCCACAGAAGGCGAACCGGCGTCATCATCAGAGCATCTTCTCGTCCTCGAACCCTCAAGTACAGCCGGCCAAGCATCGCAGCCGGGATCCGCTCCGTGCGGCAACCCCACGCGTCAGCAGCCCGGTGCTGCGCATCTACAAGAACACCGTCAGCTGCCCAACGGTTGCTGCGGTGGCCTGGGTGTGCGATCATCTCACCCCCGGGGTGTGATGACGCGACCCCGTGACGCCGTAAGCAGGCGTCGGGCGGTAGAAGTGCTCGTGCTACAATCTCTACTGATACGAAGGTCCATCCATGCCACGCATACGGTAAAAGCGCCGATCCAATCCCCGACAAGGTGACCCAAGTCACCGAGCGGATTGGGCCGTGTCAAAAGGTCAAAAAAGGTCCAAAGGAGTGAGCTCAGCCGCGTCTCCCCGAATGGCGTTGTTGTCAGCCAGGACAATGGCTTTTTTGTCTCGCGTTGAGGGCCGCCAACGGCAGCCGTCGCCCCGGCGAACGCCATGGGCTTTGCACCGCACCCCTGCGGGCCAAACACTTGTCGAAGGGGAGCACAAGGTTTTCACGCAAGCTCGAGGATCTCGGCGTCGGCTACCGGGCCGCAGTCCAAGCCGCAAGCTGAATGGTCAGCCCCGGTACAGCCACCCGCTTGAGATCGGTTCCTCCCGAGGGGATCACACTTCTCCGCTTGACGAACAACACCCAGGCTGATGGTCTCCCGGTTCCAACAAGGACGCTCGGTAGGCAATGGCAACGCCGCCAAGCCTCCGCCGCCATCTCGATCCATCCACTGAAGCCACTACAAGGGCACGGGCAATCAAGTTCAGAGGGCGAGGCTCCCTGCGCAAGGCCGCAGCAAATCGGCAAGAAATAGGGCGGCTAAACGCTCCTTACCCCCTATCCGTATGTCCTCCTTCACGCACCAATCAAGCAGACACCAGAGCACGTCACCGCTCGCTGCGTCACCACCTCAACCGGCACAGGCGGCACCGGCCGGGCTTGCTGTGTTCCGCAATTCGACAAACCACATCTACGCCCAGGTCATCGACCGACCGCAAGCCCAGAACCACCCTCAATGTGCACCGCACTCGACCCCTCGACAAAGACCTTGCGCGCCCAGGGCACTCGAACGTGGCGCCTGTTTTAGCGCATGCATGTCCTTGCCGTGGGGAGGCTGGCTGCGCCCAGCGGAGCCCTGGCAACGGGGCCATCCAACGCGGGTCGTCTCTCGACGCGGGCTGGCAAAGCATGTTACCACGAGCCGGGTCAAGGCCCTTCGCCAGGATGCCGCCCGAGAGCGCGGCTCCTGTCCTGAACCGGAATCCAACCATGAGCCGAAATTTCAACACAGGGTCCAGTCAGCGACACGATTCAGGAGCGCCGCTTGTCCAGAAGCGGGACCGCCAAGGCCGGCCAGGCAGCGCGCCAGGGCTCGGCGGCCGGCGGCAGGGGTGGCGATGCCAGGTCGGGTTATGACCGACGCGCGGTGCGGGAAAACGTCGGGGCCGACAACCGCGTGGGTCAGAGAGCGCGGCACTCCGATGGCAGGACGGGTGGTCCAGCATCCGCCGCGATCTCCAAAACCGTCACCACAAGGCGGTAAGAGATGAGCCTTCCGGGCGATCGTCGTCGTCAGCAACGACGCGCCGGACCAGGTCAGGTGTCGGTGTCGGCAAGGCCGGTGATGTCGATCGGATTGGCGTCGCAAAGGGACTGGCCGATGGCAAAAAAAAGCATCTCGGTTTCAAGGTGCCCCTGACCCGCACCAGTTCCGCATCCCCACCGACAGCCGCGGCGAAGGACGGTGCCGCCAAGCGTTGATGATCGCGGCCCGGCGCCAGCAACCGGGCACCGGCGTGATCGCGGCGTGGTCATTCGAATTCGCACCCGGTACCCTTTGAGCTCGCGGCATCAAAGAACGTCACTGGCCAAGCGCTGAGCAGCAAAACCACCCCCTCAACACACGCACCGCGCCGCCATCCCACGCCCTGCAGGTGTTCCTCGCCCGCACCCACAAGGAGAACGCAAAAGAAGCGGGGCATCTCCCTCGAGCAGATCTACTCCTGAGGCCCCCTGATGGAACTTTCACTCCAACCCTCAAAACCCCAGTCGGCTCCCGCCGCCGCAAGCGCGCAAGGGGGGCGCGGTCGCGCGGTTCAGGGCGCCCCCAAGCTGCGTTTCGGGCATTGCGCGTGCAGAATTCCGCTCCGGCCGTCCGACCCGGCCCGGCTTGAGGGTGGCCAGATGCCCTCTACGCCGTCGCCCCAAGCTCAAGCACTTCACCCTGGTGATCCGAAAGCCTTCCACCGTGCTGAATGCCGCAGCTCGCCGGCTGGCTGCTGCAGCACGGTCAAACTCGATTCGCTGGAGGCGCTGGGCTGGTGGACCAGCCCGAAGCATCCCCTTCAAGTTGCTCGGCGGATGGTGATCTTGAGCGTCAGCCTCCGACTGTCCAGGCGTGGTTTCACCAGCAGTGCCCGTGAGAAGATCGAAGCGGCTGGTGGCAGTTGTGAACTGATTTGCCTGATCAACCTGATCGACAAGGAGCCGCAACCGCCGCCATCCCCTGAAACCGCTGGAATGAAACTGCTGGAAACCGGAGTCGGTCTCCGCAACCTGAGGCGTCTGCCACCGATCACCGTCTGCGCAGGCGGCTTTGACTACTGCGCCCCGTCTTCGCCTCGCCTCACCACCATGCTCGTCAGCGGGGCGTAACCCCAGTGCCGGTGAAAAATCCTCACCAAAACTGTTCCCAATCAGAAGGGGTCTGCGCGACCGCGTCTTGACACCCTCGGCCTCCTGCTGCTTTCTGGTGCGGCTGGGGGATCTACATCCCTGTGCCAGGCATCCGATCGGGTGGGCCTTTCAGGAATTCATTCCACAGGGCGGCCGCTATCGGGCTTCCTTGACCATCTTCACCGGCGGGCGGCATCTCCACCCTCGGCGTTTCGCGCTGGGGATTCTGCCGTTCATCAACGCTTCGATCATCCTGCAGCTGCTCACAGCGCCTTTCGCCCAGCTCGAAGGATCTCCAGAAGAACGAAAAGGGGGGCCGGACGGCCGCAAGGATTCGCCCAGATCACCGCTATGTGGCCCTGGGTTGGGGCGTGCTGCAAAAGGCACCGTCTTTGCCTGATCCTGCGGCAGTACGCCCTGCCGGGTGTACCCGAGCCTGTCTTCGTGATTTCAGACCGCCCGCCTTAGTCACCGTTCGATGGTGGTGATGTGGATCAGTGAGGTGGATCAACCGAGGCGGCATCGGCCGGGTGCCTCCCTGCGGATTCTTCGTGACATCGTGGCCACCCTGCCCAGGGCGCTCGGCTCACCGTTCGAGCTTCGCCCAGAGCGGTGACCGGGCCACCGTGGCGGAATCATTCATCCTGGTGGTGATTTTCTCGTCACGATCGTCGGCATCATCTACGTCCAGGAGGGGCAGCCGCCGCATCCCGATCGTGAGTTGCCAAGCGCCAGGTGGGCCAGGTCAGCCTGCTCGGGCACGCCAGAGCTATCTGCCGTTTTGAAACTCACGCCGGCGGGGTGATTGCCGATCATTTTCGCTTCAGCGGTGTTGTTTCCTGCCACTCACGGTCGCCAACCTGACCGCAATCGCCCTGGTTGATCCGTCTGGCGGCTATCTCAAACCGAACGCAGCACGCACTTGGCGCTATTGCGGCTTGGTGTTTTTCGGCTTGATCATCGGCTTCTCACTTTTTACGCCTCGCTCACTGTCAACCCTGTCGACATTCGCTACCAATTTGAAGCGCAACGGTTGCGTTCCCGGGGCGTCGGCCCGGCTCGCCACGGCCACCTACCTGAGCGGTGTTCAAGAACCGTCTCACCTGCTCGGCGGTTTCTTCCTTTTGGTGCCGTGGCCATCATTCCCTCAGCGTCGAGGGTGCCACCCAGGTGCGCACCTTTTCAAGGCTTGGGGCACCATCCCTGCTTGATCCTGGTGGGCGTCGCCATCGACACGGCAAGCAGCGTGGCAAACCTATGTTGATCTCTCAACGTTACGAAGGGATGGTGGTCAATGACCAACCGTATTTTGTTCTTGTCGCCTGGGGCCGGCAAGGGCACCCAGGGCCGAGAGGCTGGCAGCCGATCGCGAGCTGCTTTCACTCTCCACCGGGCGAGTTTTGCTGCGGCCGAAGTCAAGCCGGCAGCAACGCTTGGCCATGAAGCCGAGGCGGTGATGGCCCGGGGCGGCTGGTCAGCGATGCCCTGGTGTGGCGTCGTTCGCCCACAGATGGAGGCCCACACCGGAGGGTGGCTGCTGGATGTTTCCCCGCACGTCGCCCAGCCGAAGCCCTCACTCTGTTGCTCGAAGAACTCCAGGCAACGATCAATCGGCTTCTGTCTGCTCGAAGCTCGATTGATGACGAGCTGGATCAAAAACGACTGCCTCAACCGCGGCCGCGACGACGACAACGAGGGCGGTGATCGCAATGCGCCTCGTTGTTCTACCAGGAGCAACGGAGCCCCTGATCGCCTACTACCGCTTCACGCAACCTTGGGTGGCCGTCGATGCACCGGTTCGATCGACGCCATCGCCCAGCGGGGGGCATTTTTGTTTTTTTTTGGGTTTGGGGGGGTTTTTTCGGGGGTGTTTTTAAAATTAAGCCCCCCCCTGTGGATAGCTTAGCTGTTTTGAAAATTGGAGAGCCGACGCCCATGAGGTGCGTGCCTCAGTCAGAAAATGTGTGACAAGTGCGGGTGATTCGTCGCCACGGCCGGGGTGATGTTGATCTGCTCCAATCCCAGCACAAGCACGCAGGGCTGGACCGAACGGCTCTTCTCCTAACTTTTGCCGTCCCGCTTCGGGGGGCGCAACCGCAGACCCCCAAGGGGCCGGGCGACCCAACCTTCCAATGATGTTTTCATTTCGTGGCTCGGATTGCGGTGTTGATATCCTCGTGACAAGAGGTCCGAGATTTCCACTCACTTACGTGTCGGCGTGGGTTGACCAGGTCCACAAGATTCCTGGCAGGCTGGTGTCAGCCCCGACCATCCGCGTCAAGGATCTCGAAGACGGCGACCATTCGAAGCTGCGTTGCCGCCGCGGAAGTCTTCACTCGAGGGCGATCTGCGCCGGCAGGAGGCATGGCCTCAAGCGTCGCAAACATTCGTGCTGTGTGCGCGGTCGTCGCCACGGCATTGGGCTGCCTGTCGCGGCCAGCGCACCCGCACCAACGCCCGCACCGCGGGGTGCTCGCAAAACCGTGGGCCGGCAGAAGAAATAAGCCGTCCCCGGGGGTGATTGTCCAGCTGCGGCGCGCAGGTTTCCATTCCCCTACCCCAGGCCCGGAAAATTTTTTTTTCCCCAATGGGCCCCCCCCCCAAAAAAAAAAAAAAAAAAAGGGGGCCCAGCCAGAAACCGCGCCAAAAAAAACCAAGCGCAACGTCCCCAATGGCGTTGCTCACATCCAGAGCACCTTCAACAACACCTGGTCGATCACCGACTCGGCAGGTGAAGTGATCTCCTGCGTCGTCGGCTGGTGCCAGGGTTTCAAGGGCGCTCGGCAAAGCACCCCTTTCGCTGCGCAGGACGGCCGCAGAAAGCCGCTGGACGCCGTCGCCCTCGGATCAGGCATTGCGCCAGATCGAGGTGCTGTTCAGGGGCCAGGCTCAGGCCGGGAAACGCGATCCGTGCCCTGCAGGTGGCGTCTGGAGATCACCCTGATCCGCGATGTCACCCCCTGCCGGCACAACGCTGCCGCCGTTGGGGTCCAAGCGGGCGCCGGTCTGGAGTTCGTCGTTTCCATTAAGGCCTTCGGCTTCACCAAGCCTCTGGGCGTTCCATTCCCCCCCCCTTGCCGGCGTGCATCAGTATCAGATCGATTCGAACGTCGAAGCATGAGATTTGCCGACGACCGCTTCCCAGACCGGGGTGTTCGTGATCGGGCCCTCGGACCGTGGTCAAGCGGTCACCCTGGGGTAAACGCCTTAGCGGCGTGTCCTGATGGGTGGCATGGAAGGTAGTTGCCATTCACCGCCGTGCGCATCGCCGGTGTGAACCACGAATACGCCACCTCCCTGGGTGGCGTGAAGACGTCCTCGACATCCTGCTGAACTGCAGGAAGTGGTTGTCAGCAGCCGCACCGCGAAGTGGAGATCGGCCGGCTGGTGGTTACCGGCCCGCCACGGTCACTGCGCCGATCTCCAATTTCTTCCTCGCAGTTACAGGTCATCGACCTGATCGCCCCGATCGCCACAGTTGCGATGGCCACAGCTGGAGCTGGAGGTTCACGTCGAGCGGAGGTGTGGCGCTATCGCCCGAGTGGATCGTCATCAGGAAGACACCAGTTCGATTCGATCTGCTCAGATCGATTGCCGTGTTTCATGCCGGTTGCGGGGTCAACTAACACGATCGTAGAAACGGCGTGGGCGAAGGCGCTCCGGCCCGTGAGGCGCCTTCGCCTGACATCCACACCAGCGGGCGCCATCACCCCAGACGACGCCATGGCCCAGGCAGCCAATCAAACTGATTGCGCCTGTTCCAGCCCCTGGCCAAGCTCACCATGGTGAGGAGCCTGGCCTGGAGCCAGAACCTCCGCCGAAAGCCAATTCCCCTGGAGGAGCTGAACCTTTCGGTTCGCGGCCTAAACTGCCTTCCAGCGCGCCCAGGTCATTCGGTCTCCGATTGATGGGCTTCAGCATGAGGATCTCCTTCGAGATCAAGAACTTCGCTCCCAAGTCGGCGACGAAGTGATCGAAGCCCTCGGCGCATCGGCATTTCCCTGCCCAGAGCCGCACACCAGGCCTGAACGGCCCGGCCCCTCGCCAGCCTCCCCTTTCTTTTTCACCGCCCCGGAACCATGCGACACCAGTGCGAGTTCCCCTGCTGGGACTTCCCGCCGACCAACGGGCAAAGCCCTGCTCCGTGGCCTGACCACCGCAGCTTGATCCGGGAGGGTCGGCGTGACCACCACCAAAGGCGCGCGCCAAGCGCTGCGGCAATGAGCTGAGCGCATGATCACCCTGGCCAAGGAAGGCAGCCTGGCGCCGCCGCGGTCCATGGGCTAACATCTTCGAAAGCACTGGTCCACTCACTGTTTGACAAGGCGCAGTGAGCGTACGGAGAGCGCCAGGGTGGGGCTACACCCGGATCATTCGCACGGTGCCCCGTCGCGGCCGGACATGCCGAGATGGCCATCATCGAGCTGGGTCTGAGCGCCCACTGCGCAGATTGCCCTCTGCCTCCAATACGAGGGGTTTCAGGCATTCTTGCGGTGGCAGCGCCAAACGCCCAGTCAGTGTCCAGGCCACCCTTGAGCTGGCCCTAGCCGGCTCGATCCCTTGCGGCCCATGGGCCTGCGTGGCCGGCCCGGTCGCACCGATAGCGGCGTGCATGCGGCCGGCAGGTGGTTCATTTCGACGCAGCGGCCCGATCCCGCCCCGCGCTGGCCGAAGGCCACTCATGGTCCCGCTGCCGCCCACGGTTCGGTCCGCGCCGCCGCCGAGGTGCCCTTCCAGTTGGCATGCTTGTTACTCGGCCACCTACCGGCGCTACCGCTACCACCCTCTATAACGGCCGCACGGCCAATCTTTTCCTGGGCGGCCCTTACAGGCTGGCACCGTACCGCCTTCCGCCTCAACGAAGGGCGGGCGATGGCCGAAAGCGCTGGAGGGTCTTGCTGCGGCCACCACGGACTTCTCCACGTTTCGCAAAAGCCGGCAGCCGGCGGCTGCATTCCCGCACCACGGTCCAGGGAGGTTGGCTCTGGAGCGGCGCGGTTGATCTGAATCGTCTGCGAGATCCAGGCCAGCGGCTTCCTCACGGCATGGTGCGCCTATGCTCATGGGCAAAACTCGTCCTGGTCGGCGAAGGCCGGGCTGTCGCTAGGCCCAGTTCGAGCGGCGCTGGCGCCAGCAGCTCGGGAGGAGGTCAAAGGAGCGGCCGCCCCAGGGGCCTCTGCTGCGCGCGTGGGGTACCCCGAGGAGCTGTTTGCGCCGCCTCTGGTTCGATGGCCAGCCGCACTTCGTCCTCCAGGGCAAACGATCCACACCGCTTCCTCGGGTTGGAATGGGGGGCAGGCCAAAGGTTTTAAGCTCAAGAGCTGTGAATGCGCAGACCAAGAGCCCGTTCTGCGGATTTTCCCTTGGCCGTTTCCTTCCCTGTCCAGCCCCTCCGTGCCGAGATTGGGGCGTTATGTGATCCGGCCTGCCGGTGCGATTGAACAAGACCTCCGTTTCCCTCCCCTGGATCCTCGAACGCCAGTGGTTCCTGGTAAGACGCCGAGAATCAGACCCTGGCCGCTGGGCCACTGGAAGTTGGCCAGCGTTTTTGCGCGGGGCAAGACAAACCGCCTTCACGGCCCACCTCGACACTGGTGATTTGTATTCATTGTCAACGCCGACAAGATGCCGCATTCAGTTGGCAACAAGGCGTCAGAGATCTACCCCGCCCCACTGCCGGGCAGGCCAGGGCGGCATGAAGGACGGAGGAAAACCTTTGCCGCTTCCAGGCCCCGGGCTGCCCGAGCGGACGTCGAGAAGGCGATTTCAAGGGGATGCTGCCCCACAACGCCCTGGCCGGCAAGTTGTTCCCGCAAAACTCAAGGTCTACAAAGGGGAAAACTGACCAATCCCCACACGCCCAACAGCCCCAGTCATGACCCCTCGATCCTTCCGGCTCCGCCCAATGAGCCAACCCCTTTTTCCAACCCCGCGTTGTGTACTGGGGCACCGGCCCGCCGCAAAAACTGCTGTGGCACGGTTGCGGGTGGTTCCCGGGCCAACCGGTTTCGAATCAACATCAAACGGGCCGGGGCCCGGTTGAACCAAAAACCTACCTTCAACTAACAAAAAACCCCAGTTAAAACCTTGGGCAGCGGTTTGAAGGGGCCCCCCTCGGGAACCCACCCCCTCGGGCCCTTGCCAGGGCGGGCCCCATCCCCTTTTTTTTCTCTCC
>Ga0163217_1090420_pt1 | contig 11125 bp, 14 predicted proteins | sample SynspAceP_FD_185933 | JGI IMG/M metagenome (GOLD analysis project Ga0163217, IMG submission 185933) | Saline lake microbial communities from Ace Lake in Antarctica - Synechococcus sp. Ace-P (PacBio error correction) | ecosystem: Environmental > Aquatic > Non-marine Saline and Alkaline > Saline ... | reverse complement strand
GCATGCCCATGATTCTTTTCTCCCGATGCCTTCTTTGAAGTCGGGCCAAAACGTTTTTGATTTCGCTGCAGCCTGCACCCCGCCTGAATTATTAACGGCGAGTCTCCTGCATAGGGCGTTTGGAATATGCCGCCAGCGATGCAGAAAAATTCAAATGGCGCAAAAGCCTTCGCGTCTGCGCCACCCTTGATTACCAAGGGACAACGTTGTCCGGACCTACACCGCTGACCAATGCTCGGTCGCCACATCTCTCCAAGAGCAAATGCCGCTGACGGACACGGATTTTCTTCCCCGTTTGAACCATACCGCGCGGCCTTTTTTTGTTTCTGCCCTCGGGCCAGTGAAAGGACATGACCCATGAAAAAATAACATCGCACTCCTGCTTCGCCTCGACAAAGCCTGCTGGCGACGGCGGCTTCGGCCGATATGCTGGCCGCTTCGAGAAAGAGGAGTGACGTCGGCTTTCATCAAGCTGACCGATATGGCACCTTTGGCCGTGGCCTATGAGCTGGATATTTCGAGGACGAAGGGCGTTGTCACGCTTTCAAGCGCAGGCCAAACTGGAAATGCTTCTGGACGGTTCGTGATCGGCGGCCAGTTGGACGGCGCGCTATGCTGGACCGGTCAGCCGCTTCGGCCGCAACGATCGGGGCGCTATGGCACGAAGGCACATATCATCACCGCCCTTTTCGATACCCTTAACGGGGGGCCAACGCCATCCCACCGTTCTAATGACATCTGGGAAGACATGACCGACGTGCCCACGATGGACGGATGGCCGTCCGCAGCATCCCGAATCAGCCCCCAGCGCACTTGTGCCGGTGTCGCAAGCTGTACCAAGACCGGGCAGCCGTTCACTAATGGGCATGGTTTTTCCTGGTTCGACCCATAACTACGAGATCGGTATTGGCTCGGCGGGCGGGCGGCACTGAAGCCCCGGCTTTTTACAGGCCCGCAGGGATATCTCCGGCCAGATTGATGCGGATGTGCTGCTGTCTTGTGACGCCACCGCCACAGATTGCCCTGCCAACGATGGAAAGCAGGCACGATTCCGGCTACGCCGTGGGTGAGCCGTGGGCAACCAGGCAGGGCGGTTTTCAGGGGATCGGCTGTTGCCGGTGATCACCGACTACGACATGTGGAAGAACCACCCGAGAAGGTCTTTGGCATTACCGCAGAGTTTGCCGAAAAGAAAATCCCAACACACGCTGTGCCTGGACCAGGCGCTGATCCGCGCAGCGATGGTGGCTAGACGCGAAACGACAACGCAATCGCGAGGAAGCTGTTCAGATGCTGTCGCGCTCTGAGTATGGTGGGTTGGCCGATGCCGAAGTGATCGCCAATTCCATGACCGGCTTTCGAGTTCGAGAAAGGCGATGTGCGCCCTGCGCCCGACTTCAACGTCTCGTCCGCTACAATGCGATCCTATCCATCTCTAACTCTGACGACTACTCTGGTATTTGACCCGAGATGCGCCGCTGGGGGCCAAGATCCGGGACGCAAACAAAGCCAGATGAATGGTTATTTCGATACTGCCGCAGACGTGTATCGTCCCCGACAATCTACCTAAATGCGCACGAAATTGCTGCGTTGAATGAGAGGCATGGCGGATGAAGCGAGCGTCCCTTGGAAAGCGACGGGTTTCAAGCGCCGACACCGGAAACTGATATCATCCGACCGGCGTTCAGCTATGACGGGCCCGCGACACCCACGCCTACATCGGACAGCCTGCTATTCGGGCTTTGAAGGTCGGCCAAACGGTCTCAGTTGGACAGCAAGGTCGAAGGCGTAAGCCCTCCCCCTTGCTTTGCGGAAGGGGAATGACGCCACTTTCCTCAAAAAGCACAGTTGGATACCCAATGACCGCGATTGGACACGAACACACACACATTGCAGGCCCGCCGCGCACGGCCGCTTTGCCCGCATCAAACAAGGCCGACGCTATGGTTTAAATGTATTCGGCTTGGTTCTTGGATGACACCGATCTTGAAGGCTTGCAGCGGGCGACAATCCCGCACGCAGCGGCGAAATCTGGCGGCTTTCTGGGCGTGCCGCTACCTGGCAATTGCCGAATCTTATCTGACACTTTGTGGCAAACCTGGCCCCCCAAGGGTTTTCAACGCTCGCTCGGCGGATACCCGGACCCGTGCAAGTCTTGGGAAACAGAGTCGGCGAAAACTGCACAAGATGCTGTTCCGCGAGGGCGAGCGTGAAGCTGCCTTTTACCATCGCCGATGCGCGCAATCGGCCGGAGCTTTATCGCAAGCCGGTAACGAAGACCCGCCATGTCCGTTGATCGCGCCTACACCGGCAAGCCACCTACTTACGACCAGATCTGGACCCTCGATTCAAACGTATTATTCGGTTTCCTTCATTCTTCAGCCGTAGCAGATCCCCCTGGGATCGCAAGCGGCCTGTCGGTACGGCGAATGCGGCGCTGAACCCGCTGATCCAGATCGTTAAACGTGTTTCGGCCGCTGCATGGCTGCCGATCGGACCATGATCGTCTCGGCAGTTTATAGGCACAATGACGGTATGGGTCTCAAAGTTCTTTCCTGATCCGGCCATTACGTTCCGCTCGCTCGCTTTGGACCCACGCTCATCAACACGTCCTGTGTCGCCAGCATTTCGACAAGGACCTTGTTAGCGTCAGCCGCGTATTGAAGATGAACACCTATACAAATCACCCAAACTGGTGCTGCCTCGCACTGCGCTGATCTTTACCGCTTGACGGCTGTCCGCTCGGCGTGGGGCTGGTGGTGCTGATTTGCGGCTGAATGCTTGCGCAGAACCCCGGCCTTGGAAAAATTTTCGTCTGGGACGAATTCCAGAACGAATCTTCGCAAAGCCTCGCGCGGCGGATCATGGTCGCGGTGCTGACCAACGGCATCATCGGATTTCTTGCTGCGACCGTGTGATGTATGCGCTTCAGTCCATGTTCACCTTTTTCGAATAACCGGCTTGATCCGCGCTCTGGTAAGCGAAGCGAAGCGTAAAAGGAAAGAAATATGAGCATTCCTGACATTTCAAGAACGTCTTCCCGACAAAGCTTTGGCGGAAACGCGGTCTCAAGGGACATCAACCTGAGCGTCGCAGAGGGTGAGTTGTTCGTCATCCTCGGGTTCTCGGGCCACTGGCAAAGGACCACCGCTGATTCAACCTGATGGCCGGCTTGGAGCAGACCGACCTCGGGTACCGTGGCCTACAAGGGAGAGCCCATCACCGACCGGGCCGTGAACGTGGTTTGTTATGATCTTCAGAAACTGATTCGCTGATTGCCATGGCTGACTGTGCAGGGAATGGTCGGGCTTGCCGCTGAATACGAATGTTCCCCCGGGACCTGTCCAAGGAAGAGCGGGGCGGCCAAGGTTCGATCACTATTGTTCAACATGGTGGGCCTGTCCAATGCCGCACGAAACGCCGCCCCGCGGAACTGTCCGGTGGCATTTGCGCCCAGCGGCGTCAATGTGTGCGCGTGCGCGGGGCGATGGACCCCGAAATGCTGCTGTTAGACGAGGCCGCTGTCGGCGCTGGATTGCCCTGCACCGTGCTAATCTGGCGGGACGAGATCGAGGCGATCTGGCGACAAGGACAAAGAAAGACCTGCGTGCTGACTCACCAAATGATGTCGACGAAGCGATCATTCTGGGCCGACCGGGATCATCGCGCTGAATCCAGACGGCACATTGGGGGATTGAATTCAATCGACATCGCGCGCCCTCGTGATCGGGTTGGGCGATGCAACAACAACGCCGCCCTTCTTAAGTGTCGCTGCGGGGACGGGTTACGACCCTATCTGTCATGGATATCGGCATTGCTGCCAAAGTCGAAGAGACGCGCGACGCCAATGTCACGCCGATCCATTCCGTGCCTGCAGCGGTGCCAAGGCGCAGAATGGCGCATCCAGTGAAAAAAATTCTTCTGAATTCTCGCAGCTCGACAAGGTTTACTCGAACCCCGATAAGGGGCTGACGCTGGTTCGAGAACTTTGATCTTAAAGATCAACAGGGGTGAATTCATCTCGTGATTGGGCATTTCGGAATGCGGCAAGTCACTGTGCATGACGATCGGCCCGGGGCTGAACCCGAATCTCGAAAAGGGTGCGATCCGATCTGGATGGGTGGAACGTCGAAGGCGCGACCCTGAGCGCGCCGTGGTTTTCCAGTCGCCAACCTCTTCCCATGGCTTTTCAGCCAAGGAAAAACGTCGGCAATCGGTGTCGGACAAAGCTATCGCGGGCAAAGTCTGACGGAGCGTCAGATGTGGTGGGTAATTACTTACCATTTGAACCGCGTCGGGCTGGGCTGACAGCATATGAACAAGAATGCCGCCAGCCTGTTACGGAACGGGCATTGAAGCAGCGCGTGCGGCATTGCGAGGCCTATTGCGCTGTCGCCCAACTTCTCTTGTTGCATGAACTTCTTTTTGGCATGCTCGACAGTCTCACCCGCTGGAATTGCAAGAAGTACTGATGGAAGTCTGGTCGCCAGTTACCAAAGTGACGGCGATCTGCGTCACGCTTGATGTAGACGATCAGCAATTTTGCTGGCCGAACCGCGTGGTGAATGATTGACCACGGACCACAGGCCACCATCGGGCAAGATTCCACGGAGTGAAGCTTGCCGCGTCCGCGTACCCGCAAGTCCCTTCACGAAACCCACCGCCGACTTACTAATGCCTATCAGCCAGGAAGTTGCTCGATTTTCTGAGGAATACGAAACACGGCAATGCGCCGAAATCGCACCTGCCTTCTGGCGGGAAACCGAAACCCAAAGCAATCCGCGGCGGAGTTGAGACCATTGAAACAGAAAACTTGTCGTTATCGGTGCCGGAATGGCCTCTCGGAGGGTGCTTAGAGCACCTTCTGGAGCAGGGACCGAGCAGGGCCTATGACATCAGCCCTTTTCAACGCAGAGGCGCGCTATAAAGGTAACTACAACCGCATCATGCTGTCACCTGTCCTGTCCGGCGGAAAAGGACCTATACAGACATCAGTGACCCATGATGACGTGATGGTGGGGGGCGGGACAATGACATCAACTGCGCTTTGGCGAAACAGCGGTTGGTGTGCGATCGACCGTGCGGCGAAAACCGTGACGCGGCGAGAAACGGCGGTGGCCTATGACAAGCTGGTTTCTCGGCCACAGGGTCGCGAACCCCTTTATGATAACCTTTGCCAGGCCACGATCGGAGCGTCATCGCTATCGCGAATCTGAAGATTGTTACGAGCGGATGATGGGCTTGGGGGAAGGCAGCAAATGCGTCGTTGACGGTGGCCTGGGCTGTGGGGCTCGAAAAGCCGCTGCAGGCATCGGCGCACAGGGCCGGTGTGGAGTCACCGTGGTTCACATCATGGAGGCACCTGATGGAACGGCAATTAGGACGAGGCGGCAGGTATCTGTTGCGCCCCGCGCCCTTATTAAGACAAGGGCATCACTGTCAGATGCGCCGCAAATTCGAAAGAAATTCTGAGGCACGAAGAACGGGAAAGTCCGGGCGTCGCTACTGCTGGATGACGCACGAGCTGCCCTGCGATTGGTGGTCATAGGCAGTGGGCATTCGCCCTAAGCGTTCGCTCTTGGGACAGGCTGCGGGATTTGGCCGTTGGCAAAGCATTCATGTGGATGGACCAGATGGTCACTTTCTTGAGCCGATGTGCTGGCCGTCGGAGTATGTGTGGAACACCAGGTGCGCGATCTTTGCGCTGGTGCCCCCGCTATACGATCAAGCCAAAAGTCCGCTGCGCATTATTACCCTTGTTGCCAGCAATCGACCTTCGTAAAAAAAGAACTGTCAACCAAGCTGGAAGGTGACGGCTTGCGATCTGCTTCAGTGCCGGCCGGATTTCGGCGATGTCGAAGGGCGCGAAGATTATCGTCTTTCGCGACCCGGCGCGGCGGGGTGTCTACGTCGGCTGGTGATTAAGGACAAACCGTGGTCATCGGCGCCGTGATGTCCGGCGGAAACCGCTGACAGCAACTGGTCTTGGCCCTTTATCCGCTACAAGATCGATATTTTCGGATTGCGCCGATTACAGCTGATCTTCGCGACCGCCTCCAGGGGGGACCCCCGGACCCCTTTAGCGGCTGCTTGCAGCCCTTACGCGTGACGGGCGGAGATCTGTGGCTGACGAAATCTGTAAAGGACAAATCGAAGACGCCATCGCGGCGGGTGCCTTCTGAATCTGGGCGCGACAAAGCCGCGACAAAGCGCCGAGCGCGTCTGCGGGACGATTGCACCGGACTGTGTTCGAACAGGTATGTTGGCCGTCACCTTGGTCCATGAATTTGTCCTCCCCCGCCGTGGTTTCGGTCTGTGGCTGTACTGATGATGACCCACGAGGACGTCCGGCGCATGATCAAACGCAGCGGCTATAGACGTCAATGCTGCGGTCTGGCAAGAATGCGCTGGAAAGACGCCCGGATGGGGCTGGCCACGTCTGCCGGCCTGGCTTAACTATTCTATCTGCTGGCCGACGCCGCTGGAAATATCGCGGGGACGATCCGCAGTCGCGGCTTTATCAACGAACGCAAGCACGCCAATATTCAGAAGGACGGCACCTATAGCGTTGTGCCGCGTATGTGGGGCGGATCACAACCCGAAAGAACTGCGTGCCATTTTGCGGATTGCTGCCGATAAATTTACATGGTCCCGACCGTCAAGGTCACAGGTGGGCCAAGCGGATCGCATTTTGCTGGTGTAAAGGGCGAGGATCTTGCCGGACATCTGGGCCGATCTGAATGCTGCGGGGCATGTTGTTTCGGGGCCATGCCATTCAAAGGGGGCGACGTTACTGTTCAATAACCTTGCGTCGAGCACAGATTCATTGCCGCTTTGGCACCCCAAGACAAGTCACCCGGTCTGGGTGCATCAGCTCTGAAAAAAGAGCTGTGGGGCGCCTAGTGACCCCGCATACAGTTGAAACTGGGTGTGTCGGGCATGCCCCGCAAACTGCACGCCGAGGCGACCTGCAAGGACATTTTGGCGTTATCTGTGTCGACAGCGGTTATTAGAAATCGCATCGCGGGGCCGCAGGTATGGATGTCAAGAGAGACCGAATTGCTGATGCAAGTCGCAAACCGAGCATGAGCCATTTCAACGTCAATCAAAGCGATTACCCATGCTTTACGCGAAAAACGCCAAATACCTCGACCGGATTACAACGTGGATGGGCAAAGTGGGCAATCAAACTGGATCAAGGAGACCATTGCAGCAACCGATGATATGCCTTGGTCGAAACGCTTTGAATTGAGCAAACGATCTACCGCAAAGACCCGATGGGCAGGAGCATGTTCAACCCAAGGCGGGATCAGCTATCGTCCTTTGGACGGCCACTTGCACTGGGAGCGGTTCAGAATGACCAACTGGATTGATATTGCCGCCGCTTGAAGATGTCCCCACCAACGGCGGGCGCAGCGGATGGTTAAAGGACGGATCTGGGCTGTTGTGGCCGGTGTTTCGCACTGCCGAGGACGAAGTTTTTGCCCCGATAATGCTTGCCCGCCAAGCGCGCTCCGCTGGGCCGAAGGGTATCTCACGGCAATCGGTGACCATGTCCGTTGCACAACTGTGGGATCGCGCTGGATTAACCAGGCGTGGCACACAGGCGCAGATGGGGGCCGTGTCGCGACCTATCCGGCGCGGGTTAAAATCAAGCCGCATTCTGCTGGAACAAGGCGCCCGTGCTCGTTGCAGGGTGGCCTGGCGGCATGACCCTGGGTACGCGGCACCGTGTTGCCCCTAATTGCGGTTGTCGGGCGTTGGTGTGCTCCGCCGGCCCGCCGACGCGCCACGATAAGGGCGATCTCCGGGGATCATCCGGCCAACTTACGGGCGGTTGTATGTGTTCCAGAAGGTGCCGCTTTAGGCGAAACCATCGATTTGGACGGCCGCTTTTACTCCCCAAGATCGGCGTCGCCCAAGCTGATGGGAAACGGCGGCTTGATTCTGGTGGCGCGAAAGTTCAGCGAAGCGATTGCCGAACACAGGCCCCCGACAAGCGTGGGGCCATCTAACGCCTCGGTCAAAAATTGACCGAAGATTACTACTGTCGCCAAATAGTTGATGAAGAGGGTTCATATCGGCGCCGCAAATATCGGACACGAATTACAACGGTTTATGCATGGCGTCTTCGGTCGGCGTAGTCGACGAGAGTGCGGTTGTGTGTGTGCGAGCAGATAACGTGCCGGTACCTATGAGAGATTGGAAGAAGCCGATCTATCGTACTGTCGTGTTGGGTCCAACCTCGCGTGGGTCATCCCGGTGTATGCGACCAAACGGGATTTTGCGCCGCGAAAGAGGCGCGGCGGGATATGCCATCGTCAATTATCGATCCAACGTCGGACGGCGACGACCGATCTGGCGGATGTGCATTTGCAAATCAGGCCCCGAAGGCGATGTTTGGCCTTGTGTCAACGGGTTGTTGGCCTATTCTCGCAGAGGCGGGAAAGGTTGAACGGCTTATTCTGAAAACCACGTGTAACGGGCTTGAAAGCGGCAGCTGCGGCCGCGCAGGGGTCTGCGATTCCTGCCGCACAGCGGACTAAACCGCGCAAGAAGCTGGCTGAAATTCTATTCACTTTGGGCAAATACGCCCAAAGTCGTCAACCGCCTTAATTCCCAAGGGTCAATTCATCCGATCTGCGGCACCGCAAAGTGAATTGCGATCCTTTGAAATTGCCATCTTGCGACGGGCCGGATCGGCAAAGCGGCTGGGCACGGGGCCTCTCGCTCACCGGGCAGCCGACGCGCCATGGACGAGGGCGCGAGGTCGGCGGCGCTGGCAACATGTGGCCAATTCATCTTGAGCTTGGTAATTGCCGCACAACATCGCAGATGCCCGTGCGCCTATTTTCTGGGAGAGCCCTCAGATCTGCACAAGGCCGGGCTAAAAGGCTGTTGATATGTTTTTCAGGCCTGGCGCCGATAGGGGGAATCAAGGCGCGTGGTCATTATCGACAACCCTGCCGTGTCCTTGCCTGACGCGGACGGGGGCGTCGCGGACGCGATGCGAAATGTCCCTTTTGTCGTCACTTCCCGAACATCATGGAAAAGACCGACACCAATGATCTGGCCGATGTCCTTCTACCTGCAAAAACGGGGATGGGCGAAAAAGACCGGCACCGTAACCAATTCCGAGCGGCGGGTTTCGCGCCAGCGCGCCTTTTTCCGGGCACCGGGCAGTGCGCGCCCTGACTGGAAAATCATCAGCGACGTTGGCCGGCGTATGGGGTTTCGCTGAGCCTTTGGCCTTTCAAATCGCCTGCCGAAGTTTTCCGCGGAATACGTAGCGCTTGATGCCGCAAACCCTTCACAGTTTCCCGCGACCTTGACTTGAGCATTCTTTGCTTGACGCGGATTATGCCAGTGATCCCGACCAGTGGCCGCACAACTGCGCGCGGTCTTGCGGAACGGGCAGTTCTATCACCCCGACGGCAAAGCGCAGATGTTCCCTTTCAAGGGCACCCGCGCAGATCACGTCGCGCCTTTACCCTCAACACGGGCCGCAATCGCGACCTCAGTGCACACGATGATGCCGGACCGGAAAATCGGCCGGCGTCTTGGGGCGCATCTTGGCCGAGCATTATGTACGAATCCTCCCCGCTGGACGCTGCGACGCTGGGGGCGGAAGCCGGTGCGTTGATTTGCCGTTCAAAACACCTTGTGGGCGCACCGTCTTGCGTTGCTCGATTCACGCCGCGCGTGGCAAGGCCAGCTTTTCGCGCCGATCCAACTGGACGCGCCAAACGCTCCTCTCTGCCGGTACATCAACAGCTGTCGTCGCACCTATTACGATCCGTTCTTCGGGCCAGCCTGCGTCCAAATTTGTGCGCAGTCTCTGCCGAAGTGTTCAAGGCCAAGTGGTACGGGTTTATTGCAAGGCAACCGTGAACCAAAAACCGCTGACCCCATTACGCCGCCGTTTGCGCGCACGCAGACCGGCTGAGCAAGCGGGAATTGGCGGGCAGCAAGGTGCCCGATGACTGGGAGCGAAAAGCCGTCGTCTCTCAGCCACTTCGGCGGGGATGGTCTCGTTTCAGTGGACCCGGCTACGAGGTTAGCATCCGCCATCGCCATTGTGCAGGGGGCGGTCTGATCACTGCGCTGTTTCTTTGACCGCCTCAACCCTGTCGTTCTGTCTCGTACGGCGAGCCATTGGCTTGATACGGTTCCAATACAATCCCCGCTGGTGCCTTGCAGTCGAAGCGCATCTGACCAGCCCGATCCGGGCGCTACTGGTTGTGCGCGTGCTTTAATTGTGGGGTCGACAATACTTCTGCTGGCGGCAGTTACAGGCGGGGCGCATCCACAGTCGCAGATTAGGGAGAGGTCACATGCGCGGCACAAAAACTTGATCCGGGTCGTGCAAGCCGAGCTCGCAGCGCGTGCTGGAACAGACCCCGCAACGGATGGCCGCAGAATGAGCCTCGCCCCTATGTATCGGATCCGTCGCGCCGCAGGCAAGGGGACGGGCCGCGCCAATGACCATGAAAACCTAGTGGCGCAAGAGGGCCATTACGGTGCTGTGTTGCAGGGCCGATTGCGGCCCCGAAGCAGTGGGTGCCCCCTGTTGATGGTTATTGCGTTGCGCTGGGGGAAACACCGGAAGAGATCGCAGGCTCACCGCTGCAATTTGCGCGCGCATGTGAAGAACAATTGCGAAAAGCGATCTTGGGACTGGCCGTCCTATGCGCAGGCCGCGTCGCGGTGTGGCCCTTGGTTCCTGCTGGCGGCTGCGGCTGTGGGGCAGGCGGGCTACAGATTTTCGATGCACGGATGGATTCACACAAGTTCGGCCACTGCTTCGGTGCGCGAAGCGATTGATCTTGACGGGGCCTTGACGTCACTATTTACGCGGCTGGAGACGCTGAGCCCGCCTGCGTTTGACGTGCTGACCCTGCGGCGATACGCTCGGTCTGCGGATATGTTTCAACCCGTTTTTGCGGAATTGTGAGAACCCGTCGGGGCACAGGCGACGGTGCAAGGGCGTGTTTCACCCTTCGACCGCAGCCTTCAAGCCCAAGCGCGCAGCTTGTGGCCAGAAGGAACTGAGCATTATCCAAAGGCGTCGAGGTGGGGAATTCGAGTCGCCATCCTTCCCAAGACATCGCTTTTGTTCGGTCTG
>Ga0163217_1030531_pt1 | contig 11125 bp, 19 predicted proteins | sample SynspAceP_FD_185933 | JGI IMG/M metagenome (GOLD analysis project Ga0163217, IMG submission 185933) | Saline lake microbial communities from Ace Lake in Antarctica - Synechococcus sp. Ace-P (PacBio error correction) | ecosystem: Environmental > Aquatic > Non-marine Saline and Alkaline > Saline ... | reverse complement strand
AGCAGGTCTGCACCCTTAATCCTCCAGCTGGTAGGCCGTCAGGCAACTTGGCCCCAAAACCTTGCCGTTTGATCCTCCTGCCACTCAAATACGGTTAGCTGACGCAGGCCATTGGGGCTGAGCTGATCTGATTCGGAGAATTGGCCGTGCTTGGGCCAGCCAGATCAACTCGGAGCGACGGCAGGCATCAAGTTGAGCTCCAGCTCTTCAGCCTCAGTCCCAGCAGCAGTACGCAGGGCAGGCCTGAGCCGTGATCGGCCCGTTGCAGATCAGTGAGGGTCAGCAGGCCGACCACCCAGCCTCTGCCTTCGATCAAACAGGCAATGGCCTTCCGCTGCTCAATCAGCCGGCCAACGCGAGCTGCGGTGTCAGGCGGCAGCAGAACCAGGGGAAGATCAGGCTCCAGTGCCGCGCTGATGCCAGGGCGACAGGCGCGACGGGCGCTGCTCTCCTGAGGATCAGGAGCCCAGCAATCAGGGTCAGCCGACCATACCAGCGCTCCATCAACCAGGGCACTCGTCCGGTGGCGGCATCAGCGGCAGGACGATCGGTGTCGTGAGTGAGCTCAAAACAGCAACAGCAGGGCCGTGAGCGGTGCCCTGGCACGTGCCGGCCAGCACAGCTGCCATGCCCACCATCGCGATAGGCCGGTGGTTCGGCAACGGCCCAATGCAGGCGCTCTCGCCCAGCCACTGGCCATAGCAATTACCCAGCACGGCCCCAAGGAACAGGGGAAGGGAGCAAGCCACGCCGGACCAAAACCCGTGGCATTGCTGAGCCCGGTGGCCAGCAGCTTCACGACCAGCAAGGCCAGCAAGCTGGATGAGGGGCAAGGGCCGCTCTGAGTGCCGAGCAAGGCTTCGATCTGTCGTAAGCCAACCCCAGCACCTGGGGGGAAAGCCCAGGGCCATTACTCCCACCCCTGCCCACCGAAGGGCATTGAGCAACCAGGGATCGAGCCGTTCCAGTGCTTGGACCGGCCCACTGCGGCTGCCGCCACAGGCTGACCAAGGGCCCAGGACAATCAGGGCTGGCCAGCACCCCGAGGCCGAGGTAAGCGGCACTCCAACAGGCGAGCGCACTCATAGAGCGGGCAGGCGAAATATCGGCTCATACGCCAAGGCACAGCTGGGTGATCAGGGAGGAACTCCTGCCGCCAACCAGCACCGCGCGCAGCTGGCCCGCCCTGGAATCGCTCCCGGAGACCCCTTCAAAAGCGAAGAAAACGCCAGCGATCCGGGGCCCGGAAAGCCCGCCGGCCAGCCCTGCCGCCAGGCCGCTTGCCACCAGAGCTTTCTGGGATTGCGGCGAGAGCGCTGCACGCACACCCACCCAAGAGGCCGATTTGCGCGCCCTCAAACCATCGGGACCCTCAGGCCCGAGTGAGACGCCACTGCCCAGGCTCAAGGCTGCTGTTCACCAGCCGCAGAACGGCAGCTTCGGTGCCGCCGGCACCAGACCATCACAATCCGCCATCAGCTTGGCAATCCTGGACCCACGGTCTTTGCGGCGCGTTGACGCAGGGCCACCCAACGAGCACCCCTCCAGCATCGGCCGCCACCAACACCGCCACAAAGCTCAGCCAGTGAGAGCCTGGGGCGACCGCCGCTTCCGCAAAGGCGCCGGTGGAGCGGCAGAAGCCGATCCCACGAGGCCGATCTGCAGTAACGCTTGGGAGTGCGTCGGCTTCGCGGGTCTGACATGAAAACCTCGAGGGGGGCCGCTTGGCTGCTCCAGTATGTCCCCCCACCAGCCCCACACCCCCTCGACCAGGGCCGCCGAAACAGGGAAACCGGTTGAGTGAAGCCCAGCAGACGTGAAAGCCCCCACCACGGCAGCACCGCTGAGAGAACCCCCACGAGAGCGCCGCCCAAAGCAGCAGAATTCCAGTTGGAAAGGCAGCGCCCTTGAGCGGACCCTGAGCAGGGGCCTCTGCACCCCTCCTCGCCAGGCCTCCTCAGTGACCGCGTCCGACGGTGGCAAGATGTCTCCAGATCTCTCTGCTCCCTGGGAGCGAGGCGCTTGGCCAGGTCGATTCCGATGCTTTCTGGTTTCGATGGCTGCGCCGCGAGGCCTTGATCACGCGATTCAGGGCGCTGGCCATCGAGGCTGGCCAACCATGGCGTGTGGAAGCACGAGCTGCTCGCCCTCAAAGCTAGGTGTTCACGCCAAATCGGCACCTGACAACCCCCTTCCAAACTGCGCAGAAGGCCCTCTCCGCCAGGCAGCGGCGAAGGAGGATGGGGCGTGTGCTCCAACGCCTTGAGCTGGCTGATCACGCGGGGTCATCGCCATGGCGGCACTCGAGATACGAGGCTCCCTGGCCAACGGCATTGCAGGAAATGGAGGGGTCGATCGTTCATGGATGCGCGCCGTCAAAACCGAGGCGTCCCCAGGCCCGCCGCCCGCCCAGGATCAGGCAGTCGTACTGGCCGGCATCGAGTTTCTCCAGCCGGGTGATGACATTTGCACGCACATCCTGAACACAAGATGGGGAAAGTTGGTGACGAGTTGGGGCAAGCGGCGCAGGGGAGCTGCTGCCCACCACACTGCCTCTCCGCGCCAGTGTGGCCAGGGTTCTTGTCCTGAATGCTTGGCGTTCGACCACAAAGGCATCGCCGGATCTTCCCGTTCGGTGATACAGCAAGGATCAAACCTCAGGCAGGTTCGGTGGGCAGGTCCTTGAGGGCTGTGGACAGCAATATCAGCCCGATTCGAGCAGCATCTGGGGGGGCCTTTTTTTTTTTTTTTTTTTTCCAAGGTTCCTTGAGTGAAAACAGGCCCTTGTCGCCGACTCTGCCCAAAGCGACATCGAGGAATCTTGTCGCCTTGGGTCGCCATCGCCATCGACGCTGATCTCCATGGTCGGGTGGCCTTGGCCAGTTCATACCGCACCCAATGGGTCTGCACCATCGCCAACTGGCCTGCGGCGGGTTGGCGATGCGGCAATGTGGAGCCAGCCATTCAAGTTCATGTTCCTCGAACCAGGCACAGGGCGCTCAACACCCGTCAAAGCCTTAAGACCGATTGGGCCTCGGCCTGCTGGACCGCTTTTCAAAGATCGTGATCAGCCAAAGAAATCGAGGGAAAAGGGCCCCCCAGGTGCCCTCAGCCGCTGAATCGTCCGGCTGGGTCCGGTGAATCAACAAGCCCTCACCAAGGCCGGGTTTTCGCTGCGCCAAGCCATAGAGGCCGTCGGCTTGATTCCCCTTTGAGAAAAACCGGGGACCCGCAGCGGGCTCGTCGCCATCTACCAGCCAGGGGGGACCAGCCAGCCTGTTCAGGAAGCGAGGCCTTCACGCGGGCCGTCGTCGATTGGGGCCATCACCCAATGGTGAACCAGCACAACCGGCCGGCGGGCGCCAGTCCTCGCTCAGACGCGTGCCGTGGCGGGGCCTTCAAGCATTGGAGCTGTTGCGCAGGGCCGCAGAGAGCGGGAAAGGGAGTCAAAGGCTGGGGGAGGTGGTCAAAGCGGAATGCCGAGGTTCGTTCACTTTGGCTGGCCAGGCTGACCGTTCCTCCAAACCGGTTTAGGCAGATGGTTCAGCCAGATGAAGCCCACTGCAAGCGCCAGCGACGATGTCGGTGAACCAGTGGACACGCAGTTAGAGGGTTGCTGATCCAGAATCAAAAAGCGGACCCAAAGGATGGATTCCAGGTAGAGCGGGCTTGGCGCAGGGTGGGGATAACGCTTCAGAGGACAATCGCGCACATCAGGAAAAAACACCACCGCCCCGGCCGCATGGCCACTGGGGAAACTGCGGCCACTCACCTCCACCAACCGGCGGAGGGGCCGGCGGCGATCCGAACAGAGGCTTCAACCATTGATCGACGATCAAAAGGATTCCGCCGTACCGATTCGCCAGCCAGGTCAGATCGTTCCAGGCCCTCTTCAGGCTCAGGAACAGCAAGGAAGCCATCACCAGCAAAGCCGTGACCCTGGGTTCCCTGACGGATACACCACCACAAAGGAAATCTGCCCAGGGGGGCGGGGATTGGCGTCACCCAGCCAAAGAAGAACGGCTTCATCGGCTTCCGGCTTTTGGTTCGTTGCCGATCGGGTCAGCTCAATCGCGATGACAACGGCCATGGGCCGCCAGCAGGCCAGCAGCCGCCACGGCCCTAGGCAGCGGGAACAACGACGGAGGCGCTCAAGGCGGGGATGGGACCGACCTGGCCAGATCGCACGTTCACACGCCAACAAGCGGTGGTTGCCCGCGATCCGCGATGGCTTTAACAGAGGAGGGATCAAGGTCGAACGGCGCAAATTGCTTCTTCTCCGGAATAACAAAACAGTGGAAGCAGCAGCGGCTTTCAGCGATCCGCAGAGGTTGGCATCTGGGCTGCGCTGTTGTCATTTCACGCTGTTGTCATTCCCACTGTTGCTAGGTCCACTGCTGGTTGCTCCCACTCGTTATTTGTTCCTGCTGTGTCGTCGTCGCGCAGGTGCTCTCTTGCCTTGGGGACACTGTCAAAGAAGCTCACAGGTGTTGCTGTAATACACAACGCTGTTATCGGCATATAGCGATCACAAGGCAGTTCTTCGTTGGGCTCTGACACCTGTCCAGCCAAGCAGCGCCAGATCTTTGAGCGGGTTGTTGGCGCTGGGCCTGCATTAAGGGAGCCAGGCCTGGCACCACCAGCAGCAGCAGGCGGCGAAAGCCCAGGGCAGATTCGGGGCCCAGAAACAGCGCGGCGACCCTTTTGAACCAGTAGAGAAAAGACCAACAGCAGCGACAGCCAACACGAGCGCGAGCACAAGTGGCAGGCCTGAGCTTCCAGAGCCTGGGCGAAACTTCCGGGTAGCCGGATTCGGTGGCGCCCAGCGTGGGTGCAAAGGCAGCGGCAATCGCCATCACCGCGACACCAAGCATTGAAGCTGCCCATTCCAGCGCTGCAATCAGGGGCAATGGCCCTGCCCGCGGTGACCCGCGCAAGGGAGATCCAATACAGGCTGAATCAGCACCTCCTGCAGGGCACCAACGCGGCAGGGATGTAGCCAGCCAATTTAGTGGCGGCGGCGGAGGAAGAACAACAACACCACCAGGGAACCAACCAGGCAGAACGGGGCCAATGGGAAGCTCAGGGCTGCTTGCGCCACCAGCCAGCCGCCAGTAGCCGAGCCTGGCGACGGCCAGGGCCATTAGAACGACAGGGCAGCAGCAGCTAGCAGGCACCAAGCAGATAGAAGTACAAGGGCCCGGCGTGGCCGTACAGCACGGAGGTTAACGCTCCAGATTGGCTGAAAACCGAAAAAAACCACCGAAAGGCCATGCATGGGCCTTGGCAGCCAGCGCGGTACCAAGGGGTGGGCCACAGCAAAGAAAGCAGGGCCATCGCCAGCATCGCATCTGGCGCAGCACGACCATAACTGCCCCTGCAGCAGCAGAAACACCAACAATCACCAGACCGGCAGCACCAGCCCTTACGGGCCCTTGGCCAGCACGCAATGGCGCTGAACACTGGCATGGCGGAACATACCCAGCCGGCCGCAACCAGGGCGTTCCTGTTGCTGGTAACTGAGGAAGAAACAAATAAAACTGAGGGCTTATCGCGCTCGCCAGGAACATGCTCGGTCACCGAGCTGCGGCCCCAACCCACCCACCAGGATTTGGGGCCAACACGGCGGCAGAAACCAGGCCCGTCGGCCAGCGTGCCCGCTGCCTCGTCGGCCAGCGATGTCAGGAGCAGGACCAAAGCCCAAGCTAACACAACAGAACTTGCAGCAGGGCCACCGGTAGCCGGGTGCCCATTCCGACACTCCGAAGATTCGGAAAAATGGCAAACCCACCATTCCGTAGCCCCAGACGGGATAGTCAAAGAAGAGGCCGTTGTTCCAGTAAGGGGTAACCAGTTCGTTGCGCAAGCATCATTCTGATGCCCGACTTCAACGAAAACAGGGCTTCGGTTATTTCGTTCCATCAGGCATGATGGGTGGCCCAGATGTGTTGAAGAAAGCCAGCAGCAGAGCAACCCCAGCCCCACAAAGGGCTGATCACAGCCAACCGCAGGGAGATCTGCCCAGCGACGATCCGGGACTTCAGCACAGACGCCTGGACATATTCAAACGATGATCACGGCAGAATGACCATCCCGACCGGGTCATGGATTGGGGGGGAGGCTACAAGCAGTGAGACCAAGGTCTTACTTGATGTATTCCTTGAGCACACCGCTTGCGGTTGGGGCTGGCGCAGCTTGACGCAGCGCCTTGGCCTCGATCGGGCGGATGCGTTCCCTGGTGAACATCAAAGATCTGGCAATCTCTTCAAGGGTTTTCATGCCGGCCATCCGTCGAGGGCCATAACGAAGCGGAGCACGTCACGCTCCCTGGGGCTGAGGCGTTGCCAATTAACGCCCTCCAGATCTATCCCGCAGCGATTCTTGGCCATTCTTGTCGGGATTCTCAATTTCGGCTTTTTCGATGAAATCACCGAGGGGCGTGAATTCCCCTCACTTACCAATCGGAGGTTCCAAGGATATCGGCAGTTGGGCGAATTTGCGATGAAACGAACGTTTTTCGCATCGTCATTCTCCAGGCTTTCAGCGATCTCCTCTTCCGTTGGCTGTACGGCAGCCGAACTCCTTGACTTGAGGAACCTATGGTGGTTTTCTGATACGGGAGCATGTTTCGGTAGAGTTGAACGCAGACGGATTCGTTGCGCGCTCTGGTCAGGCAATGGCGCGGGGGTGATCGCCTGACGGGATCCACCAAGTGGCATAGGGGAGAACTTATGTTAGCCCTTTTCTTGGTCGAATTCTCGGCGGCACGGATCAGGCCAGGCTTCCTCTTGAATGGAGGTCCTGAAAGGAAAGCCCCGATTCACTGTACTTACTTGGCATCGACCACACCAGGCGGCAAGTTCGACTGCCACCATCTTCTCCTGGCCCGCCGGCCCAGCATCAGCCGGCGACGGAACTTTCAGCAAGGTCATCGTTCAACGAGAAACGGCCCACTCCTTCACATCGGAGGGTAGTGACCGATTGTCCTGCTCGGAACTGGTTCGCCAAGTTTCCTTCAAGCAGCAGCAGTCGGCGATCTTGCGCGCCAAGCTCGATCTCTTACGTCTGGGCGCAAACAGACGGATACGGCGATTTCCTGGAGATAAGACCCGGATCGAATCCTCGGGTACAACCCCGTTGCGGTCCCACTGATGCTCGCAAGGCTTGGCCCCAGCGGACTTTCTTTTCCTTGGTCGCCGTCGCGAGCATCGGCGCTGTTCAACATTGTTCGGCGGCGCTGTCCTGCGCTGGCTCGCAGCGCGCGGAGGCAGGAAGGAGGCACCCACCTTGGTCTTGCCGGAAGTCTATGCTGGCAACGCCCTGTACTGGAAAACCGCTTTTCTGAAGCCGGCTTCGCGGAGGAGGCTTTGGTTGTGGAGGGTTTTCGGTTCGTCGAAGTTTTGACGGCCGGCAGCCTTCGGCCCGGGAGCTTACGGCCGTGCGCGTCACCTTGTTGGAGGCACGGGCAGGGGTCTCAAGCCCGTGCTGGGCTCGGCTTGCCCGCCCTATGGACTTCGAGCTGGCCTCTGGCTGCGGAATCCTTTGGCTCTGCTTCGTGAAAGCCTTCGGCTTTGCCTCGGACCACTCACCCCTGCTCCCGAAAGGGGAAGCGACCGTCGAGAATTTCCTGGTCGGGCTTCTTGGATTTGACGGCGGCGACAGGACTCATAAGAACAACAGAAGAAAGTAGAGGCTGGAGGGAGAAAGGGGAAGAAAGCCGGCGAGGTGGTTTCGAAGTGCTCTTCACGGCACGGGACGCACCAAGGCGAAGAGCATTCAGTAGAGGACAGCTCCCGGTCCGTTCAAACCAGATAGAGATGAAACGGGACCGTCGGGCCTCTCAGACACAATAACCAGACCAAACGACAAGGATCGACCCCACCGGATTGCCAATGCAGGGTTGTCAGGGGAGTCGCAGACTGAGGCTGGATGGAGGGTGACTCCAGTCGCTGCTTCACTTCAAAGTCTTGCCCACTGGACGAACACTTGCCGGATCGACTGCAGCTTCAATTCAAACTGCTCAACACCATCATTCTAAAAAACTGTTTGGGGTTTGCAAGAGAAACGAGCGGATGCGACACGGTGATTCAAGAAACTGACCATGCTCCCAGGCTGTGGGCTGGAGCAGGCCCGGAGGGGCCGTGTTTTCCACCTACACCAACCCCCAGAACCTTCTTCTGCAGTGGGTGATCTGGTCAGGGCCGGCCTTTACGGGGCCGCCAGGCACATTCGGCCTGATGCGTCGAAACCCCGCGTCGCCTTTCCCCAGACATCGAACCGATCAAGTTGTTGCAATCCGAGGCGATCCAGCAGAAAGCGTGCCGCCGATCCCAGCTGGCAAGAGGTGCTCCAGCAGGTGGCCTACTGACTGCCACACAGTCTGTTCAAGACGCTCAAGACAAGCTTGCCACCGGGTTTGGCTTGGCCAGCGCCCCGCTCCGCCCAGGGAGCAACGCCTGAGCGCCAATGGGTGGCACGCTGGCCGGTGGGCCATTCGGAAGGCTCGAACAGCACGTCAGCGAGCCTTGCCGAACGGTTTGGCCCTTCAAGACGGTGGCGGGGCCTGGTTGAGCAGGGCGGTTGGTGACGCAGTGGGGATTCAGCCGTTCGCTGGCTCCAGGGGCTGGCCACACCGATCTGGTGCTTCAGCTGAGCCGACGGCCTGCCCCAGTTAGCACCACGAACAAGGGGCCAGCCACGCTGTCCGAGCCCGGCATGGCTAGGGGCCTGGAGCCCCCTTCGCCAAACTGAAACCTGGCCCAGGCCCAGGGCCCTCGCCCAGATTTCTCTCCTCAGCAGAAACGATGCCGAACTGCTGCTTCTGGGGTTGTCACTGTTCGGGCAAAACCGAGGTGTATCTCCAGGCTTGCGGCGGCCTGCCGGGTGGAGGAGGGCCGCAGCGCCCTGCTGTGACCCCCGGAGATCGGCCTGATCCCCAGCTGATTCGACCCGCTTGCTGCCCGCTTCGGCGGACGGGTTCTCGGCTATCACAGGCAGGTTCTCAGCGATGCTGAGCGGATCAGGGTCTGGAGGCGCATGCCAGAGAACAGAAGAACAGCACAGGCCGGCCCGCTGCTGGTGGTCAGGCACCCGTTCCGCCTCTTTTTGCCCTGGCCCCTCTCGGTCTGATTCGTGCTGGACGAGGAGCACGGACAAGCTCCTACAAGCAAGGAGCCTTCGCGATTGCCCTGCTATCACGCCAGGACGGTGGGCCAGGCGCCGAGGGGCCGGGGGGCCCCCAAGGCGGGGAGCCGCAAGGCTGCTGCTCGGCAGCGCCACCCCCTCCATCGAAACCCTCGGCTGCGCTGCCAGGCGGGCCAGTGAACGTCAAAACCAGACGGGCTGTTGCGGCTTGCCCGAGAGGATCAGCGGCCAGACCGCGGCCCCGGTGCGGGTGTCGACATGCGGCCTGGAGCTGGCCGATGGTCACCGGCGCCTGATCAGCCGGGCGCTGAAGGGGCCGGCTCGATCGGCTCAAGCAAGTGGTGAGCAGGGCGGTGGTGCTCGTGCCCCGGCGGGGCTACAGCAGATTCCGAGTTGCCGGCAGCCTGCGGGGAGTTGGTGCGTGTCCGCCACTGCGATGTCTCGCTCACCGGTCCAATCGCCACCGCGATGGTCTGGAGTGGTTGCGCTGTCCACTGGTGCGGGCCACCGCCAGCAAGCCAAGCGAGCGCTGCAGTCACTGCTGCTCCACTGCCTTTCAAAAGCCATTCGGCGCGGGGAAACCAGCGGGTGCATCGAGGCAACTGGAAACGGAGCTCGAAGGGACGCCTGCCGCTTGATTCGCAGGATACCACCGGTGGACGGGATGGACACCGAACGCCTGCTGGGGCACAGTTCGCCGCCTGGCAAGCCGATGTTGCTGGTGGGAACCCAGATGCTCCCAAGGGATCGACTGCGCGGGTGACCCTGCGGCGGTGCTGGCGGCCATGGCCGTTGATTCGCCCCGATCTGCGGGCCGGAGAACAATTGCCTGCAGGGTTGCTGCAACTGGCAGGCCGCGCCGGGCCGTGGCAAACCGCCCCGGCGAAGTGATCGTTCCAGACCTATTCCCCGATCATCCCCGTGATCGCCATCTGGATCGCATGGCGCTACGGCCCACTACCCTCACAGGCGAAACTCCAGCAGCGCCGGGCGGCCTCTTCTGGTGCCTTCAGGCCGCGCCTGCCTCTGGCGGCTCTCCAGGTAACACGCCACCACCACGGCACCGCCGCTTTTGCCAGGGCCTGGCGAGTCGGATCCGGTGGTGACCTTGGAGTCCGCCGGTTGGCTCCTGGTCGGACCAGCCCCGGCACCGTGCGCGGGATGGCCGGCCGCCATCGCTGGGCAGATCCTGCTGCACGCCCCGCGGCAGCCTTTGCCATACAGCGGAAAGCTGATCTGCGTTCAGGGCTCGATCGCCAGGTGAACCTCAGGGCATTGATCCCGACCCACTGGAGCTTCAGACTCTTCATCAACGGAAGGAGAAGGCAATCCGGCCAGCCAAAAACCGGCCTGCCAGCGCAGCCGTGCATCCGAGGCCAGGCCAAAGCAACACCAGATCACAACAGCCCCCACCCCAGGCGGGCTCCAGCGCCAGCAGACAGTTCGATTTGCGGTTGAGAAGCGCCGGGAGGGGGATGCAAAACGGCCAGGCGGTCCATTACGGCATCGGGCACGGCGGCAGAGGCAACGCCAAAGCGCAGGGGAGCAGGGGCCAGCGGCCGAGACTGAACGCCGAGCTCCAGTCCCGGAAGTCCCCTGACCAGCGCGCAGATCACTCCAAGCTTGAATTGCTGGTTGAGGCCCCTACAACCATTGCGTTCCTTCAGCTGAAATCCCGGGGCTGCAGCTCGATCCCCCCAAGTGGGCGGGCCGTGGCCACATCTCTGCAGCAGGCCTGGAAACTCCGCGCATAGTTCAAAGTTGGCGCTTTCCTTCAGGCTGACCACCCCTGGCGGTTCAGCTCCAGGCGAGGTTCGGTGCTGGTTGCCCTGCCTGCAGCTTCCTGGCTTGAATTGCGCTGAAAGGGGAGCAGGGGCGCCGGACTCGCTGGCTCAGGGTCTGCTGGGAGCTGGAGACCGGCCGGGGACCGAGCGCAGATCGTTCTCGACCGCAGGCAGCCTGAGAGAGGGAGGCCAAGCAG
>Ga0163217_1011538_pt1 | contig 11125 bp, 4 predicted proteins | sample SynspAceP_FD_185933 | JGI IMG/M metagenome (GOLD analysis project Ga0163217, IMG submission 185933) | Saline lake microbial communities from Ace Lake in Antarctica - Synechococcus sp. Ace-P (PacBio error correction) | ecosystem: Environmental > Aquatic > Non-marine Saline and Alkaline > Saline ... | reverse complement strand
AATATACTATTAGAAACATTTCTAAATAACTTTAAAAGACTAATTCCCTTAACTCTGCTAGAAATATGGACAAGTAGCGTGATATAAAAATAGCGGTTAAAAAACCACAAGCGATACTTATGTTCTCTAGCGTTATTTTGATTTGGCGATGCCGTTAAAATATTGTGCGCTCCGAGGACCTATGAATAGATATACATTTCCAAACATAGTTCGTTAATACCGATGGCCTTAACTACAAAAAAAGCCGATTGCCGAGGTGCGCGCAAATTAGCTTGGATGAGATGCCATAAACCGGCTTATTGGAGAGGCAAGACTGAGGAAACTGGACGGCCTATTGGTAACTTCTACCTGTAACCGTACGGAATTACATGGGATTTGGCCCAACATCCCTTTCAAAACCTATAAATTATTTTATGCGACAACACCCATGGCACCGGAGGAATTCAAGGGTGGCCTATGTATATAAGAATAATGATGCAAAAACACAAATGGGTCTGGCTTGGATAGCCAAATCTTGGGGCGATTTTGAGATTAATCAGGTCAATTGCGACAAGTTTTCAATCGATCCAAAAAAAACAAAGGTATTGCAAATTCCATTCTTGGAGCGTCTATGCAATTCTGGATCCAGGCAGTAAAAGAATTAAAAAACGAAACCGAGAGTTTCTTCGGGAGCAACATCAGTGCCTTTGCCGGGTACAAACATCATAAATACTATCCCCGATAATTTCAGAAAAGAATATTTTTCCCCCCTTTTTTTTGGGGGTTTTTTTTGGGGGGGGGGAAAACCCGGGGGAAAAAAATTAGGGGGGGTTTTAGAAAAATACGTGTGAAAATTTTAATTAAGCATACCAAAAATTCGCACACACTTAATTAACCGTACAAGGATTAAGGCGGAGCGTATAGCGGGGAATTTAATCTAGTATTTAAAGAACTACGGAGATCTACAGACCGAATACGAAAATACGGATGTCCTATATTGTTGCAACAGAGCCATCGCCCACATTTCAAAAGAATTGATATATACAAAGAAACCTTTGTTGATATTTGGACCTGTCCATTCTAAAAATTGTTGTCGGACAAAACGTAGCCGATTTGGATAATTTACAGTAATACATCTTGTCACGCTCTCCCAATATGACCGATAATACCGCTGGAGAAAAGAAAAGAATCAATCCCAGCAGAAGTGATTATTGAGAAGTGAAGGAAGAAATTTATCAAATGGTTGGAAACTTCGGAAGTTTGCACCAGTCATTTCAAGGCTTTAAATGAAAAATTAAGATAATGAAAGAGAGGAATTGGGACTTCAAGAAAGCAAAAAAGCTTAGTGATTCAACCTCCGTTTCAAGCAGGACATTATCTCAGAGCGCATCATTCAGGAAAATTACAAAGCAATTTTGCCAATCAATCTTAAAGATACTTGAAATAGATTCCTCGATACCAGTTTAGAGCCTATAACAACGAGTTTTTTCAACGTAGAATGGAAGCTAATGGGAGTAAAACAATACGAATTGGTACCCGCGATAAGTCCAGTTAGCCCTCGTGGCAAGCCCCATACCGTTACAGATCAATTACAGAAAGCTTGGTTTAAACAGCCGAAAATAATTTCTTCTGTAAAATCTACCGGAGGGCACCCTTCTGTTAGAAAGGCCCTATATGAACTGGCATCACCGGAATATTTACCAAAACCCTTGATATGGCTATGATCAATGCAGTGTAGCATATCGGCTGTGATTCCATGAAAGACGTACCTACCAGGCATACCTTAAAGAATTGTACAAGGCGCAGTTCATACCCAGAGCAAATACCAAGATATTTTTGGCTCTATAAAGATTTGGATTTTTTTATTATCCAATGGTACCATCGCTACGGAAGCTTACGTATGAACAAGCGCAATGGTTTTGAATAAAATACCCATTACAACAAGGTTGTGGATTTACGCGGAAATGTAAACACCCGCCTTCAAAAACTTTAAGGGACAACCCAGGAACGGAGCCATTTTTTGCAAGGACTGGTTTGGCAACGTTTGAGGTACTTCCTCCAAACCATATATTTAGATTGATTGGTCCCAGCACCAGCCCAAGGGCTATGGTTGTTTTAGCATGGGAAAACGATGTGTTTTCCACGGAAGCGGTTAACGCCCTTTAAACGATTCATTTACAGATATTTGCACCCACGTGACGGGAGTTCTTGCAAATACTGGAAGGAGCGTGTACTGCACCTATTGGAGCTTGGCCATCGTTTGAACAGATAACCTCCCATTTGAGGTGTACTACTTTCCTTGGACGGCAAACAAAAATTAAAGCCGTCAAGAAATCTGATTCCCGCCCCGGCGACTAATTTAGAACCGGCAAGTTTCTGTGCCCAAGAAATATGACAATGGCGGTAAGGAATTGATGGCAAAATTAAAAAAGGCGTTGGCATGACCCTACTTGGGAATTATAAACCGAAGTACCATGAGCACTACAGTTCTTTCTACAAAAAATCCTAAACAGCCTCGCAAAAGCAATACTGACCAATGCCAATATTAAAGTGGAGGAGTACAATGCCATCAATATTGAGTACTTAACACCCAACATTAACCCTGTTCAAAAAAATATTCATATTTACCAGGCCCAAAAAATACAGTAAAGCTTTTCTAAAAATAATCGGTCCCCAAAACATCAAAAAATAAATCTTATTCTGCCTTTTGTGTTGGTTGAAAAAACAAAGTCCGTTTAGAGAAAAAAGGCATAAAATGTCATAGAAATGACAATTATGGAGCAGAATTTGGCCGATATTTTTGGTAAATATGTACCCAAAAGAAACTTTTCGTTTTGTGCGGTATAAACGTCGAATGAATTCCATCTATCTAAAAAAAACACAAGGTGCGTTTAAGAACAGACCTTATATCAAAATACCCCAAATCCCCTTACCTTTGCTACCGATTTTGATGGTTATATTGTTTTTTAGCCCCAGTGCATTGAAAGCTTTTTTAGCAAGAAACAATTTTAGAAGAATTTGTACTACTTTTTTGTATAGGTACCAAACCACCGCTGCAAGAAGTAGAAAACATTTACCAAAAATATTATTTATTGCCCAAAAACCAACGATAAGAAATGTCCTGGAAAGAGTTTATAGGACTTTTAAAACAAAAACTAATTAATCTTGCATGCGCACAACAATCCCTCAATAGTAATACCAATGAGTGAGCTGTTTAAATAGTGTAGACAAGAAGCACACAGGGAAATATTTGAGCATAAAAATTGATTTATTCTTAAGAGCACTAAAAGGGAGAAACGCGGTTAGAGCGGCCCACCAGTTTGGATGATGCGGGCCAGGCAGGAAGATATTTACCCGATTTATGGCGATCCGTGATAAATACGACTTCTTTTACCCGTGATCTAGAACGCCTGAATTGGCCAGTTGAATTACCGGTCACATACGCCGCTTCGGATGGATGCCGCAATTTTTGTCAGCGATTTATTTTAGTGAATTCCCCAGGCATGAAGACGGAAGTGCAGATGAAACCTAATTTTGGCCGTATTGCCCAATCCGGTAACAGATCAACAAAGGGCTTGTAGTGGACAAAAGTTATTGTTCCAGTGTATGTGGACATTAGATTACGTTTGCAAAGCCATAAAGGCGACAAAAGAGGCTTTTACAACGAGTATCCCCTTGATCGGCTTTTGCAGTCTCCCCTTGGACCATTTTATGCTATGTAGTACGACAGGACCAGGGCAGTAAAACCTTCGATAAGGCCAAGGAATTTTGTTTACAAAATCCCGTAGCGGCAATTCACCTACTGCCAAAAAAAAGATACCGATACGACCATTGCCTATCTAAAGAGGAAAAATCTAAGGCAGATGTCGTTAGATGCCGCTGCAGGTCTCGATTCGATGGGGAGGTTATGTGTCTCCAGGGATTACCAAGAAATTTTCGTTCCAGTATATACAAAGATTATAGAGACTAAAAGGATGAGGCTCCCGTAATCGTTTTGGTAAAGGATGCTTGGTTTGCATTGGGCGATATGGCCAATTCCCGGTGCCGCTGCCCTAGGGTGGACTGGACCTGTTCCGACGTAATTGCACGCTACCTTCCTGGAGGTAATAAAACACTTTCAGGGGCAATTTTGACCCGCAAGATTGCTTTCACCTCCAGCTATAATCAAAAAAAATGGTCACTCAATATGATCAATGAATTTGGCAAAGGACAAATATGTGGCTAAATCTTGGTCACGAATATTACCGAAGTGCCATTAGATAACGCAAAGGGCCCTTTATAGCATTGCAGTAAAGGAGTACGGAACAAAAATAGAGGGCGGTATCCTTTTATTCCTACCGGAAAAAAAAGGGTCGGCGCTTCGTTAATCCTTTATTTTTATGGAAAACATTTTTTCGGGAAAGGTTTAAGGACAGTAAAATTGCCTCCCAAATAACCTTCCTAACTATTAAATAAAAGGATGTCACTGCAATCGCTTTCGCAAAACCATTTATTATGACCAACATATACTGGAGCGGTATTAAAGCCATATCTGGGCCACCCTTTAAAATAATTTCCCAATTGGGGCTTTGGCACTAATTTTTTGGATTCCAATATTGATCAGTATTACATTAGCGACCATGATTTTCACTCTGCTATGGACTCGCTGACAAACTTGGCGGGTTTCTTTCTCATGGTGGACTTGGGGACTGGCGGAAGATCCAAGCGTAATCCTAAATTAGCGATTATCTTTGGCGGACTTTAATTATTGTTTTGGCTTATTTCTTCAAAGCATTATTGTAATGGGCTTCTCTCAGCTCCCTTTATTGAGCCCCAGTTTCTGAAAATAGTCAAGGCCACCTTTAGGAAAACCAAGCAGGAAAAACCATCGAGATACCACTTTCGGAGAACAACTATGGCGGGGAATCCGTATTCAACCCGTTAAGAAACCTGGGTGATGGAAATTTGTTGACCATCCCGTTTATTTATTCGGTTTATTTCACGTTATAGCTGGTTCAACTGTTTGCTATTTCTAATCCAAGCCTATTACGCCGTTTTGGAAATATGACTATACTTGGAGCGTCATTTTAAGTATAGCGAAAGTTAAGCTTTGTACGAAAAGAACCCAAGGCATTGCCATAGGGCAAACGGGAATTGTCTTTATGTTCTTTCTTTTTATTCCGGTAATTGTATATCTTAGTGCTAACTATCGGTTTACGCGGCAACCATGAAAACGATTTGGAATATTGGAAGAGCGGAAAAAGATTTATTTGACCTGCAAGGTTGCAGTGGCTGGCAGGACCTGCAAGGTTTCTAAAAACCCCGGGAACCTACAGGTTTCAAAAACTTTTAGGTCTAAAAAATATGAAGCATAAAGAGCCAATGGCCGAATGCAAGGAAAACAACAAACCGCAAGTCGCAAAGACCCTTGCAGGTGAGAAAGTTATCCAAAGACCTCGCAGCTTAGGTAAATCGTTGAACCAAGGACCTGCAGGTTTCCTAACCTTTGTAGGTCTGAAACAAGAAAAAAATGAAAAACTCGAAAAACTCGAAAAGGATACTACTATCATATTTACAACCGGGGGAATAAACCGGGTGGCCTATATTTTAAACCAACGAAAACAAAAGGCTACTTTTCTAAGTTGTTTCATAAGTATTTGTCACAAAGTTTCCATTCTTGCATTGATTTGTTTATGGACAGCCATTTACCATATGGCAATTCAGGTTACTTGAAGAAGAAAAAAATTAGTTACCCCAATCATTTTCAAATCTTTTCCAATGCCTATGCCAAAGCATTCAATAAATGCACAATGAACGGGTAGTCTTTTTGAAAAAACATTTTAGAAGGATTTAAAATGAGTGACACTTAATTATTTGAGGAACCTGATAATCTACATTCAATACGAACCCGGGAAAGTCATGGAGTCACCGAAGATTATTAAAACATAAAATGATTCATCTTATCAGACCACTATTTCTATTCAGACAAGTCCCGATTCAGTGCAATAACAAAGGAAGAGGTAATAAATCTTTTTGATGATCTAGGAAATTTGAATATTGCATGAGGCAAAAAGAAAACTTAGGTCGTATGACCAATATGAACTGCGGGAATTCATGACCTGCAAGTTTTCAAAAACCTTGTAGGTCTGAAAACATGAAGCAATAATGAACAATGGCGGATAGCAACGGAAAAAAACCTACAAGGTCATAAAGACCTTGCAGGTTCAAAAGCGCGTAGGCCCCAAAGACATCCGGCCGCTTAGATATTCGGCATTCAAGGACCTGCAGGTTTCCAAAAAAACTCTTGTAGTCGAAAAGTTGAATATAAAAGAAATTGAAGTTTTTGACTCGAATGAAAGAACCTACAAGGTCATAAAGACCTTGCAGGTTAAGTAGGTCGCAAAGATTCGAACGCAAATCAGGGAACTTGCAAAATCCCGAAACCAAAAACCTGCAAGGTTCAAAAACCTTGTAGGTCAGAAAAAAGTGAATATGAAAAGAAATTGAAGTTGACCGAATGAAAGAAACCTACAAGTCTCAAAGACCTTCAGGTAAGTAGTCGCAAAGATTCGACCGAAAATTCAGGACTTGCAAAAATCCCGAAAACCCAAGACCTGCAAGTTTCAAAAACCTTGGAGGTCATTAAAATAAAAAATAACATGAAAGATAAATTCTACGCATACATTCAAACATTTACAGGATAGGAATCACGCTTAAATTAGAAGCCGTAGGGACGGTGAAGCCAAGTTTAGGGAAGACTTATTGGGAAACGACCAGGAGGCGGCGGTGGGCCGATCCAGGGTGATAGAAAAGGAGCTGTTTTTGAAAAAGGCGGTGTAAATATTCAGCTGTTCATGGAGCCTTACCAAAAAGCCATGCCAAAAATTATTTGGCGTAAGGATGCCGATTTTTTGCCTGTGGATCAGTCTAGTTAATCACACCCAAAAAAACCCTATGGTCCTAAACCGTACATGCCCCAATTGGCGCTATTTGAAAATGTACGATAAAGAAGGTAAATTAGTAGACCAATTGGTTTTTGGTGGGAGGACAGGACCTAACTCCCTACTATCTATTTGACGAGGATGCTAACACTTTCATACAATTTGGCAAAAATGCGTGCGGACAAGCATAATCCAGATTTTACCCAGTACCTACAAGGGCAAAGTGCGACGGATTATTTTCTGGAAATTCCCATAGGAACGAAGCAAGAGGCATGGGGATTGTTTTACGACTTACTGCAAAGCCACTGACAACATGACCAATGGAAGATTTGGTACAAATTTTGAATTCCGAGGTGCGGTGATAGTTTCCCGACGCTATACCCCCATTGTAGAAGAACGAAAAGACTGCCTTATTCGAAAGAACAGCGAGATTGCAAAGAATTCGTAGAGGGACGTTATGTGAATTTAACCTTGTGGGCATGACAAGGGTACACTTTTTTGGCTTAAAGACCAATGGCCGAATAGAAAGCATATTTTAATGAGCCTTCCTCCCCATGTCAATGGGTATATGACCCATCACCAGAAAAAAGGAAGTGAAGGAAAGAACGTTTATTGAAAGTACTCACCAAGCCCAAAGAGTGGGGTATCGTAAAACCTAACAGTGGATTATCGAGTTAAAAAAGGCAGAAGAAAAAAAATACCGCAACAAGCAAACCATACCAAGCTGTCTTATCGACAAGAAAAACAAGCTTAAGAAAGAGGAAAGAAACGAATGGAGCGACTTAAGCGATTCAAAACAGCATCGGGAAAGGGCAATAAAGAGGAAACGAATAGTCTTTATAAGGCAATAGAACCATATCACTAAGGAAAAACTATATTAACAAATACTTATGAAATTGTCCCTGCGGACATCATAAAACGTTTGCGGATTGCTGTGAGGAGCGCATAAGGACCTATCCAAGGTGGTAACTGCCGGAACCAATAATTGCGTCCGTTATACGGCCTTTTACGCTTGCCAAACGAAAGTACCTTATGGATTAGCCATCACTCTTAACAACCAGGCCACTAAAAAGAAAGGAAGCAATAGAAGCTTGGGCAAAATCTGTAACTGATAGGTTGGGAGGTTTTGCGACAGTAAAAAGGGAGGAATAAACGACCAAAATGCCACCAGTGACTTTTAACTGTGCTTTTCTTTTTTTGAAACGCCGGCGTCGAGGTCATCCATGAAAAAAGTCGGACTTTGTAAAGGAGACGGGACTTTGGATGTATTTGGGTTTGCTGAATGAATACTTGGATTAACCAACTTCAATATATGCAATTTAGAACTTGTTCCACTATCTTTTGATATTTAAAATAAACTAGCGCGATGTACCCACTTAAAAAGAAACAGAAGACTCCGTACCAATTTGTGGGCCTTAAGGGTCATTAGTCAGAGAAACCATAATACTCCAAATGATTTTTAGTACCCAATATTGTGGTTTGAAGGACATGGGATTAGGAAGAAATAGCCTCTAGCCCATTACTATAGTTATAGCTTGGACCTATTGGAAAAGGAAGTTAAAGATCTTTGGGCAATGGGCTTTAAAAATCGGGTGCTTCTCTTTGTAAAGGTCCCAGACCATTAAAAGACATATGGGCAAAGAAGCCAATAAACTCGGAATGGCTTATGGGGCAACAGGCCGATTAAACGGTTAAAATTCCTGTCCTGAGATTGCTCGTTCATGACCGATGTAGCACTGGACCCTTATTCTTCTATGGACATGATGGTTATAGTTGAGGACGGCAAGATTATAATGTGACGCACGGTTGAGGTTTTGGCCGCTATGAGGCGTGTAAGTCATTGCACAAGCCGGGGCCGATTTTTGTAGCGCCCAGTGATATGATGGACGGCAGGATACTAAGTATTTTCGGGAAGCTTGGAAGACGAAAGGGTTTATAGACACAGGAATTAATGAGTTATAGCGGCCAAATATGCCAGTGCCTTCTATGGCCCCTTTAGGGATGCCTTGGATTCCGCTCCCGGTTTGGCTGATAAAAAAACCTATCAAAATGGATTATGGCCAATAGGTTTGAGGCCTATTAAGGGGAAACGGGAAATGGATATCGATTGAAGGTGCAGATATCGTAATGGTAAAAAACCCGGGCTTGTGCTATTTGGATATTGTAGGAGATTAAAAACGAAGTGATGTTCCCGTAGCGGTTATCAGGTTCAGGTGAATTATGCCATGGTTAAGGCCGCAGCCGAAAAAGGCTTGGTTAGATCATTGATGCGTTAATGATGGAGCAGCTCACAGCCATAAAAAGGGGCGGGTGCCCAATATAATTGCCAGTTACTTTGCCAAGGATGTGGTCCGTTGTGTTAGGATAAAGTTTGATTTGGGCAGCATTACTATCTCCACCCATGGGCGTTTTTAAGCACTTAAAACCTTATTTTATAACAGAATGAAAAACATATTTTTTTATACTTGTTGGTTTTTTTATGATACCTGTGCACTTCCCAAGCGACCTAATGACTTTCCACCTTTTGGAAAAAATGGGACAAGCTCCAAAAACCTATCTTGTGACCTTAATAGAGGCCATGTGGCCTATGAAAATTCGATTTTTAAAACCCACGGAAAGGCAGATGACTTTCCAAGATCAATACGAAACTAGAAAAGTAATATTGGACTGGGTTATTGAGTAACTATTTCGAAGGACAATTAAATGCACAACGGGCACTAGTACGGTTAAACTAACAAAAGAAGAAAAACCATTAAAATTCGTAATTACCGGGATTTGGATCGGGGTGAGCACCATTTCTAAAAAAAACATCCCGTCGTCGAAACTTTCGGAAAAAGTTGAATTCTTGCCGGCAAAAAAACTAAATGTGCAAATATTAAATTTGTTGCAGGACCATGTTAACCCATCATAGGGGCCAATTATTGTATATCTAAATCTCAATAATATAGACCCCCAAAAATATGTGGGTTGGTAATTAATCTGCTATGAAAAAAAGTACTTCTGCATTCAATTTATATTTACTATTTAAGTATGTTTGCACTCTTACTAGCTTCCTTGGCCTCTCAGGAAAGCTGATTTGAAGTGCTTCACATACGACATCTCTTTCTTCGGGTGGAATGGATTCTTTATATATTTTCTCCAAAGTTGGGACTTGCTTTATAATTGTCCTTTGCCATTAAGGAAAGAAGCCTTTCCCAGGAGCACAGGTTCTGGTGGCCAAGGAAACAATAAAATTATTTTTTCATAGGCTATGGATTTCATACCTATGACAGTTTTCAGCAGTTGGGCCTATCAGATATTTATACGATTTAGGCATTCGGTCACTAACAATATTGGGCCTTCTTCCCGCATTAATGAAAATTGCACGATGAGGGGAAAATTGGATTAGATGCAGCCCTTTGTACCATATGGCCAAAATGGGAGAAAAGAAAGGATAAAAAAAGACATTACGATAAGGAAGGTTCTTTGCGCATTCAAGCGGGAATTGGTTTCGCCTATATCATTTTCCTTCCAGGAGGTGATGAAAAAAAAATTGGTTCCTTAAAATCGAGATTTGTAAGGGACGAAAACCCAGTGGCCATTTAGCCACTCGAGCATACCCAAAATTATCTTATAAAAGGATAGGTTCAAGAAAAAAAATAATACGCCCAAAATCCAACAATCAAAAAGTATCGGACGTAAAAAGTACAAAAAGTTATTCCCGGGGCTTACTTTTTTTACGTTTATCCCGAATAAATCATTCAAAAATTTGACCAATTTACGGAATATTGAAACCTATTTGATCCAAAATTTTTTATGCTCCTTTGGGGTGCAACCACTTTTGGGGTTTAATCCTAAATAAAAAAAAATTAGCCAAATTAAAAAAATTGTGCCTACTTGAAATTTGACAACCTTGTTTCGGGCATTGAACTCCACCAAAAGATTGGCGTTTTTACACGGACGGGAAAAAATGGGCAAGGGCAACTTTTTGCGGGTGGGGTAGTTATCGGGAAATGGCAGGGGATTTATTGGCTTCCGGGGGCCACGATTTTTGGCTTAAAAATTTGGATTGGGCATGGGATTGTACCATGGAATTTAAATGGGGAGGGCTTACCCCCCCCAAATTTTGGTAAAAAAAACTCGATATTTTCTCTCTATCTCGCGCGGAAGGGCCCTTTTTTTTTTTTTTTAACCCTTTGGGGGAGTTCCCCCAAAAGGGGGGGGGGGGAATTTATCTCCTCTCCATG
>Ga0163217_1090671_pt1 | contig 11126 bp, 12 predicted proteins | sample SynspAceP_FD_185933 | JGI IMG/M metagenome (GOLD analysis project Ga0163217, IMG submission 185933) | Saline lake microbial communities from Ace Lake in Antarctica - Synechococcus sp. Ace-P (PacBio error correction) | ecosystem: Environmental > Aquatic > Non-marine Saline and Alkaline > Saline ... | reverse complement strand
TCTGCGCGTACTGTGACGGCCGAATGCGCACAATGGCATTTATGCGCTGGCGTGTCAATTTCTGCCAAAGCGCTCGCTTTCTTTGCTTTTTCCCTTGTTTTTTTTGTTTTTTTTCTATTCGATTGTTTCATTTTTTTTCGAACTTTAGTTTTTTTTTAAGCGGGCCCCCTTCGGGGGGCCCATTTTTTCATGCCTTCTAATTGTCTGAAGTCTGAAAATACAAAAAAGCCCGCCCCTCATCACGAGGACGGGCTTTAAGATTCTAATGAGAATAGTCCATGTACACTTCGGAGGGTAGACTGACTTCTCGTCCCATAGACGGGTCTACCTCGATATTCATCGCCCGTTGATCTGCAATCCAGGCAACGCCTAGTGACAACCGCACCTCGCCTGCGCCAGGTCGAAGACATTTGACGCCTCGCGGCTCCGCGAGCGGAAGAAATACCTTCTATGGAACGCGAATCGATTGCCGCCTTTGGACGGTGGGCGCTAGAGCAAATTCGATTCTGGTTCAATTCTAGTTCGACCTCTGGGGAACGAAGCGACGATTTCGCCTACGTTCTGCGGCATTGCCCTTCGTTTCCATCGCCGTTCACCACCCCAGACGGCCGCGCCCGCGCACGGGATAATCGTTTGCTGGAGGAAAAGCTTTCCCGCGCCTTTTTCGTGATTCTCATGAGGAAGATTCTCTTGCCCAGACATTTCTGCAATAGCGTTCTTCGAGAAATTCGGATCGCGCGGGTGCTTCGTCCTCGTCATTTTCCACATCATCGACAAGACCCGCCATTTGCACGGCGCATCTTAAGCGGTAGGCACTGCCTCTCAGGGTCGCGCGAACGTGGCGAATATCGACATGGATACGACTTTATCGTCCCCGATTCAGCCTTGGATGCCACGAATCCCCGCGACCAGAGGCGGCGGCTGTTGAACACGCGCACGCGATGGCCGGAAAGCGGATTGAGGCCGGAGCTTGTGACGCAGCATTACGTCATCATCCATTAGAGCGATGCGTGCTGTTTAATTAGCGTTTGTCTTGGCTGATTCATCCTCAAACTCATGGCAATTTTTGCCGTTAAGCATGACGTTGTGAAATCGAGAAGTTTTGTTCCGACGAACAGTACCGGCAGAGGTCGCAAGTACTACCGCAATCGGTCCAATCTTTCTCGTTCGCGATCCACGGGCATAAATAGCCGCAATGGAGACGCCGTCGGGATCGGCAGGATTTTAAAGATCGCCTTACCTCGACGTACGCCCGCTTGGGCAAGCTCCAGGTTTCTTGAGCTTGTAGAACATGCCGGTCCCGTAAAGAACAGAGTTGCGTGTGGTTGGCAACAAGAGGTGGTTAACCACCGTCCTCTTCCTTGGTTTGAGATGCCAGGAAACACCCTTGCCGCCGCGACGTTGGCTGCGGAAATTCGATCAACGGACGTGCGCTATTGAAATATAGCCGCCCGAAGTTTACGGGTCACAACCATCGTCCTTCGCGTGCGATAGATCTTCGTCGTCCATATCGCCCGACAATCGACGATCTCGTGCCGGCGGGCGGAAACGGCAAAGAGGTCTTCCACCTCGGTCAGGACTCGTCTCCGATATGATGCCATTGATTACGTTCACGGCTGCCCAGACATCTTCGAATGTATCCTGGATTTTCTTGGCCAATTCTTCCAGCTCGTCCGGTGACTTCTGTGACGCAAGATCTGAGTCAGGCGCTGCAGGCGCAGCTCCAAGAGGCGCGGGCCTGTTTCAGACAGGTTATAGGTCCCATCCTCGTTGGCGTATGTGTCGGAGTTCGGTCGATCAGCGCGAATTATTACTGCAAGATCTGCTCTGCAGGCCAGCGACGCCGTCATAGCTTTTCGCGCGCCTCGGCGGCATCCGCAGAGGATCGGATGGTCCGCGACGACTCGTCGATGTTGGGTGACCGCGACAGCCAGCCGCACAGGATGTGGCTGCCGTTCACCGCGCTTTGCGAAGCAGATAGGCGCGTGCGGCGGCACCAACTCTCGGGAAATCAATGAAAGATTCAGTGAACGTTGCGCGAGGGTAAAGCTGCCTGGCCGGCCGGCCGTTCACGCCAGCATGTTACCAGGCCGAAAATAGGTTTGCATCGTTTGATGTAAGCGATAGAGCTGGTTCATGACACCTCGGCAGTCGGCCACGCGCTTTAAGTCGATCACGACGCGCACACCGTTCGTCGGATTCATCCTTGAACATGGGCGATGCCGTCGATCTTCTTCTCGCCCACTTTTCGCGATCTTTTCGATCATCGATGGATTTGTTGACCTTGGATAGCACAATCGTCGTCGATGACGATGGCAAACCGGTCCTTCGAATTCTTCGACACGGCGTCTTGGCACCGATTAATTCACGCTGCCGCGCCCCTCAAGGTAGGCTATTGCCGTGCACCGGCCGCCCAACATGATCCCCCCGCCTGTGGGGAAGCGGGGCCGGGATTATCAATCAGCTCTTCCGACGGTTCAGATCGGGATGTTCGATCAACGCGGACAGGCATCGATCACTTCGCCCAGATTGTGCGCGGGAATGTTCTCGCCATCCACGGCGATACCGCACGCGCCAGTTGGTACCCAGCCATGTTGAGAGAAACGTGCAGGAAAACAGGTAGGCTCCGCTTCCTTTCCAGTACGTAAGTTTGTCGACTGAAATTGACAGTTTCTTTGTCCAGATCGCTGTCATGAATGACGCGACCTTATCCAAGGCGCGATTCCGCTATAACGCATGGGCCGGCAAGCACTTTATTCTCCGCCGTATCCATTGGTTAGCGAAGTTACCTTGACCGTCAATCCAGCCGCAGCGACATGCGAAAAGTCCTGAGCCATACGCACCAAACGCGTTCATAGATCGCGCCTGTGTTCCACCATGCGGTGTAGAGCCATCACATCGCCCACGGACTTCCGCAGATTTACGTATGATTGTATCGTGCGTAATACCTTTTTTACATCAAATAAATGATTTTGCGGCGAATGACACCGGTTTAGCCCGTCTCGCACGGTCGGGAATGGCGCGCGAACGTAATGACGGACATGCGTAATCCAGAATAGGGATGTCCGCATCTCGTGTTTCGATATCGACCGATGGGCCATCGTACACGGGGGCGCTGCCGGGCATGTTCCTTGCATCGTTTTCAGGGGTTTCTGCGTCTCGTTCACGTAATCCTGCCTAGGCTCTTGCTGTTTCTAATATTCTTGAACGTTTCGTATGCCCTATAGCACGATGCGGGCATATCGGGTGCAATGCCTGCAGCCTTGACTGCCCGGAGGACGCCTTCACTTGTGCGTTCAGGCTAAGTGGTTGAAATGTAATTGCCAACTGAATTCTGACGATATAGTTTCGTGGGCGCAACGTCAGTTCCGATAGGGCAGCAACAAGCGCGTTGGGTTGGGGGTTAGCGGTATAGTCAACGAGGGGGAAATCACCATGCAACAGATTTTTGGTCAAGCAAAACGCAAATCACCTGAAACAACGTGTCGTCACAAACCAGCAGAGCCGCTGGCACCGGGGCAGGCGGTTCTGGCATCGAAAGCTTTGCGCTCACAGTCGAACAAGTCACACTTACCGGGGCAAAAGGGGGCCCATGCGGCTTTGACATCGGCTATTGGCAGTTCTTTACGACGTTCCGAGAACGGGATGGGGCATTGGCCGGGTCTGGGCACGCCAAAGTCGTTGAAAGTCGCACTGCGTCGCTAAGCGTTTGGTACCAGGCTTATGGTTTCGTACCCGACTGCATCCGAGGTGGTGAGTCGCCCCTGAACAATGCCACCGCCGTTGTGGATGCAGCGGCACATTCCGGGGCAACAGGCTTCCGCTGATCTATAATCAATACACCCCCGTCAAACCGGCCCCGCATCAGAGACCACCTGCGTGCCTTGCCTGAAACCTTTGGCTGGCGACATCCTATCTGATCTACGATTGGTTGCAGGATAATGAACTGTTTTGGTGCCGAGCAGATATCCGTGGGCAGCGCGATCGTCAAAACCGGATTGTGGGCTTTGCCGCTACTGACCGAACCCCAAAGCGCGTGGCCTACAATCGTGCCTGACATCCGTCGGTAACCGCGCTTTTGTCGAAGGTTTGGCATGTGAACGATACACGTGCTGACCTATGACCAGATCGCCGAGCTCGACCACGTGCCGTCCGTCTATTGTCGACATGTCCAGGCAACGTTTTACATGTCAAGGCGAGCGCATGGCACGGTTAAAACACCGCTTATACCATTCGTCAAGGCAATAGGGGCTGAGCCATTGGGACCAATCGACCCCGGAAAACGATTTGCGCCTTGACAGCCCAAAACCGGAGTTCTTTCTTTGCGCCCCTCAGGTCGCTAAACGTCGGCAGAGTGGGGGACCTGTAATCGAGCACAGAATTACTTTGCGGCGTAGGAAACGTAGGCCCGCCAGCGCATCGGACGGATGGATGTGCAGGTGCAATGAAGTCGTCGAAAGCCGCAGAAGGTCTATGCCCGTTGGCAAAGGCGAAGCCGACCCCAAAATCGGAGCGTTATCCGGTCCGTAGCGCGTCGCGGCAAGGGTCAGGCTGAACAGCTTGCCCCGCCCAAGACGCAGAATTTGCGCAATGGGGATGGGTCAATGCGGACGTCTTTCTCCTGGCCTCTTACCCAGCGAATGCCCAAGCTTCAAACCCTCATTCGCTATGGCAGCAGCGTGCAGGCCAGCACCCTTGTGTCGCGGCCCCCTTGCGTATTGACCACATCCGCGGCTTTGAACACATCACCGCGTCAGCGATATGTCTAGAATATCCCAGCCAGGATGTCGTGATTTCGGGCACTTCGACGGGTTTCATCCATTTCGGGGAAAAAACTGTCATACCAGTGGTCTTGCGCGTTCGATGTCAAAGCCGTGTATCAGCATAGAGGCCCTCATAGCCGGCGCCGGCGTCTTCATTCCTGTCGCGCCGAAAAAAACCGATCGCCCTGCGACAGCATGCGGATACGTGTCAGCGTACGCCATTTCATACCGGTGACCGTCTTTTTCCAGCGCAACCAGCACCCGCCGCTCTGCGTCATGCAGTCGGTCCAGCGTAATGATCCAGCTGAAATCCGCAAGGTCAGACTTGTCGGATAAGCCTCGTTCAGCGCGCGCAGAACCGGCCTGCACCGATTGCGGCATATCGAGCGCATTGCGTTGGTGAGGATCAGCACATCGTATCCGCTTCAAGCGAGGCTTCCGATGATTTATCGGATCATCTGCGCGTGATTCATGGAAGGTTCGCCGCCGGTAAAAGCAATTTCCGTCCACGCCAGTTCCGCTCTGCGTGTTTGCCCCATAATCACGCACGTCGTCCGCTAGTATTTCAGTTCGTCGGGCTGATGCGATTAAGCAGTTCACGCATCGATGTTGGCGACAGGGGTGGGTATCTTGAACACAGGTTTGCGGGTTATGTTCGGCTTACCGTTGCTCTTTGTCTCGCCTTGCGGTCAAAGCAGGGTCTTGAACTTACCTCTATATAGTGTGTGTTATAAGAACCGGGCCTCACCTGATATATATTTTTATTAATGTGTATGCGCAATAAAACCCTTCATTCGCGCTAACGTGCAAAAGCGGGAAATCTCGTTATGTTTGCGCTAACATTACATTTCCGTACCCCAAAAGTTGTAGCCTGCGGACAAGAGCATCCACATTTTATCCCAGCGCGTCATTCCGGGTCGACCCCCTTTGATCTGGTTGATTTTCGGCGGCACAGCCGATCTGTGCCCGCCGCAGATCCTGCCGGTTTGTGTTTTTGTTTTTGTTGTTCAGATCCCGAAAACGCCCGTGATCATTGGTGCAGCCCGTACGGAAAATTGGACCGACGCAGGGCTAATCAGCAGATGATCGCGAGGCCGATTGACCGAAATTCAAACGGTGATTGCTCAGACACGACAAGCGCTCAGCTTTGAGGGTTTCATTTGACCGTCTTGAGTATGTTGCGAATTGATGCAAATGTGAAGACGGCTGGGGCCGAGGCTGGCAAAAGTTATGATCTGAGAACTAGAGCGGCATAGAGGCCTATATTTCTCACGTCTCGGCCGCGTTGTTCCGAGTGATCTGGCCGAGCGGTTTGCCAACAATGGGGCATGCATGCGTCAAACCGGATCGTGGTTGAAAGAGCCGTTCGGCCGCGACCTCAAGAACCGCGCACAGCGTTGAACGCGGACGCTGGCCAAGTATTTTTGACGAAAGCCAGATTACCGGATCGACCATTATACTGGCAAGAGACGGATTGCAAAACCTGATTGGCGTGTCGTGGATTTGGCAATATGCTGTATTGAACCTTGATGGCACAGCCAATACGTCGAATCCATCACAGATACACCGTGGCCGAAAACCTCCGGCGTCCGGGGGCAGGGTGTAGACGACGAGAATACTACGACAAGTCGGGTGCCATTTGCCGCGACATGGTGCCCAAACCAACTGATGCAACTGTTGTGTTTGATTGCGAATGGTACCCAGCCCCGACGCCCTCTGGTTTTCGCATTCCCGACCCGCCCCCGAGTGCCCGCGATGAAAGTCAGGTAGATCCGCGCGCTGGACCCTGCTACCGCATCACAAATTGCCCGTGGACAGTACTCAGGGGCAGAGCCGATGCAAGAGGCCCGAACAACCGGGTACCGTTTTACCGCCGTTGCGGAGTGATCCGCTCGCTCGCGCCCAAAGCTTTGTCGCGCTGAAACCCACCCAGCAAACTTCGATGGGCTGCGGACGCCTTCTATCTGCGCACCGGGCAAAACGCATGCCGACGCCTCGTCCGAGATTACAGTCGTGTCAAAGGAAACGCCGCATTCGATTTTCACCGAAGAACGGTGTCGTCATCGTAACGTCTGTTCGATTCCGACTGCAGCGAACGAGGGCATTACCCTTGCGTGATCACGATCAAGGAACGCCGGGACCGGGGGCATAGCGTTTGTGGATGTGCCTCTTGGATATGACATATGCCGACGCATTGCGTGCCCTAGCATGCGGTGGAACAAGGTCGACGCCTATGAAGTCTGATACATGGATGTATCCGCTGCCAACCAGCCACTGTTACATTGCGCGCTGGCTCGATGAGTGGGGCCGCAGGCCTGACGACCCGAATCATCCAGGGCTGGGAAGCACCGCAACGATTGTCCCAAAACCCTACGACACGGGTCTGATTGGCCGCAGATGCCATCGAATGATGGCGCCGTGAGCCGCGGCAATCGGCGGGAGATCTGCAATTGAAGATGACTCGAAGTATGCCGACCGCAGAAGTCCTTGCGATGGACCTCGACCAATTGCTGATCGCGGGCAGAGCTGAAAAAAAATGCAGCTCCTGTTCCCATGACCACGGTCACTTTTCCCGTGCCAGAAGAGGGACACAACGGGGCCAATCTTTGACAGTCTGCCAGCGGGGCCAACTGGATGGCGGTCGCGGGCGTGCAGATTATTGCTGGAGGGACTGAACGCTGGGGTCGCGCCGGATTCACGAGATGTCAAAACGCACGCTTTTACGCAAACCGCTTGCTGGTTTCGGGCGAGCGGCGCAGCTCCCCATGCTCTTTACGCCGTTCTATGTGACGGGTACTCGGCCGAGCGCAGAAAACGCTGTCACCGCAAATCGAATTCCAAAGCTAGCCGTTGCGTGCTGTCTGCTCGGAATGCACGGAGATATGCACACTGCATCGCTTTTCCCGCTCCATGGGCTGGAAGCCGCAATGGCCGAGGACGCGCCATGACTGTGCTCTGTCTAAATCCAATGTCGAACGGGCAGACAGATCTGGCGGCGCATCACCCTGTCGCGTCGGGTGCTTGAGGTGCGCGATTGTCAAGCATCTTGTGATTATTTCGGCGATGAAAAAACGCGCGCGGGTGGAGCAGGCGCAAAGCCTGCCGCCCCCTGAGTGGCCCCATCGGCGCCCGTATTGAACAGAGGCGACAGTTACAATTGGGCACCATGAATTCCTTGACGATTTGCGCCACTTGATGCGGCTCGTTCAGACAGCTCTATCTGTCTCTTGTCGACCACCCTCCGATCCGGACGCGCGAGTTTAGCGCGCAGCACGGCGACATGCTGTTCGATTTCTACGAAAAAACCACCTCGACTCGCCACATGATGGTTGCTCCAGGTTGAATTTGATGTCCTCCGATGTGCCTGGCTGCGTGTGACGATCGATGTTTCGATGGTGACCAAAATAAAACTGAACGGGAAGAACCGAATTGTCTACTTGCAGCACACCGCACTTCGCAATCTCGACGCGGGCCACGTGATTGGTAGGACGGCGGAAGATGTTGATGGCGGCAATCCCATCACACGCCTCGACGGTATGCGCTCCCAAATTTACGCCGGACAAACAAATCCATCGCAGCAGCAAAATCACCGATGTGGGTCAATATCGGTATCGGGGGGCTTCTGATCTGGGGCCTGCGATGGTCTGTACAGCGCTGTCTCGCCCTATCATGCCGGGCCGCGCTGCCACTTTGATCGACACGTCGACGGGCATACCATATTTCGGATATAGCCCTGCGAGGAGACTTAACGCAGAAATACCACCGCTGTGATACGTCGCCTCCAAGACATTTACCCCGATAGAGACAATGACCGAGCCGCACGCCCGCGCATGAGATGACGGAAAATGACGGCGACCCGCGACACAGTTTGCAGCGCTCAGCACCGCGCGCAGGACAAAACGTCCCGAATTTCGGATCCGATGCGGATCAAGTCTTTGGTTGTCTAAATGAGAACTCCGGGTCGGCGGACGATTACCTCTGTTCCTAGAGGAGCCCATTGGGCCTCTCGCTGAATTGAATCGCCATCGGCGCCGCTGCATTTGGATGCTTTTTCCTGCGCTGGCGGCCCCAAGCGATGGATCGCCACTTTTGCGCCGCAGCCGCATGAAAACATGCCGATGTTGCTGGCCTTTGTCGCATCTGGCACCAATCATCATTTGCTACTATGCAACACGCGCAGGTGCTAGCCGTATGACCAAGACGCTGGCGCAGCTGACCCGACTATCTGCAAACAGCTCGAAAGGAATCAAACGGAAATCCACCCTATGGACGGCACGAATGCGCCCCCTCTTAACACAGGACCCGTCGTTGGAGGGGCAGCGCACCCAATGGGCCCAGACGATTCTATCAACGTGATCCACCAGCGCACCCGCGTCGTTCCCTGCGAATGCCTGATCGCAGCCCAATGGCCAATTGAGCACTGACCTACGCACCACCACAAGCTGTTGATCGTCCAAACTGCTCGCGCAACCAGAAGCATTGATGCGCGGCAGGTCCCTAGCAGAAGCGATCTGGAAACTGATGGCTGCAAAGGCCTGACCCGGGCGCAGCTTGACCGCAAGCCCGACACCGCGATGTTTCCCGGGAACCAGCCAGTCAACGACGCTGAGCTATCCGCTGCTCGACCCTTTCACATTGGGCAGACATGACGCCTTTAGAACACCGCGTCTTCCCGTCGAGGCAGCATTCTGGGGATGTCAACTTCTTTCGATCCAATGGGAGGGTGGAACTGGCAAGGAACATGGCCAACATCGCTCCAGGCCATCGGGTCAATGCGACCGGGCACCTGCCCACAGATTAAAGAGCGCTCAACCGGCCTGGTTCGGCCTTCATCGCGAAACACGCTGACAATTGAACGATTCACAGCTTACATTTTGCCAAATAAACTCCGGGGAGTGTGAAGGGGCAAGCGCCCCTCATCCCCAAGCAGCACGCATGACGCTAATATTAATCCATTACCTTAATGTCATAGGTCACCCCAGCCCGTTTGCGCGTACGCCAAGCTTGTCGTAAACGCCGCGGGCCACAGATAGGTTCGTCTTCTGCCGTGATCCAAACGCACGGGTGTGCCCCACCCTTTTTGCTGCGCCCCAGCGCCGCCTCCACCGCTTTGATCAGGCCGCTTTGACGGCGCAGCACCTTAGTACCACACGCGCTGACGAGGAACTGGACCAAACAGGTGCGTCCAGGAAAAAAACAGTTCTTACATTTCACGCGCGCTCAGCTGACTGACAAACGGGCCTCCAACAGTAGTGGGTTAAACCAACGATGGAGCTGTCCGTTCATCATTTCCCCTGCGCCAAGATGCTACTTGATGCAGGTATGGTCTTTGCGTCCATCAACCAGCCATAGACGTTCGCGCATTTGGGCGGGTCTGAAATCGACCATTTGGTAAAAAAGGCGGCAGTAATCCGGCAAAGAGATCTTCCAAGCGCTGCGATCAGCGGCTTCCATCAGAGAGCGCTTCGTTGGTGAGATGGCTCATAGATCATGTGGTCCTTTTTCTCGTTTTACGCTCGCAGCGGTTTAATTCCTGTCGGGCGGGGTTATTCCGTCTGGCTTCCAAAATTATACTGTTTTCAAACGGTCGTGCAGAGGCTGAGTAGCGGCCAGCCGCGTCGTCCTCGCTTCTAGCTGTAACGACAGCCCAGTTTTATAGCACTTTTAAGATCGTCAGCTCGCCGCTCCTCGTTGCCGTTACCCTCGACGAAACTCATAACTTGCGCCTGCGCGGTAGCGGCTGTGTTGCGAAATCTGGTACCAGCGACACGGTGGTTACGATTGATAGTTCTCCTCACGCTCCAGCATCTCTTCAAAAATAGGCCAACCGGATCGACCCTGATCGGATCCCACCCCACGCAGCCCGACCAGTGGCCCCTATCCCCGGATCAGCCCAAGTTCCGACCCAATAGAACCTCGTGGCTGCAATACCCGCCAAATAGCCCAGGCTGTACCCAGGGGAGCCGATGACCGCACATACCCCGCTTCCCGAAACATTCGAAATAGAAATCCCGGCGTATTGTTGAACTCGTCCTGTGTCTCCTTCCCTGCCAGAAGAAAACCCGGACCTGCCATCTGCCCAGACGACAACCCCCACCGAGGCCCGCTGGCCGGCGTGCGCCGGCCATTCCCCTCCGAGGTCAACGGCACGCTGTTGATCAGGAGGAAATAAACACAACGGGGTATGGATCTGAATGACGCTGTCGAGTGGCAAACCCCGCTTAAAAGCCAGGCAAAAAAGGGCGTTTGCCAAGAGCACAGAGTGGAATTAACCGGGTTGATTTGTCCCATTTTTGCAAAGCCTAACGCATACTTAGCAAAATGATGTAGGTATGCTGCCCAGCTTCGTGGGCCAATAATGGG
>Ga0163217_1074913_pt1 | contig 11127 bp, 8 predicted proteins | sample SynspAceP_FD_185933 | JGI IMG/M metagenome (GOLD analysis project Ga0163217, IMG submission 185933) | Saline lake microbial communities from Ace Lake in Antarctica - Synechococcus sp. Ace-P (PacBio error correction) | ecosystem: Environmental > Aquatic > Non-marine Saline and Alkaline > Saline ... | reverse complement strand
GATAAGTATTTATGTACTATGGGAATGGTAATGCGCTCGGGCAGAGGTGGATCCAACTCAGATCATGGCGGAGATGTTGGGAGCAGAGGTTGCGCAAAGGCGTGGAGGATCTATGGCTCTTTTTGATGCTCCCAAGATGTTTTTCGAGGAATGCAATGTGTGCGGCATTGGCCTTTGGCAGTAGGATGCTTTTGGCAAGCAAAAAAACAAGAAAAATAATGGTGTACTTGCTGCTTTGTTTTGGAGAGGGGGAGCGTGCGCAGAAGGGAGTTTCATGAATTCGATGAATCTGTGCTTGCTTATGGCAAGTTCCAGCTGTTTTGTTGCGAAACTTTTGCCAGGGGTTATGCTATCAATTACCATTGCCATGCTGCACTGGAGAGAAAGGGGCTGGAATGGATTGAGTCTTGCTGTAGATGGGATGGATCTTTTGGCAGTGGTGATGGAGTGCTCAAAAAGAATAAAAAGCGTTAAAGAAAAAGGAAACCTATTTTCTGGTTGCGTTCGCTTCCGGGCGCATTCATGTTTGTGCCGATTGATATGAGAAAAATCGGAGTGAGGGTGGGAAAAAAGAAGATCAATTCAGTTTCAGGAATTTTTACTGAAGGAAAATCTTAGCGGTAAGAATACCCGAATCGAAAGGCAGAGATGCCAGATTCAGGAGGCGGGATCCATTTGCAGAGATGGAACTGGAAGATATTGGAACCTGACGCGTTGTTACCTCGAAACGGGAATCGATATGAGCGAGATTGATCCCAAAATAACGTTATCGGAGGCTTATCAAAGGATATTCGAGATGTATGCAAAAGGATGAAGGGTTTTCCTGTGGGCGAAGATGTGGGAATTATGGTGGGAGATTGCAGTGAGTAGGTTTGAAGGAATTTGGAGCAGATGGATTATGGATGTTCCGCCCTTCGGAATCGGATTTCGGGCAGGAATCGGAGCAGCATTGCAGGAGATGAAGCGATTGTAGAGGTGATGACGTCAATTTCAGTCTTCTTGCGATGGATCAGTTGTCATTATGCGGCGACACTTTCAGCACATGTCTGGCGGCAGTCATGTGCGGTGTGATCGAATGGGGTTGTGGCATTGGCCGGAATTGGGCTTCAGATTCCATAGTTGGGAGCCTTTCTTTGCAATGTACCTGAAGTTGATTGTTCTTCAGCAGGTACGCATTCAAGATGCGCGAGGGATGTTGATTTCGCGAGGAGGAGGTCTGATCCGGTGATCATTTTCGAATATATTTATGCTAAATTGGAGAGAATCCAGCGTTTCAGGAGCGGTGGAAAATTACAAGCCAAGTCCTTCCGGGAGGGAAAGACATTCGCTGATTACCTATGGAGGCGGGGTTTAAATGTTTGGGCTGCGAAGCCTTGGAGGTGAAGGATAGATGCCGAGGTAATCGATTTGGAGTTGTTGAGACCTTTGGATGAGGAGACTTTCCTTATTCTGTTTAGAAGGGACTCATCGGGCCCTTAGTTGTCGAAGAGAGCATGGAATCGTCAGCATTCTCCAGAGAAGTAGTTTCCAAATTATGGAAAAAGCCTTTTTCGACTTGGATGCCCTGTGAAGGACTCTGCGGGTGTGGAGGTTCCGATTTCCGTACCCAAGCATTTGGAAGTGGTTTATCCACAGTGAAGGATATTTTAGAGAAAGTCAAAATGGCTTAAAGCTGATCAGTTTCAAAGCCATTAGGAGGGGATTATGGAAGCCGGAAACTTGGTGAATGAGAAAAGCCAGGCGACGCCCTCCGGGGGGGATATTATTGGATGTGGAAACAAAAAGGCTTGATAGAATAGGAGTTTTTGATGGGGGAGCGCTGAAACTTTGTTAGAGGGGAAAGGTTCCGTAGTCTGTGTTGCCTTGAGTTAATGCCGGAAAAATGAGGAACCATTCGTTCATTTGTCCAGATGGAGAAGGCCCAAAACGGAATCATACCGATTGTGAAGTTAGAGGAAAAAATCAGAAAGAGAAATCTGATCCTGAGAAAGGTTAGATTTCTCCTTTTGCAGACGTAGCTGCGCGAATAGGATTGGATATCTTTTGTGAAGGTTACAGTCGGAGGATCGATTGTGAAAGAGTGTTTGAAAATGCATTTCTGAGGAAAAGCAATCAAGAAGTGAAAGGAAAGCAGGGAAAAAGATTCGCTGTTCAACCTGCAGGGATGCTTCTGAATCGTCGATGGCAGTTTGCCGTGCTGAGTAAGTCCACCGAGAAATGATCTTACTTTGGAAAAGGATGGACATGTCAGGGATGGATTGGATAAAAGCTGCCAATAAAGAACGTCCGGTGGAAAACGCTCTTGCAGTAGGGCGTTTTGATCAAAGCAGTAGCCAAGATGGATGAAGTTCCGGTCTCAATCCACCTGGGAATGGCTTTTCGGCGAAAATGAATGATATGCTTCGTGGTTTCTTACGTTGGAGGTATTTGTCCCGCATCTTCGGCAGATTTAAAATTAGATAGATTATGGAGACGATGGGGAATGATCTTATTCAAGAAGCTAGAGCCTTTCAATTAAGAAGCTCTGAGCTCAGTCATTACATTTACCATCCGAGTATAGGGAAGGTGGTGCGACAAAGTTTATGGCCTGATTATCCCCCGAAGTGGATTGCTCGGTTTTTGAGAATCAGTTCAACAGATTTGCCGAGATGGGTGTTGGATTCCGATCCCCGTAGTGGATGGTACTTTGCAGCAGACCATCGCGCTTACTGACGGGTGTAGGAGTATTTAGCGGCGATCAATAGTATTTTACAATCCAGAATAAATATGACAAGGGAAATCAAGAAAATAGTTTTTCAATTGTCAAGGTTGTCCCAGAGACCGTCCAGTTCCCATTGTCCAGGAGAAAATATCGGGAAGCGCATATTGATTCTTTTTTGATGTGCCTTCAGTTATGTTGAAATCCCCAGGAAAATTGATGGGATGTACTGGGGGACGTTGGACAACCAGTGCGTAATCAGTTGGGCTATTTGGATAAGAAGTTGATGGGTGTTCTGTTTAAGTTGTGCAATAAATCCTTTGCAAAGGCCATTTCTAAATTCACATTGCCCCGCAGCTTTTCCCGACTCTTTTTCAGGCAAGAGGGTTCCTTATGGCGGTAAGCCCCGGGCCCGCAAGCGAGAGGCTCGCATGATGATCTTGAATCGTTCATAGATCAGGCATGGCGGGCGGATGATCTGTGGGTCTGCGCCCAAGTATAATCTGAATACTTCTGAATAGCTAAGATTCAGAAACACCAGAGGTCAAAGGCCGTCTGCAATGTTTTGGGGTCCCGTTTGAGAATGAATTGACAGCTGAAAAGAGCGTAAGGTATCAGCCAGTCGCTCAGCTTCCCATCACTGATCTTGGTCCAATGATGCGTTAGAGGAGTTCCCAAGTATCCTCCCGAACCATGAGTCATGATGAGTTCGTCTCTTTCTTCGTGTTCTAAGCGCAGTTTTTTTTTTTTTTGGGGTTTGGCCCTTTTTGTTTTTCCCTGGGTATCATAAAGTATAAGAGGTAAATGTCGCGCCGGTGCGCTTCACTATGCTTTCAAGTGTAGTTCCCGTGTGTAAGTTCGGTTCACTCCCGTGATTTCCCCTAATCTTTGGGCGGTCTTTTTGATTTCCGGAGGTTTGGAGGGCATTCGATATAGGATGGGTTCCCGCTACAGTTGCGCTCTGAGAAGTGCAGTGCATGTTGCGCTTACTTGGGTGCGCACCTTTTTTTCTGTTCATAGTGGTTTCATGAAGCTTGGCTGACCACGACTTTGAAAGCAGCGACTTTTCTGAATTTTACTTTTGAAATAAATCTCACAGCCCCCGGCCATGTTCGTTCCCAGTGGTGGAGAGGTGAAGGATTGGGTTTTATGAATAAGATTGAGAAGGACTGCGGGCAAAGATGTATTCATTGAAGGGAGGTGGGTCTGTGTTTTCCATGTCGAAAGTAGGGATTTCTTTTTAGCTGAAAACGATTCAAAGGATGATTGATAGTTAATCTTCCCGATGATTTAGTGCTTGATAATTTTTGAAATCTTGGGAATGAATGAAAGCCTTTGATTTTTTTCCGTTATGGGAGAGCCACTTACAGTGAAAATTCAAATGAAATTGATTTAGCCTGCAAATAAGAATTAGACAGTTGATTTGGGCAAAACTAAAATTTTTCCAATCGTTTTGTTTGATCAGTTGCGGAAGGCTGGGAACCTACGGGGTAGGCGGCTTCTAGAGCATCGGGCGATTTAAGGCCGAGCGGCCGATTTGGATTTCGAGGCTGTTTTCGTAATCTCTTGGGATAGTTATTGACGCAAGCGGTGGGGTATATGACCTGTGAGGAGAAATGTCTTATATTCGGACATAAAGATTTTGGGGATTTGGCCCACCTTGTTCTGAGCATGAACTGGGTGGGCGATGTTTATTCGCTTATGGCTTTGACTTTGAGGATTGATCGTTTTGAAGTGGGACAAAAGTGAAGCAGAGATTGATCTGTGCATGTGCCCATTCCTGAATGGAGATTGGCACCCGCTTGCTTTTCAACTGATGTTATGGACTAGAAGGAAAAGTTGGAGATTCCAGGAGGTCTGTGCCAACGAGAAATGGAGAGTATGCGCTAATTGGCCGAGATGCAATTTTGGTATTGAATTTTGGAGTAGTGATTTCTGGATAGGCGTTTAGCCGTTATAATTCAGCTTCAGCGTGAGTTCGGTCATCATTTCAAGAATTGATTTCGGGATCAAAACAGGCAGAGGTCTCGTGGCATACCTATCAGTTGGCTTCCCCCCCCGGTACAATCGTCTGATCATTCCTTGATAAGTGCGGTAGCCTAATTTCGTCTGAAATTGGATGAACCGTTTTTTTCCCCGATGCGACTCGGACTTTCGCGCATGTCCGGGGTTTGGAGGTATGTGAAAAGAGATTTAATGGCTGTTTTGATGCCTGGACAATATTCACACCAGTACTTTCGCCATTGCTTACCCATTACCCCGTAAAAGTGAGTGCTGTACAATCTATTTAGGATGACTGGTTCCTGATTCTCGAAAAGGCATGGCTTCAACTTCCCCAAATCGGTTCTTTCTTGAGGGTCGATTGGTTTTGATGGGAAGTTTAGGTAGCTTCCGGAATGAGATAGGGTTTTTTCCCCCTTAAAGTTTGGCAAGTCTGTAATAACCTTTGTTGATTTCGGGAACACTGACTAAAACGTTTGGCAGATGTCGTTGTTAGTTGTCCGATGCTAAACTATCATGATGGAATATAAGAGTTTGTTTGTCGGTACCTTCTGTGTGTAGGCTGTTAGGCGAGGGATGGGTGATCAAAAGTTTAGATTCAGGCTGGAATTGTTGTTTCATCCGGTTTTCGGTTGGCAGTTAAGGGCAATGTACTTAGATATTACTTGCATCATTCCGCTAAACAATTCCTTTGTTTTGGATTTGCTTTCCTTAGTCTAATCCAAAATTCAATCAACCCCAATCAATGTTTTCTTCGAGTGGAAATGAGGAGTGCCAGCGTATTTTTAGAGTTATCCGAATCGTGTGTATGAAAAAAGCCGAGAAGTATCAAGTCGAATGATGGAAAAGGACGGCTGGCCAATCCGCTATGGATTTTTTGTATTGTGGAGGGGTAAGGAAAGATTTATTGGACGCGCATTTATTATTCCCGGTATTCCTGGAAGGGAAAGCGATTTATTCCGAGTCTTATTGTCACGTCGAAAGAGCTCAGGGTGCGGGTAATTACTTTTTTGATGGTTATGGCCAAAGTTGAGAGGTTGCACAGTATGATGTGGCAGTATGGATTGGGAATGAGCCTGCCAATTAATGTTTTACAAAAAATGACTACAAGCAACCCTAGAGGAGGCTGGCTGATGGCATCTTAGGACTATGAGTCAGATTTATAATGGTAACAAAAAGGAGGCATTATGTGGCCTTTTTGATTTAATAGCATTTTTCGTATGATTCACGTTGTTTGAGCTTCTCGGGTGACGCTTTAATCGTGCGTGTGATTCTGTTATCCCCCCGATGCGGCCGGTGATTGACAAATTGCCATTTTTCTGCAGGTTTCTATAGTTCCTTGTACACAATTCCCTACAGCGAAGATCCATCCCAATTGGTAAGAGTTATTTCACTGGCCTTTGAGGACTTTCAACGATTCTTCCGGAATGCTTTTTTGACATTTGTCTTCCAGGCTTTGGAGTACCCCGGTATTTGGAGCCTGATTCATAGTTACGAACCTTCCAGGTGCCTTGAACTTTTATCCTCGAAATGATCATTTTACCTGGGCTTCCTCATACCTGCGAATACGATCATAATTGAACTTCACCTGCTGCGTATAGGCCTTTACTAATCTCCAGAGTATCTGACTCCTCATCTGCGGATTAAGGCGCCTGATGCTTTACCTGAGCGGCATTCGAAAATGCCGGTGGTGACGCCTGCCATATTCGAGTGGTGCAGTAGATCAGGGTCCAACGCCCCACTGTAACTGCATCTGCTCTGATTCTTGCAAGCATTGTGTTCGGTGTGCATATTTCCTCAATTACTTCCAGTAGGAAGTGTCTTTGATTTCCGGAGGTATCAATTACTGCCTTGGAATGACCGTGTGCAGTATCCGATAATACGAATCCTCCCAGCGTTTTTTAAGAGTGTTATGTGCCGCGATATTTGCTGGTCCATCGTGCCGCTTCGAACGCGGAGTCTACCATATTTCATCTTACAGGGGTATGTTTGTCTTTTCCGCTTGGATTCTTTATAGTGGATTCCATCCCCGGTAACTTATTTTCGTATCTACGATGGTAAATGTCTCCGATTTCTTATATTCTGAGATTTCTCGCCTTTTAAGGATTACCTTGATTTGGCGTATAAGTTTTCGGTGCTATCTCCGATGGGTTCGTTTTGTCCTTGATAATCGAAGATCTTATTGGTGATTTGCTTTTGAATTTGTTTTGATACAACCGGTATTTCCACATGAGAATTCGCATGATAGCTTCCCCCGGCATCTTTACAAAGGATCGATATTGAGTTGTGATTGGGTCTTAATTCCCGCCTGAGGTCGGCTTTACTTTTCACTTGAGCGTGTGCTCGTGGTTTCATATTTTGGAATAAATCAGACCCCTTCCAAGCTATAGCCATTTGCCCAATTCGGATTTCGGTTACAGTTTCATGAGCGGACAAGGGTGTTTAATCTTATTTTTTGGTGAGTGTGGGTTGAGTATCCAGTGTTCTGGGAAGACTCTGATTACTTGGGATAAAAGCACGTATGTAGGTGACGTGCTTCGTAGAGGAAGCTTATCGGAATTCTTTATGGCATTTGGTATAGGTACCCTATTTGCGCAGTTATTACAAAATCTGAAGCTGGACCAGGACCGCCAATTTATTCGATAGCCCGGTATAGTTGTTGGAAGACCCTAAATTTTGAGATGCGTACTTAAAATACTTCCTTGTAAATTATCCAAAGGTTCTGAACTCATAAGAAATAAACGACCGAGTGACATTTTTCCAGCTCATTTTAAAAAGTTACCGCTGCGCCCCGTAGTACTTGCAAGGCTGTTCCTAGAATGGAAACTCCCCCGAGATTGTCCTCGCTTTTGCCAGGCTAAAGGTTAACCTTTGTCCTCTTGTTGCAGCCCCGTTGTGATTAGTTGCCCGCATATAGCTCATATCTGCGTCAGGGAAGATGATGGCTGTTGAATGCTTAGTTGTATACTTTGGGGTGTTTTTAGCTTGGAGTCAACAGGGAAGATAAATGAGCAGAGGTTGAGAGATAGTATTCCCATGGTTCGAAATTGCACCGTCGATTTGGGTTGGAATGTTAAAGGTGGGATTGTTTTGCCTGATGGCTGATAGCTGATCGAGTTTCCCGGCTGAATTAATTAATCAGTCCCGAAATTGATTTTTACGCCTTTCCCGAGTTGGGGCAATATCAGCCAGTATCCAGCAATTGTCCAAAATTAATAGTGTGGAGGATGGATTTTAAACGGTTTGTCAAAATTCCCCAATAATTCGCGCGATCCAAGTGGGAGATCGAAGGGCGAGAAAACAAGAGTTAAACAACCCGAATCCGCAAGTAGCCCGGTTTCTTTGGGAGTTCCAGTACATTTCGGATCATAAGTGATGAGGATTTTCTTAAATGAATTACACGAAAAATGTATATCGTTAGCTGTTGTGCCCTAAAAAGTGAAAACCAGCAGGAGCAGATCAACGATTTTATTTTTCGCGGTTATTGCCATCATTAGATCCACATACCGGGATAGATAAAACAAGGTAGTTGAATCCAGCCTGGCTAAGACCGTTTCCTTTACAAAGTATTTTGACATTGCTTAAGTGTCCAAACACCCTGTGAATTCCACAGAACGCTTGTGAAAGAAAAGTATAGGCAGATAAGCAACTACAGAAGGAAGTATAACAATGTTTCTGTATAAACGAAAGTAGATCCGAGCTTAAAGGGTAAGGAATTTGAGATGGAAATAAGTTCTAAGTCCAAGGAAATGTTTAAAACGTGATTTACTATTATTTTTGGAATCAGAAGCTTAGTTCCTTACTTTTTTCTTTGGAACCTGGCATGTAGAATCATTCAGAGCACTTTCATGAGCAAGATTTTTTGATCTTGATATTCAATCTTGTTCTGATCTTGAGCCAAAATGTGGCTAGTGTCTGATTTCGAAGGAATGTACAGGTGGATACCAGTCTGTCACTGGCTCACCTGTTGGGGGCTTGAGAATTTTTGCTGGTCTTCGAATTTCTTATTGATTCTTCGCTGCAATTTCAGTTTGGTGTCAGGATTTCTCCGAGAACCAGTCAGAGGCAGGGCATCTAAGCGGGAGTTGTGCTGTCTCTTTGAGTCGCTTGATGGTTTAGAACTTCCCGATCACTTCGTCGATTGATGTTACTCTATAGCTCGAGCTTAGTTTGTGGAGTTTTCCACTCCTCCAATCCATCGAGGACTTTTCCGTTTTCTGCATAACGCAGCAGATGAAGTGATTGCTCTGCCCTGCCGGCTCGTTAGCGCATTTCCAGTCCGCCGCGAGTGCAAGACATGGCGATGCTCTTTGAATTTCGATGGCTTCTTTAAAGCTGGAATTTTAACATAGTTCGCTCAATCCAAATTAATGGATCAGGTAGCTGTTGGTAATGTGGTGGCGATGTTGTCTTCGCAAAGTCGATTTTCAGTCGTTCCGAGTTATTTTTAAGTTTCACGAGCACGGATTGAGCTTCTTGGTTTGAGTGGATGGATTTATTTTCATGCCGCAAGTTTTTGTTGCTATTCAAACAACGAATCCGGGACGGAGTTCGGTTTTGCCGGATGTTTTAGTTCTCGTATTTTCTTTGAGTTGTCAGCATTGTCGCGCAACTCTTCAAGGGGGAAGGATGCCCCTGCAGTCACAATAGGTAGCCGAAAGATCTGGTAATCTTTTGGAGGACTCAGTAGTTGATCAATCTCCCCCAGGACATCTATGGTTCTCTGCATAATGAGCCGATCTCTAGCACCTTTTGGGTTGATTTAGGTGCGCTAGATGACTTTATCGGCGTTATGTTCCCTTCTTTCCGAAAATTGCTTGCCAAGGGTTAACTCCGCGGGTGGTGATTGTATGTGCTTAGTGGAATTATTCTCACAAAGGTTGGAATTTTTTCGGTTGTTCTGATTTAGATTAGGTGAAGCCTAGGTCCCCCATCGGGATTCATCGCGCTGATATGCCGGAGCCGAGATCAGTGAGATTTCTAGAAGTTCTTGTAGTTTTCAAAGGAAGTCGGAGCCAATATTGTCAGTTCGACTTGGGTAGAGATGTGTTGTAACCGAAATTGATCAGATTTGCCTGAGTTCTATTGAGCCATTATTTGCCTGTACCGCAAAGTAAATCCAACGGTTTCCCATCACCTTGCGAATCTTTATTTATTGGATTGGCGATTGAGAGGCAATATGCAAAGGGGATTGAATTGTTAATACGCGTCGATCGTTCCTTTTTAGATTCTCGCTGTAAGAATGAGTTGAAGGGATTTTTCGCTTATTCATCTTTTGATAAAAGCACCGCGAGACCCCTTGTTTTTAGTAGCTTGAGGTAAAAAATTGGTTTGGGATTCTTGGTGTTCTTGTCAAGTTTGAATTATAAAAATGAAGCAGCGAAGCCTTCTCTGCCTGCAAACTCTGGGAAGTTGGTTGTTTCAATGACCATTTTCTCCCTGTCCAACTTGAACCAATATCGGCCTGATAGCTGGTTGAATATTCGGATCAAAATCGATTGAAAATCTCCTTGGAATTCTGCCGTAAGCTCCATCATCCCAATCCAAATTTTTAGAATCTGATGAGCAGGTATTGTCCGAAAGCAAATAAGAGTAGCGAGTTTAACTTTTTTTCATAGGAGTAAAAATTTAGGTTTGCTACTTTTACGCTATCAAAAGTCAAATGGATTACACCGATGTCCTTTTCGATTAGGTTAAAAAAAGGGTTCGCGCCTAAATTAGATGCACAAGAAGCTGAAAGTTCTAGTTAATTGGTTTGGAGTATTTTTAGGTTTAGGGTCCCCCGCGATTGATGCATTTTTTGGAGGAAAAGGACTTACCGGGAAAACTGTTGCAGATTTGAAATCGATGAAGAGCGGGGACCAAATCCATATAGTTAGGCCAAGGTCCTTTTTACGGACATGATTTTTAGTGTAATCCTTCCCGCTGATTCCGCCCAATGAAATGAGGTTGGTTCATTTGATCTCCAAGGAAATAGGGGCGGCTTATGGTTTTGGTATTGGACGGGGCGGTGTGCTCCCAATTTTCTTGCTTGGAAATGATGCCGGAAATGTTATGGCTTGGATATATCCAACCCCGGAAGCGTCACGAGATTGCAGAAGAAGGGGAAGCAAAATTGGTGCATTTGCCTCATGGTATTTTTGAGATGGTATATTTTTTGAGGGACTGCCAGCGCTTGGAGGGTTTGGATTTTTGGTTTAAAAAAGTGAATTCCCCCGGGCCCTTTACAGATTCCTTTTGAAGCAGAGGGGAAAATTACAGGAAAAATTTTTTTGCAACGGAATGGTTCTTGGGGGGATTTTTTTTGGAGGGCCGGGGGGGGGGGGGGGAAATTTGGCCCGCACCTTTTTTTTTTTTGGTTTTTTTTTTCCAAGATTTTTAAATGGGGAACCCCTTGGTTTTTTTTTAACAAAATTTCTCTCTTCTTT
>Ga0163217_1068568_pt1 | contig 11127 bp, 7 predicted proteins | sample SynspAceP_FD_185933 | JGI IMG/M metagenome (GOLD analysis project Ga0163217, IMG submission 185933) | Saline lake microbial communities from Ace Lake in Antarctica - Synechococcus sp. Ace-P (PacBio error correction) | ecosystem: Environmental > Aquatic > Non-marine Saline and Alkaline > Saline ... | reverse complement strand
TAATTTTGATGGTTTGAAAGGACAAACGTTTTGATTTTGATAGGACCTGTTCGGCCACAGGGTTTTTGGGGTCTGTTGTTCCAGAACAATAATGCCACTTTTACGATCAGAGGATGGGAAGTTATTTTTGGCCATTTTTGATCCAGATTTTTCTTCATGGTTCGGTTTAATCGATTTATGATAGGCAAGGGGTGGTTACAAATATGAGATCTCGGATTTCTTATATGTTGGTTAGGTAGAGAGGTTTGGTGGTTTTGGGGCTATACGGGATAATGAACTTTATAAATCAAGGTGTATGATGACTATACCCTCTTTCTGTTGATTTATTCTGAACCATACTGGATGGTTTGGGGAACACTGGGAGTGAATAATGAGGATGTAAATGAGGAATGGGCTGTAAACGGATGGTCATCTTGGAGGGAACGGCGACTCAGGATTATGGAACAATGCGTTACATTATCAACCGGATTAAATTTAATGCCTTCTTTTAAGGGATTTGTATGTCCCATGGTGTGGCGTGGGTGTTGAAAGAAGATTATGTTTCGACGCAATGACACATCTTTTGGGTGGTTTTCGCACCAGGAAATCATCTTCCTTTTCAAGGTCATTTAGATTATTTTAGAGATACCGGAGATATTATAAGGGCGGAAATAGGTGAGCAATAAGTAATCTTGGGACGCATATTTTCCAAGCTTATATAAATTGTCAAACATTAAGACGAATGTTGTACTCCGATAGTTGGCAAAATGGGGGCTATTTGCGATTGAAAATGTACAATGGGTATTAACTTCCCAGGTTAAAGTTTTTGGAAAAATTTGAATTTATCGCCCCCAGTAGATTATATACTTGTCAGGAAAACCTTTAATTTTTCTAGTTCTGTTGGTATTGCCCCTCACGGCATTCGTAATTGGGGGCGGAAACTATGGTGCAGATGAATTATCTCAATCGGATTAAAGTTCTTATTAAATTGTTATCTAAAAATTAATTCGATAGATTATTGAGTATAAATTTTAAATATTAAGGCTGAACAATGATAACTGTTCGTTTTTTGATTTGTATTGTTTTTCTTTTCAATTTGTTTGTGCGTTGCATTTTTGTGTGGTGTGAAGGCAGGTCTGATTAAATGCGGTGCTTTGTATTATTAGATTTCTATGGCTTCTTATTCCAAGTCTTTTTCATTTTGTTCTTAAATTCTTTGCCACCTCATTTTGTTTAATATCCGGTTGACCTTTCCGGCCCGATGGCATTTTCGTTGGGTCGTATTTTCCCAGGTCATACTGACCTTTATTTGTTGTTTTTTCAAGGTTGGTTGATATTTTTCCATTGCTTGCAATATTTGGCCAATCCCTGTCGGAATGGTGTATCCAATAGTCGGTTTTATGAACTCCTGTTTGTAATGCATTTTTCCGGCTTCCAGCGAAACATTTGGCTAGGGAGCTGTACGTTATAGCACTATTTTCTTTGGAATAGATCTTGTGTCAAGGCAGGGTAGGATGGGTTGGTTTATTTCCTATTTAAGTTATTACTGGACCAGATGGCTTCCGGCTCTATTTCAACGTTTGTGACAGGTTCTTGTGTTTTCTAAAACGATGATGGGTTCTGTTTGTATGTGATAGGCTCGCTTTGGTTTTTCAATAGGTTGGCGTAATATCTTAAAGAGTTTTCCCCTGGCCTATATTTAGAATCGAGGAAGTTCCTCTTGAGTAGGTAGGTATACTTTTTCTTGTACCTAATTTGGCATGAGCCGCGTATATTTACGCCCGCACTTAACCTGTTTGGGCATAGATTGCTTGTGGGGCCCTTGATTTTGACTGATTGTTTAGTAACTGTCTGTTTCGGTGAGTAAATCAAGGTGATAGTTTTTTGTATTTTTCTTTGTAGTGGTCCCCCGATAACCGGGTGTGTAATTTTTTGATTTGGATGTTACTTCTTTTTCTGCCATTCAACGGATATCGAGATGATAGCCTTTCTTGTCCCCCGCTTCCGTCCCCCGGCAAGGGTTTGCCGAGCTTCTGTTTCTCGAGCAATCTTTACTGTGCTTCCTAATCAAGTATTTTTTGGTTCAGGTGTTTTGGCGCATAGATTATAGGGTGATGTTCCCAATTCCCAAGTTACATTTTCTTAACCATTTTGGTACCGTTGGGTTCCTTGAAATACCATATTTTGGGCCTTGATTGAGCTTTGGTAAGAGTCTTGCTCATTTCTTCACTATTTGAAGTTAAGATGGATATCCTTTTTTGGGTCGCCTGGTTACCCCACATTTTCTTGATGTTTTCATTCTTAAGTTTTTAGTGTATCCACTATTTTCAGGATCGGGACAATATATAATCCTTAAAAAAATCATGAAAATATATTATATATATTGGCATTTCTTTTGGTTTTGCCATTTTCAATTTGATGTGTGAGGTTTTATTGAATCACCCGAAGACAAATTTCAGTGAATGGTTCTTTAGCCTCCAAGACATAGAAATTTAAGTGTAAAGTTTTTATGCTTTCTTCAGCCTGGAGTGGAATTTACCTCTTTGAGAATTTTGACAACTTATACAACGTATCCAATTCAAGTTATAAATCGTGGTATAGGGCTAGTACGGACAGTGGATTATTGCATGGGATGTTTAGTGAGAGTATTATATATTCTATTTTGTATTGTAGGATCTGTCCCCGTTGGGATGAGTTTAGTCTATGGTACCAATCATGTTTTACGGGAGCACTCTCTCTCTCTGTAGGGGCATTTGGTTCTCATTTTCAATCTGCTCTTTAACTAACATCGGGGATTACATATCGTACCACTATTTCTGTGTGAGAAATTGTTGGACGAATCCTTAGACGGAAGGTTGTGGACTTTATTATCTCGATTTGGATAGGGCAATGATACTGGGGTTCGATCCAGTTCTGGAATTCCGGCTTATAAAGAACGGTTCTTGCTTTATTCGCGTAAGCTTTTGTTGAGGGTTACCTTGGCAGAGTATCATGAAGGAGATGTATTTGGAACTTCTGGAGCGATGCGAATAGCTATTTTCAAAAAGCGGTATTCGCCGGAGAGGAGTTGTAAATGGGAACTACACAAAAAAAGGTATTTTCCCCCAATAGGGTAATCTGATATGGACTTTAATTGTTTGGAATGATATATTGTCATATTGATGAAGTTCCTATTTTATAGATTTGGCAATGTGCCGCTGAACAAATGGGTCAGAACTAGTTTTATACACAGAGGACCAGAGATATTGGAGCTACTGGTCGTGGTTTCTTATTTGGGTAAGATGAATATGCCTATTGATTATTTAGCTTGGCTGCAACTACGAAGGGTATGACTTCCTTACCAAATAGTTGATGTGTGGATCCTATTATGAAGGCTACATTCTGGGGTTACCAGGTGACTTAGGGTAGCCAGCGAAATTCAATTATTTAACACCATTTGTAGATGGTGGGGTAGGGAATCGGCCGGTACGGGCTTTCAATGAAAAGTTAATCCTATCACCGGCAGAGGTGCGATTTTGGCGGACGAAGTGAATGGCGTATTATTATTTGGGTATGGTGAGGTTTTATCTGAATTATGCTGAGGCAAGTATGATTGGATGGATACTTTAGCTCTTTGTCAACTTAATTTATTAAGGGAGCAGAGTTGGCTGGCCAATATTCTTCTGTTACCACACAGGCTAATTACGGTTGCAAATTTTAGACCTTGGTAGCTAGCGATGCCGTGTATGCCATTGGATGGAAGAGGGGTTGGAACTTTGCATTGGTAAGGACGATTGGATATAACGTTGGCAGCATGCTTTGTTTAAGGAAAGGTCTCTGGGATATCTTTTTTGATCGGAGTTTCCTCATATTTTATACCCAGTAGATGTAATGGTTTTATTGATTTTTCCAAAATGAATTGCCTACGGTTTATGGGTTCAGGAGAATCAAGTTATTTCCTTCCTCCTTCCTTTCAGATGAGTTGTTGATTAAATCGAACTTCCCAAACCTGGTGGTGAAGGATATTGCTGAAATGTTACCTTGAAAATGCCACTAAATCCCCCGCCCCCACGCATTTAAGCGGATCAAGCCAATTGTTGTGGTTATGCAAAGATTGTAGTTAGGTTATTAAAAAGGAGGATTCTAATTTTTCACCCCCTGACCCTGTTGCCTAAAGTTTATTTTTGCAATTTTGCCGATTTATGCGATGTTTGTGCTTCTGTTTAAAATAGTTTCAGGTAGTTTAGTTGAGCGATATAGTGTTTTGCGATGGTTTTGTTTGGAACGCCTTAAATTCCTGTATTTGTTTTTCATACTTTTGTACCAATGTGCCAGTTTTGTAAGGCGGTCTCTTGGACGTTGCCGTATTTTGATTGTTCTGAAGCCTCTGGACCAGGTAAGAATCTTTTATCGGGTATTGAGTTCGACATATCTCTTCTTGCGGTTGGTTCTCTGTTCGTTTTTGGGCCTGTCAGTAATACCTGCTGCGGGCCTGTTGCTTTTTGTATCGTTTATCGAATTTTTTGGGAGAATGTACTGTTCTTTTGCCTTGGCTGTTTTTCTTTTCTTTTCCAGGTTATTGGTCCCATCCTTGGTGGTTTGATCGGGGATTTTTTGTCTGAAGAGCTCTTAAGGGAAGTTTTTGTATGGAGCGATCGGGGACCTGTTTTGCCGGGGAGCACTTTTTGGCAATAGGTCTTTCATCGGTTTGCCATATTCCAGGGTGATCTCACTTTGACCTTGGCCCCTTTTCCTATGGCGTATCTTCATTAATTGTTCTATGATCCGGTTCCACTGGTACCTCGGAAGAATATGGGCCACTTATGGATCCTTTTTCTTGCTTGGCTTTTGTTTTGGTGATATCGTATAGGAGCTCCCCTTGGAGAGTGCCGTTTCGTCAATGGGACAAGATTGGCCCGATTTATCGGAAGATGAGCATTGTTTGGCATGTCCTTTTGTTCCCATCTTAAAAATCGCTCAAGTAATCCTTGTACTGTCGCTGGAGTTTTTCCCGTCCGATCCCCATGAAAAGGCCGTATGGTGCGGCAGTCCGAAGCCTTTAGTTCGACCAAGTACTTTTAAAAAGGCGCGAACTCGATTGGTCATCCGTGTTCCTGTGCTACAGATCCCATCTCTCTGGACTTTTCGTTGGTTGCGCTTCTCAGCACGGCAGGGCTTTGTGTGAGGTAGACGATTCTTCCCTTTCAATTGAAGTCCTGGACGGCTATCTCTTTATGAAAACATGGGCTATTAAATGCGATGTTTTTTTCTTTAGGGGTGGCTTTTTTCTTCAAAATATAGATGGAGCGTCCTTTCCGTTTTATTGGGGCAGGTCGAGTTTGCGTTATTACATAGTTCTGGTAGTATAAGCTTTATAGGTCCAAGTATTCAATGCCGATCGTTTCTTGCAAGATCGGCGGTCAGTGACAATTGTTGTTTAGCAAAAATTGTGGTAATCTTAATAGGAGATTCTACTTTGTACACCTCTAATGAGCTATAAAAAGCTTTTTTTAGCATTATGATTCGCGGATGCGTTTGTACTTCTATTTATAAATTAGTTTGGATCGATCTATTAATTGAGGATTAGTGTTTGGCAGATTGTATTGAAGGCCTTGTGAGCCCGTGTTTTTCTACGTGCCTTGTCCTATGTGCCAAGCTTTGTATATTGCTATTTGTTATGAAGTTGCGTATTGAAATTGTTCCCTTGCCCCTGTGCCAGGTCCCCGAAGGCCCCGACCTTTTATTATGGGGGGATATTGATCGAAAATTATTTTGCTTCTTTCGATTGGTTTGCGTCATTGTTGGGATTTTATAAGGAGGTATTGTATTCTGTCTTATATGCTGTTTCCTTGGTGTTGTCCCATTGCTGAGACTTTCTTTTTGGGCGAATGTTTGCGTTTCTTTGGCCCTTGCCTGTTTTTTAATCTGTCGTTTTCCGGTTTATGGCGCTCCTGTGCTGTCTCCTTGATTATATAGAGTGAGATTCCAGTTGCCACGCTCTCTGACGTTGGGAACCTGTTCCGTCACTGTTCGGCTTTGGGAAAGCATTGTTTGGCGATGGTACTTTCATGTGAGAGTTGGCCTATTCAGCGGTTGCCTTTGACTCGGATTCTTTTCTTTGGTGCCGTATCTTTCAGCGAGTTGCTCTACTGTTCGGCCTCCCGCCGCTCTCGCGTGCCGGGAGATATGGCTACTATTAGACTGCTTTTTGCCTTTGGGCCTTTGTATCTCTGGCTGATATATGGTGGCTCTCGCTTTTCCCCTCTGGAGAGGGCGTTCGTCAATGGACATGATTATCCTGGTCCTTGCTCAGGAAATATTGAGCTACTCTCTGGCATGTTTTCGGTCTCTCTTCATTGTTGAACTCGCGTTAGTTAATCACTGAAACTGTCGTTTAGTCTAGTTTTTGCTCTCGGTTGACCATTTGACAGCCGCATATGGGAATGATAAGACGATTTATGCAGTATTAGCTTTCGTGCTGACCCCAAGTTGACTTATATAAATGATGCATGTCGAACTCTACGCCCTGTGTCCTTGCCTGAACTGATCCGATCTCTTTGTCATCGCTGCGTCCGTGGCCTTCTTTTCGCGCGGCGGGCTGTCCTTATGTCGGACGCTAATCACCGAGTATGTTAATTGGGAAACTCCGTGCGCTCTCGCGTGTTCTATTTTAGGAAACGTGTGTGTGTAGTGCGTGCTTCCTCTTAGGGGTATTTCATTTTTTTTCTTCATAAATAAAATATTGAAGCGTATATTCTTTGTTTATGGGCGACCTCAGGTCGAAGTGGGTTATTATAGTTTTCGTGTGCTTTCTATGGTTTATAGATATTTCCAATGTTGAGTCGTTTTTTTTTCAAAGTTCTTAGTATATCAGTCTTGTGTGCTACCACTTTTTATCTTGACTTTCGATCGGCTTCCTAGTCTTCCTAATTCACGACTCACTAACTTTTGATCTTTGTGATTCCGATAGGGCTATCTATCCTTCAATTTCACACCACTGATAATCGGGTATCTGAGTACTCATTTCAAGGTAACATTCCTTTATTGAATAGTTGTTTTGTTATGTTAGACTATGTGTTTGTCTCTTTTACGTTGGCATTGTTATTTGATAAGTAAACTACATAAAATAGGAGATGGATTATCCCCAATTGGGTTTTTCAAATTTCAATGGTATTATTTATTGTATTATTTAAATTATATGATGACTTAATATCAAGCGTGTTTTTCTAATATGGTCATTAATATCTAGTTGGGGGACGATTCCAAGCATAAAAATACTGTTAACGAACGCGAATATTCGTCCTTATTTTTATGGATGGACTTAGGGTATGGGCTATTTGGAACCTATGGGCTAGGGGTATAATAACCGGCATTTGGGGATTAAAATGGTCTCAGGAGGCTATGAGGTTTATAATTTTATATGGGGGGGGCTTTTTTTTGGGAAGGGGGGGGGCCCCCCCCAAAAAATAAAAAAAGTGTGCAAGTGTTCCAGGCAGGTTTATTGGACTGGGTGCTTATCCTAACAGGAAGTAGGCATATATGGGAGTCCTATTTCCTAATTGGAAAAAGGCCTGAATTACCAATGAAATTCCGTTAGTGAAATGCTTAAGATAAAGGATATGGCCAACTGCATATTTTGGCAATGGCATTTGGGCGTTTCCAAATCTTTTCTACCACTTACATGATTTTGGGACGAATTCACCGGTCTTCCCTATCTAATTGATATGTGGCCAGTAGGATTTCGAGGGAAAGCAGATTTCGACACGTTCAATTGGAGGAAAAGGCGTTTCCCCAATACTTTGATTGAGGGAATGAAGGTTAGGGAAATTACAACACTTGACCCAATCAGAGCTTAACCACTATTTACACGGAAAGGCAGTGAGCTTTATTTGTTAAAAATAAAGAGAAACCATTTTTTTTCGTTTTTATGTTTTCTCATTCAAGCCATGTTCAGATTGCAGTATCTGATAAATTCAAAGGAAAGCAAAATAGGTCTTTATTGTCTTATGATGGGAATTTGGACTTGGTCGGTAGGCAATTTAAAGGGCCTTTAAGGATAATGGCTAGATTGAAAATACGGGTAATTTCTTCAAGTGATAATGGCCATGGCTAATTTGGAAATCATGCCGGATCAAGTGGGGGATTGCGAGGGCAAAAGGAAACCAGTTAGGGAAGGTGGTCACGTGAACCGTGTATTTAATGAGATTGGGCCGAGTGTTATTCCGGAGTGCTACTTTGTAATAATATGGCATTCCACCCTAGATATATTACCTACGAATTTAAACCTTAACTGGGGGAAAAATTGCGAGCCATAAAATAGATTGGATGTAACATTTTTCGTTACTTCAAGGGAGAGTGATGCTATCCAGAGTCATTTTATTTTTTATTATGGGACGTAATAATTTTTGGAAGCTTCGGAAAGATAATTGGGAATTAGTATTATCCCACATAACATAGGTATAATAGGGAGTAGTTTACAGGTAATGATGGTTTTCGGATCTACATTCCAAGCTGATTTTAATTTCTTTGCGCTATATGACTCAGGCGAGATCCAGGGATATTTATGATGTTAAAGTGCTTTACCCTGAGGTTGTCGAAGAACTAAAAACATTGGGAGAAGTTGCCAGAAAGATTTAGGCGATTTGATCTTCCGGGGGAAGACTGGTGGAAATATAAGACTGCTGGAAGTTTTAATAGGATTGAATATATTATGATTGAAGGACTTGCCAAGACACTTTTTATTTGTTCTATTCAATAATGGTGATGAGCTGTGACAGACTATATACAAAAAACGACTCTCCTAATTATGGCTGACGATTTGGGTTATTGGGTTTTTGGGGGCTTGATGGTGGTACAAGTTACCAAATCCTAACTTGACCAACTTGCGTCGGGAGGGCATTGAGATTTGATCATGTTATTCCACACACTTTGTACTCCTTCCCGGTACAGATGAATGACGGGAAAGTATAATAATCGAAATTTATCGGTTTTGGATTATTGGATCCCAGGAAAAACATTTGGACATTTTATGCAGAAGCAGGAGTATGCACCTATGTGCTGGAAAAATTGGCAGTGGTTAGGGAATTCCATTCAACGTAACATTGGCTGGCATAAGATGGACAAACTCCCTGAAAAAGCGGATTTGTGACTATTGTTATTTGCAAATATAGGACAGCAAGGGGTCACGGGTACAAAGAGGATCAGAATTGAAGTATCTAATAAAGGATAACACATTAACGTCTCATAGGCGTAAATAGCTTCTATAGATCATAGAGTTTTTCGCTCGCATTATATTTACCGACTTATCTGTAGAATGAATGAGATAAGATTCTACCGTGTGTGTTCTATTTACTATCCGATGGTCTGACCCACCGACCCTTTTGTATAACTCCCTAATTAAGGTTGATTTCAGATTTCGATTCCAAATCAAAAATTAACACGACCTCCGCTTATTTCGGAGAAATGGTGGTTTATGGCATGATTATCGGAAGGATTGTTAAAAAACAGATGAAACTCGGATTCGTTTGAAATACACTCATTCTTTTTGTTGGTTGATAATGGTTCTGACAATGATGTTAGTTTCCATGTCAACGGTACTTATTAAAAGGAAATAAGGTTTACTACGATGCTGGCACCCATGTTCCATTAATTAGCCATTGGAAAGGTTAAAATTGCTCTAATAGTGTAATGACATTTAATGATTTTAACAGATTTCTTGCCAAACTTCTGTTGACTTAACAGTAACTTAAAGAATAAGCCTGTCTTTGGACGGGCTTGTTTTATCACAATTAATTTGGCGATATTCCATTTCACGTGATTTGATAGTGCATTATGATCCAATATGGGGCAATTTTTAAAGGCCAGAAATATGTTCGAATAAAAATGGAAAGCTTTATGACAATGGCGAATTTTGTTTGGAACAAAGATATTTTAGGAAGCCAAAGTCCATTCCAAAAGCCTATCTCTCAAGAAGAGTTCAGAACAACTTGAACAATTTAAGGAAGTATAAATAGTTATAAATGATTGCCAGTTTGCCAAAGTTTAATATTTATATGGCCCTGAATGTTTAAATGCACAGCCCCAGTATAAATCATTTTATTTCGATTTAAAGATTAGTAAATTTGAGTTAGTTTTAGTTGATAAAGGGAACATTGGGAAAACTGTTGTTCTTTTTTTTATACCATTAAAATGGAATTGAAAGCGTTACTTTGAAGTAAAAACGACAGGTGCACACACCCTCACCAAGTGTTGCCTAGTGCCACACCTCACCCTCTACCTTAAAGTATGTCATAATTTTGGGGTTAATTACCTGGTTAAGTTCATTGTATGTTTGGATTTTTAATATTTAAGATGTTGTGTTACCCCCACATTGGTTCAGAGAAATTTCCACAGGTGCCCACCCCTTACCTAGGGTGCACATAGCATAAATATAAAAAAAAAGAGTCTTTTAAAGGGTCAGTTTAATGAATTTCAAAAAAGGGAATCCCACCAAACATTGCGATTTTTTTTCTATGACCGGGTTTGTTTAAGTTCATTCCATTGGATTTCCTTATAGACTAGCTTTTAAAAAAGGGTTTAAGGAAGGGTTGTAATAATTAAGTTTTCTAGGTAATTTTGAAAAATTGCTAGTTCGTGAGGATTTAGCCATGGGAGATGGGTCCAATATTCGATTTTCCCAATGGAATGTAATATTTAAATCCGAATTTTTTGGATTTCAATTCAAGATTTTGGGGATGTATAAAAATTAGGCGGGTTTTGAAATAGGGGGGATTCCCCAATAGTTTTCAAAAATCCTATTCCAACAAACTTGTTTTTCGGGTTCAACAAAAGGCTTGATGATAGCCGGTTGGCGGTTGCTTTGAACGCGGCCATTGGGGGCCCCATTGGCCTCCCAATAGGTGGCGGGAAAGACCGGTTTCTCCTAAACCCAGTGGGGTCTATTTTCATTTTTTCAAACCAAAAAAGAAACAACCTTTCCATTTCCTTTCGGGCTTGTGGAATGGCCATTGTTTTAATCAAAACTTTTTGATTTAAATTTGTTCAAAAAAAAAATTTATTTTTTTGGGTTTTTGGGTTGTTGGCCATTTTTCCAAAAAGGTAAAAGGTGTTTGGGGGCCTTTAATTTTTAATTTGGGGGGGAGTTGAAAAAGACATCTATTTCTTCTTGTG
>Ga0163217_1042024_pt1 | contig 11128 bp, 13 predicted proteins | sample SynspAceP_FD_185933 | JGI IMG/M metagenome (GOLD analysis project Ga0163217, IMG submission 185933) | Saline lake microbial communities from Ace Lake in Antarctica - Synechococcus sp. Ace-P (PacBio error correction) | ecosystem: Environmental > Aquatic > Non-marine Saline and Alkaline > Saline ... | reverse complement strand
AACGGGGTTTTTTTTTTTTTTCCAATTTTTTTTTTTTTTTTTTTTTTTTTCCCTCCCCCGGCGCCCCCCCCCCCCCAAATGTCCATGAAAAGCAGCTCGCGCGCATTTCACGCCGCATTGACCTCCTCGCGCCCCTGCTTCAGTACACGGCTCAGCACCCGGCCATTGGCCGGATTGACGTTATCAAGGTCTTGCCGCGGCCCGACCCGACGTACTCGCCGTTAATAAAAAGTTTTATTCTTTCATAGCGCGCAATCCTGTGACAAAACGAAATTATCAGTCAGTACGTCAGGAACCGCTCTTCAGAACCCGGTTGATAGGAAAAATAGCTTGCCAATGACTCGCATCCCAGTCACAGCTGCGTATCCGGATATGAGGCGCCACGGCCAAACACTTCGTTACGGACCGCGAGGACCCGAAAGAAATAGATGTCTGCCATGAGTAAGACCATGCGAGTCGCCTATATCGATGATGTATCGGTCCATGAAATCAGGTCAAGCGCGCGGACACGTCAGTCCAGTTTGTCCATATAGAAGACGGCATGTGAATTCGCTCGGGTGCTCGATAAACGCCACGTCGTGTGCCTTGTACTCCACGTGAGAAACGTTTCTACCCGCTTCCCGTCTGGTGTCATACCTGTTCAGCCAGATCTAAACCCAACACGTCCGGAACAGCTCGGTAAGTCTCGCCAGATTCGCGCCGTACACAGGGCAGTGCGTCGAAGCGGTGGCCTCGCATACCACCCCAACTCGCGGGGCCAGCGCTCCGATTCGGTTATTGACGCCCCATTTTCCGTCTTTCTTACTCGCAAACAGCTTCGAAGTTATGCCGTCGGCCTACGAAGACCCACCTGGCGACCACAGTCCTCAATCCCCCTGCCGGATGTCTCAAACCTCGCAACCGAAAAGTCAACAAGCCGACCCGCATTATCCAGCGCTTCTCACTGACGCACCTGAAACCCATGAAGTCCATGCCAGGCTTCTTCGGCACGCTAACACCAAGAATTATTTATTCACCTCGGTCCAAGGTTTCAGACACACGGCCCTGTTGGTCGCATCCATTCGATCAGCCCATCACTCGTGTAGGTTTAACTGCAGCATCGATTCAGACCGCAAGCTGTACGTGACCCGGCGCATTTACACCTTTTCTCATGACTATCACCCATTGGATTTGTGTTGATATTTCGCCGCCCTGCCTGGCGTGCGCCACTCCAATCATCAAGTCCGCTCACGTAAAGACGGCAATCCCAGCGCTTCGCCGCAGGCAAGAAGCAGCTTTCGACACATGTTACGACTCATCGGCCCACAGTATTATTCGCCGCTGATCACCTGAACCTGCACAAACCGCAACCACCACTCGACAACCACGGGACGCAGCTTAGCCCGTCTCCATCGCTTGAGCACGACTACTCTACACGTCCGGGCAGCTAAAAACGGCTAGCCGCCGACTCGCCCGTAATCTCATATTCACAGTCATTTCGGGTTCTCGACTGTATGTTTCGCTCTACCTCATTCGACGTCAGCAGGCCGCCTTGATTCACGGCAGCGCAACATACCTACGCCGCAGGATTTCTTCACCCCTCATATTTTCTTGAAAGTCCCGATCCTGGTCGTTTCTTCGCGCACCGCGCGGCCGATGAAAAGTCTTTCCATGAAAATTATCCCGTTTCCAAAATAGTCGCTTGCATTCAATGCGCGATGGACGAGCAATCATCGCGCGCCACGCAGAGGTAGCCTTGTTGCCAGCAAACGACACGCCAAAAATTTTCCTGCCGCCTCGTGCACGTAACCGCAAAGCCGCCATTGATCATCCTTTTCCCGCCTACTGATCCGACATAGCATGAAATTGCGTGCTTGGCGCCAAACCCCTGAACAGTCAGTTGTTAAAAGCTCCGCCCGGTGCTGCGCCCTGGAACAGGGTCATCTGCGTTGTCGCCTTGCTCCAGCAAGTCAAGGATCCATTCGATGCGGCTCACAACCCGACCCGCCCCGCGATAAAATCCAGATTCACCGCGTGCGAGCCGGCGCACAGAATATGCCATAAGGCCGACAGACTGATTGATCTCCGGCTTTGAGTTGCTTGATGACAGTGTCGTCGCACACACCTTCAATCAATCGGATATGCAGTTCACCTCATCAGCACGACTGCGTGGAGGCCAGTAGAAACCCGGCTCTTCCTATACGGCAAGACCAGGTTGATGTACTGCCGCGCCTGAAAGTCATGCCGGTCAAAGCTTCAGATTGCACACCCTTGATAGATCGTAGACAAGCTGACGAGCGGCGTCACGTGGCTTACGTAATCCTCCCGGTTAACCCTCAAGTGTCGTCAACATCAATATCGCTTCATTACCGCAGCAACTCTGTAGGCTCGCGCACAAGCCATACCCTTGCCTTCTCACTTCCCATCCATCAGCGCAAAGGTGAGGCGTCCCAATGTCTACAATCCCTCGACCACCTGAACTTGCAGGGCGCAAAGGCCATCCCACAGGCAAAGGCACCACACACCCTGGCGCAATGCGCCTGCAGGATGTCTGGGCCCTTCTCACGTTAATCGCTCGCCGATAGGCCGATAGTCAGAGTAGCTCATATGCTGCGACCTCAGCTGCAGCCGTTTATGCCGCCAACCCAGCGTGGTCAGCTAAAGCATTCTTTGTATCAATCCCTGACCAAGCAGCGCGCCCTGAGTCGGCTAAACCCCTGCCGTGAGCAGCCACTGAGCTCCATGAAATCAACCCCTTGCGCCAGGATGGTCCTTGATCGCGGACCATACCTCGCAAAAAGCCGGCCAAGTCATGTCAGCGAACCAGAAACGCCAATACGGCGACAGTAACATCAGATGCTTGCCATGCACTAAAACCACCTGCAGCCGTTGAAATGCCACAGTTCCTGGCTGAGTAATTAGTCGATAGCTTTTGACGCTCATGACACTTACCCTCTTTTCTTTTCTTGTTCATCGGGCCCGGTCAGCTTCCCCGGCCTATGACACATTAAGGAATTCAGCTTGCGTCTTGGCTGCGCTCCTGCATCGGCGTTCTGCCCCTTGATGCCTCCACCTTGTGTCCGTAACCCAGATACTCGAAATGTCCGGCCAAGCGTCCATTTGTAATACCTTTTCACCAACCCGTCTCGACGTCTGCGCCTTCCACAATTGCCCCCCTGGTAATCTGCGTTCACCGGCAGCCATGCCTGCAGTATTTATCAGGCTATATTTGAGATGTCGCACAGCCATCGAGCACAATATATAACGGCTCACCCTCATTGCTTCCAGACTGCGATGACTCAGCTTGGCGATCATTCCAGGTTCGGAAACAAGCCGCACCTGGCCACACCTCGCACCAGTGCTGGCAAAGTGTTGTTGTAGAAAAACGCTCACCTTCTCCTGCAGCGCCTCCAATGCCTCGAAAGCGCGGACCGTTACTGATCGAAGTGTCCGGTACGCTCCGAGAGGCCAGTCATTTCTTCCTTCACTGGGAATTCTCAGTATGAATGGTAGCCATGTCTGTACTGTGAAGGTCGCCCACAGCTGTGGCTGAGGGCGTCATTTACCCTTTGTTGCCTCTCCCTGTATATTTGGGAGGACGAATACCTAACGCTCAAGCCTTGAACCAAGTCCCCGCCCGTTCTGCTCGTAATACACCGCCCAAGCGTCCTTCCAGACATCACCTTGTTGGCAGCCATAAGTCCATCATCATGCTGACCAGCTGACACAGGTTACCGGCCCAGAAACCATTGTCGCATCCATGCTGACTAATCGCAGTTATCTTCATGCTGCTCAAGCAATAACTATCACTCCAGCCCAGGTTCCACTATCCGCGGCTTCATCGGACTGAGCTGAGAACCGAAATGACTGTGCCATATCCCGTTGTAAGCAGCCCGACATAAAAGGCACAACAACAGATTGGTCAGACTGTAGCGAAATAAAAACGACGATCCCGTGAGGAAATCCCGAACGACCTGCACTCGCGCATCATCGAAGAGAACGATTTGGGCACCCCGAAGAACCAGCACGCGATCGTGCATTAGGGTCAAAGTCATGCAGACCCGTTGAAGTCTTTTAGGAATGCTCATCTCGCTAATCTGCGTCTGCACGTGGCGCAATCTCATCACCTTGCATCGACAGCATACGGCGCGCCAGCGCCGCCTAACTCCCGGCCTACTGTGAGTAGCCCTGGAATCGCCATACTCAACGGAGAACACGCCGGTCAAAAAAACACTTAGCGCATTTACATAACGGCATCGGAATAATTCTGATGACGTTCTTCTGTGGCAAACGTCGAAGGATCGCAACAGCCTTTTCCTTTTCGGCCTGATGCCCCCAATTAAGCATCCCATGGTCAAGCCGAAGCGATCTTCCCACTTGTCCCAGCCACGGTATCTTATGCCTTCGAAATCTTCCCGGCAAGATGTCTTTTTTCGCGACTGGGAGCTTGGGCTCCCAGCCATGTCCGGCGCAGATACTGTACTGTCGTGAGACTGAGGTTTCTCTTATAACTGCGCCATGATTCGATCTCCGAATTTTTCCACTCGAGAATGAAAGATCTTCATCCCATCCAACGATACCGCCTGATACTATTCACATCCAAGGAGGCATTTCCTGAACGTCCCATTCCCGACCACTCTCTTCAAACCGTTGCTCGGTTTGATCACCAGGGCGCTTTTCCGGCTGGATTCGATCAGTCGGTTCGGTGCCTGCACTTCGCGTGGGGTTGTCCGACGCAATGGGCTTCCACGAATTAAGACGAAGCTGTTCGTTTGTCCTGGAAGACATAAAAGCGAAGCTGCCTATCATGCCGTATCTCCCTGCATGAGCCAAAGTCTTTTTCAAACGAGTGGCCATCAAACGGCACCGACACCGTATCAGCGCCGTCACGGGCCCTATGCTTCGTCCGGCCAGGGGGCCAGCGCCTCACTAGGCGCCGTTCCAATTGCTCGGACCCCATGCCTGCAGCTCGAACGCGTTGTTCGTTTTCTGCCATCCACGGTCCCTGAACCATCGCAGTCGACCCAAGCGAACGCTCTCCTTGCGAACCAGTCGCCGCATGAATCAGTGACGCAATGACACAATCGGCTTGCGCCCTGGCTCATTTCCCAGCCACTGACGAAACGCCTCAACATCACCGGCTACATCAGCCGTCGATGATCAGTTCTGCTCAAGTCTATATTCGAAACCAGCCTTACACCAGCGTGTCTTTCAATCCAGCGACGCATGGGTTCCACAGCGCATCAATCCATCCAGTAGTTTTGACCGTCGAGCGCGTTTCGCCTGGTACGCATCCGATAATCAGCCGATACGGGAGCAATTACGACCACCACCCAACGTCCCATTGCCTTCACTAGATAGCAATTTGGGTTGACCGTTGCCAGCGATGCCAATTCACCGGCCACCCCACCGCTGTTATTTTCATTCGCACCCAGCTCCACATGCCGCAACGCACGAAAAGCGCAACAGCGTCTCTGCAGTCTTCAGCAAGCGCCGTAATCAATCCACCGCTTGGCGCAAAAAGCTGTATAACTGTGTACGGTGCTTCCTGCATCTTGGCGCGTTCTGCACGTAAGCACCGTAATAAGAATTGCCGGGGATCCGTCACGCTTGTCTGCCAATCCGGCCATGCGAAATGCAGCGGCGGGTTGGCATGAGCATGTTGCCCCGACCCACACGGCTTGTATGGAATTGGTTCACCGCTCGATATCGAAGCACTGGCTCCGATACCCCGGTCCCGCCGTTTTATTCACCAAAACGCCGTTTTATATTGCTATAGTGTTTCGAATCGGTTCGACCGATTGTAGTCTTTATTCGATGCATACATAGTCAACGCTACGCGTATTGTTGTTAAAGGGGTTCGAATCAAAGCTAGATCACGACTTCCCATGTTCCACCAAATCCCCACTTCCCTATCATTCCTTTCAATCCAACGCCCGAGCCATCCTTCGCTCATATGCCTAACACGGTTGTGCTGACAAAAAATCTCGAAGCAGCAACTTGAAGAACCATTTCTACAAACCAGATCGGATGTTCCGATCGAAGTCCGAATCTCACCCAGGCGACCCCAGGCTCCACTTGCGCACACCGACATAACGTGCCATCTGACAAAAGTTTGCGGGCTGGCTCATAAGTCTGTACCTGTGCCTTCTTGGTATAGCCAACAAGCAGCCAACGACTGGCCAAGAACCAAAAAGCATGCTAAATTGATATAATCCATATGATTTATTACATATTTGCATCTTTCACCAAAATACATAGCCGTCTTAGCTAGAAGGTAAAAAGCAACACCGGTGGCTTTTTTTGATCATTTGATCAAGTTGCTTACCCCCTGTTCAACTCAAATGCTCACCCTGCTTAGCACGCCCCACTCTTTTCATTCATCTGGTTAATGTTTGCATGATACGAGTAGAACTTACAAAATTAAATCGCCGGCTCCTCGATCACTATGAGACACCAAGGCGACGCAGCCCGCTAATAAAAAAATAGCAACACCCATGCATCCAGCTACAAGCCCCAGCTCAAATACTCGATTACCATTGATCTGAGCGAACAAATTTCGCTTTTCAAAATCTAGGAAAAAAATCTGGTTGGCGAACAGCGATGCTTCTGATGCAGGATCCTCCATGGCAAATTTCCGCCGCAGCTGTCAACTAGCCTGGATTGGAAACGGGCCAAGTCTTTCTTCATGCGCAGCGCACCACGGTGTTAAAGACGCCGACTTGCGCGCCATCATGCGACCTCACTCCGCGAGCCTGGACCATCTTTCTCCTGGCCCGCAAACTGCAATTCACTCAATGCCATGGTTCAAGTTGCGCCATTCAGATCGACCGGACAGCAATCTGGCCACTTACGGATAGCTGGAGTGATCGACTCTTTCGGAAGTCGAGATCTGCCCCCACAACTGAAACTGGCATGATGGGAAAATCTCCGCTGTTGGCGCTGCGCTGCGATATGCATGCGCCTTTATACCTCTTCTTTTATGCCGAAATCATCTTCCTAGACCAGTTGCCGTGGCTGCGAGATGAAAAAAATGCCTGTATTACCGGGCAAGCCGCAGAAGATGGAGACGCAGAGGAGTTAAGCAGTACTTTCGCCAGCGACCCTATTATCGAATAATACGACTCTGCCAAGCCAGGTGATTCACTGGTCATACCAGCCTGGGAAAAGCAGCAGGGGCCATACTATGTATAGCCCAGTCCCACGAACCTACCCCAGACCGCATGTGTCAGATACAGCGACAAGGCCGCCAAAGCAGCGTTTCGTTACTGTTGCTCTTGGAGAAACCGGCTGTTTGCAAGGAAGCTTTATCGCACTCAGCGTGCCACCTAAAGCATGATCCGTCTGAGCAACCCCTCCTCCGTACCACCCAGTGACTGCGCCGCCCGTATCCGCCGATCCCTCGTAATTGAACTGCCAGCAAACTGTTTGCGTGTGGACAAAAAGCGCCTACTCACCGCGCCACCACCCCATGCTCGCCACAAGGCCGTTATTGAAACGACCGCACCGCCCCCTATAAGGCAGATCGACACTCACCTTTTCCTCCGATGAGTGGTTGAATGGCCTGTCCCCCGCGCGCAAGCTACCTTGTTGCGGTTTCTGCAAGGAAGGCAGCTTCGGAACGGGTCGCATAATCGCACCGCAGCAATTGAACGTCGCATCAAATCTGCTGCCATCACGAAATCTACTTGTGCCGAAGGCAATTGCCCATTCAAATCGCCGCTTCCGGCAGACCTGTCACTACCCATTACTGCAAGTGATTCCCGGTCAAGCAATTCCTCACCATTCCCGAAGCGTTGGATAGACCTCCCCTATTGGCACAAACACTTTATCTGAAAAAATCCATAACGAATACAAAACAAACGCACGTTGGGCCTTTCATACAAAATAAAAGAAAGGCCAAAACTGGAGCTTAGCCTCCGTTATCTTCGGCCGGTAATATTCCTGAGCTCGAGAATGTATCGACGCGGGAGTCATCCTGACCGGACAAGGCAACGAAAAACAATCAGCCAGGATCTCGTTATTTGCGGGTATTCCCCGACGATCCGGACGAGGCAAACACAGGAAACCCTTAACGCCACGGGCGCTTGTCGGACGTGCCCAGTCAACGCTTGGGGCGGACGCGATTGGGCCAGCCGTATCATCGCGGAAGGCATCAGCATTGAGTACCTTAGAGCATCAACTGATTGCTTCCAAAGCCATGCATATGGCCGAACAGAACGTTCAAAAGCCCAGGCGCTTTGCTCCTGAGCCGCCCCGACTAGCCTTACCGACTGAAAAAAACGACGTTTCACAATACCTTCTGACGCGCCCGCTCCTCTTCCCATAGTATCCTGCTCCCCCGTCTCCCGCACGAGTGCTCATTTTGCGCTTTTGATGCAAAGAGAAACAGCTTCAGCAAGTTGATCAATATCAATTCCGTTGGACGTTTAGGGCTCTCCGAGCCCACTCCTCAGCACGAACACAAACAATAAAATTCAATTACAATAACTTCAAAATCCAGATAATCGGGCCGCCCACACATACTGAGGGCTTGCTACATGCTGCTAGTGCTACTTATACAAAAACAAACATCGGTGACACATAATCCCTTACGCGCTTGACGCCCTCATTAATACGCTTTTTCCTTCTATCCCCTTCACCTTGGTTATCCGTTGCGAAGCGCACTTACCTGCGATGCCGTTACCAACAGGGCAAAAACAGCCAAATCCAGCGTAACCATTTTCTAATCAGCAATGGCCAGCACATCACAGTCCACCCTGTTTTTTAATCAATTTGCCGTAAGCAAGCCTGGATAACGGGCACAATGCAACGCCAACAGCTCCCTACCATATGAGTCTATCGATCTGATGTCGCCCGCATGGCAGTTTTTATTGCCCTAGCTTCGATAACCAACTCTGGCATGCCAACCCCCAGGCACAAAACTGCGGATCTGCTCACGCACTGCCCAAGCCAGTAACAGGATATGGCACGACTGCGCGCCGATGGCAGCTGTGCCGGCGGCAGCGCATCACACCTTGCAAAGCAGTGCCGACCAAGGTCAGACCTGGATTCATGAGCCCGCCCGAGGAGCCATTTACACCTGCATGTCGTCAATGACGCAGCAAGCCTATCGGTCACCCGGGAGCGCGATACGGGGCTCGCGTCGTCAGCGTAACGTGGCGCCAATGGGAGCCTTCCGGCAGCCCCCGATGATTCCTATTCCCGCACGCCAGTCAACTACACCTCTCGGAGCAAGGTGCGGACGACGAAAATGGTTTTATCTCACACCACGAGCCGGAGTACCACTACACGTCAGTCGCGTACGGGCCACCGAAGTTCCCATCTTTGCTTTATGATGCCCCGCAAGACTCTATTGCCAGGTAGTGAAATACGCCACCGGCTCTCAACTTCCGCCAGCGCTGGACGCCCCTGTCCACCTATCAACCCCTTTATCTCGCGCAGGGCTCTCTGCTCCAATTCCAAGCAACCTTCTGGCGGCTGCGTCCGATGTCCTGCTGATATTCCACCCCCAAAGGCCTACGGCATATACTAACTGAGGAAACGACATGCCTGGAAGCCATCATTTACCCATGCCATGCACGGCTCGAAGTGGGTGTCAAAACCCACGGCAAGGCTACTGCGCCCCATCGCACACTCACCCTGTTGTCCTCTGCGCTACTGTCTGAAGATACTACACCTGCATTATCCGATCTGCTGCTCCCTAGCAAGCGCAATCCCTACATGAGTTGCATAACAGCATCAACGACTAGCTTCGCGGGCCCAATGCTGTGTCGCCTTGCATTTGAAGATAGCGATATCTTCAGCAATGCAGAATTTGGCGCACCCACGACCGTATCACCACCGCTAAAACCCTTGCCCGGTCGTAAACCATCAAACCTCGTCATACTGCACCCATCGCAACTTCCCGCAAGATCAGGCTGACTTAAGGGTTCGGATCAATTCCGAACCCTATTGCGACGCACCAACAGGATGAGATTAGCGAAGAGCAACTGGCGCCATCTCGCTGATGTGCCCCCAATCCCCGATCTCACGCGGCCCGCCTATCTTCCCCAATTTCCAAGATTGCATATGGTCAAGGCCAATTGATCGGCACGCCAGCGAGACTACGAAACACACCTTCTGCCCAAGCTGCCAATTGTCCTGCGCGACACAACCCGCCACCGGAGACTGTACCAATCTACCGCCACCGGATCAACCGTCTGCGCGGGCTGGCCTACCATCCTAATAGACCAGATCCTGAGCTCTTCATCTTCTCCACCGTCTGATCCATGCCTCGCCCTGCTGATTTCCATTTCCGCAAGCCTTTATGGCCGTACTTTGATTCCCGCCTCGACGGCCGGATGTTCGACAATCTGGGGGCTTGCCGATTCATCCAGTTCTGCTGGATTTAATCTCGACCCCTGGCCCTGTCTACTTATTCCCTTTCGGCATTGCCGCTTCGCCGCCATGAGTCACGCGTGCCAGCTATTAACGATTTACGCTGAAGTACCGCGTGTCAGGCAACGGTCAGCAGCCGCTCGTGCCACCTTTGAAACTCCGCCCTCGTGCGTGCGGATCGGATCGGTCGCTATCGCTTATGCCATGATCGTTTCCATCGCACTGACACACCAAGCTCGGAATCTATGCCCCGCCTCTGGCCTTTCGACTGTGATCCGACGTACTGACGCGGTGCCTATTGCGCTCTCATCCTGCCGACACCAAAAATCCAGAACTTCGTAAACGCTTTACCGTTATATCGGCCGGTGCCTGTTTCCGCATGTCTCACGCCAGCGCCAGCACCGTGTCGTGCCCCGGTATACGCCGCACTGCAATCGTGGCTGGCGTTCTCCGCCTCAACGTCCGCATAGGCTATTCGACCAGGCTCCCCATCCTCCTACCCAGAAACATGATTACAACTCTCCTCGAAGGAATTAATGATCGCTTCCCCGGTTCGGAGGAGCTGTACATCATCGCGACCCGACAGATCGCGCTGAAGCCAGCCAATGTTTCGGCGTGCGCTAGGCCGATTGCAGCGCAATATGCTTGGCGACCGGCGTAGGGCAGCAAGGTTCCCGACCTCAAGCAGTCAACCGCTGATGCTACATAACATGATCCGCCGCTGGTTCCAAATCCCACACGATAGCGACTATTTTCTTATTGATGTTTA
>Ga0163217_1009077_pt1 | contig 11128 bp, 13 predicted proteins | sample SynspAceP_FD_185933 | JGI IMG/M metagenome (GOLD analysis project Ga0163217, IMG submission 185933) | Saline lake microbial communities from Ace Lake in Antarctica - Synechococcus sp. Ace-P (PacBio error correction) | ecosystem: Environmental > Aquatic > Non-marine Saline and Alkaline > Saline ... | reverse complement strand
GAGGGTGCTGCAACCTGCCCGCCCGCAAAGAACCCCGACGACTTCTCAAGGAACACGGCGCGGTGAATACCGCGCCCTGCTGGACAAGCGCGCTCTGGCTGGACTGGCAGATCGAGCAGGCGCTGGAAGGCAAAGGGACTGGCCCGCTCCGACCAGTTCCAGCAGGCCGTTCGGCCTGGTGCACTGCTGGGCAAGCTGCCCAGAGCGCCGTGCGCAGCCACTACCTTTCCAGGCAGGTGCCGAACGTCTCTTTTCCGGCGGTCAGGCCCGCCCTCGGGCCAGAAAAACTCGAGGAAGACCTGCCGCCTGCAGGTGCAAAGGGCGAGCGCTGCATGGTCCGCGGCGGCGCTGGGAGAGCCCGGCGATGGCAGCCTGCGCTGAAGCGGGCCGAGGGCTGAGCTGTTGCGGCTCTATCTGCACGCGCCGCCACCGCCGGGCGCCAGTTCGGCGTGAGCTGCGCCTGCGCGAACTCGGAATCGATTTCGTCGCCCTTCAGCACCATCGCCTGCTTGGGGCAGCGCATCAGCGAACGGGAAGAGGAACAACCTCGGTGCCGGCCGCTTGAAGCCATCAACGCGGCGACGACCCCGCGATGCGACCTCGCCGATCTCGATCTGCCCCGGCTCTCGCCGATCAGTTGCTGGTGGAGCAGAGCCGAGTTGCTCGATCGCCTCACCCCCTTGCTGGAGCCCACCGGAACTCCAGACCATGACCCTCTCCGCCCCGCTGCTTGCAGTTGCGTGGAAACCACAGCCGTGCTGGAAGGCGCCAGCGTTGCCTCAAGCGTTGCCTCCACCTGCTCGAGCCTGGAGCGGGTCAGCGGCTTGGAAACGCTCGAGCGCTGCATTGCCCTGCTGCTGGAGGAGGAGCGAACCGGAGGTTGCGGCAGGCAGATGCCAGTTCACCCAGGTCGTCCACGCTGTCCTCCATTCAACATGAAACCCGCATTCGACACCTGTTCGCGATCTCAACCAAAGACGCCCTGCGTTTTCAGGAGCTCTATTACAAACGAGCGGCAAACCACATCGGCCCACCTCGACCAGCCAGCGCTGCGGCCGGCCTGGCTTGAAACGCTCGTGGGCGGTTGGCCTGCAGCTGCAGCATCGTCCACACCATTTCGCTTCCATCGGATTTGCCCCCTGCCAAGTGCGAGACCACCCCCTGGCGCCGCAGCTGTACCGGAGGTGGGATTCGCCTACCTCAAGACCTTGAGCCGGGCCGCCCCACCCCCCTTCACCCTGCTCGGCGATGACCTGGTTTTGGGCTTTTCTTGGTACGACCAGGCCCGCCAGCCAGTGGCGCGCTTTTGCCGATTCTCTGTCCCACCGGCTCGTGCCCCTCTCCCCAGGGGCGGCACTGAAACGGAACGCGGTGAGTGGAGTGCCCATATCACGGCTGGAGTTTTTGATTGGCGCCGGCCACTGCAAAACCGCCATCCCCAGGCCGATGCGGCGCCACCGATCGACCACGCCGCGCAGCCGCTGCACGGCCTACGCCACCGGTCGCGGCTCAGGGGATGCTTTTCGTTTTTTGCCGGTTGGATTCCCAGCTAAGCCGCCGCCAGTCCCCTGCCGCTGCTGCCCGTGCTGGAGGAGGAGCCGGAGCTCTGGAGCGTGCCAGGACACTTCCGCATCTCCCCCTACGGACGCCCTTGACCCCTGGGAGAAGTGCTCGATGTCATTAGTCATTGTGCCCTTCACCCCACCCACGCACACGTCGGCAAGCGCGGACACCCGCCGGCCCCGTGAACCTGCAAAACTGACCAGCAGCGGGCCGGAAGGCCTTCACCGGCCTCTGGCCTGAGGGGCCCCGTCGCGGGCACGCTCGGCAGCCAATTACACCACCTTTCCTGGCGCCGTCGTTGATGTGGCACGGACCTCACCGCAAGGGCTTGCCCGCAAATCCTCACGGTGTGTACGCCACCCCGGATCCGGCGGGTGAATGCCGCCTGTTTGCCCGCTTCCCGTTCCCGCTTTAAGTCGGCCCTTGCCCCCGCCGGCTGTTGAAGCTGCGGCCCGAAGTGGTTGCAGACCTCTCCAAAACCATGTGGTCTCGAAGACGACCAGGCTCTCCTTCCTGGCACTGGCAGGAGCGGCCGTTGCGGCCCGCGGCGGGCAGCGCGGCCCTCGCCCAGGCCTTGCCACCTGGCCAACCAGCTCCGATCTCTATGTGCGCGCCCTTGCACGACTGGGTCGGTCGCGGTGGCGGCCAGGCCGTTCGATGCCGAAGCCCTGCCCGGCGCTTACGCGCGAAGGCCCCTCTGGAGCGCTACGACAGCCATACCCGCCACTTGCCGCAGCTTGCCGCGCCGCTGATTCGGCGCCTGAAGCAGCTGCAGCCCCTGTACTCGCTGGGCCTGGTGCTGCTGGCCCTGGCGGCGGCGCCTGGTGGGTGCCTCGCTGGCGGGCGGCCTGCGCTGGTGCTGGGCGCCGCGGCTGGCGGCGCTGTACTGGCAAAACCAACGCTGGCGGAGGGTCAGTTGCGCTCGGGTCAGCCGGTGCCGCCGGCGTAATCGCTCCTGACGCGGCCCGCGCCTTTGGCGCCCGTTCAGGCCTGGCCACCACCGGGAGTCATCCCAGCCGGGTGGTGGCGCGCGGGAGAGCGCTCCCAGCTTCATCGCCCAGGCCGCCGCAGCCACAGGAGGCCCACTGACGTGCCACGGCCATAGCGGCGATTGAGCCCATCGACCCGGTGGCCATCAAGGCCTTCGCGGCGACGGCCTGCTGGTCGGCGGCAGGGGGCATAAACAGGTGGTTGCTGCAAGCGCTCCTCGGGCTTGCAGTTCTTGCGCAGCACACAAACCGCTTCTTGACAGTGGTTTGTTGGGCCGCAGCAAACCCGGTTCGGCCAGGTGGCAGGGCGGCGGCGAGCAGCACGGGCCGTGTCGTTTGCTGGCCAGCGGCAGGGTTGACGGTGGCGCCTTGCCTGTTTTTAAAAACTGGTGGCCGTTGAACGGGGCTGCTGCGCACGAAAACACCGTGATCGTGTCGCTGCGCTGGTGGCTGGCGGCGGCAGCTTTACTCGGCCGGCGCGGCTGATGGTAGGTGGCGATCGCCTCACGGCAAACTGGGGCCAGTCGCGGATCGGTCGCTGAAAGCTTGCGGGCTGACGCCAGGTTTCCTGCTTGGCGGGCGGCACCGCCACCAGCGGCAGGCAGCTGCGGCCGCGCCATTCCTGCTGCAGGCGCAAAACCCCACCACCACCGGCCTTGGCCCGCAGCTCACCGCTGGCCAGCTCGCGCAGCTGCAGCGCATTGGACCACGCCGCGCCAGGCGCCCACCAGCGCGAGAGCTTGCGGCCGAATGCCCAGACGTCTTCGATTCGCCACGGCGGCCAGCCCAGGGGTCGGATCGGCCACGGCTGCCGGAGATCGGAACACGGCCGCCATGGCAGGGATCCTGCTTGGCCAGCTTGTTGCCAGCTTGGCGAGCACCTTGGAGGGGGCAATGCCCACCGCCCACCGGCAGCCCCAGTGGCGCCGCACCTGCCGGGCGCAGGGCCCAGGCCCCAGGCGCTGAGATCGCTACTGAGCCGCCGGTGCAGGCGGCCGAAGGCCTCGTCGATCGAATAGAACCTTCCAGCTTCCTCACCCAGGGTTCGAGGGTGGCGTCAGCCGCTGCCTCATGTCGGCGGTAGAGGGCGTAGTTGGAGCTGCGCACCACCCACCGCCGATGACGTTCGAGTTTCGCGGGGACGCACCTGGAAGTAGGGCGTGCCCATGGGCGATGCCAGGGCGCGGGCTTCGGCGCTTCTGGCCAACGAATGGCAGCCGTCGTTGGTTTGGGAGAGCACCACCAGCGGCCGCCGATCAAGGAGGGATGAGCGCCGCCTCGCAGAGGCATAGAAAGTTTGTTGCCGTCGATCAGCACCGGTGGCCCAGGTCATCGGCGCGTCAGAGCGGCGTGGATGGCGGGATGGCCACGCCCCCAGAGCGGAGGTGTCGGCATCGCTGAAGCGCTCCAGTGGCGATAGGCCGGGTGGGCGGGCCTTTCCAGCCGCAACCGGCCCCGGTGCAGCGCCAGGCGCTGGAGCGTGAAGGCCCCTCCAGCACCGCCACCCCACGATCCGGCCCGGGCGGGGCCGACCGCTGCGATCGGACCGATCCAGCAGATCGCGTTGGTGGATTGCCGGCGGCCGGTCATCGAGTCACCGCTTGACGCGCAGGAAGAAGGTGCTGCTGGGGTGGCGGATCAGCTGCTCGTGAGGTCGATGCCCACTCCAATAGTCGTCGGCCGGCGAGGGAAAACCAGCCGCACCGACTCCACCGCCAGGGCAGCGCCAGGCCGCGGCGAGCGGGCCGCAAGCGGGGCCGAGCAGCTCCAGCGGGTCAGCAGCGGAGTCGGGGCGGCTCAACCGACCATGGGCAGGCAAGAGGCGGGGCTTCCCAACCTTAGTGCGTTGTTACTATTCGCTTATCGAGCTGTTGGTCGCTGCGGGCGGCATCAGTCCTTGCCCCCTTCAGTCCTTGTCCCCTTCAGGTTCATCGTCGCTTCAAGAGCAAGCTGATGGAATTTTCGCTGTACAGCTCCTGTTTGCTCGCACCGCTGGCCGCCCGCAGGGCTGCGCAGCGGTCCCTGCCGCTTGGTGCGTCGCCGCTGGGCCTGCCGGGCCGGCTGCAGGGCCACGGCCCCGTTCGCGCGCTGCTGCTCTCCTGGCGGGTTGCCCTCCAGTTTCCTGCAGGCCGCTCAGGCAGGTGGGGGGGCACCGTGCCATCGGGGGCTGGCCCGGATCAGCTCACGGAACAGCTTGATCGGGACCTGCTCGGATTCGATCGGTGCGAGCCGCGCGGCCGCGCGGCCCGCGTTGGTTGGCCCTTGGCGGGCGGGCGCGGCACGGTTTGGGCAACTTGCCGGGCCCAGTTGCTGGAGGCGCTCCAGCTGCGCGAATCGAAGGCTCATTCAGGGCAGTCCAGCGTGTCGCGGGGTGACGCGGCGGTGACGGGATTGGTTGCCGGTGCTGCTGGCGCAGAGCTTCTTGAGGCACATCGGCCCGCAAGGGCACGTTGGTGAAGGTCGGGCGCCGTCGATCGCCACTTGCATCGAACTTTGTGTTTGAAGGCGAAGGCATCTTTGTCCAAGCACGGCATCGCGCAGGTCGGTTGCCTTCCAGCACCGCCAATCGAGTCGTTCATGGCCTGGCGCAGGTCGGCGCCGCGCAAGGTTGGCGTCCTGCAAACTTGGCGCCGAACAGGCTGGCGGGCCGCGCAGGTTCAGAGCCGGAGAGGATTGCCTCGCCAGGTTGCGTGAGGTTGAAGCGTCACCCCGTTCAGGGTCGCTGTCGTGGAAATCGGCTGCGCCGATCAGCCACCTGTTGGCCGTAAATCCATCGCCGCGTCAGCGGGGGCCAGCGGCCAGCCCCCACTAGCAAGCAACAGGCCCAGGACCAACGAACCAGCAAGGCGGCCATGGCAACGGTGAGACAGAGAACGGGTAACTCTTAGAAAAAGAAGAGTCAGACCATTCCATGGAGCGCTCACGCCGCAAACAGTCGAAGAATCCGGCGGCGGGTTCCGGGCCAGTGGGCCGAGCAGCGCGCCCTGCGCCTTGTTGCGCAGCCGCGGCTGGCAGCTGTTGGTCGCGGGCGCTGGCCTGTCCGCTGGGGTAAAACTCGATTCTGGTTGGTCGCCAAGCCGGACGCCTGCTGCTGTGGAAGGTCAAGGGCCGCGGCGTTGCGGTGCCGACGGTGGTGTGGCGGCCCTGGGTCCGCGCAAAGCTGAAGCCCGGCTGGCCCGACGCCTGGGCCTGCTGGCTGGCGGCCCATCCACAGCGCGACCACCGGACCTGCGAAGTGGTTCGCCTTGGTTGCCCCTGCCACCGGCGCGCGGAGCGGTGCGCTGGTTGCGGCTGGATCAATTGGTCGTGAGCGACCAGCGGCACTCTGGGAGGGTGTTGCCCCGCCCGCTGCCATGACCTTCGGGCCCACGAGCCCGCAAAAAAGCGCTTCGGCCAGCACTGCTTAACGATTGCGGCCGTGCTGCCGACGCATCGTGGCCGCCGCCGACCTGCAGCCGGGCGAGTCGGTGCTGGAGGTGGGGCCCGGCCGCGGCGCCCTGACCGAACAGTTGCTGGGCCTCACCGGCCGGCGCTGGTGCCAGGCGGTGGAGCTCGACCGCGGACTTGGTGGTGGGCCTGGCCCAGCCGCTTGGCTGTTTGATCCCCGTTTTCAGCCTGCTCGAGGGCGACGCGCTGGCGGTTTGCCCCTGCCCGCCGCCAACCAAGGTGGTGGCCAACATTTCCGTACAAACATTCACCGGGCCCGCTGCTGAGCGGTCTGGTCGGTCGCTTCGAGAAGCCCAATCGCCGTTCCCTACCAAGCGGCTTGGTTGCTGCTGGGCAGCAGGAGTGGGCCAGCGCATCCGGGCCCGCGGGCAGCAGCGCCTTCAGTTGCCCTTGAGCGATGCGGGATGCAGCTGCTGGCCCATTGCACGCACGGTCTGTCCGGTTGCGCCCCGCTGCTTTCAACCGCCACCGGAAGGTCACTCGGAGGTTGATCGTGATCGAGCCGCTGCGCCGGCGCAACGGCTCGGATTCCAGGCTCGCGCGCCGGGTGGACAGGCTGCTGCGGCGTGCTTCACCAAGCCCGCCGCAAATGCTTTGCGCCAACAGCCTGCGCCGGCCTGCTTGCGCCCAGGAGCTGCTGCGTGGCGCTGGAGGCGGGCATTGATCTTGCAGACTGCGTCCCCAGACTGGGCCCCGGGAGCGCTTGGGTGGCCCTGGCCCGCCAGCTGGGCTGATGGGAGGCCCTGGCCCCTCCTCACTGACGCCGGCGCCAGGACAACAGGTGGTTGTGCTCATGGGCTTCCGAGATCACCGTTCCTAGGTTGTGATCACAAGGGAGAGATTCCCATGACGACACGAACCAACCAGCGCCCCTGGCCAGGGGGTGATGGCCCTCCAAAAGCAAAGGTCCGGGAGCTGCGCCGGCGCCGACCCCGCTTCGCGGAGGCCCTGGCCCATGCCCATTCCCCCCAGGGAGGCGGCTGAGCTGGCAGCGGCGCAGGGTCGTCAACTGTCACGCCGAACGCCCTCTGGCGTACCGGGGGGCGGTTGCTGGACGGACGGACTTGCCCACCTGGCGCGGGCTGAGGCCCATTCGCCTTGACTGACGGCCGGGGCCGGCGGGCTTGAATCGGGCGATACCCGCCCCAGCCGCGCGCCACCGATGCCGATCTGCACGTTCGGCCCCGGCCAAGATCAACCTTGCACCTGAAGTGCTCGGCCTGCGGCCCGACGGTTTTCACGAGCTGGCGATGGTGATTGCAAGAGGCCTGGATTTTCTGGCCGATTTTGAGTGGCCCTGAGCCGCCCGCACAGATGGGCTGCTCCCAACCTGCGTCTGCGAAACCCAGGCCCGCCCTGGCCGACGGATGGCAGCAACCTGATGCCTGCGGCCGCCGAAGCCCTTGCGCCGCCGGGTTGCAACGGCCCGAGCTGGGGGCCGATCTGCCCTGGTCAAGCGCATTTCCCGGTGGGCGCCGGCCGGCGGGGGGCTCCAGCGATGCCGCCGCCACCCTTGCTGGCCCTGAACCGTTTTATGGGATGTCTGGCGCTTGACTGGCGACGACCTGCAGGCCCTGGCGCAGGAACTCGGCTCCGATGTTGCCCTTCTGTCTGGCTGGCGCACCCAGCTCTGCTTCGGGGCGGGCGGCGAGCGGACTGGAGCCCTTCAGCTCTGCGGACCTGCCAACTTTCCGCTGTGCCCAACTCGGCCCTGTTCAACTGGAGTGTGCTGCTGATCAAGGACCCCACGGCGAGCGTCTCCACCCCCTGGGGCCTATGGCCGTTGCGCGAACCTTGCGCAGGCGACTTCTACCTGGAGCGGCGAGCTGGATTTCGAAGAACGCCGCAGAGCCTGCTGCCAGGGTCCCTTGCTGGCCGCCCTGGCCGCGGGAGCGACGATTTTGCCGCCCCTGCCGCAACGATCTGCAGTCGGTTGGTGGAGCCGGAGCAGGCCGCGTGCGCCAAGGCCTGCCCTGCTGCGCCAGGGCCGATGGCGCGCTGGGGTGGCGATGAGCGGCTCGGGCCCAGTCTTCTTTGCCCTGTTTGCGGATCCAGCGGCGGCCGAAGCGGCCCGGGCCCAGCTGGGCCGAAGCACTCCAGGCCGAAGGGGTTCGAAAAGCTGGTGTTGCCGCTGAGCAGCATGGAGTCCGCCTTGATCGCGACGCCGCCTGACGATGAAGCGATTCACGCCCCTCCCAGCTACCCCAGAAAAGCCTGGCTGAGCCCGCAGGAGCGCGAGGTCAAAAACCGACCGCGCAAGGGCCGCTCAGCTTTCTCTTTCCCGGAGCGCTCACCATGGCCTGTTGGCCTGGGTGTCATTGCCAGCTCAGCAGCGGGTCGTGGTTTAATTACGCCCTGCATCCGCCCCAGTTCAGCAAGCCCTTGCCCAGAGCATCGCCACGGCGATGGGAAAACCCTGAGTGGTGGGATGAGCTTCCTGGCACCTTCACCTTTTTGCCTTTGTCGGCTCGCGGACTTTTGGCGGTTCTCCCCCAGCTTCACGCCGGTGCGGTCGGCAGGAGGCTTCCCTAAGGCCACAGCAAGAGCAACGCTCAGGGATCCGCATGACCCCCACGACCTCGGTTCTTGCTCGCGCTGCTGCTCTCGCCGGGGATGCTGCTGTCGGTTTGCTGCTCGCCACCTTTGCGGCCGGGGCTGAACCGGCTCCCGGCGCCGGTGCTACTGGCCTGAGAATAAGTGGCCGCTCCACCGGCAATCGGCCGGGTCGCACCCTCCCGTGGCTGAGACGGCTCCTCTTCAAACGGCCCTGCGCGATATGCCATCGACGAGGAGATGGGCGCCGTGATGACACCGTCTGTGTGTTCGGCCGAGGACGGTCGGCGAGTACGGGCGGTTCCTACAAAGTCACAAGGACCTCTACGGAAGAAATACGGCCCAGTTGGCGGGTGCTCGACCACCCCGATCGCCGAGAAACAGCTTCACCGGCATGGGCCGTCGGCCGCCGCCATGACCGGCCTGCGGCCGATCGTGGAAGTCCATGGAACATGGGCTTCCTGTTGCTCGCCTTTCAACCAGATCTCCAAACAAACATTGGGGATGCTGTCGCTACACCAGCGGGCGGCAACTTACCACGATCCCCACGTGGTTGCGAGGCCCCGGGCGGCGGGGCCGCCCAGCTCGGGCGGAGCACAGCCAGCGCCTGGAGGCCTATTTCCACGGCCGTGCCCGGCCATTTCAAAAATCGTGGCGGTGAGACACCCCCACCAAACCGCCAAGGGCGCTGATGAAGGCCGCCATCCGCGACAACAACCCCGTGCTCTTCTTCGAGCATGTTTGCTGCTCTAAACCTCAGCGAGGAACTGCCCGAGGGTGATTACATCTGCGCCCATCGACCAGGCGGAGGGTTGGTGCGCGAAACAGGCCGCGACGTCACGATCCTTCACCTACTCGCGCATGCGTCACCACTGCCCTCAAGGCCGTCCAGCAGCTTCGAAGCCGAGGGCGTCGATGTGGAGCTGATCGACCTGGATCAGCCTTCCAAGCCATTCGATTCTCGAAAGACGATCACGCGCTCGATCCGCAAGGAACCCACAAGTGTGATGGTGGTGAGGGAATGTATGAAGAAAAACCGGCGGCATCGGTTTGCTGAGCTTGATCGCCCTTGATCACCGAGCACTGTTTCGATGATCTCGATTGCCAAGGCCCCTGCGTCTCTCCAAGCCAGGAACATCCCTTACCCCCTACAACGGCGCCTTGGAGGAATTTTTTGACGATTATCCAGCCCATCAGATCGTAAGGCCGCACCCAGCTCAAGGACCGGCGTTTTCTGAGATTGGCACGCCCACAGGGGTGGTTCGCCCCTGATCCTGGCCCTGGCATTGCCGCTGCTGCGGTGCTGGCTCCTTCCCGCTCCAACTGGGCCTCGACCTGCGCGGCGGCCAGCCAGCTCACCTTCAGGTGATGCCGGCCGGCGCCATCACCCGGGTGGAACGGGAGGCAGCTCGAAAGGCCGTGCAGGCTTTGCGTGCTCGACCGGCGGATGTCAACGGACTGGTGTGGGCCCGAATCACCCTCCAGACCGGTCGGAGACGGACCAGCTGCCTGCTGCAAAAACTCCCCGGTGAGCAGGACCCCACCCGGGCCGGCCAAGGTTTCCGGCAGCCACCGCTCTGCTGGAATTCCGTGCAGCGGCAACAGGGCACGAGGCAGGCAGGGATGCAGGGGCTGCTGTACCGCTCAAGCGCCATGCCGAGGCGGTTCTGGCGCGCCTCGAGGGCGAAGGCCGCCAGGATTCCAGCCCCGGTTCTCCGCCGGGACAGGAAAGCCTCCACCGCGCTTCCCGGGCCTTTCCCAGCGAAGAGCTCGGTGCCGCCCTGACCAGGCCTCGGGATGTGAGCGTCCCGAAGGGAGCCAGTGAGGCGAGTAACCTCAACGGTCCGCTGCTGATGAGGTGAACCCGCCGGGTCGCTGGCTATCTATGAAACCGGCGGCCCCTCACCGGCAAGGATCTGGTTTTACCGCCGGCCGCCAGGCAACGCACCAAATGGCCCGCTGGGGGGACGTCACCCTGGGCTTCAACCAGAGGGGCGGTGAAGCCTTCCGGCCCGACTTCACCAGGGGGGACCATTGCCCGGGCAGTGGCCGCCCTGCTGGGGCATTCGTGGCTGCGACGGTCGCTCGATTCAAGCGAGGCCAGCGTCGGCCAGGAATTTTGCTGCTGCGGGCATCGCCGGCCGGGAGCGGCCAGCATTTCACCGGCAATTCAGCGCCGAAGAGGGCCCCGCGACCTCGAAGGTTGCAGGCTGTGCGGTGGAGGGGCTTCGCTTTCCCTGCCGGTCCTGGATCATCGAGGTCCGCACCGTCGGGACCCACCCCTCGGGGCGAGGAACGTGCGCCGCGAGCCTGATCGCGGCCCTTCTCCGGCCTGGCCAATGGGTGCGGTGTTTCATGGTGGTGGTTTCTTCCGGTTGCCAGGTGTGGTTGGGCGGTGAATTCGCGCTCGCCCTCTACGCCCCTGTTCAACCTGGCGAATCTACGGCGGCTGATTTCCCGGTCACGCTTCCACCCTTTTTTGCCGGGGAATCCGCCCGGTTTCATTTCTGAGTGGGGCATGGCGGTGGATGCCAAACGTTGCTGATCTTTTTGAGCGGTGTGAAATCTCTCCTTTT